>Ga0307963_1001549_pt1 | contig 17668 bp, 26 predicted proteins | sample OrgLakmetagen594_FD_201829 | JGI IMG/M metagenome (GOLD analysis project Ga0307963, IMG submission 201829) | Saline water microbial communities from Organic Lake, Antarctica - #594 | ecosystem: Environmental > Aquatic > Non-marine Saline and Alkaline > Saline | place: Antarctica: Organic Lake...
GGTTTTTCAAGGAGGGTTTTTCTGTTTAGGCAGGAGTTTTCCTTTTCCCAGTCTTATAGGTTTTTTCCTTCATTCTGTCAGGCCCTTGCTGAGGACCGTGTAACAACCCCCACCAAAAAAAAAAAAATTTTTCTTGAATTGAAGACATGGTGCAGACCTGGCTATGCCTGAACAGTTATAGCTAATTGTCATCATATGTTCACAGCTGCTACCTTCGATTTTATTACAGTTTTGGTTTGGTGTTTTGAGGTTTACATTGTTCTCAGAGGTTGAGCAGCCATCCCAGGCTGAATGCCCCTGTAATCCAAACTAAACTAGTAATCTACCCTCGCGCATCCACAGTACAGCCGCAGCAGGTGTAGCTAAATATTAATCCGGCAACAACCCCTGCACGTACACAAACATGCTCTGAGCAAATCTTGAAACTTTCTAGCCAGGTCCACTGGTCGACGCGAAAAACTGCTGGTGCTGATTGAAATGCGTTTACTTATTCCTCAGCAACCCCTCGAATTTGAATGATGGCGTTATCACTTCCAAAACTTTAATGTGATGCGTTACATTGTCTGATTGGCGCCAATTCCATTGCATCGTATTCCAAGCTGGCTGTTGCAGTAAAAAACAATGACACCCGCATGTGTCATAGAAACACTGAAAGCAAAGGAAAAATTGGCCGCTCCTTGTCACTCAATGCAATATAGCAACTGGAAATAAACGTTAGTGGTTTTCTGCTTCCAGCCAAAATTGTTTGACTCAAAACCTCCTCCATCTGACGGAGAACCAAGGGCTTGTCACCTCTCCTCTAATGGTGACTGTTGGAAAATGCACATACACATATAGTGGTACAAGCCTTGTCCAGGCTGCTGATATTTGCGAACAGAACTTGCAAAAAAAGGCTGGCTGCTGCAATCTAGTACGGACGAGCAGTGACGAGGCCTTGGTTCTTCTATACACCGAGCGAAGAGAGGTCGACGGCAGTCGAGGCTTGAGCATCTTCTAATCGACGGCTCTTTGAAACCATCTGCGAGTGTACACGAAAGGCGCAGGAAAGGTGATTATCATGAGGTCTGGCAGGGTGTGTAGGGTGGTTGTTCAGCATCATGTGTCATGTGCGTAAACTTTTTGCTTCAGTAATCTAGCATACTTCTTGGGCAGGGGGTGGAGTTTTTCAATGAAAGGCTATGCTAGTAATGATTCTACACTAGCTGTGATTGAGGGAAGGAAACTCACTATGATTATCTCTTTGCCGTAAAAAAAGGAGTCTGCCTGGAAAACCGTCCCACACAGGGAGGAAAAACCCAACCATTAATTCATTTATTTGAACAGCAAAGAGAGCAGGCTGACCCCAAGGTCTGTCAGTGGGGAGCGAATCTCACTGCCTGTGCAGTTCTTTTGTTTCTCTTTCGGGAAAGGTTCTAATGCATTTCAGTACGAACCTCAAATCCAAGAGGAGGTGGGTACGCACAATGGACCCTGCCTGATGAGAACGCAAGAAATTTAGGCATATAGATCGTTGAGAGGCATGCCGGGCTAGCACCGCCTTGTCGGCGCAGCACCACAGAACCGCTATGAGTTTGGCATGCGGTAGAGAATATCGAATATCGACGAACACACCCAAACTTTATTCACTGGCTTACTGTTCAAGCAAGCAATAGATGTCATAGCAACCAAAGGCTTCCAAACCAGAACGCTTCTGGCTTACTGCTTACCGCATAGCAATCAATCTTGTCGCCCTCCTTCCAATCAAAGAAGCCGTCCGCACTCAGACCACACTCCACCCCTTCTGACACCTCCTCCACGTCCTCCTTGATACGACGCAAGCTGCCCATCTTGCCCTCATGCACCACCTGTGTGTGTATGTGTGTATGTGTGTGTGTGTGTGTTTGTGCGCGCGTTGTTCTTTAACGCAAGCTGCCCATCTTACCTTCATTCAACCTCCCTGTAAACGTTTGTCCTTGTGCGTGTTTGTGTGTGTGTGTGTGTGTGTGTGTGTGTGTGTGTGTGTGTGTGTGTGTGTGTGCAGGAGTGTCCAAGCATTTAGACAATCCTGCTCTTGTTCGTACCAGTCATGAAACTAAAGCATCAGCGACAAACATTTACTGCAGCTGCCCTGTGATACAAAAGGCTTTTCATGAGCACGCGCTTGCACGCGCTTGAAAAAAAAAACATGCACATGTACACATGCACGTACACACACACACACATACACACACACCTGCTTGCCGCGCTTCACCGACACAAACGCTCTCTGCAGTTTGCCTTGTGTTACGACGCACCCAGCCACCTTGTTCTTCCCGCTTCCAAACACTGCTTTGACTTCAGCCTGTGGTGTGTGTGTGTGCGTGAGTGCATGTTTGTGTGTGTGTGTGTGCGCGCATGCGTGCGTGCGTGTGTGTGTGCGTGCGTGCGTGCGTGCGTGCGTGCGTGTGTGTGTGTATGTGTGTGTGAGCACAAATACACAGCTTATGTAACATGCTGCAGGTGTGAGAAGGGGCCACGGATATGAATTCTGAAATAATGCACGCGACATAAGGTCGTGTAAACAAAACATGACCCACCGCCCAACACAATCCATTGTTGCGTCACATCAGTATTACATATTACACAGGATTGATATGGATTCTGGAAAATACACGTGACATGAAGTCGTGGAAACAAAATATGACCCACCGCCCAACACAACCCATTGTTGCGACACATCGGAATGGATTCTGAAAAAAACACGTGACATGAGGTCGCGTAAACAACTTGACCCACCCTTCCTAGGGGGGCACTTCTGCTTTACAGAGCATCTCAACTTGCCCTAACAAACCAAGCCATGCAAGTTGTGTTGACAGCAACGTACGAATGATGGTCGACAAGGTTATCAATAGGGTTGGCCAGAACCATATACATATACGGTGTACTTTTGGCAGAGAAATCACCGTATATACGGTCATACATGGTGTACATGTACGGTGCATATATACAGTTCTGGCCAACTCTAGGTACACAAATCAGGTACAGAAGACCACGCGCAGCACCTACCGCTCCTATGGGCACTTTCTCCTCTACGGTGCGCAGCTTGCCCTCCATGGCCGCCTTGACGTCGTCTATGAGGTCGTAGATGACCTGTGTTTTTGAGCGTCACACAAATTAATCCAAAGAGCACCACGTCGTTACAACGTCACAATATTGTGCTTATTAAAATATTAAAATACCAGTCCAACATCACGATGGGCCTGTCTGCACGGAGCCTATGAGGTCGTGGTTGCCCTGCAAAGTTAAGGGACATACACACACACATATACACACACACGCACATACACACACAGGGTGACAGAACGCAATGCATATCATGCTGACCGCACCATTCTGGCTGGTCAGTCTGGAACGGCCAGTCCTTTTTTAACCCAAGTTTTTCAACCTTGTGCGAAGATCACGCAGAGGTTCAAAGGGTGAGACGCTGGTGTTTTAGGACAATGATGGCAGTTCATGCCATCAAGGAGATCTCCTTGTCGTGGGAGAGGTGATGTGTTCAAGGAGATCTCCTTGTCGTGGGAGAGGTGATGTGTCTTTTCTTTTTGTGTGCCGTGCTCACTATCCTTCCCTCTCTGTCCTCCGTTTGATGCTCACAGGAATGCACACACAATCTCTGAAGTTTGAGACACCACCTTTCCTGCAATAGCGGACACCTGCACCCCCCCCCCAAAAACATACACATCACATTTAGATTACGCCTTTCAGTTCGCATCACATTTATTTCACGTCGCATTCAGTACCCCCCACTCAATCGCGCGCCCTGCTACACCGTGCGCGTCCTCAAGAGCTGATACTTGCCCACCTACATACCCTCTCCCACAGAGCCACATACAAGCACACACAGAAATTTATCACCTTGCCACACACACACACACACACGCACACACACACAGAAATGTATCACCTTGCCACACCCACACCCACACCTTACTCCTCTGTCTCTCATACATACACATCTCACATACACATACACATGCATCTCATCACACATACACATCTCTGTCTCTCATACATACACGCCCCTTGCCACATACACAACCACACACACACACACACACACACACACACACACACACACACACACACACACAGAAATGTATCACCTTGCCACACCCACACCCACACCTTACTCCTCTGTCTCTCATACATACACATCTCACACACACATACACATGCATCTCATCACATCACACATACACATCTGTCTCTCATACACACACGCCCCTTGCCACATACACAACCACACACACACACACCTTGTACGTCATCAGCCGCACGCCCTGCCGCTTTGCGTGCGTCTCAACCTCGTCATTGACCTCCAAGTTAAAGCCCAGCACAAGGCCGCCGCTGGCTGCTGCTAAGTCCACGTCACTGAGGGTGATGTCGCCAGAGCCACTCAGGAGGTAGCGTAGGGTGATGGATTGCTGGGGCAGGGTGGAGAGGGAGGCCTTAATGGCTTCTACCACACCCATCTGTGCGTGTATGTGTGTGAGAGTGTGTGCGTATGTGTGACAGCGTGTGCGTGTGACAGCGTGTGCATGTGTGTTTTGAGTGTGTGCGTGTGTGTGAGTGTGTGCGTGCGTAAGCGTGTGTGTTTTGAGTGTGTGTGCGTAAGCGTGTACGTGTGACAGCGTGTGCGTGTGACAGCGTGGGCATGTGTGTTTGAGTGTGTGCGTGTGTGCGTGTGTGTGTGAGTGTGTGTGCGTAAGCGTGTGTGTTTGAGTGTGTGTGAGAATGCGTGTGCGTGTGACAGCGTGTGCATGTGTGTTTGAGTGTGTTTGAGTGTGTGAGTGTGTGTGCGTAAGCGTGTGTGTTTGAGTGCGTGTGAGAATGCGTGTACGTGTGACAGCGTGTACGTGTGACAGCGTGTGCGTGTGACAGCGTGTGCATGTGTGTTTGAGTGTGTGTGTGTGTGAGCGTGAGCGTGTGTTTGCGTGTGTGTGTGCGTTTGCGTGTGTTTGAGTGTGTGTGAGAATGTGTGGACGTGTGTGCACATGTGTCTCCTTAAAATGTGAAGTTCCATGCACTCACTCATGCTTAAGAGTGATAAATTCACACACAAGGCCTCATCCACCTTTTGCACACACACACACACACACACACACACATGAAAGCCTCAACTTCCTGGCCTTCAACCACATCAATAATGTCACGGTGGCAGTCTGTGCGGTTGAGCTTCTGCAAGACGTCCCGGTCTTCGTCCACATCGAAATGACGAAATAATTGTGCATTGCATAACGGGCACAGAACCATATAGCAAGTTGCCCTTAATGTAAAGATTAAGCTTCTGTAGGACTTTCAAGCCTTCATCCACATCAAAAATTACAGCAACGTGGCATTGCATTACGGGCAGAGAACCACGTACCGAGTCGCCCTTGATGATGAGGTTGAGCTTCTGCAAGACTTCCTGGTCCTCATTAACATTAAAATTACAGCAACGTGGCATTGCATTACGGGCAGAGAACCACGTACTGAGTCGCCCTTCATGATAAGATTAAGCTTCTGCAGGACTTTCAAGCCTTCATCCACATCAAGAATTACAGCAACGTGGCATTGCATTACGGGCAGAGAACCACGTACCGAGTCGCCCTTGATGATGAGGTTGAGCTTCTGCAGGACTTCCTGGTCCTCATCCACTGTGGCCAAAGAGGACAGGGTGACCATGGAGCCCCCCCCTGTCATCTCAGCCATGCGCTGTGCACGGATCTGCGAATGTGAGTGTGTGTACGTGTGTGTGTGTGCATGTGATGTTACATTTAGTACTGTCATCTCAGCCATGCATGCGCTGTGCACGAATCTGCGTATGTGAGTGTGTGTACGTGTGTGTGTGTATACGTGTGTGTGCATGTAATGTTACATTTACTGTCATCTCAGCCATGCGCTGTGCACGGATCTGCGAATGTGAGTGTGTGTACGTGTGTGTGTGTGTGTGCATGTGATGTTACATTTAGTACTGTCATCTCAGCCATGCATGCGCTGTGCACGAATCTGCGTATGTGAGTGTGTGTACGTGTGTGTGTATACGTGTGTGTGTGCATGTAATGTTACATTTACTGTCATCTCAGCCATGCGCTGTGCACGGATCTGCGTATGTGTGTACGTGTGTGTACGTGTGTGCACGTGTGTGCACGTGTGATGTTACATTCAGTACTGTCATCTCAGCCATGCGCTGTGCACGGATTTGCAAACGTGAGTGTGTGTACGTGTGTGTGTACGTGTGTGTGCATGTGATGTTACATTTAGTACTGTCATCTCAGCCATGCGCTGTGCTCGGATCTGCGTATGTGTGTACGTGTGTAAACTTGTGTGCACGTGTGATGTTACATTCAGTACTGTCATCTCAGCCATGCGCTGTGCACGGATCTGCGAATGTGAGTGTGTGTACGTGTGTGTGTGTGTGTGTGCATGTGATGTTACATTTAGTACTGTCATCTCAGCCATGCATGCGCTGTGCACGAATCTGCGTATGTGAGTGTGTGTACGTGTGTGTGTATACGTGTGTGTGCATGTAATGTTACATTTACTGTCATCTCAGCCATGCGCTGTGCACGGATCGGCGTATGTGAGTGTGTGTATGTGTGTGTACGTGTGTGTGTGTGTGCATCTTGAGCCTGTTCACAAAAAATTTGTCCTGTTTGTTTTCTTCAGGGTCGTTAGAAACAAATAACGCCCGTAAGGAAGACATTACAGTAGCAACAGGACGCTTTTGTGTGAACAGGCTCAAGAGGGAGGGTTGAGGCAAACATAGCATCATGTAAAGTGATGTGCGTGATCATTCTGCCAGCAAACAGCAAACTTACAATTGCATGCTCAAACATGCACAGCCACGCAGGCTTACGCATGCATCAATATACAGCACACACTAAAAATTGCATGCACGAACATGCACAGCTACGCGGACTTAGGTATGCATCCTTGCATAAGTGAAGCTGCACGCTCACAAACGCTTCCTCAAACAGCCAGATGCACACACAGACACAGCCACACAGTATCACACATCCAGATGCACACACAGACACAGCCACACAGTATCACACATCCAGATACACACACAGACACAGCCAGACAGTATCACACAGCCAGATTCACACACAGACATAGCCACACAGTATCACACAGCCAGATACACACACAGACTTAGCCACACAGTATCACACAGCCAGATACACACACAGACATAGCCACACAGTATCACACATCCAGATACATACACAGACATAGCCACACAGTATCACACAGCCAGATACACACACAGACATAGCCACACAGTATCACACAGCCAGATACACACACAGACATAGCCACACAGTATCACACAGCCAGATACACACACAGACACAGCCACACAGTATCACACATCCAGATACACACACAGCCACAGCCACACAGTATCACACATCCAGGTACACACACACAGACTTAGCCACACAGTATCACACAGCCAGATACACACACAGCCACAGCCACACAGTATCACACAGCCAGATACACACACAGACACAGCCACACAGTATCACACATCCAGATACACACACAGACACAGCCACACAGTATCACACAGCCAGATACACACACAGACACAGCCACACAAAATCACACCTTGTCCATGATCAGCTCGGCCTTATCCCGGGCGTCGCTCTCAGTTGCTGCAGCGCTCCACTCCTCTCCAGCCTGCAATGCAGTGTGTTTGTTTGTGGCCTTGTGTGAGTGTGAGTGTGTGTGTGTGTGTTTGTTTGTGGCCTTGTGCGAGTGTGTGCGTACGTGTATTTTGTGTGTATGCATGCATGTGAGTGCGCGCGAGTCATGTATGCGCTTGTGCATATGTCCGGTGACAGAGGGCTCTGACTTGGATCCTATACGAGCACCAAGGCAAAAAAAATGTACCGAACCGAGGGCACCAAAGCTAACACCAAATGTTCAGGCTCATCTCAAACCACAAAACAATTCAAGCGGTACGATGACATAAGCCTGGGGTTGGCCAGAACCATACACATTTACGGTGTAAATACGGTATTTTTGGCAAAAAAATTCTCCAAATATACGGTCATATATGGTGTACACATACCGTTGTGGCCAACCCTACAAATGTCCAGGCTCATCTCAAACCACGAAACATCTCAAGCTGTGCGATAACATAAGCCTGGGGTTGGCCAGAACCATACATATATACGGTTTATATACGGTTTTTTTGGCAGAAATTTCTCCAAATATATGGTCATTTATGGTGTACACATAGGTTTGTGGCCAACCCTACAAATGTTCAGGCTCATCTCAAACCACGAAACAACTCAAGCGGTACGGTGACATAAGCCTGGGGTTGGCCAGAACCATACATATATACGTTTTATATACGGTAATTTTGGCAAAGAATTCTCCAAACATACGGTCATATATGGTGCACACATACGGCTGTGGCCAACCCTACAAATGTTTAGGCTCATCTCAGACCACGAAACAACTCAAGCGGTACGATGACATAAGCCTGGGGTTGGCCAGAACTATGTATTTACGGTTTAGATACGGTGCACACATACGGCTGTGGCCAACCCTACAAATGTTCAGGCTGATCTCAGACCATGAAACAACTCAAGCGGTACGATGACATAAGCCATAAGCCACATTTTCTCACCATTGGAGTTAAGTTCAGTCCCACAACTTGGACCGGCACAGAGGCACCGGCTGACTCTAAGTTCTTGCCCAAGTCGTCCTTCAACACACGGATCTTGCCGTACGCCCCTCCTGCGCTAATGATGTCGCCGAGCTGCAGACAGACAAGCGGCAATGCTACTCTTTATCGTGGTGTGGGGTGTGTGTGATGCACAAAATTGCTGTGTGTGTGTGTGTGTCATCCTTTGTTCTTGCAATACTGCACGGCTGTTTGATACATATAAGAGGTGACAAACCGAAGCTCAACACAGATGGTGTCCCTTGATACGTGCCTTCACAGATATAAATTGCTCTCGTCCTTGCATCTGTATTATCTCATTTATAGATGATACACATCACAGTACGGCAGTTGCTCACACGTCACTGAGCAAGACGTATAAACCTGGTCAAACCTGGTCAAACCAACAATTATTTCCGTCTTGTTCGGTCAAACTGCGAAACGTTTTATTTTGCAGTGCTTGTTGCCCCTAAGGACGATCATACAAAGGATGGTCATTAAACAAAATGGGCCCTTTTGACACCATTTCAACACCCACCCTGACAGTACCTCCTTGCACGAGGAGCGTGGCTACTGGGCCTATCTTTCTATCCAAGTGCGCTTCTATGACTGTGCCCTGCATGGTGTGTAAGTGAGTGCGTATAGGTTTTGATAGTGTGTGACTCTTCCTTGCATAGTGTGCATGTGTTTTTAGTATATTGTGCATACATGTTTGAGTGAGTCTGCGTATTTTGTGGGTGTGTGCGTATGTGTATGTATGTGTGTTTATGTGTGCACGTGCCTGTGTGTGTAAACGATTGCGTGTGGATATGTGTGTGTGCGCATGTGCGTGTTTTGGTATGTATGTGTACGCATGTGTGTGTTTTGGCATGTATGTGCACGCATGTGGATGCGTGTGTATATGTATGTGTGTGTTTAAATGTAAATGCATGTGCACGTGCGCGCATGCGTGTAGTTGTGTTTGTGAATATGCCGTTCCTGCCACTGACCTGTGCGCGGTTCTTGGGGTTGCACACCAATGCTTTCTCTTCTGCCGTCCAACTAATGATCTGAAGCAAGTCTGCAATACCATCTCCCTGTGTGTGTGTGTGTGTGTGTGTGTGTGTGTGTGTGTGTGTGTGTGTGTGTGTGTGTGTGTGTGTGAGAGAGAGAGAGAGAGAGAGAGAGAGAGAGAGAGAAAGAGAGCAAACGCATGCGTGTTTTTCCAGGAGCACCCCTTCTCCTGAACACCTTCTTCCTCATTGGTCAATCACACCATACTTCCCTCCACAAATATGTGCCTCCGCTCAGATGCTCCTAACCCTCTCTAATTCCGGCTCCAAGTTTGAAAACAGCGACACCTTTGTCCGTACCCTCCTCCCACCTCCCAGATTCATTCCTCTTGACCTGCTGAACTCCTTCAACCTTCTCAATCGATGACCAGCCTTCAATCCCCCCTATGTTTTCATACCTCTGTATATAAATCCAATGGAAATCTGCCCCTTCCTGCTTCCAACACCAGGCCTACAAACATAGCAACTCCTTGTAAATCCCCCCTCTCCACTTCACAGGCTTCCCTCAAATCCGAACTCCGGCCTCTCAAGCCGCTTTACCAACGCTTTCCTCCAGTCCAAACTCCTGCCTCTCAAACCGCTTTACCACCGCTTTCCTCCATTCCGAACTCCTGCCTCTCAAGCCGCTTTACCAGTGCTTTCCTCCAATCCGACCTCCTGCCTCTCAAGCCGCTTTACCACCATTACAAGCGTCGGCAAGCGACGTGAATACGCGCCACATACGATCATATTTATACAGGGATCGCCTGCCAGAACTGTAACCGTATGACCATACATTTGTAGGGCAGGCCAAATGGTGTGACTGCGTTACGCGTGACTGAAAAGACCCCTGCTGAAACCACAGTCTACCCACTGCACATACGATGCTTGTATGATTTCGGCAGCCTCAGCCACATCAACTGCAAACTTAAACACAGCAACACTCCCTCTTGGGCTTCCCTCCCCAACACGCTCCCTTTTTGCTCCCTCCTCCCACTACACTCCGCTTTAGCTCCTCCTCCTCCCAATACACTCTTGTCATTGAAAACCTTTCGGCAATCTGGTGCAAAAATGAAAAATGGCACAAGGACGGGTGTCACGGTAGCTATAATGCCTCCAAAGCATTCTAAGCCACTCTTTGCACATTGCCTTCACTACAGCAATTCTTTTGCTGGAAAATCTGCCCTGACCGGCGTTCAGGAGTTACAACACCAGACCACACCACGTGCGATCGAATTCAACGCTTGGCTTTTCCTGCCTACATTTCATTCCAAACAGCCATTCCGTTTTTCGGCCATTCTCCGCCACTTCACGAGAGTGTCGGCACACCACTTACTAATCACCTGAACTCTGTTTTCATTCTGTTTTAAAGTCTGTTATATTTATATACGCGCTTACTTGGCCTCCACTATCTTTTCACAAGAGTGCTGCCACAAATGTTTTCGACATCCGCTACTGACTCCTCTGTTTCAGTTCCTGTTTTGAAGTACAAATGCACTCTTCAAGCCTTGAATAACACCTTATGCGTGCTGCCTCTCACTACGGTCCCCCTTTTCCCTGTTATTTTTGTTTGATAATATTCAAACATGCACGCATGCATTCTCTGCCACCACCTACAACACAGACACCCTAATTTTGATCCCCCTTATCCTATCTTTTTATTTCTGTTTGGTAACACACACACACACATATACACACACTTGCACGCATACCTTCTTGGCCGACACCAACACCATAGGCGTGCTGCCTCCCCATTCTTCAGGCACCAAGCTCAACTCCAGCAGCTCCTGCTTCACTCGCTCAGGGTCTGCGCCCGGCTTGTCAATTTTGTTGATGGCCACAATGATGGGCACCTCAGCAGCCTGCGCACGTGCACGCATCACACACAGGTTTGAGACCAAATAACAAGCGCACACATGCAAATTGTAGCCCCTCCTGTTGTACTTGTTGAAAGCCATATTGGTTGGCACCTCAGCAGCATTGTTGTACTTGTTAAAAGCCATATTGGTTGGCACCTCAGCAGCAATCGCACACGCACATGCACACACACGCACACACACACACGCACACACACACACACTCACACACACGCTGGGGCTAGTTCCTTGCATCATGGAAAATTGTGAATCAGGGGTAAGAAAGGGAGGCAAAAGGTTGAGACACTCATCGCAACAGGGAAAATTTTTGCTGCTTGAGTTCAGTTCGAGCAAATTGTTGCATGGTTTTGGAGCCTATTTGCAACTGTGTTTGTAGCTGGGAGGTATCCATAACCCCATTTTGCTACACACATTTATATCATCTGTGCATGCGTTAATGCCATCAGTACGGCACGTCATTCAAGCAAACACATGTGCGCACACCCGCTCAACCACGCACGCACGCGCACATACACACGCATACAAACCCACCCACCCACACCCACACGCACACCCCCACCCCCACCCTCACACCCACACCTGCGCACACATACGAACCTATACACGCTCGCACACCCACAAACACATGCAATATAAACCCACACACCAACACCCACACACACACTCTTATGCACACATACCCCCTACCTGTGCATGAGCCACTGCTTCCCGAGTCTGCGGCCGGATTCCGTCGTCCGCAGCTACGATAATGACAGCTATGTCCGTGACCTGCACGGGGCACCACATTTTTAAAAAGTTACTAACAAACACACATTCGTTAACAGCCACGACGACAGGCACACTGACGCCTGTGCAACAACAAATGATAAGGGTTTACCAACACCACATATTCACTGTACAAGCATACAGGGTGTATATACCAGTGGAGTAATGTCGCATAGTGTCGGGAATTAACAACAAACCTCCCGAGACGCTCTAAACGCACCAGAAGATGTTGCACAACCAAAACACGCGGGACCACCTTTTGCTATAGCGGAATTTTAACACCTGTACCGACACTTCCAACTTCACCTTTATCCCAACCCCCGTACCCCCATTCCCCACCCCGGCACAGCCACTCACCCACACCCACACCTACACCTACACTCACACCCACACCCACACCCGCGCCTACACTTACACCTACACCTACAAATACACCCTCAACCACACCCACACTCACACCCGCGCCTACACTTACACCTACACCCTCAACCACACCCACACCCACACTTACACCTACACCTACACCCTCAACCACACCCACACCCACACCCACACCCACACCCACGCCCGCACACACACCCACACCCGCGCCCACACCCACACCCACACCCACACCCACACCCACACCCACACCCACACCCACACAACCCACACCCGCACCCACGCCTACACTTACACCTACACCTACAAATACACCCTCAACCACACTCACACGCACACCCGCGCCTACACTTACACCTACACCCTCAACCACACCCACACCCGCGCCTAGACTTACATCTTCACCCTCAACCACGCCCACACCCACTCAGCAAGACACACACCTGGGCTCCACGTGCGCGCATGGCACTGAAAGCCTCATGACCTGGGGTATCCAAGAAGCACACCACTCGCTGCTCCCCATCCACCTCCACGGTTGTGTTGTACGCACCGATACCCTGTAGGAAACAAGGTTGTGGTGTTTGTGCGTGCGTGCATGTGTGTGTGTGTATGTGTGTGTGTGTGTGCGTGTGTGTGTGTGCGTGCGTGTGTGTGCATGTGTGTGTGATGGTTAGTATTTGCTTCTCATTCACTTTTCAGGTCGTACGCAAGAAACTCTTTTTTTTTTATTGGGTCGTGTGTTTGTGCATGTGTGAATGTTTGCAAAAGGGGGGGGGCCAGAAATATACATAATCAGCCAATCTAAATAAAAACACAAATAGGTTATGCATTTTGATATTACGCGCGCGCACACATACACACACGCACATACACACACACACACATACATACACACACACACAACACACACACCTGTGTGATGCCGCCGGCCTCTTTCGCTGCCACACGCGATTTCCGGATGTAGTCAAGCAATGAAGTCTTGCCTGCGCGTACAGGCAATGCACGCACATTTAATTGCCAGCATGTACAGACGATCGACGCACTTTCAATTGCCATCTGAGGGTGTCAGGGGCCCCCTCTCTTCTCTTCGCGCTAGCCTCATGGCGTGCAAATCTGATTGGGCAGAGCAATCTTATTGGGCAAATCTTATTGGAGCAGATCAATCTTATTGGGCGGAGCAGTCTTATTGGGCAGAGCAATACAAAGCGTGAGTCTGTTAGTAGCAAAGGCAGAGCATCAAGACTAGCACAGATGTGTACTCACTACCAGCGCAGCTACTCCTTTTAGAATTCCAGACTACGACACACCAAACGCCTTAATAATACGCGACTCACGCCTTCCGAACTGCACACACACACTCACACTCACACTCACACACACACACACGCACACGCACACGCACACACACACGCACACACACACACACACACACACAGACACACATTACCCAAACAAACACACCTAGCCACCTGTATACGCATTCACTATAATACACACACCAGCATCACAACCCCCCACCACAGAGACACGCACGCACAAACACACACACGCACAATTCAGTTGCAATCCTCTGAAAACGCCATGGTACGCCCCAAGCATGAGCACGCGATGCAGACAGTGCACGGCGTTGCTCTTTGGCTTGTTTGTGGATGTGTAGAATCAAAAGCTGCACAGCCTTTGACTGTTGCAGCAAAGAGATTGATTCAAAGACAAAGCCCAACAGAAATGTTGTGCAAGCCATACACTCGGCGAGCAGCATAATTGAAACAAGCAACTTTCTTAACATGACATAATTCACAGTGCTCAGACGATCAACAATCACACACTACTCGGACGATTGACAGCCTGCATCTCTCAGGAACACCACCACAACGACCATGGCCTACACAGACCACGATAATCTTTCAGGGTAGAGGTATGTTGGATTTGACACACTCCTCGACTTAGTCATGAGGTACACTGCCACGTACCGTGGTCTGCATGGCCCATCACCGTCACACCCAATGGAGTATTTTCCTTTCCATACTGACACACTCTCAAATCAGGCCTGAGGAACATCACCACATGCATACCATGGTCGCCACATACATACACCATGGTCACCACATACATACACCATGGTCACCACATACATACCATGGTCACCACATACATACCACGGTACACTGCCACGTACCGTGGTCTACGTGGCCCATCACAGTCACAACTGGTGGCCGGGGCACTAGGTCCTCTATGTCATCTTCGCTCAAGTACTCTGTGCGCTTCTTTGCATCCTGCGGCACAGGTGGGGGAAATGAGGACACGGTGTGGAGGGAACAGAGAGCGGCGCGTCACGAGCAGTCAGCGGCTTTCTCTTTGCTCAATCTTGATTTGACGTGAAAGCTGTGGAATTAGTGTCACAAGCAGCGCGCTGCTTTGAGCCCTACGGAATGAGACGAATAGTGGAAGGAAGGGGGAATCGGTGAGCAGCGCATCACAAGGATTCAGTGGCAAGAAGTCACTCTTATGTTCTGGTTCTGCTTCCCCCGCACGTTTTTGATGCCTCATTAAAGCACACTAATTGCGAGCTGCTATGGATCACAACATTCAGATGAATTGTCTGTGTGTGACCTGTCCTGCAACAGCAAGGGGAAAAGATTAATCGAAAACTGTGTGTCACTAAGCAAGTAAAGGTTTATGTTATTTGTAAGTCTGCGTTTGCCATTTTTTTTGGCTTCCAACTCACACTGATGTTGCCCTTCTTTTTGATACCCTACTCTTTGTTCTCCTATTAAGGAAATGTGTGGATGGACCTACTAAAGAATGGACCCAGCTAAGGAATGGACAGAGTCATTGTGTGGATGGAAGCCGCACGAGAAAACAGAAAGCAGAAGCATGACTGCAATGGTTAATACCACTCAAGCAAACAGTATGCGTGCAGTCTTTGGACTAAGGGAAGTGGAGGAGAAAGTGACAAGCATTCGTTGCGGCACGACCCAGTTATCAATTTCTCCCATCAAGCCTCTGCGTATTGCCAACAGGGTCGCCTTACTGATGTTGCCGTCATGTTCTTTTTATACATACAAGTGTGTCCTTCGCTGGTCCTGCCTGATGCAGGCAACAAATGACACCGCTGTCTTTCTTTCTGGTGCATGTGAAGAGCCACAGACGTGAGTACGCATCATCTAGGTGGCGCCACTCAAGAAGGGGACAACCAAACAGTAAGCATGCATCTCAAGTCTTTGGGACATGCTCCTAACGTTCGACTGCATGCTGCAGCTGGTCGGAGTTGAATGGAAGCATAAGCCGATGCACACAATTCTGTTTAAGCGTGGCTAATCTACAGAATGATGGAGCGCATACCCTTTTGTCTGATCTCTGCTGACCAACAGCAGTGGCAGCAGCTCAAGCAAGAGGGCAGAAGCATATGAAGTAATTACCTTGTTGGGATCTTTATCCACCATTAGCAGGTCGTACTCCGAGGCTACCAGCTTGCATGTGTTCTTGTCCAGGACCTGCGTATTTCAGAGCAACGTCATGCAACCGTGTCAACTTGCACACACCCAAACCTGCCGTAAGACCTATCATAACTGTAAGAACCCAGCCACACCCACACTCCCACACCCACATCAACCGTGGCATAAATACACACGCACAAATTGCCCTCGGACAAGCTTAGAAACACACATACAGCACATTTAGGCACGTGACAGATAAATGATTGGACTGAAGGACTCGCCTGGTTCATGGACAGCATGATGCCCTTCATGAACAGCGTGCGCACAATGTCCGAGGGGTCCTCCTGAATCATCTCTGCCAGCTGTATCAAGCCCATGCCCTCCTCTCCAACCTGCGAGGATGTGTATGCGTGTATATGTGTATGTGTGTGTGTATGCGTGTGCATGTGTCTGTGCATGTGTGTGTGTGTGTGTGTGTGCAACTGAACATGATTAATGCATTGCTTAATAGCATTGACTTTCTTCAACCAAGGGCAAAAGAACGCACACGCACCTCAAAAATCTCTTCTCGGTCTTTTTGCTGCCCAGCTGCCTTTTCTTCACGCTCTGCTTCTCTCCCCTTCCGCGCGGCACGCTTCATCTCTGCAGTCACCTTCCTACCCTTGCCCTTTTTCCTGGTCTTCCCTTTACCCTGTACGCGTATGCCCATACAGGAGAAACGAAACTAAAGTCAAATTGCCCCAGAGCAAAAATGGTGTGACACATGCACGTATGAGCATGCTGCATGTTGCACTTCAAACCATACTTGGCAACACAATGTGCCGTTGCACGCCAATGAGAGGGAAAGGAGTGCTGTACAGAAATAAGGCTGCCTTATTTCTGTACAGCCTAGTTTGTTAACATTAAGGTTTTGCGGTGTGAGTTCCTACTTATACTGTTCACACATTTTGCTTGCCACGCGCACGGCGTGCATTCCGAGAAACAGTCAGGCAAAGCCATTTTGTACATCAAAGAAGAGCGCCTCACTAGTAAAGAAGGCAGTGAATGGGACAGGATGAACAAACGGACGAATGCACACGTGCTGACACGCAGCCGCGCGGAATGCACGCTTTGCACGGCTGACCACAAAAAACAAAGCACCCGCACCTTGGAGTCCTCCTCATCCTTGTAGGTGTCCCCATCCTCATCCTGTATCTGCACAGTGTCCCTGGCACGCCTGGGGGCATCTGGGTTGAGGGGGGGAGGCATCAGTGGCTCTAAAACCCTCAGGCTGGGCGGCTGGGGCCTGTGTAGCGTCATATCGGACGAATCTGAAGATGGAGGGAGCGGCCGTTGGGGTGGTGCAGAACTAGAGCCCGTGCCATTGAGGATTGGAACTTGGGGACGTAACATCGGCGCTTGTTGTGGTGCGGAGGGCCGGTTAGCAGTCGGTGGAGGAGGGCCTGCGGGCCTGAGGGGCTGCGGTGCGTTCAGAGGAGGCCGATTAAAAGTCGG
>Ga0307963_1001555_pt1 | contig 17654 bp, 18 predicted proteins | sample OrgLakmetagen594_FD_201829 | JGI IMG/M metagenome (GOLD analysis project Ga0307963, IMG submission 201829) | Saline water microbial communities from Organic Lake, Antarctica - #594 | ecosystem: Environmental > Aquatic > Non-marine Saline and Alkaline > Saline | place: Antarctica: Organic Lake...
CCCCCCCTTTGATTGGACCCATACATTTACCAATCGAAAGCTCTCGAGTCAGGATTCCGATTATCTAACTATAATCAATTTGACACATGCTTTTTAAAAGTTATACAAAACCCTGCCTCCTGCTTCACAGGTGACTTTGTTGTGGATTGTACGATGTCCTGAACATCTCTTTGATGATGGTTACTTGAAAACCGTGCAAATGATGTACAATGGGAAAGTCTTCTTTATAGTGACTGACAACCACAAGTGGCTCTCCTGGTTTGTGTGGGTGACCCGCTGGACAGAGCTGCTGTTAAAATCGATGCGCCTCTTACTGCACGCAGGCTTTCACGAGTTCTGCGAGTTCACAGCAGAGGATGTTGGCACGGTGGATTCTGGCTTGAACTCTGTCGTCCTGGCTAACAACAATGAGTGAGTGCTAGGAACCATTGGTTGAAGGTTGATTGACGTACAGGGTTCCAAAACTGGTAAGACTAAGGCCATCGAAGGAGTGAAGTGTAACCAACGCGTTTTCAGCAAGGCGCTAAACTCCTTTGCATTACACAAATCAATTAGGTATGCAGCTGCAGCGCACATTTACATTCCATTATATTAAAGAGAGCATGAACAGCAATTACCAAAAGTTGTGCGGGTCGATTCTTTGCTGCAGGTATTTACTGCTACCTGTGAACGAGCCAACCTTCAATACCCCCCGCAAGAGTCAAATCCAGACCTTTCTAGAGCAGGTAATTTTGGCATGCGTTACAGAAGTCTTCGGAGAAAGTTGCTGGATGTTTGCAGAAAGCGCGTATTGCACAACATTTTTGTCCATTGGAGAATCATCTTCTTGACATTCACACACGCATATCTTGTGTTTCCATCATACTGCTGCAGAACGAGGGCCCTGGCATGCAGCATATGGCCCTCAAGACGGACGACATCATCACCACCCTCACGTAAGTGGCCACAACAAGCAGGTTGATTTCTTTGTTTGAGAAAGATGTAGAGAAGTGCTGCCTGCAAGCATCAACATCATTTTGGAAGCCGTTGATTCTGTGTAAAGTTGGTGTGATTTCTTTTTACTGTGAGTGTATGAGGACATTGCACGCAGGGAAATGCGAGCTCGGAGTCAAAATGGCGGCTTTGACTTCATGCCTCGGCCATCTGATAAGTACTACAGAGACTTGCCCAAAAAGGTGTGTGGTTCAAAAGGAGGTGCAATGTGTGTCTAGATTGCAAACTATTATGTGACATGCGCTATCTGTCTAAGACCGTCTTGCAAAGTGACAATTTCAATGCTAATGCTGAGTGGTTTTTCTCTAGGGCAGCACGGAATTTGTTTTTTTGCACGTACCTGGTTTGCATGATGCTGAGTTTACGGTAATGATAAGTGATTGACTGTCTGAAATCGTTCACTTGTTTAAAAAGTCAAGGGTCAGCTTTGGAGGTTTGCTGTGTCACATCTGCTGTGACTCCTTAATGACCTCGTATCATTACGCAGAAACCTTTTTTAAGTGTAAGAGCTGTGGGAGCATGGTTCATTCACTAACAAGGCTGGATTGCTTCCATACCTTTGATCTACAGCACAAAAATGACATAAAAATCTGCTACTCCAACTGTTCTCCAGGTTGGCGATTCTGTAAGCCCCTCCCTGCTTGAAAAGTGTGAGAAGCTTGGCATCTTGGTGGATAAGGACGACAAGGGTGTGCTTTTGCAGATCTTCACCAAGCCCTTAGGTGAGCTGTTTGCCAATCAATACTCGTCTACCTTGTACCTGAACAATAACTGGAACCATTTCACTGGAATGTTCATTTTGGACCCTGCACATGACACTTCAGTATGCATGCATGCTACAGTATCTGGCCTATTGCTCACTTTACCCTGTCTCCTCCCAACCGTCAGGTGACCGCCCCACAGTGTTCATCGAGATTATTCAGCGCGTGGGATGCATGCCTGGTGATGTGGTATCATCCACGGCAGTGGCAAAGGCTGTCCGAGATGGAGGTGAGCATGAAGCTACTGCATTACAAGTCTACGCCCTGCTATTGAGACGGAAAGAATTGTCCTGTGCCCATCTGTGGCGAAATGGGCAGACTGTATAACAAAAGTTAGCCTTTGAACAACCTAGACCTTTCAGTTTCCTGTGGTGCCTTCTGCCACCTGCACACATGCACTGCTGGTAAAAGCAAAGCTGAACACTGCTCACTCGCGTTCCTTACACACACTTGTGCGTCTCATACCGTCCCACCAAGGTCGATCATGCGTACATCCATATCCGGCACTTCTTGCTGCAGGCGGCCCAGAGGAAGAACCGCAGGCGGCTGGTTGTGGTGGATTTGGCAAAGGCAATTTCCACGAGCTGTTTAAGCGCATTGAAGACTATGAGCGCACACTGAACATTGGCAGCTGAGTACATTGCATCGCAAGTGAATTTGCATTCAGAACTGTGAGTGCAATGATCAGTCTTTTGGGGGGGGGGTGAGCAGGATTGAAAGTCAGACATTTGAGCTACGACGTACTGCTCAAGCAACGTGTGTAGAGTGACACTAATTAAACCAAGCCACAGTTGTCATTATTGCAAATGTCAGTACAGTTTCAACCATTATTTGTATATTTTCTTTGTGTTGCATTGTTTGTGGCGTTCAGCAGACTGCTTTCTTAACCATTAAAATTGGTGTTTTCCCTTTATTATGCCCCCCTTGTTTATAGATTTTACAGATAAAGCCATCAGTCAAAACGTGCAACTGCTAGGCTGCGTATGTAAAACATGTAAAAACTGTGATAGTTGTTGAACCATCTATACCTGTAACACTTTGCTTCATTTAAAAGAACTCGGCCTTGATTCACAGAGGCCCACAAGACTGCCCTGAAATGCATGCTCACTCTGTGCATTATGCACACAAACCGACTACAAAGACGTGCACTTGAAAAGACTAACTGCTCTCAAGGTCTCGGTCTGGAGCAGGGGGCTGCCAGCCACCCTCCAGATCCCCACTAGTTTTCTTTTTTCCTTTGGTGGGGGAGACTCACGGTACTTCGAAATGTGTCTCCTTTTCCTTAATCGATGCAGGGATTGTTTTGGTGCCTGCGTAGTTTTTCTTTTTCTTTTGTAGCACCTACAAAAAAAATAAAAAATACCCTTGGAAAGGGAAGAAAGGCACAACGTTCTGTGATTTTTTTTATTGCAGCACTAAGGGCTGAAGGGGAATCATCTGTGAGTTTTGGGCGCATTATAAACATGGACTGTCACACTAAGACTCACTTATTTCTAGTTTCTAGTGAAGGAGTTCAAAGATGGCTCAAAATGAGCTCTGAGCACGGTCTTCGTAGCACAATGGAGACAAGGAGCAAAGAAAATATAGCTTAGCCTGATAGGAGAGAATTGCATTATATCACAACAGAGTGATTAATGTTTTTCATTCACGCAGAATTAGTAAAAAATCACTCGAATTAATCAAGTTTGGATTAGGTCATTATCCCGGAATAAATCACCCTGCGCTCACAATGGATGCAATAAACCCAGCAGAATCAGATTGTGGCCTGAAGCAAGTTGTAGTGGGAACTTCCTTGAAGGAAGGGCTAAAACTCCAGGAATGCTTGCAATGCACTTGCATGCGCGCACTAGGTCTACTAGTCACCAGTAGTGAGCACTGACATTAAGTTTTGAAACTTTCACTCATTACCTGAAGCCTTTCAAACTTGACTGACTTGCTGGAATTTTCTCCAGCCATTTCCCTTCAATATAAGCTTTCCCAGCCTTCAATTAAATCCTTGGGGACGGAACGTTTGACTGCTATCCAGAAAGTAATTACGAATGAATTTCGGTAATCACCCCCCAGCCCTTCCTTACAGAACCCCCCTGAAAAGTGGGTAATGCTGTGACATGCTCTTTGACAACTTCCATAGTCCGGGCATCTTATTTTCTTTCATTATTGGGTTCCTCACGTTCCAAACTAAACTTGGGATCATTAAATCAGTACAATGCCCAGCCAGAACTGTGAACACAACAAGCTGTATGTAGGCGTCATACGGCTTGTTTGACACCGTTGCTATGCCGTTTGGTCTGATTTTTGCTGCGCTGTGTAGCTTGTATTTATTTCATCATGACATAACGCTGTAGTAATAGCAATCCGTTGTATAATTAGTAAAATCTCAGTGTAGAAAGATCGATGCTGCTGTTGGCTTGCACAGAGGTGCAGCAATCAAGCTGCATTCCTTTCATAACCCTCCGGAAGCGCATTTTTATTACGCTGCCAAATTTGTCCATACCAGACGTACTCTTTCCAGCACTCTTATCAATTTCAAAAAGTCTACACTGGAAATCACCAGCGTGCATTAAGGAAAGGCTCTCAACTAGTGCTCACACTAGCCAGAGCCCCACCGAAAGACGAAAAAGAGAAACGATAGAGACTAATGAGGATCCGGCAGGTTGTCGGCCATGCGATCCGGCCTGCGCCTAGCCCTCCTGAAGCCAGCCGCTCTACCAGTTACCCCTTTTCCAGATCCCCCATTATCACTGTTGCTGTTGTTAAAGTGTATTTTATGTCTTATTTCCGTGATCTTGTTTAAGCTTTTTATTGCATGGCAGTGTAGTTTAGTAGGTAGTTGGTGAACTTTGTGCGTGGGGATGCCCAAGTTTAGTAGAGGAGTTATGGTGTGTACTGATTGTAGATTGTGCCCCCAACTCCAAGAAGTATAACATGAAGTGTGACTTTGTTGTCTCGAAAGATGCCTCGGAGGAACCTTGTTCATAGACGCTGGATAAGAGGTTGATGTTGGTTGTGCGCTTTTCAAATTTAAAAGAAAAAGAAAAACTACGCGGGCAGTGGAAACCACTCCCCACATTAATCAAGGAAAAGGAGCCGCTTTGGTACCAAGTACCGTAAAGCTCCTCCACCGCGAAAAGGAAAGGAAAATTTAAAGATCAGTGGGGATCAAGAGGGTTGCAGGCTTGGCCTGTAACCGGCTCCTGGTGAGAGTTGATAACAGTACTGGAAAGGGCACGTCTGGTTTGGACAAGTTTAGCAGCAAAGTTCACAGAGTGCACATGGAGCTTGGAGGCAAGCTTCTTAACTCTTTGAGGATTGAGACCCAGTTCCTTGATAGGCTTCAGAGTGCAAGTGTTGTAGATGGTGCCACCCAAACCCAAAAGGATGATGTGGAGAATAACAGAGGCTTTTTGGAGAATGTTGCAGATATCTATGTGCTGTTTCTTTGCGGCGTTCAGCTGGTTCTGAGGTCTGGTGTCCTCACAGTACTTGATCTCGACAAGGTGGATGTCACGCCGAGGTTTGCTGAGGTCTTTAGGTCGGTGCTGTCTGGGGTTGGTGGCTCTACTGGTGGCTGGCGGTGCTGCTGAGATGCTCCCAGTCTCCCTCAATTGTCCCCTGCTACTTCGAAGAATTCACCCCCTACAGTAGTTTGTTGTTTTTGTGTTTTTGCAGCGATGGGAGTAATCGGCACAAATTCTGGGCGGCTGGAGGTAAATCTGTCTTTATCTGGAAAGCTGGGTGGGAAGAGCCATTTGAAAACAATTCTACTTTTAGCTGTTTCAGGAATCTGGAGATTTCGCATGGTTATCCGTTCAATGTCCGTTGCGGGTTTATGTCTGAGCAGAATATGAATTCTACAAGATGCCGGTTTCAGAACAAGCATGCAACCCTCCTGATCCCCACTGATCTTTTAGAGGAGGATTACCCGGTACCAAAGTGGCTCCTTTTCCTTAATTAATGTGGGGAGTGTTTTTCACTGCCGATGTCACTGCCTGTGTTGTTCACTGCTGCCTGCGTAGTTTTTTTCTGTTTCTGCATTCCGAGCTTCCTGATCTGACAACGCTCCTGTAACCAATCAGGAAAGTATTTCCCTCTGTCTGAAGCTGTGAAGCGGTAGGAGTACAAGAGGCAGGTGTCTCTACCGGCCGCCGATGGCGCCATCACAAGCAGGCAAGCAGGCCTCACTCGTTCACTATATTGTATATTGCGGCCCACAGAGCCAACAGTAGAAGCTACGATTTTGCATGGATCTAAGTTTATCCATTTCAAAATACACATAAAAACTTTAGGGCAAACGGTGACTGTGCGAGCCAGAATAGGTCAACGGTTCTTCCGGCCAACGTCCACCCGGTTAGGGAGATCTTATCAACCTACATGTTGTGATAAAATTTAGCATCGATAATCATCACCAGACGCACATACGGAGGTTAGGTTATTATTAAAACTGTTCAATTTTGTTTTAACAAATTGCTGGTGCTGGAAGGTGAGGAGTGTGAGGAGTGGCCGGTTGCAAGCACACATACACACACACACACACGCACACACACACACACACACACACACATTTACACGCACGCACACACGCACGCACGCACGCACGCACGCACACACACATTCACACGCACGCACACACGTACGCACGCACGCACGCGCGCAAAAGAACGCGCACAAGAACATGCTCACGCTCTCGCACACACGCTTGTGCACATGTGCACATGTACACACACACATGCACACACACACACACACACACACACATACACACACACATACACACACACACACATGCACGCATGCTCGCTTGTATGTATGGTGCAGGACTGTGATGTCATAGAAATCCGTACTTGCACAAATGCAATTTCATTTCCCTCTCAAGCACCTCAGAATGAGCATCTCTACGTTGCTCAAATAATGCATATGTGGCCTGGAAGTGTTGCGTGTCCATCGCGCACCTCAAATGTACATCCATCTCAGTAACAGGTTAGAGGAGTGTTCAGAGCAAGAGGGTGAGGAGCCCTGTCGGACTGACCATTATGGCAACCACTGCCTGTGGGAGGACAGAGGAGGAGGATGAGGACCTTGAAGCCCAGCAACAGCAAGAGCAGGAGCAGGAGCAGCGAGCGTGTGGTGGAGGGGGACAGGGCACTTCTTGTCAGAAGCAAGGTTGCCATAAGCAGCCGCCTCAAAAGTAAGTGTAAAGCCTTGTTGCCAAACCATTTTGCCTTGTGCGCAGATGTGCTCCCTGAGCATCCATGCAAGTTTGTGTGTTGTTTGGGTCTAGACTGTCTTGATGCCTTTCACTCTTGAATAAGGGGGTACAGCCGTTGCACGGCATCTATACAACAGCCATGATGATGTTCCTCACAGGATTCCCGGAAGCTGGGGGAGGGCTGCTGTTACCTTGGGCACCTCAGCCGAGAGCCAACAACGGACAGGGCAACGCGCAACATGTATTAAGTGCAAAAGCGCGCCTGCAGTGGTGAGGCCTGCTGCTTTGGTTGAAAACCTCGCATTGGAGGGAATATATGTGTCAGAGGAACTTATCGCATTAAGCGTCCCATTGCTCCAGGCCTCCTTTCAGATGGAGCATTGCATTTGCCTTGTATATGCTGTTTCAAAGTTTTACACTGTTGTGTTGATGCCAGGAGCATTTGAAGTGGTCCTAGTTTCGCACTTGACACTGACCTATGAATTATAAGCTGTAACTGCCTTCACCACCCTTATTACCACCCTTATCTCGCTCTTCCTTCTTCTTCACACATCTGTATGCACACTATTTCGTTACGTTTGTGCTCTTGACCTGAACTGTAGGTCCTTGTCCGGCTGGGAGATGCTGTTTGCAAAGACTGTCTTGAGGCAGGCGTCCTCAGCAAGGTGAATTCTTCAGCTTCTTTTTGCTCATGCAGTGCTTCAAAGCTGAACAGCTAAAAAATGCAAATTGTTATTTTTCATTGCTCAATATACTCGTCCCATTCCTTGAGCCTCCAAACGGCTTACAGGTGCGAACGGCCAAAGGCAAGGGCGCGTTCCTCCCACGTGAGAAAATTCTAGTAGCCATCTCTGGAGGTGTGTGTGTGTGTGTGTCCTTCATTGCTCATGCAAGCACCCTCAAATCACAAATGTTTTATTCTGAAGCACGACAAGTAGCAAAAGGCCGCCAATGTATGGTGCATCAGTAAATGGCGCGGGGCCACCTGTGGTGTATCTTAAATTCCAGGCAGTTTTTACAGGTTGCCCATAATTTAACGTATCTCATGCAGCAACCTTGCCAGGAGTTCTTTAGAAATATATGGCCCTATACGGCGTATTGCCAACAGGTCTGGCCGATCCGATCACGACTGTATCTGCCAGCGTTCATTTGATTGTGAATGCCCTTTCTCCGGTGCTCAAGCTCTTCTGCTGCATAGTGCTAAAGAACAGCATGCCACTCTGCTGCATTACAACGCCTCCTTTCCTGCATGCTGCAGGTTGCTGCTCCCTAGCCATGCTCTCCTGCATACTGGATTTCCAAAGTGTGGATCCCACACGTCTCAGCAAGGGCAAGGTAGGTTTGAACGCGCCAATACTGGCTCTGGTGTTTTGCGGAGCCTGGTGCAAGGTACAAATGCCAATGCCAAAGTGTTAAATGCGATTGTGGATCCCGCACGTCTCAGCATGGGCAAGGTAGGCTTGAACGCCAATACTGGCTCTTTTATTTTTATAAACCTGGTGCAAGGAAAAATGCCACTGCCATAGTGTTAATTGCGATACATCATGATTCATTGCCGTGCGTGTTTGCTTGTGCTTTCAGGTGGCTCTTGATTCACTGCGTGCGTGTTTGCTTGTGCTTTTAGGTGGCTCTTGAGTTGGTGGTTGTGCACATTGAGGAGGGAGAAGGTATCACCAGCGTGAGTCAGGAGGAGCTGCACCAGGTGAGGGAGCTTTTGGCTTGCACAATGAGCAAGACTGGTAGCTAACTGCCACGCTCAACTCAGAAGCACAAAAAAGCAAACTCTATTTTAACATTATACCAGTGTGACATTATGCCAGGAATAGCTCCATTAAGCGAAGCAGCGATCCTCAGTCTCATACAGGAGACATTCAACCCTTAAGTGCGCGCACTCAAGCACGAGATTGCAAATGTATTCGCGTATACACATTTGCTTGCACACACAAGGGTATTGTGAGGAGATTGAATTTTTAGTAGCACTGGTAGGTAACAGGTGCACCTACTGCAACATGACGCGCAACTCACAACTCACCAATCTTGCATTATGTGAGCTTCAAGTTAACAAGCACCTGTTGAAATTTATTTAGGCTCCTATTAGCTGGGTGCACCTTTGATCTGATCCCACCTTCACCCTGTAAAACACACCGGTCATCACAGTCTGCAGACCATCCACCAGTTACGAGATTTAAAGACACAAATGATGCTGGAGATACATAGGATGATGTTGGAGATACATAGGAGTGTAACATCCTTTGTCGCAATGCAGCGTCATGTTGACGTTTTTTGCCAGCAGCGTTCGGCTAGTGTGATCAGGCTGCAGGGTCAGGGCTATTGGATGCGATAAGTGTGCAAGCTGCAGGTCTGGATTGGTTCAGTGTAGGACAGGGTGCGTCATCGCATGGCACCTCCTGCCTGCTGCAGCACCGGCAGAAGGCCACTGTTGGTACAGCGTCTCACTCAATGCTCCAATCCTATGCACGCCCTCTGCAGCATTGGCAGGCTCAAAGCCAGCCGGCTCCAATCCTATGCACACAATCCTATGCACACAATCCTATGCACACTGTTGGTACAGCGTCTCACCAATGCTCCAATCCTATGCACGCCCTCTGCAGCATCGGCAGCAGATGCGTGCTGCTGTGGCGGCTACCGGGTACTCTGGGGAGGTGGAGTTCGTTCCGTTGAGTCAAGTGTTTTCCAATGAAGCATCAGAAGGAGATGTGTCGCACCAGCATCAGCAGCAGCTCGACAGGTTGTGCAGCCTCGTACAGGTACGCTTTATTTGTTTCTTGAAAGGAGGTGAGTGGATGCGCATTTGCGTGTGCACATGAGCAAGCACACCTAAAGCTACTCTTTATCCAAAAATCAATATGCAATGTAACGTTACACAACATGTGTGTGTGTGTGTTTGTGTGTGTGTGGGTTGGGGGGGGGAGGGGTGGGTGGGTATGTCTGTGTATGCTTGTGTGTCTTTCATGATGTTGTAAAACGGAAAGGTTAAAGGGAGGCTGATACAGACATTTTATAAGTGTGGTCACGTCTGGCCAAATGGCATGCAAAATTTGTAGCCTTCATACACTAATGTGTGCACATAAACGCAGACAGTGCTTTTGATGATTGCTTTTGCTGGTGCTGCATTTCCTGAGCAGGCTCGCAGAAGATGCTGGCCCCTACCCTTTATTGCCTACCTGGTTTGTTTAATCAGTCTGCTATACCACCACTCTGTCATCGTTCTTCAAGAGCACACGCATTCAAGATAACTTACATGCGTGTTCTTGCGCGCTTGTGACTTGACTTGCAGAGCGTGCATGACATGACAGCACGTGAAGACCTGGTTGTGTACTTGCGGCACCACCTCCTCATGCAGCTGGCCGTTGATCTGAGGTGCAGCAAAGTCACGCGTGGGGACTGTGCGGGCACTGTAGCAGTGCGCATCCTTGCAGAGACAGCAAAGGTGGGTAGATTTTGTGCTGTGTGGGTTGAGATGCGTGCACTCTTTTTGCCTTGGACAAAGCTTGCACTCATGTTTTGCACCTATATCTAGATTGGCATGCCGCAGCTTTTGGCCACAATCATTATCATCTTTGTTCCTTGCACATCCCAAGTGAAAATGACTTGTTTGTGGTGTGACCGAAGAAACATAGTAGTCGCTGCTGCCATTGTGCCTAGCCTCTGAATTTGATTGCTTTACCCGCAAAGTGGCAGCATGGGTCTGCTTGGTGTGGTCATGTTCACCCACTCATTTATTCTGAACATGCAGGTTCTTCCAGCATAATTGTTCTTTTCTTGTACGAGCCCTTTTGCACTCTCACCACCCCCTAATCCACAGGGGCGTGGCTATTCCCTCTCTGCTGACACTGCGCTGATGGATGCTCGACATGGACCTGGGGCGCCGGCTGTAGTGCTGGCCATGCGAGAAGTCATGCACAAGGAGGCAGCGTACTTTTGCAGGTGCGCACCTTCCTTGTAATGCAAGCCTTGTAATGCGTGCTCCTGCAACCCACCACATGCACACACACACATGCATGCGTACACACGTACACACACGTGCACAAACACACACACACACACACACATAAACATGCGTAAACATACACACATGTAAACACACATATGCTCCACAAGATGGCAGTAATCTTTCTCACTTCTGCAACACCTGTCTGTTTGTGTTAGGCTTAATGTTTGTGCAAAGTTCTCCCGCTTGCCTCCCACAAGTGACGCAAACGAGGTCTGTAACGTTTTACCTGTCACCTCTCTCTTTCAATGCACCTTTCTTTGCAGCCACCTGCCTGTGCATTGCAACTACCTTGAAATGATATGTTCATTTAACAGACCTGATAGATTGTATAGCCAGGTTGTGCGTCAACAGCTACAGGCTGTATTCAACACTGTCATTGTCTTAAGAACAATAATGTGACCAGTAGCAAAGAAAACCAGTCCAGCATTAGCCTTAAAAGGTCGCTCGTGGCTTAAATTATGGACAAAAAGTAAGAATATTCTTGCCGTAGTCGTGGTCATAGGTTATGATATTGTGAATGAAGGTTGTGTGCTTATGGCCTTGTCAGCTTTGAGTATGTCCTAGAAGGCCTATATGCTGCTGCTGAATAGACTCATGCGATCTGCATGAACGTGGTATTCATTGATGGTGTTTAGCCAAACTAACTATGAATTGCATAAAAATATGACAAGAGGTCCACTGTGGACGGTCCGCACCATATTTGTCATTCACGGTCCTGTGTGCATTTAACAACACGTAGGGCACGTGGCATCCCTGCCCCTGTCACGCTGCCCGTCCTTCCGCCTGCTAATGAGAACCCAAAGGATTCCATCAACCAGCTTGCAGAGGGATTTGTCAACTCGCTGCAGGTAAGGCTGATGCTTAAGATAGCATGCGTGAAGTGCATCTCAAATGGCTAGTATAGTCACAGAGATATTTTTGGAACATCTTAAGTAACCATCATTATCTGTGCACTGTCTGCAGGCAAATTTGCCGTCTGCAATGTTCACCATTCTGCGCACAGCCACCTCGCTACAGCCCTTTAACTTTAATGAGCCCGAGGCTGTGAATAAGCTGTGTGGGGCCAGCGTTCCCCACCAGCAGCAGCATAGGAATGACCAGGAGAAGAGGGGGAGGGAGAAGAGCAGGATTCACGGCCACCTCTCAGAGGGGACTGAGCAAACATCTTCAGGTGGGCAACATTAGGAATGAGCTTTAATAGGGGATTCCTGCCAATTCCAGGAATTATTTTAACTGGGAGCTCACAGCTCAGGTAGGTTTAGCTGTGGATTAGACTGTGTGGTTGCCTCGTCCCTGCGTACAGGCATACTTCATTTTCATGTGTTGCATCTTGAGTTGATCAAGACCAGTTTACACTAGTAAACATGATTGCATTTCATGGCAGACATCCCATTTTGCTGTGCAAAAAGGGTGCGGTGGTCTACTTTGTGTAAAAGGTACAAGTGTGTTTGGAATGTGGTTAAAACAAATTGAGCAGGGCAGTACGACTGGCGCTTGCCTTGGCAATGAAAGGCAAGCTAAGAGCTCGTGAACGTGAAACAGCCAATTACTCCAAACACGGGAACCCGTAAGACCTGGGTTATGTTTGCGGTTCGCTTTCACGAGCAGTGGTGCATTTGGACTTTTGACCAGGTTAGAAGCCAGTGTTTACAGACTGCTGGCTGAGTTGGGGAGAGTTGCCAGAAACTACTGACGCATTCACTCATCAACGCTGTGGGATTGACCAGTGGTCAAACACACCACGCCCTGCCGGGTTATGTTTCTTTGCAATTGCCAATTATTACCATGTGCCTCACTTTAACAGTTTTGAGAAGTGAGAAGGAACGCATGAACCGCTTCTTACTGTAAGAACTTGTTTGGGGCCCAGATCGAAAGAATCGGGGCTAAATTTATTCTCGCAAGATAAATTACATGGACATACAATGTTGGTCCAGATTTTACCATTTCCCCCCCCGGGAAAGCTACTAAATTTGTTTAAACCAATGAATCCAAAAAATTGGGGGTTGAAACTTGCCCTCAAAGGACTTAGAGCATGGGCCTGTTCGCTGGGCAGGAATGAAGCACTATTAAAAACTATGAAATCCTGCTGTCCGGCCACAATTGGGGGGTTAACATTTATTCAGTATCCCAGGGATGCCATGCCGAGCGTTACAGTCTGGAATGCTGGGAGCAGACTGTCCCCCGGATGTAGCGACAGCTAATATGATCAAAGAGCTGAAAAGATGTATCTGCCAAACTCCTTACTGAATGTTTGTTCCGTGCTTTTTCAGAGCTTTTGCACTGGCTTTCAAGAAATATTGATAGTTTTACCAAAAAAAGGAATGCATCTACTGCAAAAACTGGCTCTTAATTTGATGCAGGGAGAAACAGGCAATAGCACTTTGTAATTGCCCAGCCAAAAAATATTCAAATACTGGGCTCTCACTCCAAATCTTTTACTGAAGCTGTTAAACATAAAAGCAGGGATGGGTCATACGGACTTCTGAGACGTCCCATACGGTATAATACGCTATTAATACGCAGTACGCGTATAATACGTAAACGTATTTATGCTATTTTGGGGGGTACCCTGGGCTTGCACCAACCACCCTCCAACCACCACGAATTGTCCCCCCAGCCTCCAGAACATTAAAATGCCTCCTGGTAAAGACCCTGAGTGGCATCGTGTTGTTGTTATGGGACAGAAGGGGCAGATTTACGAGATGCCAGATGCCGATGCCAGATGCCGAATTCCGAGATTTCAGCAGCGGTGCCCCCCGTATCCGCGAGCGCTTCATGAGGCAGAATCCCAGCGTAGGTGTAGCAGCATGCAAAGCTGACCCGGCAGGAATCCTCAGGGCGTAGTCGCAGCGCTGGCTAGCAATGGGAGAAATTGCCGACGCTAGCGCTCAACGGAAGGAGCATGCAGGAAAAGAGAGGCACCTGCACAGGACTACAGCAAGCACATCGGCAGCAGCATCTACACAGTCATTGGACACCTGCAGCAAGAGGGCAGTGACCAAGGCTTGTGTGGTTCCACACAGCAGCTGTTGCACAATATATTTACGCTACAGGCACTACCTTCTGGTTGTGGTAGCAATAAGCAAGTGATAATGCTACGTTCTGAGGGGCTGGGAGTTCCTCTGGGGGGCTCTAGAGGGCTTGGAAATGCCTCTGGGGGGCTCTAGAGGGCCTGGGAGTGCTTCTGGGGGGCTCTGGGGGGCTTGTCACTGTAAATTTCGTTAAGAGCCCAAAATCGTAATATACGGAGCAATTTGAAAAATACGGTTAATTACGTGATAAATACGATGCGACGTATAATACGCCTACGCCGTATGACGTATGACCCATCCCTGCATAAAAGTATTATAGGATGCCCTTCAACTTTTTCTGGAGCTCGGGAGAAGCTTTTGAAAGATGTCAGTCTCCCATCAGGAATATTTTGTCACCCACTTGGGAGCTTTTTCTCCAAAAGTTGTGAGGAGTGCTTAGCAAATAAATGCAACTAAGGGTTGTGACTGCTTAGAAGTGGAGAGAAGTACTTCTATCGTGCGATTTAATTTCTCAAACAGGAAAAGCGGCCCTGACCTGTCAGATCAAATTACCATCACTGCAAAGTATAAGACTTAACACATCTACTAATCTCTTAACTTATCAATAAGACTGGCCATCCAGCTTTTTGGACAAGACGTATAAAAACTCAACTGTCAATCAACTAACTGCTCTGTCACACGATTCGTCGCTGCCACTGATTGGGCGTGACAATGACAACAACGGCCAATGCAGCACACATTCTTCCCGACCTGTTCCTGTGTGCATTATCCTCTAGTAGTGTGATTTTGCGTCTTTAAAGCGCTTTGGCAATTGCAAGCATTGCAAGAGTGCAAGCAAGTCTTGTATTGCCTCTATGCACTGCAGCTGGGCTCCCCCATCCTCGACACCCTTTGTGCAGCATATGCAGCGCACCCCTTACCCCCCCAGAGGTAGAGCAGATCCTAGCAGCCGCCCGCAGTGGCACTCCAGCATTGCCGTTATCTGACCAGCAGCAGCCAGCTAGCTCACAGCCCCCCCGTTTCTGTCCGCCTTTAGCTTCGGTTTTAGCGTCTGGAAGCTGTACGAGCTGCAGGCTGCACCTCTCATCAGGAGCTCCGCCACTGAGAGGCGCCAGCCAACCAGCAGCAGCTCCTTCAAGTCAAAGCCAGGAGTGCGATTTGATGGTGCCAGAAAGCGTGGGGCGCCAGCTGCAAAACCTGCGGCAGCTTTTGCTGTTGACAGACCCGCAACACCTAGCGTAAAACAATTGCTCCCTGTTATCTTGATTTGGATTATATTATTTTGCCTGTATAAAGCGGGGTGCCATTTAATCTTCTAGACTTGAACCACCTGGTTGCGGTATACTAATAAGGCGCGCGCTTATTTTTCCAGGTCAAAGTCAACTGCATTTAAACGGACTTTCCTGCTGGCTGAAGCGTTAGCTTACTTCATGTGGGGATTGGATTCACTGCCTGCGTAGTTTTTCTTTCTTTTCTAGCAACGATTTATTGCTTTTCCTATCAGATTTTTGCATCTATGTTGGCAGTTTTCTTTCGGCTGTTCACTACCATTTTCAGATGTCTCGACATAGCTTGTTTCCTTATCGAGTCACGCTAGAGGAGATTATAAAAAACCCACGAGTGCACAGGTCACTCACCGAGCGATTGCCGACGTTGTCGATCATTTTCCCCTATGTTTTCCTGCGTTTGTCACTCAACGTCCAATAATTCAACCGGGAATAATTAATTTAAAATTGTACAAATTGAATTCGTCCTTAGTTAACGATCAATGCTACTTAAAGTAGGATCCTCCCATGCATCCTTGTCTCATATGTCTGGTAGGGGTAGAGGACCAGTCTGTAAATGCAGGTCGGTCAGGTTGGTTTTGAAGGCAGTACTGTGGTCACACAATTAACACTTTATCACATACAAGGCAAGCTGCGCATCAACCCGCAGGGTGTCCTCACACAGGCAAGGAGTTCAAGAGCAAGTGATCATCCAGGTGTGTCTATGCTGTTCCCCGTCAAGTGCTCAGGTATCATGTCCTTGCACACGTCCTCCCCCGTTCCCTTAACACTTTTCCTTGCTCTTGGCGGGCTTGCAGCCCGGGAGCAGCATGCTTGCTGGCATTGCAGCTGCCTGCCTCGTGCTGAGCCCCATCTCTGGGGCCCCTGCATTGGCAGCGACTCAGGAACTGCAGCAGGAGCAGGAGGTGGACCCTGCGTACGAGGCTGAGATGCGCATCCAGGAATCAAAGAGCATGGTGCGCCGCGATACACTCCACGCACACTGATGGCAGTATGGGTGTGAGAGATACAGTACATGCAAATATTAGTACCTTGTTTACTTGCTACCGGTAAGGTGAAATGTTGCCTGTTTGTGTCCGCATCAGCGCACTGTACAACGGAGTCAGCACCACTGCGTTGAATGCTCATGGTACCTAGTATGACAGTGCTTGGTCTCAATAAACCTGTGTTTCCTTTGCTTGCTTACAGGTAGAGTTCAAATTACAGCAGCAGGAGAACGCACGGAAGGCGGAGCTCAATGCGCAGTAGGTTGCTGTTTAGAAGTCCATCTTATTGCTGAGTGGCACAACTTATTACGTGACTCATGTGGTGGAGCGAGGAGGTTTAGATTTGCATGTAACATTAGAAGACCAGTGTGGAGACTAAGTTTGTTTCTTTTGATTGTAGGCGTCAGAACCTAGAGCGCCAGGTTGTGCAGGTGGAATCCGCTCTAGAGCAGAAGCTGACTGAGCAGAAAGCAAACATGGTGGGCGCGACAAACAAGGGGGTGCGTATCTTCAATGTGTTCCTTGCATTCACATTTATGTAGGTACAAGCCAGGCCCTTATATGTTTGCTGTTCGTATGTGGTGTGAGTGGCTGTTGCTCTGTGCTCTGTGATAGGATGCAGAATGTGCACCCTAAGTTTCTTAAGGGACCTGCTGCTTCTGCCTACTACTTCTCCTAAAGGTGGGACAATTGTGCATGCGTTCTGAGCTTATTGTATTAGATCAGAAAGTAACAGCCTCTGCCTCTTTGCTGTATCTCATGAATATTTAGGGTTGGCCAGAACCGTATACGGATATATACGGCGCATATATATGCGCCATATATATACGGCCGTATACTTGTTGAAGCCACCGTATCCGTATCCGTATCCGTATAAATGGGTTTACACAGGGCCGTATATATACGGCGTATAAACCGTATATATACCGTATAAGTACGATTTGAAGCTGTGGTCAAAAAGCGCCTTTGACAGGCCTTCGAGGTGCCTTCAAGTGGCTTTCCGTAACCTCAAATTGCCCATTATTTTCAGGGCTCGTTAGTACTTTTAATTCATTATTTTCAAAGCATGGAAGATGGTAGGGATACAGCAGGCATGGGAGGGAGTGTTAATGGGGCTGTCTCAGGGGGGGCTGCAAGTGGTTCAGCAGCAATAACAAGTTCAGCAGATGGAGCAGCAGCAGCAGCAGCAGCAGCAGCACTAGTGCTTGCAACTGAGGATCAGGGGTGCCCTGCAGGCTGGCAAGCCAACCCGTCAACGAAAGGAGGAAAGTGGGTGAAACCAGAAAGGGCAATGGAGATGATGCAGGATGCGGAAAGGAGGGGGAGGGCAGACTATTGGAAGGACTTGGAGACTGTGCTTGTAGAGAAGGAGAAC
>Ga0307963_1001556_pt1 | contig 17649 bp, 17 predicted proteins | sample OrgLakmetagen594_FD_201829 | JGI IMG/M metagenome (GOLD analysis project Ga0307963, IMG submission 201829) | Saline water microbial communities from Organic Lake, Antarctica - #594 | ecosystem: Environmental > Aquatic > Non-marine Saline and Alkaline > Saline | place: Antarctica: Organic Lake...
CTGCAAGCATCATAAGATTGCACACACAACGATCGCACAGGCATGCCCACGTGGTTGATGATTATGGGTAGCGGTCCACAGGCAAGGCTGCATCAAATCGCCCACATTCCTGCAAGCATCATAAGATTGCACACACAACGATCGCACAGGCATGCCCACGTGGTTGATGCTTATGGGTAGCGGTCCACAGGCAAGGCTGCATCAAACCGCCCACATTCCTGCAAGCATCATAAGATTGCACACACAACGATCGCACAGGCATGCCCACGTGGTTGATGATTATGGGTAGCGGTCCACAGGCAAGGCTGCATCAAACCGCCCACATTCCTGCAAGCATCACAAGGTCGCATTTCAATGGTCGTACACGTACAGGCATCACAAGTAGTGAGGTATTTATTGCAGTGGTGAACATTAAGCAGGGTTGCAACATAGCTCGCAAAACTCTGCAAGTAAACTGCCATACATAAGCACCTGGCTGGCAGAAAAACACAACGGTCACAACGAGAGCTGCATCTTAGCCTGCAATATCATGCAGGACTAAGCTTGAGGGTTAGGTTTGACAGCACACGCACATACAGGGAATACGTGTGTGCTTACACAAAAACCTGCACACACCATGCAAAACTACACAAACCAACAAACAATTCCTTTCCCCCCAACGCACACACACACGCACACACACATGTACCCACACACACAACTCACACAAAGTGTCCCTCCGTACACACACGCTCACACACACACACACACACTTGCACACAACACACACGACACACACACATAAAGCATACCTCCGCACATCTTCCAGAGTGGCGGACCCACTGGCTTGCGCAATTAAATTGTTAACCTCATCACTCAGCTTACGTGCCTTGTGGAGCCTCTTGCTTTTCACCTGCAAAGGCAAAAGGGATTTTGCACCGCACATCAAATATGCGTGACCATGTGCCCGTCAGCTCAATTCCTGTTTATAGAACTACATCCTCGTAAATAACAATCGGTGTATCGCGATATAAAAAAAAAATATAGAGTATGTTTTGTATAACTTGTTGCCGTTCAGGTAAGAGGAAAATGGATTTGGGCGCCACTTGAATGTTGAAAAAAGAGTTGTGAGTGTGCGTGGTGTGTGTGTTTCTGTGTGTGTATGTGTTTGTGTGTGTTTGTGTGTGTGTGCGCGTGTGTTTGTTGTATTCCTCAGCACTTGCTGGTACAAGAAATGGAAGCGTTACCAGGCACGGAACCCATGGCACACAAACACACACATGCAAGTGCTAACAATGCATACAAATTAAATTATATATTAATTAGCAGGCCAGCTGTTGTTGTGCATCCCTGTGCTTAGGTTTCAAAATGTATGACCCAGAGCACAGGCAAATGAGCAGCCTCCCTGTGTAACTTGAGCAAACGAAAAAGTGAGCTTTGATTGGCGGATGTAAAAAGTGTGCAGCACCAGTGCCTTGTGTGTGTGTTTTGATGTGTGTGTATGTATGTATGTGTGTGTGTATATGTGTGTGTATGTATGTGTGTGTGTGTATACGTGTGTGTATGTGCGTGTGCGTGTGCGTGTGTGTGATTGTGTGTGCGTGCAGAGGAACCATCATGCAGGGGGAAAGCAAATCAGTATGTATGTGTGCATATGTGTATATACGTGTGTGTGTATGTGCGAGTGCGTGTGCGTATCTTAGTTTGCGTGTGCGTGCAGAGGAACCATCATGCAGGGGGAGAGCAAATCAGTATGTATGTGCGCGCGTGCCTGTGTGCGCGTATCTCTGCACGCAATTGCAGGAGGAGGTAGAGATAAGCTTTGTTTTTTGCTGATGGAAATCAGTACGTGTGTGGAAGTCTGTGTGTGGGCACGTATTCTTGCACGCAATCGTGTGGAAGGGACATTGTGCGAGTGGACACGGCATTAGCGTGGGTACAACATCGTTTTTTGCTGTAAATCTACATGGTGCCATGAACACACCACATCACATGGACAGAAAACAAATCTGTGATCTGCTTGCCTTGATCTACATGGTGCCTTGGACACATCACATCACATCACATCACATCACATCACATCACATCACATCACATCAAATCACATCACATACACCACATCACATCACATCACATCACATGACATCACATGGACAAAGAATAAATATGTGATCTGCTGGTGCAATAGGAAAAGGATAAAGTTCAACCTAACTATGACGTTTGGTATCATGGTAGCGTCATCTTAACATGCAAATGCGCTGATGCTACGATCGTCTGCACCTTGACACACACACAAGCATACAAAATACTCATATACACCCACACGGGCACACACTCGGTGCATTCACAAGCATGCGCAGCACACGCGTGCTTGTCTGGGGTGTGCCATACTTCCCACCAGCTCAATCACTTTGGCACTCATGCTCACTTATACGCACACACAACATGTACGCTACACACTCATGCTAGCACGCACTCAGTGCATTCACAAGCATGATTTTCTGGGGCGCGCTGTGCTTCTCACCAGCTCAATCACTTAGGCACTCATGCTCACTTACACACACAATACGTACGCTGCACACTCATGCTAGCGCGCACTCAGTGCATTCACAAGCATGATTTTCTGTGGCTCGCTGTGCTTCTCACCATCCAAATCACTTTGGCACTCATGCTCACTTACACACACACAATATGTACACCACACACAATATGCTAGCACGCACTCAGCACATCCACAAGCATGCTTTCCTGGGGCGCGCTGTGCTTCTCACCAGCTCAATCACATTAACACTCATGCTCACTTACACACAATATGCTAGCACGCACTCCAGCACATTCACTAGCATGCTTTTCTGGGGCGTGCTGTGCTTCTCACCAGCTCAATTACATTAACACTCATGCTCACTTACACACAATATGCTGACACACACTCCAGCACATTCACAAGCATGCTTTTCTGGGGCGTGCTGTGCTTCTCACCAGCTCAATCACTTCGGCACTCATGGCATCTACAACCCTTCTTTGGTCATTGTCCAGCAAGCCCATACTCCACGCTACTTCCCCCTGGACCAGCTGCTGGGTATTTGCATCTGTGTGTGCGTGTGAGCGTGTGTTGTGTGTGTGTGCGCGCGCGCTCTAAGGTTTGTGTGTATGTGTGCGCGTGAATGTGTTTGTATGTGTGATTGAATATATGCTAGTTTGCGTGTGTGTAAATGCGCATGCATGTGTACATGTGTGCACACAATTGACAAAGAAAACAGAACCAGAATCGGGTTCCCCCTTTGCAGAGAGGAGAAAAGGTCAGAGCCTTGCAAAAGAGGCATTACAGGGCTTACGTCTTACAAAAAAAGCATCACAAGGTCAGCGTCTAACAGAAAAAGCATCACAAGGTCAGAGCCTTACAAAAAAAAACCACAAGGTCAGACCAGACAGAGCCTTACAGAAAAGGCATCACAAGGTCAGAACCCTACAAAAAAAAGCATCACAAGGTCAGAGTCTAACACAAAAGCATCACAAGGTCAGATTTTAACAAAAAAAGTACCACGAGGTCAGAGTCTAACAAATAAGCATCACAAGGTCAGAGCCTAACAAAAAAGCAACACGAGGTCAGAGCCTGACAAAAAAGCATCACACGGTCTGAGTCTAACAAAAAGAGCATCACAAGGTCAGAGCCTTTTAAAAAAGCATCACAAGGCTCACACTAATATTACAAAGAAACCAACCTGTCCAGCCATTCCCGATTGCTAGGCCACCTAGCTTGAAAGCAGGACGGCTTATATTCACATGCGAGTGCGATCCAGGCCCAAAGTCACCAGCAGGCTTGATGAGGCGAGGGTGCTGCGTGGAAGACCATTGGGTGGTGTGAGTAGGATGATTAGTTGTTGGCAATACGGTCTTAGGCCTGAAGTCACCAGCAGGCGTGATGAGGCGCGGGTGCTGCGTGAGAGAACAATGGGTGGTGTAAGTAGTTTGGACAACCGTGGGTGGTGTGAGTAGGATGATTAGTTGTTAGCAATGCGGTCTTAGGCCTGAAGTCACCAGCAGGCGTGATGAGGTGAGGGTGCTGCGTGAGAGAACATAAAGTGGTGTGAGTAGGATGATTAGTCGTTGGTAATGCGATCGTAGGCCTGAAGTCACCAGCAGGCGATGAGGTGGGGGTGCTGCGAGGAAGAAAAGTTGTGTAGGCAGACTCATGAGAAATTAGTAAAGAGGGCTCAGGCTCATCATCACCAGCAGGCGTGATGAGGCGGGGGTGCTGCGTGAGAGAACAATGGGTGGTGTAAGTGGGGTGATTAGTCGTTGGCAATGCGGTCCTAGGCCTGAAGTCACCAGCAGGCGTGTTGAGGCACAGGTGCTGGGTGAGAGAACAATGGGTTCTCACCAATGGGTGGTGTAAGTAGCTTGGACAACAGTGGGTGGTGTGGGTAGGATGATTAGTTGTTAGCAATGCGGTCTTAGGTCTGAAGTCACCAGCAGGTGTGTTGAGGTGAAAGTGCTGGTGGAAGAACAGAAAGTGGTGTGAGTAGGATGATAGTTGTTGGCAATGTGGTTTTAGGTCTGAAGTCATCAGCAGGCGTGATGAGGTGGGGGTGCTGCGTGAGAGAATAGGTTGGGTGGTGTAAGTAGCTTGGACAACAGTGGGTGGTGTGAGTAGGATGATTAGTTGTTAGCAATGCGGTCTTAGGTCTGAAGTCAACAGCAGGCATGATGAGGTGGGGGTGCTGCGTGAGAGAACATAAAGTGGTGTGAGTAGGATGATTAGTCGTTGGTAATGCAGTCGTAGGCCTGAAGTCACCAGCAGGCATGTTGAGGCGCAGGTGCTGCGTGAGAGAATAGTGGGTGGTGCAGGCGACGCAATTTCAAGTTAAAATCCTAATTTAAAGAGTGAGGACGCTATATATATATATAGTCCTGATACACATGGTCTTGACATCCTATTCTTAGTTTAGCATCAACATTACCAGCAGACTCAAAAGTCGGCGGGTGTGCAGCAAGGGAGGTGAGCAATGGGTGGTGTATGCTTGATCAAATGTTTGTTTGACTGTAGTGAAAAGAGCCAACCTTCCACGCGCACACATACACACACACGGTTGGGCGGGTGTGCAGCGAGGGAGGTGAGCAGTGGGTTGCGTATGCTTTACCAATTTGTTTGTAATGAAAAAGCCGACCCTGCACACGCAATGGTTGGTGTTGGTAGGCAGTTGTATGTGCAGGAATTTGTAAGGTTACTGGGGAGGCCCTTTGTCAATGCCGCTGGTCTGGTCTGGTCTGATCAGGTCTAATCTGGTCTGATCAGGTCAGGTCAGGTCTGGTCTGGTCTGATCTGATCAGGTCTGGCCTGGTCTGATCAGGTCTGGTCTGGTCTGGTCTGATCTGGTCTGATCAGGTCTGGTCTGGTCTGGTCTGGTCTGATCAGATCTGGTCTGGTCTGGTCTGGTCTGGTCTGGTCTGGTCTGGTCTGATCTGGTCTGGTCTGGTCTGGTCTGATCAGGTCTGGTCTGGTCTGGTCTGGTCTGGTCTGGTCTGGTCTGGTCTGGTCTGGTCTGGTCTGGTCTGGTCTGGTCTGGTCTGGTCTGGTCTGATCAGGTCTGATCAGGTCTGGTCTGATATACAAGTAGCGAACGTGTGCGGCACGCAGCTAGTGCGTGAGTGTGTTCAGAACCTGTTGTTGGACAACCCCCATTGCATTTAGTCTTGACGCCTGCTGTTGTGCTCACCCATGCGTCTCGGTGCTGTGGAAAAAGTCACCAGTGCATGTACACCTCAACGCACAGCTGGGTGTGGCTTGTGCCCACATACAGAAGCATCTGTCTCATATTTAGAGGCTTGCAAGAGCACACATACAGAAGCATCTGCCTCATATACAGAGGCTTGCGAGAGCACACATACAGAAGCATCTGTCTCATATAAAGAGGCTTGCGAGAGCCCACATACAGAAGCATCTGTCTCATATACAGAGGCTTGCGAGAGCACACATACAGAAGCATCTGTCTCATATACAGAGGCTTGCGAGAGCACACATACAGAAGTATCTGTCTCACATACGCAGCTGGAAGTGGCTTGTGCCCACATACAGAAGCATGTCTGTCTCAGTGTGGCTACAGCGCCTATTCATACACACGTGGCCGAACATGGTGCCCATGCAGGAAGTATGTGTGTGTGCGCATGATTTTGCATGTGTCTGTATGCGTGTGTGTGTGCATGTATGTGTGTGTGTATGTGTGTGTGTATGTGTGTGTGTGCGTGTATGTGCGCGCGTGTGCGTGTGTGCGTGCATGTGCTTGCGTGTGTAAGTGTGAGCATGTTTTTGCATGCATGTGTGTGTGTATGTGTGTGTGTGTGCATGAGTCCAAGTGTGCATGTGTGTGCATGAGTTCAATGCTCACTCACATGCAGCTGGTCATAGTACCCATGCGCCAAGGCATCCACTTGGAGGATGTAGTGTGACAAGCTGGGCACGTATTTGCCTGCAAGCAAATGCAACATCAGCAGATGATGCAACATCAGCAGATGATTTCATTACATACTCCTACTATTATAAACTAGTAAGCTGGGTTTGCCTAGTAACACAGAGAGCTCACACACAGAAAGCGCACAGACTAGAATACGACCCTATGTGGCCGAACTTCCCACATATTGTTGCGGCGGCTAGTAGGAGCTATTTGGGCATACACATCCATACAAACACACACTTTTTACAGCACGCCCAAAAAAAATGCATATGGATTCCCATCAAATAATCTCCGGAAATATTCAACTTTCACACTTTGTTGGCCCAGTTTGTGTGTTCCAACACCAAACATTCAGTTTTATTGCAGAAAATTGGAAATGCACGACATAATACCTGTACTGACAGGGATTTGGCTAATCCCTATCCCCCAACCCACCCAGCTACACAACATCCATACCTACACACACGCACGCACATACAGACACACACACACCCACACACACGCATGGACACACAGCCACACCCACATCCACACACACACACACACACACACACACACGCACACGCACAGACATACACCCACACCCAGACGCACGCACACACATGCACGCACACACATACACACAGGCATACAAGAATGAAACTATGTGCAGCAGAGAGCACATGATAGCGCGGGTGCTTCTGCTGCCACTATGCCTTGACTCCGTCACTCTGATGAGTGATGCAGTAAATGTGGACAGCCATGGTTTTGTTTATTTCATCATTCATTAATGGAGTTGACATGGTTATCAAGCCATGAACAAGGAAGAGGCATTTGTTGGCCATGAGCAAGGAAGATGCATTTGTTGGCTATGAACAAGGAAGAGGCATTTGTTGGCCATGAACAAGGAAAAGGCAAATTATTGGCATGTAGTTTTAGATTGGGGTATCAAAGACTGAGACCTGCTCCACTCTGTTTTCGGCAACAGCCAGTCACAAAATAACGTTTTGTCGTGCACAAGGAAAACACAACCCGCGTAGCTCTCCCCGGCCACGATCAAGGGCCTGTTGTCAGAATGGCCTGTCACAACAAATTACATTTTGTCGTGCACACAAGGAAAACACAAACCTGTGTAGCTCTCCCCGGCCATGATCAAGGGCCTGTCGTCAGAATGGCCTGTCACAACAAATTACATTTTGTCGTGCATACAAGGAAAACACAAACCTGCGTAGCTCTCCCCGGCCATGATCAAGGGCCTGTCGTCAGAATGGCCTGTCACAACAAATTACATTTTGTCGTGCATACAAGGAAAGCACAAACCTGCGTAGCTCTCCCCGGCCACGATCAAGGGCCTGTCGTCAAAATGGGGTGCGTTCCGAGCGTAAAAATCGTTGAGCGCTGCGTACAGGTCGGCTGCAACGTTGACCTCGTTGTCTGGGATGGCTTGTCTGCCTGCATCAAACATTTGATCACTGATGAATGTCAGACGCTTTGCTGAATTGATCACCAGTGAATGTCAGACGCCCTCCTAAATTGATCACTAATGAATGTCCTCTTGATGACTAATGAATGCTCCTCCTGATCACTAATGAATGCCCTGCTGAATTGATCACTAATTAATGTCAAATACCCTCCTTTATGTCAGAGTGTGTGGGGCATTGGGAACAGTGCAGGATTTTTAAACATGAAGTGGGTCCCCCCCCTTTCCGTTTCTACCCATCTCACTAAGAAGGCATTTCACTCACAAGGCATGTCACTAAGATACTCAAAAACGCCCATAATGAGCTGCTAACACAAAAAAGAGGATGTGCTGCCAGCATCATGGCTTAGCATCACTTTCATGAAAAAACGGTCGCAAAAGGCTGCTCATCAATAAAAACACAGACCGCCCAGCCCAGACCGTCCAGCCCAGACTATCCAGACCGCTAAACACATCAACCGCCCAAATTATTCAGACCGCCCAGCCCAAACCGTCCAGCCCAAACTATCCAGACCGTCAAACAGATGAACTAGCCCAAATTGTCCAAACCGTCCAGCCCGGACCGTCCAGACCAGACTATCCAGCCCAGACTATCCAGACCAGACTATCCAGACCGTCCAGCCCAGACTGTCCAGCACGGACTATCCAGACCGTCCAGCCCAGACCGTCCAGACCAGACTATCCAGCCCAGACTATCCAGACCGTCAAACAGATTAGCCAGCCCAAACTGTCCAGACCGTCCAGCCCGGACCGTCCACACCAGACTATCCAGCCCAGACTATCCAGACCGTCCAGCCCAGACTGTCCAGACCAGACTATCCAGCCCAGATTATCCAGACCGTCCAGCCCAGCCCGTTTAGACCAGACTATCCAGCCCAGATTATCCAGACCGTCCAGCCCAGACTGTCCTGCACGGACTGTCACGTAGCACTGGCACCACCATATCTCACCGCATGAGTGTGTCCCCCTTGTTTCATTAAAACCTGTCGTGGTGAACTTGTCGAGGTACATGTCGGAGGACTAGCACACCATCGGCGACAAACGTTGGCTTTGACATGGCAGCTCAATGAGAGCAAAGCCCTCCTGTCTTTATCATACCCTGTACACACGTGCCTCTCACCTGCCTCACTGAAACCAGTCACAATAAATTGCTTGACAAAAGCAGAGCCCTTCTCACCTAGATCATATTATGCATTTATTCCTTCTGTACACATGTGCCTCTCACCTGCCGCACTGAAACCAGTTGCAATAAACTGCTTGACGAAAGCAGAGCCCTTCCCACCTAGACCGTTTCATACGTTTATTCCCCCTGTACACATGTGCCTCTCATCTGCCTCACTGAAACCTGTCACAAATTGCTTGACGAAAGCAGAGACCTTCCCACCTAGACCGTTTCATACGTTTATTCCCCCTGTACACATGTGCCTCTCACCTGCTTCACTGAAACCGGTTGCATTAGGCTGCTCTATGTACAGCGGAGACCTTCTCACACGTTTCATCTGTTTATTCACTTTGTAGACACGTGCCTCTCACCTGCTTCACTGAAACCGGTTGCAATAGGCTGCTCTATGTACAGCAGCCCATACAGGCGGTTCCAAGAGCCCGGGTTTGTGCGGAGTGTCAGATCATCTTCGTTCACCCAATAGGGCCCATTGATGTACAGCTGCAGGTGAGGAGTGGGCACATGTTGGTTGTGTGAGGAGCAGATTGTAGTTTGTGTTGAAGGTTGAAGGTATGGTTGTATTTGAGCACCCAGCAGGGCCCATTGATGTGCAGCTGCACGTGAGGAGTGGGCAAACGTTGGTTGTGTGAGGAGCAGATTGTAGTTTGTGTTGAAGGTTGAAGGTATGGTTGTATTTGAGCACCCAGCTGGGCCCGTTGATGTGCAGCTGCAGGTGAGGAGTGGGCACATGTTGGTTGTGTGAGGAGCAGATTGTAGTTTGTGTTGAAGGTTGGAGGTATGGTTGCATTTGAGCACCCAGCAGGGCCCATTGATGTGCAGCTGCAGGTGAGGACGTGGGCACATGTTGGTTGTGTGAGGAGCAGATTGCAGTTTGTGTTAAAGGTTGAAGGTATGGTTGTATTTGAGCACCCAGCAGGGCCCATTGATGTACAGCTGCAGGTGAGGATTGGGCACATGTTGGTTGTGTGAGGAGCAGATTGTAGTTTGTGTTGAAGGTTGAAGGTATGGTTGTATTTTGCACCCAGCTGGGCCCGTTGATGTGCAGCTGCAGGTGAGGATTGGGCACACGTTGGTTGTGTGAGGAGCAGATTGTAGTTTGTGTTGAAGGTTGAAGGTATGGTTGTATTTGAGCACCCAGCAGGGCCATTGATGTGCAGCTGCAGGTGAGGACGTGGGCATACGTTGGTTGTGTGAGGAGCAGATTGTAGTTTGTGTTAAAGGTTGAAGGTATGGTTGTATTTGAGCACCCAGCAGGGCCCATTGATGTGCAGCTGCAGGTGAGGACGTGGGCACACGTCAATTGTGTGAGGAGCAGATTGTAGTTTGTGTTGAAGGTTGAAGGTATGGTTGTATTTGAGCACCCAGCAGGGCCCATTGATGTGCAGCTGCAGGTCAGGAGCGGGCACATGTTAGTTGTGTGAGGAGCAGATTGCAGTTTGTGTTGAAGGTTGAAGGTATGGTTGTATTTGAGCACCCAGCAGGGCCCATTGATGTACAGCTGCAGGTGAGGAGTGGGCACATGTTGGTTGTGTGAGGAGCAGATTAGAGTTTGTGTTGAAGGTTGAAGGTATGGTTGTATTTGAGCACCCAGCAGGGCCCATTGATGTGCAGCTGCATGTGAGGAGTGGGCACACGTTAATTGTGTGAGGAGCAGATTGCAGTTTGTGTTGAAGGTTGGAGGTATGGTTGTATTTGAGCACCCAGCAGGGCCCATTGATGTACAGCTGCAGGTGAGGACGTGGGCAAACGTTGGTTGCAGGGATGTGTCATACGGCGTATTTCTATAATACGCCGTATTGTATTAAACATGTGTTTTACCGTACACATCTGGCCGTATCATACAACTGAAAAATTTGCCGTTTTAGGCCGTTTTTGGCCGTTATTGGCCTTTTTAGGCAATTTCCGCCCCACCGACGGCCTCTCAATGAGCTTCGTATGCTATTATGTTATACTGTAATAACATATATCATAGTGGAAAATAATTGGGGACGTTTTGGGTGATTTTGGGACGAATCGGGTCCATTTTGGGTCAAAAATCGGCACTCTTGAAATTACTTAAAGTACGGTCGTATTATACGCGTATTCCGTAAGTAACGCGTATTTTGACATATTGAACGTCCCAAATGACCGTATGACACATCCTTGGTTGTGTGAGGAGCAGATTCTGATTTGTGTAAATGTATGGTCATCTTTGAGCACCCAGCAGGGCCCATTGATGTGCAGTTGCAGGTGAGGACGTCAGTGTGAGGCGAGGAGCAAAATAGGACGTGTTCTAAGTTGTGTGAGAAGTGAAAACTAAGTTTGATGTGATTGTTCACACAATAGGTGTGATGCCGGCAGTGAAGGGTGAAGCCCCAATCAGATCTTCATATTAAGTGAAATCTGTAACATGTAACATGTAACATGTGTGGAAGTTTGATGTGATTGTCCACCCAATAAGTGTGATGTCGGCAGTGAAGGGTGAAGCCCCAATCAGATCTCCATATTGAGTGAGATCTGTAACATGTAACGTGTGTGGTACAAAGTACTACAAGAATTGATATCCAATCGATAACCCTTTTACCAATGCAACAAGATGTAAGAGAGTGAGATGAACAGAGATGAACAGTTGGGAAGAGGAGGTGAAAAGTAAGGTCCCATATAAGGAGCTACAGCGGCTGTAAGTGTGTGCTGCGTAGGTTTAGCCAGAACTGTACATATATACGGTACATATACGGTATTTCTGGCAGGGAAATCACCAAGTATACGGTCAGATACAGTGTACACATGCGGTTTTGGCCAACCCTAGTGCTGCGACCCAGTTCTTAGTGTGTTTTGAGGCTCTGCCAAGTGCAGATAAATCCCAAAGCAGGTTTCATATGGCGCAGCTGCAAATAAAACCTTGTTTGCAGTAAAAGTGGGGGTCCTCAATTTCACGGCGTTTGGTATTACAGATACATGCATCCTTTAACGCAGCTCATCTAAACCTTAGATAGCTTCAGAGAGCGCATGTGCTTGGGCTTCAGAAACATCGACAGTGCGAAGGTTACCCTGGGGGGTCATGGCAAAATTGTTGAAAGCGTGCACGTGTAAGCAAGCGCACACACATGCGCACGCACACACACACACAGAGACATACACACACGACATACATACAGTTACACGCACGTACCATGCCAAAAAGCGAGCTACACCCTGGACCTGCAATGGTGTGTGTATGTATAGGTATGTGTGTTTATGTATGTGTGTGCGCGCGTGAGTGCGTGTGCGTGTGTGTATATGTATGCATGTGCGTATTTGTGTGAGAGTGTGTTTGTGTCTGTCTTTGTGTATGAGCGTGTGTGTGTGCATATGTGGCAGTGTGCATTTTCACGTGTGCGTTTGTGCGTGTGTCTGCATGTATGTATGTGTGCGTGTTTGTGCGTGCGTGTGTATGTGTCTGTGTGTGTGTGTGTGTGTCTGTGTGTGTGTGTGTGTGCGTGCGTGTGTATGTGTGTTTGTGTGTGTGTGTGTGTGTGTGTGTGTGTGTGTGTGTGTGTGCGCGCGCGCACGCCTATGTAGCTGTATGCGTGTGGACACGTGTACGTGAGTGCGCATGTGGTGAATTAAGACAGGCTTACCTCCCTGAAGCCACAGTACGATAGGCGTCTTGTCTTTCTTTGTCTGTGACTCCTCTCTTGCCTCATAGAACATGTAATACATCCTGCGGTTGTTCAAAATATGAAGTTACGTGACACACATGTGTGCCGCAGGCGCATGTGATGTGTTCTTGTGCGCTCAGAGATATTGTTCTGCAGATGCTCAAGCGTAGCAAGCTTCACCTTGATCCCAGTTCTGACACAACATCCAGGTATCCGGCACTCGCGGCCTCAGGGACGGAAATGTGTTCTGCGTGATGTTTGCCAACCGCGTCTTGATGTGACACAACACTGCTGGCGTCCTTCCCTGGGGCTTGAGATGCTACCTCTACACTCTGCTCCCTGTGACGGCTAGACGCATCAGCATGTATCCCATGCAAAGGGGAGGGCGATGGCAATCGTGCGGATGTGAACAACCCCAGACAGAGCAGGAGCAAGCAGGCACTTCTCCTCATTCCTTATTTTATGCAAACATGAGTCTGAAATGACAGACAAAAGTCAGAAGTGGTTTAAGCATGCCTTCGTGGATGGAGCTATATGCAGCAAGATATACTGACAAAAACTATACGAAATAAATTAATCAAAATGGAGCGTTCTAATAAACGGTTGAATGTGCTTGCACGCCAAGTCGTGGGCACAATTCAGCCTCAGAGGGGAGAGGAGGGGGGAGAGGCCCACAACAACGCTTCCCCTAGCAGCAATAGAGGCATTGGGATGGCCTCTACGTCTGGAACAACCCAGGCACCCACAGCGTCATCTTATGATCGAATCCACGGCAAAGTGTCGCGCAGCCCGCCTGTTTGGAGGAGGATAGAGGTGGTGGCTAAGGAGCAGCTGCAGGAGGTCTTGTACGATAAGGCTGCAGGAGAAGGGATTGCAAAGGTGTGCCCTGGCAACAGACATGCGTGCACCCAAGCTTGCATCAAAACCCCGATTTTCTGAACTGACGGTGTCTCCCTTGGCTGCTACATGTCTCCTATTCCTCTCCTCTTATTATATGGGCCTGCAGATAACCATAAACCGCCCTGAGAGGAGGAACGCCTTCACACCCAGGACCGGTGAGTGTAGAAAATAGCAACTCATCGACGGCATTCACTTCTGCAGCCCGTTCCACAAATCTCATAATGTGTCAATGAGGTTAATCCCTGTCGTCATTTATTTCCATGTTTTAGTCAATGACAGCTTGTTAGAGGATGCGCCTGCGCGTTCATCTCACCCCCTCTGCCGTTTATTACGAATGGTTTGCTGTTTAAGATGCACCGTCATTCTTCTTCCTCAATTCTGAGTCCACTTCACTTCTCCAACCTCCTTGCCAATTACTGGTTACGAGGAGTATTCATCGTAGTAGGTTTATGCTCCACCGTAACCACCACCTGTCCAGTCTGGTCGCATTCATGTTCATCTTTAGATGCAGGTATCGTTGGCTTGATATCACCGCCCGCGCCAACCAATTGTCCTACTACTTTGCCAAACGTGCGTGCTTGCTTGCATCCTCCTCCTTTCTTCTTGCAAAAACCTTGCATCTTACTACGTACTGTAATTTCATAGCTTTCAGCTTTCAGCAAATGCGCCGTTGAGCTCTGAACGTATTCAGCTTGAGGCCCCACAGATGTCCCTTACTGGACGCTTGTCTGACTTAAAAGCGCTTACCTCTCAGGTGCAAATGCAATTCTTGCACGCGAAAAGCAAGTTTTCATTGCGTTTTGCGAGGTAACACGCATGTCTCAACAATGTGTGCGCTTTCAGAGAACAGGATATATATACTCATTTTGCTGATGCTGGAGATGGTGCACCTTCACTCATCACTTTGTGCACACGCTACATGTTGCCATGCAGGAGAGATAAAGCTTATTAAAAAAATTGTAGCTTTCAGTAGTTCAGGGGGCACCTGTAGTGTCTTGAAACTTGCTGCGGTCGAGGGCTGTGCGTCATATTGACTTCCTTAACCGTCACTTTTCCCCCATTTATGCATGACTTCCTTAATTTATACACGACTTCCTTAACCGTCATTTCCCCCCCATTTATGCATGCATGCAGTCCAGGAGATGTCCTGGTGCTTTGCTGATGCACGGGACGATCCCAAATGCGGGGCTATCATTCTCACAGGTGGGACGAGTACGTTTGCTTGTAGGCTTCGCAGGTTGGAGGCCTGACAGATAGGGCAAGCATGCTAGCTTGCTAGTAGGCTGGTGTGGTTGTCCTCATAGGTAAGACAGGCGGCATGTTTGTGTCGGTCTCATGGCCAGAAATTGTCAGCTAGCTTGCTTGGAGGCTGGCGCAACTGTCCTCAAAAATAAACGCATGTTCGCTACATCTTAAGGCCGAAGCGCCTACCGACTTCATGGTTAGTTTTTGGCTGGGTAGGTCAGTGTGGTCATCCTGTCATCCTCACGGATTGGACGGGCTCAGGCAGGGCGGTGGTGAGTGGGTTACAAGTAGGGTTGGCCAGAACCATATATATACGGTCATATATATATGTATACGGTATTGTTGGCAGTGAAATCACCATATATACGGTCATATACGGTGTATATATACGGTTCTGGCCAACCCTAGTTACAAGGGTTACAAAGATGGCCTACAGCCCGAGACTCTGGCTGATGGCAATTGGCTGGTGAAACAAAATTAACCAGTGTCGGAAATTGAAACTAAATCTGACACAAAGGGCGTGGTGTAGCTTGTAGGTTAGTATGTAGGGTTGGCCAGAACCGTATGTATGCACCGTATATGACCGTATATTTGGTGATTTCCCTGCTAAAAATACCGTATATACACCGTATATATATGGTTCGGGCCAACCCTATTAGTATGGCTGTAGAGCTTCCGTAAGTGAGAGGAAGTCATATGTAAAGAGTCAGCTTGCTTGTAAACCGGTATGGCTGGAATTACAGGTGTCAGCCTGTAAGTTGGTGCGGCCCTTAAACCTCACAGCAGGTCAGCTAGTCTGCAGCCATCATCAGTGAAGGTACGACACGCTGACCCTTCAATCGCAAATTTTAAGATTACCGGCAGCCACCGATACCATCAAGGTGAAGGTACAGTATCCAGTATCCTGACCCTTCAATCACCTATTGTGAATTAGCCAGCAGCCACGACCAATATTAAAGGTACAGCATCCTGACCCTTCAATCAGGGCTAGCTTGAAGACTGCTCAGCGAACAAACGCACTCCCTTCCTTGTTTCTGTGTTTGCTGATGCTGAATACACTCAGGCGCCGTCACTCAGACATTCCGCAGCGGTGGGGACCAATCCGTGGTTGAGCCTAATGCAGCGACCTTTCACGCCCTTGATGCAAATGACTCAAACAGACGCTGGTGTGGTGCATTTGAGGGCCATGGCTTCCCTTGTCTGATGTTGCTGATGCGAGTACACTCAGGAGTCTGCTGATGCTAAATACTCTCAGGCGCCGGCACTCAGGCGTTCTGCAGTGGTGGTGACCAGTCCGTGCGTGGAAAAGGAGGGTACGTGGGCGAAGACAACGTGCCTCGCCTCAATGTGCTAGACCTGCAGGTAAAAACGCAGTTTGGGCAACACTTACATTGTTCCAAGGCACAGTACACACACACACATCACACATACACATACACACACACACACTCACTCACTCACACACACGTACACACACACTCATTCACTCACACACTCACTCACACACACACTCACCCACACACTCACACACACACTCACACACACACACACACGTGCTCCTTGGGGTGGTGCATGCTTCGATCTTTGACGTTGTGCCATGGAGGACGACGACGCGCATCAAAAATAAAGAACGCCGCGCATTAGTCGAGCGCACTTTGACATTGCTCCGGGGTGCTGCATGCTTCATTCATTGACCGTGCACCTTTCACTTGGCTCGTGACTCTATCAAATATCAAACTAGGCTGGCTCGTGACTCCATCCCTCTTAAAGCCGCCATTGCCTCGTCATATAGCAAACTCTAGGCTGGGGCTGGTTCATGACTCCATCCCTCTTGAAGTTGTGATTGCCTCGTCTAAAATCAAACTCTAGACTGGCTCGTGACGTCATCCCTCTTGAAGCTGTCATTGCCTCGTCTAAAACCAAACTCTAGGCTGGCTCGTAACTCCATCTCTTTTGAAGCTATCATTGCCTTGTTAAAAATAAACTCTAGGCTGGGGCTGGTTCATGATTTCATCCCTCTTGAAGTTGTGATTTGCCTCGTCTAAAATCGAACTCTAGACTGGCTCGTGACTCCTTCCCTCTTGAAGTTGTGATTGCCTTTTCTAAAATCAAACTCTAGGCTGGCTCGTGACTCCATCCCTTCTGAAGCTGTCATTTCCTCGTCTAAAATCATTGCCTTGTCTAATCAGACTCTAGGCTGCCTTGTGGCTCCATCCCTCTCAAAGCCGCTATTGCCTTGCCTAATTTTATACTCCTCAACCGATCTTAAAGTTTATCACTTCCGGCTCCCTGCAGTTGTAGAGTGTATTTCAATTCTATCATTGTACCAATGAGAACTCCCTGGAGTTAGCCCTTATCGCTTGTATCTAACCAAATTGTCTATATTTTATCTTACCTTTCTATTCGACCTATTTGATCTCTAAAGCTTTCTATCTGACCTAATTGAGCATTATAGCTTTCTACCTGACCTATTCGACCCTGAAGCTTGAACCCTCACCTCCGTCCCTCTCACCTTGCAGATCCAGATCAGACGGTTGCCAAAGCCTGTGGTGGCAATGGTGGCAGGGTTTGCTGTGGGGGGAGGCCACATACTGCACATGATCTGTGATCTCACGGTGCGCAATCAGTGAGGTGGTGGCAGGGTCTGCTATGGAAGGAAAGGCCACATATTGCACATGATCTGTGATCTCACGGAGCGCAATCAGTGAGGTGGTGGCAGGGTCTGCTATGGAGGGGGGGCCACTTGTTGCACATGATCTGCGATCTCACGGTGCACAAACAGTGAGGTGGTGACAGGGTCTGCTATGGAGG
>Ga0307963_1001560_pt1 | contig 17611 bp, 21 predicted proteins | sample OrgLakmetagen594_FD_201829 | JGI IMG/M metagenome (GOLD analysis project Ga0307963, IMG submission 201829) | Saline water microbial communities from Organic Lake, Antarctica - #594 | ecosystem: Environmental > Aquatic > Non-marine Saline and Alkaline > Saline | place: Antarctica: Organic Lake...
GAGGGCGATCTCAAGCTCATCTCAGAACTTACCTCCTCATCACTTGCATTACCAAACCGCTTATGAACCTAGGCATAACTGGCTTCCATGACCTCACATCAGCCAACGAAAAATACATTGTCTCCGGGGAACAGCTTAGAAACAAATACAGCAAAGAGCACATCATAGCCCTTAATAGGCTTGCTGCCATTGCTAACCTGCCTGGAACACAAGAGCTAAACCCAACATCCACTGCACAAATACTCCAAGAAAGGAATTCAGAACAGTCTGCCCTAATTATTTACTGCAAAGTAAACAACTCCTCCTTCACAGGTCTCTTAGACACACACATCAACACATCGGCTCACGAAGAGGTGCCCCCAAATCCCGCAAACGCCCAAATTCAACAAACTATGCCCATCTACATAACACCTGCACTACAGCCACGCTCAGCAACACACTACAGGCACCCCATTACAAACAACTTTATCAGAGGCCCACCACCTACACACACAGATCCATCAACAAGTAATGGACACCCCAACCATCCTCTGTTTTTGACACACCCAACTTAGCAGTGCTGTTCACCCCCAAACCAAGTTGCCCCAAATCAATTTTTTGACTTCATGGGTGTTTAAATGGGGCAAAACTGGTTAGCAAAGCTTCCATGCTTGCGCTATGTATGCAACAAGTCCTGCAACTGCCTGCTAAGCTTCTATGCTCCTACTACATTAACCATCACTGCTAGGGAGGTTCAGTCCAGTTTTATTCACTCTACAAAAAAGAAATGGTGCGATTTGGGTTGGTGAATGGCTGGCTATGGGCCAAAACGTGTGAAAACGGCAGCGATCTGAGCAGGGGCCAGCCTTGGGACAGTCCCTGCACAAAATTTCTTGATTTTAAGTATGCACCCCCTTATATGCATCCATTCAGTAGCACTATAAAAAATTTAGTAGCTTCTGGAATGCTTCCACGTCTTTTATGCAGGGGGTTGTGTCACCATTGCGCTCATATGAACCAAAGAGTGCATGTTCCTGGCCTCAGCAAGCTGAGTACTTATCAATTTACACCATTTTTGTTTTTATGTATGAGTCACACAGTTGCAATTTGGGTCGGTGATGGGCTTGTTATGGGCCAAAACGTGTGAAATGGCAGTGATCTGAGCCGGGGGCGGCCCTAGATCACCACATGGGCAAATTTTTCAATATCTAAATATGTAGCCCCTTATGTTTACCCATTTAGTGGGAGAACACAAAGTTTGGGCCCAATTGGTAGAGGTCACTTGGGGGGCTGAACAGCACTACTTAAAGCCGCAAACATCCCTTGCCTCCTCCAAAATCACAATCGAACCTCAAACAGAAACTCAAGGCCATGTGGCACTCTACGTACCTACACCTTCATTCCTAGAAGCAAATAAGGAGCGTGATCACCGAAAGACACAACTTAGCATGCCGCATGATATTTAAGGCTATCAGCAACACAGGCTCCTTAGGATAATGCGTTGTCTCCATAGATATAGGCAGCAACGAACGGACGACCATGCAAAATCTCCAGATTCCTGGAACAGCTGAAAGTAGAATTGTTCCCAAATGGCTCTTCCCACCCTGCTTCCCAGATAAAGACAGACTTATCTTTAGCCGCCCACATTTTGTGCTGGTTACTCCCATCGCTGCAAAAACACAAAAACAAAAGTGGCGCTGTCAATTTTATATTGAGGAGCTCAAATAAATTTGGGCACTTTTCCAACCAGGGCATTGTACAACAATCGGAAAGCACCAACCTACTCGGCATGAGGTTCTCACTCGATTTGGGCCATTTTTCTTAAGCACACTGCTTGCACTACCTCAGCATTACACCCACCGCTCCCACTGTGCCTGCCTTAGTCTGAGGAGGATCCCGACTACCGAACTCCAAGCATGAGGCTTCATGCTAGGGGGCGGCACTGTCGAATGACCAAAAGCAGGCACGCGCATCTCACTTGCCTTGTAGATAACAGGCTTGACTCTCTGCCCAGTTTCAATAGATAGAATCTGCTTGTGCCCGCCTGCTACTTTGCTACTTTGCTTCTGGTTCTAAAGCTGGCTTGACCTTTCGGCGTGTCTGTGTGGTGCTGCTTCAAGACTCTCTGTGTTCATACCAAACTTTTTCTGCTGGTTATACTTCAGCTCTCTTTTTGGGCTCCAACTTCTCGCTTTTCTCCAACTTTCCTTTTATCATTCTTCTCTTTCTCTTACACGTTTCCCCTTTTGTCTAGCTAGGTGTGGTTTCAGGCTTTTTCAAGCTTCCGCTCAGATGCCCCCTGAGGCATATATAGCGATGTAACCTTACCTTACCTCCACGTCATCGGGTGTGGGTGGCACCATCTACAACACTCACACTCTGAAGCCTTTCAAGGAACTGGGTCTTGATTCTCAAAGAGTTAAGAAGCTTGCCTCCAAGCTCCATGTGCACTGTGAACTTTGCTGCTAAACTTGTCCATACCAGACGTGCCCTTTCCAGTACTGTTATCAGCTCTCATCAGGAGCCGGTTTCAGGCCAAGCCTGCAACCCTCTTGATCCCCATTGATTTTTCCTTTCCTTTTCGCGGTGGAGGAGCGTTACGGTACTCGGTACCAAAGTGGCTCCTTTTCCTTGATTGATGTGGGGAGTGGTGTTTACTGCCTGCGTAGTTTTTTCTTTTTCTTTTCTTTTCTCAGAGAGCATTTGAGCGGAAGCCTGAACCATATCTAGCTAAAAAAAGAGGAGATGTGGCATATATTCACCATATAATTGCTTTATAAACCTATGGCTCCGTACACACTGTAGTCTTCTGCAGTGACAGAGCAGATAGTAGGCCATACATGCTGAACCCTCTCTCCAGCTTGCCTACAACATGCCTCTCCATGAATTTGAAAGAGCACGGTCGATCCTCCTGTACTACTGACTTACCTTGATGAATGCACAAGATACATGATTATTGGGCAGGAGTCACCTTTGTCATCTGTTTGTTATTTGTCCTTCGGCCACTCATGGCCAAGAGCGCTGCTCATTTATTTCCCCTACGCCAATCTGCATACAAATACAAGCACTCTCATCCTAACTACCTACTTTACAACTATCCCTCCATAAGCTTATGGCGCTGCAGCTGTGTGTGTCTATGTCTGTGTGTGTGTGTGTCCTCACACACACAGCAGACCCATCAGCTCGTCTAATTCATCCTCCCCTTTGCCCTCACCCTCACCCCGTAACTGCTGTGCTGGCTGCTGCTGAGTTGACTGCACAGGTGAAAGCCCGTGCCAGGGTTTTTGGGGGAAGGGATGCTGTTGCTGCTGTTGCTGCTGCTCCTGTTGTTGTTTTTGTATTAGTTGTTGTTGTTGTTGTTGTTGTTGTTGTTGTTGTTGTTGTTGTTGTTGTTGTTGCTCTTGTGCCTGCTGCTGTTGGAGAATCCGACAATTTTGTTCCTGCTGCCGTTGCTGCTGCTGCTGCTGCTGCAGCTCTTGCTGAAGTTGTTGCTGGTAGTTTCCTCGCTGTTGCTCCTGTGCTTGCCGCTCCTGTTGCTCCAGCCAACCAGGTGCCAGGTTCTCAGGTAACACCTGCACGTTAACAAGGATGGTCAAGGAAATTGGATGCCCAGAACAAGGAACTTAACTGACGAGGTGCAGGTGTCGTTTGCAGCGTGCACTTTGGACATCCAGCCTAAGGCTACTGCATTATACACACAGCAGAAGCTACAGACTTGATGCGTTAATAACAATTGATTTGTCAATACTTGGTCCACACACTATAGGACTCCACTTAGCATGGGTTTCATTTCATTTGCCAGCCAACTTGGCAGATGATCCTTATATCACTCACAAGTAATTCCCGTCACGCAACGTATACAAGGCGGCGTGCACGTTCACACGCACACAGCCAAACAGGCACGCATAAATCATAAACATAAACTGCATGCCTGCACACACACACAAACAAAACACACCTGCCACCCATCCATGTCCAGTTCACTGGCTACAGCAGCACCATCCGGGGGCCCCTGGCTTGCCTGTTGTTGCGTGCCTATTGCAAAGGTTTCAAGGGTTGGGGGCCCATTCATCACCTCCAGACGTCCATCAGGCTGCAATGGAATTGGGTGGTTATTAGCCGTCTGTCAGGAAAATGATTATCAAACGATGTTTAGAAAACGCATAAAACAGGCATGCTTCTGTAAGCTGTATGTTTGAATGAGGCTGTTTGCACAGTTAAGCTCATCCCCTGCATTGGAAAGAGACATACATTAGACTTTTGTATCAAACGACACGAGGTGAGGGCAAAGAACATTGCAAGGCAGAATAGCGACAGCTCAAAGAGAAAAAAATTTCCTTTACTTAGAGCAGACGAAAGGCAGGCATGCAGAGGTGCCAGGAACGATGACAATTGCTCTAGGGGCATGAGCCTGTTCATCGGGGGAAAATGCAGAGAATGCGCATTTGGAATGTGAGAAGAAGCTTTTTATCATCATTGCAGCTTCCTGTACAATAATAGATTCAGTGCAAAGGGATCCCTCTTCTAAAAACATTCACACACAAAACCCTAACCCTTACCCTAACCCCTAACCCCTAATATATGGTCATATACGGTGTATGTATATAGTTCTGGCCAACCCTATTGATTATGCATTGGTGAACTGCAAATGTTGAACAAAGGACAAGAAGCTATGCTATTTCGGTTACACAAATCCTCTGTCAATCAAGGACACACAAAAGTATGAGTGGAATTGGTGCAGTATGTTTTGAGAACCGCGTGAATTTTTAGACATAAATACACCAAAACGCCCCAAAATATTTACTTACATGTGCAGTGACCCAATTCTCTCCGTCGTTAAACCAAAGTATGCCTCTGGCATCTATCCCTCCCTCTTCCAGCCTGAAATCGAGGCGCAGCAAGGAAAGAAAGATACGCAGCTACGCATGAATATAGCAAGTTCAATAGGGGACACAACGATATCAAACTCGTGCTCGTACATGGCTGGTGCATAAATGTACCAATTCCTATCCATCCAATCCTATAATATGGTGACGTGGACCATACCCTAGAGTAAGCATCTGCCTGGAGCAAGCATTCCTTGGTGAACAAATGATTTTGCATCATTCGCCGTTCTCTGAATTCTGGAATATCCCAATGTCTGAGTTCTGGAATATCCAAAGGTCTGAATTCTGGAATATCCAAAGGTACAAGAATCAAACATCGTCAAAGCAAGGCAGCATGCCAGTATCATGTCTTACGTTGTGAACAAGACAAGCGCTCACACATTTGCCACTGGTGTGAGATGCCCATTCAGCAAAGCCTCAGAACGGCGGTTTCAGTCTGAACATTTGCCGGCCTGCGTATGTCCCCATCAAAAGAGCCCAAAACGAAACCATCATGCTTTCCCCAGCACCCCCTTTTGGCCCAGCATGGACCCTCATAAGACCCACCTACCTAATGCACGACCCTCATGCCTATCCAGAGGGATCAGGTTCCTGACGTTGTATGTTATTGCTAGATCAACAATTGAAGCTACAATGAAACCTACCCTTGCCACAAGCAGGAGTGCCTCAAATGATACGTGGCTGGTACAAATCTGGTTTAACCAAACCTTCTATCTCACAGCAATCTAGTTGCCTACAAGGGCCACTTTGTATCAAGCCAGTAGAGTCTCACCATGCATCACGCAACAACGCCTCGTGGTCTGGTCCATCAACCTGCGTGCAATCCTCTGAAGCTTGCAACGTCGGTGCAGGCCCAACTTCTTCATCCAGCAACGGACCCCAATACATCCCAGGTTGATCCCTCAATTCCTCCTCCAGCTCCTGCTCAAGTTCGTCCCCCCCACACGCTCCAAAAAGTTCCTCCACCTCCTCAATTAGATCACCCCCTCCCCCTCCTTCTTTTCCTGCTGTTCCACCTCCCTCCTCACCCTCCTCCTCCCCTTCCATCCCTCCATTCTCTTGGCCGAGCAAATGAGCCTCCTCCTCGTCCTCAAACTCTATCCCCATCGCAGTCAGCAGCTGTCAAAACAAGAGCAAGGGTTGCACACACAGAGTGAAATTTAATCCCTCAGCATAGGCAGAACAGAGCAGGACCGGTCATTTCTACTGCAGGTTTATAGGCTGGAACAAGGAGATGCAACAGACGTGGAATTACTCCTCTGCACCTCTCAAGATCTGCCCTACTCTTGTCTCCTTATTCCAGAGTTCCTGGCGCATGCCCATCTGGTAACACCCTGAAAATATCAGTTTTCCTGACGTGCAAGGACCCCACACAGAGTCAAATGTTACTGTAACACGTGCCTTGGGACAGCGCGTGTCTTTCCACAGATAGACAGTGCGTATCTTTCCACAGATAGACAGTGCGTATCTTTCCACAGAGCGACAGTGTGTATCTTTCAGTAGACAGATAGACAGTACGTATCTTTCCAAACCGTACCCGCTTGTAGTCAGCAGGGTCTGAAATCCACCCTTTCTCAATGAGGCGTGCGCTGGTAGGAAAATCAAAGGGCCCGGCGGGCTGGTGCTGTTGTTGCTGCTGTTGCTGCCGCTGCTGCTGCTGCTGACCTTGCATCTTCTGCTTCTTAGATGCCTTGCTTTTCTTGGTGCCGGTGTGCATAGCAGGAAGCTGCGTTTGTTTGGGGCGTGCAAAGAGCGTGAGCTTGCAGCCTTGCAGGCATGTTGCTTTCAAGCCCTTGCTCAGGGCGATTATGATGCTATTCAATAGAAAAACAACCTGATAAGCATTCCAGTGCGGAGGGCGAAGTTTTGCGGGACAGATTGATCAGGGCAGTTTCTTCACTACAGCTAGCCAGTGTATGTATGCGCAGGAGCGTGCATAAAAATGATGAGCACTGCTCCCACCACAAGCATACAATGCAAACAATTGCCACTAAGCAAGCACTCACATCAGCAAAGTCAGCGCCTGGGATCCCACTGTGAGAGCTTGGCTCCATCTGGAAAGGCAGGGGGTGATGGGGATACTATGATCATGGTGGTCTGTTACGCCCACTGCATGAAATTTAAATCTAGATGCTAGTAAAAGTTTCAAGTTTGTGTGTTGTGCACAAGTTTTAAGGTTGTACGCCTGTGTTTGCTGAATATGCGAGTCCCCTGGTGAGTGGTTCACACGTAAAAGATGGTATCAGGATAGGGGGGCCCTGGTAGTGATGCCTGCACTTTAATGCAGAGGAGAGATACATTTCCTGCAGGAAATCCAGGCCTACACAAATGCTTGTACATAATTTGGATTGTGCATTGTGCACAAACCTGCCTTTGATGTATAATCACCTGAGTGTGTGTGGGGGGGTGTTGGGAGGGGATGTTGAAAACTGATTTGTAAGGACAAAAAGCACATTGCACTACACGACATAATAACGCAGCGCCGGTGCTATTTATTACCCACCGCAGCATCTTGTTCCCAGGCAGCCTGGCATAGAGGTAATCCTTGTATTTGTTGGTGCCTACATGTGTGTGTGAATGTGTGTATGTGTGTGTTGTGAATGATGTATGTTACCTCTGTATGTACCTAGCGTGACTGCAGATGTAGGGGGCCTTTTGTGCTTGAGGCACACAAAATACAAGTACATGAATCTAGCAGGATGTGGCACGCTTATTCTCCTAGACCAACGCTGTGAAGCGATTGAATGCAAGAGACAAAGGGAATTGGTAGTAGCTTGACAGCTTTGTGAAATATCTTGTCATTGAGAATGCTTGTGCGTGCAAACGCTTTGCCCGTAGCAAACGCCTCATCACACACTTGAGCCCTAATATTTTATAAGCTCCTACAAAGACAAAAACACACCTTTGCCCACGCGGTGATGAGTGAACCTGTGGATACGCAGGATGCAGCACCAAGCCATGCATCCTAAATAGGGTTGGCCAAAACCGTATATTTGCACCGTATATGACCGTATGTATGGTGATTTCCCTGCTAAAAATACCGTATGTACACCGTATATACCTATACACGTATGGTTCTAGCCAATTCTAATCCTACAGCAAAGGCGCCACACGCACCCGTTACTGCCCATGTGGACACCGCCTGTCTTGCGCTTCACACTGAAGCCACCCTGGGTTGCTGGGGGGGAGCCGAATTGTGCAGTGTCTGGCGTAGATGTAGATGGTGCAGCAGCAGTTGAGGGGCGGGAGCCACATATGTTGCTCTTGATGCCCAGGGCGGCACGTGCGCTGGCCTTAGCCTCCCTCATCTCTGCCAGGGAGGCTGCCTGTGTGTACAACGAGAACAAAGGTTTGTTGAGGATACGAGCAAACTTGTTCAACCCCAAAGCGGCAAGTGCATTGGCCTCAGCCATTATGTATTTTTGCAGGAAAGCTGCCTGCACGGCGTGTGCAGGACAAGAGGTGTGTGTTTTTTGGTATTGGTGGGCTAAACACAAAAATATTTCACGCAGGCAGCGAAAAGCACTCCCCACATTAGTATGGAAATGGTGGGTTGTTGTATACAAAAGCTATTTAAGAGCAGTCTCCATAAAAGCAGTACAGAAAAGAGTGATGGGCTTGCTTTGAGTGCCTTCTCTCCACCGTGTTTACTGTTTGATACGTCAAAAACAATTACGGAAGCAGCAATGGTGTTTGGTGGCATAGTGCGAGGAAGTTGCATTTCAGCTTCATGAACACAAGCAAGGAATTCTGCTGCTTTGCATTCCGGATTTGGTACTTTGTACTTTATGTAAGTTGGACAGCAATGTGTTCACAAAGCCCACTTGACTATACTTCAAACACCACAGAAAGATTAATACCGGTATACAAGGTTAGTACTGGTATACAAACCTTATCACAGCAGGAGTGATAGCAACCAGACCTAGAATGCCTGCTGCTGCCATATGTTTAGCACAAGCCACTCCATGCAACCTAACATACACGTAAAAATTACAACCAATATATCCCCTCTACTAGCATCGCCTATCCGGCATACAGTAAGCTGTAAACTTGCCTGTCGCAAGCCGCAAGCTGCACAAGAGCAAACACAGGCACACGCACGCAAACACGCTCTCACACGCACGCACACACACACACACACACACACTTGCTCATAAATAACACCATCGTCACCTGAGCATTCGTCATTTGTGGCCCTGGGGTAATTCTGTCTGTACTGGCTTCAGGCATGAACTTAGGGATTTGTGCACGCCGGCTGGAGGAAGGAGGCTGTGCAACAAGCGTACGTGTGTGTATATGTGCGTGTAAGTGTGCGTGCGAGTATGTGTATATGTTTTAGTGAACATATACGCGGGCGTGTGTTATGAATAGCCCCTAGCACGCTAATAGCCTTCTACTTCTTCCACATGGTTACAACCCTGCCCCCCATTTTCCTCCTATAAATCGATATGAGTATTTGCGTGCTTGCGCGTGCTTGCACATTCTATCAACCCTGCCTCCTTCACTGCCTTCTATCTTGTGTGCCCAAGGAGCACCTTCTAAAGATTGACTTGGGGCGCACATTGGCTTTACCCATCCAGGTACATGCTGTTGCGGCAATGTTGTGCCTTCTCCCTCCTTTGCCTGATGTGTTGGTAGGCCATTACCGTGTGTGCACACCATTCAGGCCACACCATACATGTGTAGGGTTGGCCGGAACCATAAATATACAGTGGATATACGGTAATTTTTGCAGGGATTTCATCAAATATACGGGGATATACGGCGTATATATACGGTTCTGGCCAACCCTATACATGTGCATATGTGCATTGCACACCATACACGACTGCATCAATAGACTCCCTTCTCAAAACACCTCCTTTCAACAGACTCATTTAAAATAGCAATGGCCAGCCCTACTGAGTGAGATGCTTTTGACGGGTAAAAAGTAGTGATGACTGAGGATGATGTATATGTACATATATATACTTATGTACATGATGATGGTCAGCCTTACTTACGTGAGCTGCTTTCAAAGGTCCAGAAGTAGAGGCCAAAGGTTTGGATGGCACAGCCGCTCCTTTAGTTGAAGGTGCCGCGGGTTTGCTGCCAGCAGCAGGGGCTGTGGGCGCGGGCTTTGCAGGCTGGTCTTTCTGCGGCCCTCCTTTTTTGCGGCCTTGCTGGGACATCTGCAAACGCAAAGCGTCGCGTGTCACTCTGCATTGTTGCTTTGCTACTCTATTTTGCACGCGCTGCTGATTCACAGCAAGCAACGCTGCAATACATGCGAGCGCAGATCGACGTAGGGTAAGTGCATGTGAGCACATTCTGCTGGAGCACCTGTAAGAGCAACTTTTAATATTCACCTCCAGGCTTGCAGAACTGTTTCCCTATAATGTGATGTTATGCAGGTTTGGATGTACCCCGCCTGGCAGTCAGACTTTTTATACATGGCTGATGCCAGCATTTGCAGTCCTTGCAGCCATTGTAATTGCACTGCCTTGAGTTGGAGGGTACGTCCTTGCTGACACCTCCACAACCCGTACGCATGCAAATGCAAATGCACGTAATGTTTTCACGGCACGTTGCTGCAAACCTGAGCACCTGATCAAGCACGAGCAAGGCCAGAAACAATGCTCTCTCACGTGTTCCTGCCCCTACAAGTTTCACCAGCAATTTTGCACAAGGCTGCGGCGTGCGATGGTGGCGGTCTGGCTCCACATGTTTGCTCACAAGGGTGTAACACCACACACAAAAAGCAAAGATTTAAAGGTGACTTACAGCACAGGAGAGGGGCAAGTGTGTGCATGTATGCCCCGTCTCCGTTGTACGGCATCAATACTTATTGATGCAGCTTGCTTGTAGGGCAACTGATTGCTGTAGATCCCCTCTTTGTCTGAGTAAAGTCTATATTATTGGGAGGGTGAGAAGCAGCTCACATGGACAGAATCAATATATGTGTATGGTGTAAGTACGGAAGTTCAAAATGAAAAACAAGGAGCCGCACACAGTGTTTTACGTAACATGATATGTATGGCTAAAGCCAGCGTTATGGATGTAGCTGAGCCAGCACGACAGAGAGGCACAACAGCAATCAACTAGGGTTGGCCAGAACCGTGTATCTGCACCGTATATGACCGTATGTATGGTGATCTCCCTGCTGAAAATACCGTATGTACACCATATATACCTAATAATGTATGGTTCTTGTCAACCCTACAAATAACGCATGAGGCTCGAGCCTTTGGTTTGCTCTAGCTGCTTCTGCAAGCCTTTGCATGTGGGGGTGTTTGAGGACTTGAGCAATTGTGCACGCTTGCAGCAAAACCTCCCGTTGTATCCATCTTAAGTCAGTCAAAATTCAGTGTTTTACTGTTCGAGCTACAACCTGAGTGCCAAACAAGGCTTTCACGCAAGGTTAGCATGCACAGCATGTTTCTGTAGGTGAGTGCAACCTTTGCTGTTTGTTCTAGATAAATACGAAGTTCTCGTGGTGGATTTCGTTTTTGAGCATGCTTGCACCTTTTTTACTTTGTGGTCGGATGTGCTCCAATTTGCATCGCGGTCACAGTTAGGAGGGGGGGGCTCTAAGGGGATCAGGGCTTGGCATGTAGCAGAGGAAGTCAGGGCATTATACGCACAGCAGCACATCGCACCTGAGCGGCAAGAATTGCTCCTTGGATCCTTGCTTCCTTTTTTTTGGTGTTTTTCCGCATGCCTGCAAATTTGGCAGCGACTGGTGTTTTTGAGGGAGAAAATGGGGCTGAGCTTTGCTTGCGGCCAATGCACACAAGTTGAGCAGTATTACAGGCCAGGGAAGGGAAGAGTAGCCGAAGAGGTGCAAAAGCTGGTCACTCTACTTTCCTCCGGAATGCCTACCTGCAAAGAAAGCAAACTTGCTTGCTGCAAAATACGCGCAGTCTTTATGACATATGTTAACAGGTATCCATATCGAGCCGTACCTTTTAAGTAGGCAAGCTTCTTGACCTGTGTGTGTGCGCGTATAAGTGTACATGCGCGTACCAGTGTGCGTGTGTGTGTGAGTGTGTGTGTTTGTGTGTTTGTGTGTGTGTGTGTGTGTGTGTGTGTGTGTGTGTGTGTGTGTGTGTGTGTGTGTGTGTGTGTGTGTGTGTGTGTGTGTGCGCGCGCGAGATTGTTTGATAGAGGTATCTTCACACCTTTCCTGGACAGCCGGAACGCGGGCAGTTGAAATTGTGGACCACGTGGCCTGGCCCGCTGAGCAGTTGTGCGTTGTGCATTGTACGGTACATGTACTTCTTGATGCAGTCCTCATGGAGTAACTGTATTCAAGATCGTAGACGGCAGGGAATAACGAGTCTTTAGAAGAGCATTAGATAATGGTGCGGGGCGGGAGGCACAGGGTGTAAACCCCAAGGCCTTTTCTCCACCCATGCGGATCATACACGTACAAAAAGACTCGAGTCCTAGGCACACTTTCCTTCTCCAGTCCACGCACATGAACATCGCATGCCCTGCACTCCAGCTTCACAACATCCTCCCCCTCATCCACGTCCACGTCCTTGAGGCAGACAGAGCAGGTGTCTCGCTGGGGATCCATGCTGGTTTGATCTAAAAACTTTGTAGTGTGGTCTGTATGTAAAAATATTTATATGCAATTAATTGGCACTGCAGATCTGCAAGTTTTAAAAATTGTTTCATTCAAAGATGAGACCATCGCTCCTATCCTTTGCCCTTGTGGTGGCTGCCCCTTTGTGTGGGCTTTTTTCCGCTGGCGTGAGTGCGGAGTCCGAACCGTGCTCCGCTTGCCACTGGGGCGTGCGACTGGTGTCTGATGCGCTGTGCGACGAGGGGGTCACTGCCATGGGGGTGGAATTTGCCAAGCAGAACGTGTGTCCCCTCGTGTCTGCTGACAAGCAGGTACGGGTGAAATGAAGTTCTTGCGTGGCAGGGAAGGAAACCCTTGTTGCAGCTCCCACAATTCCTCCTTTAGCCTTTAGCTTGAACCGTGTGTCTGAAATAGTGTACAACAAGGGATAGGGGAGCACTACTTGAGGGAAGGGGGGTTTACTACCTCTTATTGGGAGCGTGCGTGTGGAGCACTGTGCACGATTGTGTTAAGCTGCTTGCACCTTGCACAAACAAAAACATGGTGTAGGAAAGTGGTCTCTAGATGAAGCTGACAAACCTCCAAAACCCTGGTTATTACAGTCTTGCAGCGCCAATTCATACGCTGAACGTTAACAACCACTCACAGTTAGTCTCACGCAGTCTGAGGTTACTTGGTTTTAACACGCTGTATTGCGAGACTTGTGCATGCATACGCCCCAATTGCCTCTTTGTTCACTAACACTTCGCCATCCATCATCTCCTCCTGCTCCTCCGTGCAGGATTGCAACAACATTGTGGAGCAGGTGGGTGATTCCCGATATACCACAGTGAAGTGGAAAGCAGAAAATATCAGGATATCTAATTAGGGTTCAGCGTGGTCCGACTTGAAAGCTAAGAAGAACTGGGATGCTCGCACACGCGCACACACACACACACACACACACACACACGCACACACACACACATACACACATGCACACACATACACACACACAGGTACACACAAAAATGCACACAAATACACACACTCGCACGTATGCAGCTTGTCCCAGTCCTGATTCAGTATGTGCGAGCGAATGCTGATTCAAATGTGCTGTGCTCTGCTGCCGGAGTGTGTGCACCTGACGAGCTTCTTACAACTCCTGAGAGGGTGAGTAGGCAGGTGCAGAGCGCGTTCGTGTACGTGAGGTGAGCGCCTTGTTGTGAGGTTTAATCCTTACGCAATTGAACTGATAATCGACAAATAAAAAAGGCACATTCTCTGTTGATGGGCAATCACTACAGCCCTTTCTGAACACCCTATTTTGCTTGTTTTGTCAGGCCCTTCAGCAGCACCGGCGCGCTAGCGTACGCGAGAGCACAGGATGCAGCATGTGCGCATTTGTGGTACGTTTTGCGCAATTACCGAGTCCTATGAGCCAAAAGCGTTGCAGCCAATCCAGCAAATTGTGCCAGACAGGCACGAGCGGCTCATCCAGGGAAGGCTGCAAATATCAAGGCTGCTGATCAGCAGCCGAGAGCTTGCCCTGGCCATGCTGTCTGCAACGATACGTATAGAAGTACAATTTCCTAATCTTACGTCTCAAGTATGCCTTTTTCAGCGTTGCTACATTGGTAATCGAAGCTGTAACAGTACAAGGTGATTGGTCATTCTTGGAGCTCAAATGAGAATACAGATGTGATGACATGTTCACGCTGTCCTTTGCAGGTCAGCTCTGTCAAGCAGGAGCTGTCGGGGAAAGTGTTGACGCCCGTAAATGTTGAGACAATCAAGGATAAGGGCCACGAGGTGAGACACAGATTACCACTTCAGGGGTTGTACAAAAAGGATCAAGCAGCAACCTTTTGTGCACTCAGACGTAATAGATGCATGCTTTTCGCACTCGTTCGTTGTGCAACACTTCACTTTTCTTTGAGTTAGGAACAAGCGGTCCTGTTGACAAGAAAATAGTTTGGTGCGTTTTGGGGAGCAGTTGGTTTACCAAACAAACATGGTTTACCAAACAAGCATGGTCTACCAAACAAATGTACATCCTTGCCTGACAAAAAAATGCAAATTCGTTGCCTTTGTCATTCTTTGCCTTACGAACTTGCGCATATATGAACGCAAAAGTGTGCCAGAGCAGAGCTCCTTGTAAGTTAGGGACACGCGGAAAACTATGCTAAACAGGCAAATTACAGAGCGTTTTCAACGCAAGCTCTGCTCAGCGGAAAAGCAAGTGGCACACCAGAACGGCTTGGTTCCAGATCTCGCAAGTCACGGACTGGTGTTTTATTTGCTAGAAGCGCACTGGTTGCTATCCCTCATCAACCTAATTTAAGTCGTAGCTCTTGACGTGGGTGTTTTGCTTTAGATTCAAAAGAGGGACGACATCTTGCTCTTGACAAAGAGGACGACCATTAAAAGAGGAGATACTAGGTCCTTTTACTTGTCTGAAGGTGGGAGCGATTCACAGCCTGCATAGTTTTTCCTTCCTCCTTTTTGTCGTTTGATGTCTAAGGTTGGAGCAAGGTGATACAAGTGGATGTGGAGAACAATGCCCACTTTCTTTTGGTAGACATTTTACACAGCCATGCTCCAGCTGGTCTAGGGATGTACATGCTGCCTGCTGACTATCACAGGCGTGCTCCAAGAGAACAATGCCCTTTGGTAGAAATATCACACACCTATGCTCCAGCTGGTCTCAGGATGTACACGCGGCCTGCTTACTATCACAGGCGTGCTCCAAGCTGCCCACTGACTTGTCAGCCTCCTGCTCTCAGCTCGTGGACGGCTACGCTGACCTGTTGGTGTCTGTAATCAAGGATCTTGAGCCAGGTATGTGTTTGTGTGTTTGCTTTTGTGATGAAAAAGGGGAAGGGGGGGCAGTTGTGGATGAGTACAGCAGCTGCGATTTTTGACATTATCTTAAGGTCATAATCTTCACAAATGCCGGAGCTTCTACTGGTCCTCGGTCACACGATTAGCTCCTCTGTACACAAGCATCTCACAGTTAACAGTGTCTTTATGTCTTTATCGAAAAACTGTGCAGTGTGTAAAAAAATGTGCTTTGTGCAGCATGCAGCGTGCAGTGCACAGGTGCAAATCGTGCGGCGTGTGCAAACTGTGCAGCCTGCAGCAATCAACTTAAATCTTACCCTTCGCGCGTTTTCTTTTTTGAGGCTCAATCATTCCTCGTAAACCCGTCCTGCAGAAGCCAGCTGTGCTGCCGTGGGCCTGTGTGCCCCACAAGTCCTCTCACGCCTCCTCCCGCTACAGCCTCTTCCTTCTCCTGTGGTACAAGGCTTGGCCACACTGCATGGGCGCATGCAAGCACTGAAGGTGGCTGGCAGCAGCCCAGTCCAGGAGACACAGACGTGAGTGGTGCTGCTTTTGTGTGTACATATTTGTAAGAGTGTGTGTGCATGCGTGTGTGTATGTGTGTGCGCATGTGAGTGTAATTGTGTGTACCTGTATGTGTAAGGGTATGTGTAAGGGTTTGTTTATGTGTGCGAGGTTGTTTGATAGAGGTTTCTTCGCACCTTCCCTGGACAGCCGGAACGCGGGCAGTTGAAATTATGGACCACGTGGCCTGGCCCGCTGAGCAGTTGTGCGTTGTGCATTGTACGGTACATGTACTTCTTGATGCAGTCCTCATGGAGTAACTGGTTCAAGATCATAGAAGGCAGGGAGTAACAAGTCTTTAGAAGAGCATTAGATCATGGTGCGGAACGCGAAGTAACAGGTGTATAGCCCCAGGCCTTTTTTCAACCCATGCGGATCATAAACATACACGTACAAAAAGACTTAAATCCTAGGCACGCTTTCTATCTTCAGTCCACGCACATGAACATCGCATGCCCTGCACTCCAGCTTCAGAACATCCTCCCCCTCATCCACGTCCACGTCCTTGAGGCAGACAGAGCAGGTGTCTCGCTGGGGATCCATGCTGGTTTGATCTAAAAACTTTGTAGTGTGGTCTGTATATAAAGATATTTATATGCAATTAACAAGGCGGAATTGGCACTGCAGATCTGCAAGTTTTTAAAATTGTTTCATTCAAAGATGAGACCATCGCTCCTATCCTTTGCCCTTATGGTGGCTGCCCCTTTGTGTGGGCTTTTTTATGCTGGCGTGAGTGCGGAGTCCGAACCGTGCTCCGCTTGCCACTGGGGCGTGCGACTGGTGTCTGATGCGCTGTGCGACGAGGGGGTCACTGCCATGGGGGTGGAATTTGCCGAGCAGAATTTGCGTCCCCTGCTTGCCAGCAGACGCAAAGAAACTTGGGTGGCAGGGAAGCAATTTTATTGGTGATCTCTCTGAGAGCACCACCGAGTGGGCGGGTTCGCTGCGAGGGGGAAAGCCGACTACACAGCTGGCGGTTTAGAGGCCCTCAGCCCCAACCGTTAGCGAAGTAAACCCTTATTGCGGGAGCCTCCTCCGTTACCCTCGGCTGCAATTGTCAGCACTAAAACAGCAGGGGCGCAAGATGTTGAGGGGATTTGCACAGGGGCAAAACAAAATGAAGTCTCCACCCTCCCTCAAACCAATGGACGTGGAGCACTACGTGCACTAGGTGTAACCGTCCCTGGTTACAAATTGTTTGAGCGAAACTCCTTTCCTTGAAAATCACAGCGGTCAACTCACACAGCGTGCTTACGCAAGCAAGTTTTGTCTATGCAGGAACACACACGTGCACAAACGCACGGGCGCACACGCTCACGCACCACGCACACGCATACCTACACGCACACACACAAGCGCGCACGCACGCACACACACACACACACACACACACACACGCACACACACACGCACGCACGCACGCACGCACACACACACACACACACACACACACACGCACGCACGCACGCACGCACGCACGCACGCACGCACCATCTTACTGTCATGCAATATATAGCTGGTATTGTTGCAAAAATTTCGCGTACGGGTGGATAGGGAGGAGAGGAAGAGAGGGGGGGAGGCGAAATACAGGCCTACCATCGTGCATGTTTAGTCATGGGGTATCTGAGGTTTAAATTGTTAGAACACGATAGTGTAATCATACCTTTCTCGGCCTTTTGGCTAAGATCAAGTGTAGTATCTGTTCTGATCAGTTTAATAGCTGATACAGGGAGCATTGCTCCCTATGCTATTAACCTAATTTCTCTGTGGGTGGCTGCCAATGCTGGGC
>Ga0307963_1001561_pt1:0-5000 | contig 17605 bp, 14 predicted proteins | sample OrgLakmetagen594_FD_201829 | JGI IMG/M metagenome (GOLD analysis project Ga0307963, IMG submission 201829) | Saline water microbial communities from Organic Lake, Antarctica - #594 | ecosystem: Environmental > Aquatic > Non-marine Saline and Alkaline > Saline | place: Antarctica: Organic...
TCTTTTTCTTTCTGAGCTTATGGATTTATTTGTGGCTGGCCGAGACCAGTCAGCAGCCGATCAGCCAAACTACCTGGCTGAAGGTCACCCCCCATTGTAACCATTGTAGCCATTGTATGAGCACGCTAGCTTGTAGAGGCAATAGCAATGTATGATACAAAGAAGCAAATTATATTTTTAAACTGGGGCTGAAGGGGTTTTGGAGTTATGGCCCCTTTTCGAATTATACAAACACAAGAAGTTGAAAAAGCTTGCGTTAGAGACAGACACCAACTGAGGAATGGTTACCAGAAGAGTGGCTCCAATCGCAGCATCAGCAAGTAGGGCAGTCTGTAATTAGTTTTTTCAACAAAACACTGTTTAGATGTATTGTTATAGGTTGGCCAGTTGAGGCCGTCACCAGCAAGTAGCCATGATGTCGTGCTGCCATGATGTTGTGCTCACCAGTAGCTTAGTATAATAGTACCGTACAGAGATTAAATCATTCCGCACCCTTAAAAAAATCCAAATCCGCACCAAATTCGCGCCCCTTTCAATAATTATTGTTGTCCTAACCGCACAAATCCGCAGGGCCAAACAACCCCTAATGTGGCCCCAGACCATACCATTGCTTCATTACATGCATGAAAGTTTACTTTTGTAAAAGATAGTATTGACCACAGGGTGGACTGTTGTCGCCCTCTGCATGCAAATATGAGCCTGGCAGATTGGCACCCAGGCAAGAGTTGTCGAACTTCTTAAAAAAACTGACTGCACTCTAGTTGCATTTCAAAGCTCATTCAAAGTTCTCGTTCCAATTATGAGTTTGCGCGCAATTCGCACAAGTTGTGCTCGCATCCCAATCATTTCTCTTTAGAATAATTGATTTTCACTAATCCGCACATCCGCAGCCCCAAAAATATTTAATAAAATCCCTGTCCGCAGTTAGCCGCACCCCTCAAAAACACTATTTTTGCGGCGTGATTTGTTCTTTGTACAGTAGTTTAGGTACGTTCCAACTCCTGCATCCTCTCCCTCTCAGGTGTTGTGTCAAGGTACTATACTATATGTACTATACTATACGTACTATATATACTATATGTACTATACTATATGTACTATATATACTATATGTACTATACTAAGTCCCAGCCCACTTTGTCCCTTGATCCATGCGGGTAATGATCAAAATCCCTGCATTACTTCCGGTCTTAGCTGCTTAATGCTCTTTAGAGTCTTCAAGCTGTGAAAACGTATGAGGCGGTTGGGGTTGTTCAGCTATGTTACATGTGGCAAGAAGGCTCAAGAAAGCGCGCACACATACAATCACACATCAAATAAGGCAGATGGACGGTGATGGATCTGTTATAGGGATATACGTAAGTGGCCAGTGTGCTATTTTTTAGGCCTGTCCTGGCCTGGCTGGTCCCACAACTAAGCTTGACCTGTACTAAGGAAAGCCTCCTTTCTATATGAGTAGAGCGTGAAAGGGGGCAGTTTGTACAAGCTCAGGGTGCATAGCTAGGGTTGGCCAGCACCATATATAAACGGTTTATATACGGAACCTTTGGCAGGGAAATCACCAAATATACGGTCATACACAGAGAGTATATACGGTTCTGGTTAATCCTGTACACAGCCCACGTGTATCAGGTGCCCAGGTGAACATGGAGGAGTATGTGCAGAGGCTTCCTAGCTGGAGAGGGGGGAGGGTAAGTATAGTAGGGTGGCCAGAACTGCATACATATAGGGTTGGCCAGAACCATATTTATATGGCTTATATACGGTATTTCGGCAGGGAAATCAATAGATTTACGGTCATATACAGTGTGTATATATATATGGTCCTAGCCAACCCTACACACATAGGTACATTGGTAAGGTATACAGTATAATACTGCATATTTGAACATTTCCCGGCTAAAGTTACCGTACATACACTGTGTATATATAACTCTGGCCAACTAAACCCAAGCATAAAAATATGCTGCATACGCCATCAATATGTTAAAAAGGCCTCATTACTGTGCAGGACAACCTCCCCTCTAGCTGTATCTTTTGGCACGTCACAAGGAAAAATAAGAGGAAAAACTGACGCGGGCAAAAACAACCGCTCCCCACATTGACTAGGAAAAGGAGCCACTGAAGTGACGAGTGCGGCTTACACCACCAAACAACTGACCGAGTGCTGCATAACGAGTGCTGCATAAACCAATAAAAAAAACTGACCGAGTGCTGCATAACGATTGCTGCATAAACCACCAAAATACTGACCGAGTGCTGCATAACGAGTGCTGCACACACCACCAAAAAACTGACCGAGTGCTGCATAACGAGTGCTGCATTAAACCACCAAAAAACTGACCGAGTGCTGCATAACGAGTGCTGCACACACCACCAAAAAACTGACCGAGTGCTGCATAACGAGTGCTGCATAAAACAAACAAAAAAACTGACTGAGTGCTTCATAACGAGTGCTGCATAACCCAACGAAGAACTGCGCACCGGTTAGAGGGGGAAGCCGGACTGGCTGCTTCTTGTGAGTTCTGGGGATCCATCGCCATACAGTGGGCATCGCATACTGAGAAGTTGATCTTGGTGTCCGGATGCTTGTAGCCAAACCTGCCATGCAGAGGTTACCACACACTGAGGAGGTGACCCTTGGTGTACAGGAGTTTCAGAGGGGGTCAACGGAGGAAATGCCTGAAAATGTGCATTCTTGCATTCAGAAGGCAGCCACTCACAGCCACTTCATCCGATCGACACCATTTTAGCACCAGAGTATAGCTGGCATTGAGAGCTACCCAAGCATGTGCCCAGTTTTTGGTGGGTCACTTTGCGTGCTGAGATAGACTAAATTAAGCTCACATGGTGCATGTTAACCCTAATGTGGTGATTTTCATGGGGAAATGGCTCAAATCCTCATAAAACACCAACCACTCAGTCGTTTCCTTTCATTTTTGTTGCAATGATATTCTTTACCATATATGATTCTTTACCATCAAAAACAGCCCAGATTGGTGCAGTGGGTGATCTGGTATGAAGAATTTGTGGTAGAAAGTGGGGTGCACGCCGCGGCTTACCAGGCATGTGCGCCGCAACTGGCAGTTTTCAAGCTCAGGTATAGCCAAAACAGAAACTGCCAGTTGCGGCGCACATACTCAATTCACATTTCAAAAGTACCCCTGTTCAGGGCCTCAGTTGACCCCTCTGGGAATTTGTAGCCAAACCTGCTGTGTGAGGGCATCACACAACAGAAATTTGATCTCGGTGTCCGGGTGTTTGTTGCCAGAACTGCAAAGGAACAGGCCCGGTTCCTTTTTTTCGCCGTTGCTTTCTGTGCTCTGTGCAACTTGCTCACTCTTACAAAGCCAAGCTCGTCCTCTGTGCTTCTCTGTGACACCCCTCCTCCCGCTACCTGATTTTGGGTTGTACTCGTCCTCTGAGCTTCTCTGTGACACACCTCCTTCCGCTTCCTAACTTTTTGGTTGTAATCTTCCTCTGTGCTTCTCTGTGACACCCCTCCTCCCGCTACCTGACTTTGTGGTTGTACTCGTCCTCTGTGCTTCTCTGTGATCTCCACTTCTTGCTGACTGTTATTCACGGTCCACAAGCTCCCTCGATTCATCTATTATTAATACACCTTACGCTACCTAACTTTGCTGTTGCACTTGTCCTCTGCCTGCTCCAGCATGTGCTTGCTCAGATCTGTGACTGTGAGAGATGACACTGCTCATATTCAAGTACATTACCTTAATTTAGTACTTGTTCTCTGCCTGCTCCAGCATGTGCTTGCTCAGATCTGTGACTGTGAGAGATGACACATTCTCATATTCATTTACATTACCTTAGTTTATCGTAGTACTTGTTCTCTGCCTGCTCCAGCATGTGCTTGCTCAGATCGGTGACCGTGAGAGATGACACATTCTCATTCATTTACTTTACCTTAGTTTATCGTAGTACTTGTTCTCTGCCTGCTCCAGCATGTGCTTGCTCAGATCGGTGACCGTGAGAGATGACACATTCTCATAAGTGTAGTGGGGCAGGCTCCGTCCTGTACCAGCAGAGATCTCCAGCACGTTGCCCTGCACGCGTTTGAGTGAGGCTATGTTGATAAGCGTGAAACTGCTCGTAAATACTTTAGTCAGTGCATGTGATGCGTGATGGGGTTAACTCTGCCGATGCCTGCTTATTTCTCAAATTCACTGACCAGAACACAAATATTTGTAGGGTTGGCCAAAGCCGTATTTATACACCGTATATTAGGTAATTTCCCTGCCAAAAACACCGTATAAACACCGTATATATATGGTCCTGGCCAACCCTAAGTATTTGTCCATGAGCGTGAAAAACACTCATGGATGTCAGAATCAAAAATCAGTGCATGGGGCAGGCCCTGCCAATGTCTGTTTGGCAGACACACACACACACACACACACAGACACACAGACACACACACACAATCTTAGATTCCTTGCCTTGCACGCGTTGAGTGCCATCCTGTCCACAATCGCTGTTAGAGATTGTATATGTGTACTGATCTAGCACCTAATCGCTAGACGAGGCAGAAGCTTTGCCAGTACCTGCCTAGCAATCAAAGGCATTGCCCCACACGCATTTGATCAACGCCCATTCTATTGACGTAGCAGATCTGTACTGCCTGCACGCTAATATGAAGGGTTGGCCAGAACCATATATATACGGTGTATATACGGTATTTTTTGCAGAGATTTCAACAAGTATACGACCACGTACGGCGTATATATACGGTTCTGAGCAACACCCTGTTCATATGGGCACAAACACAATCAAGCCAAGGCAAGCAACGGTACAGGGTGCACTAATGTTTTCAGTCAGAGCTTTACATGTCCACACGCAAAAATGCAACAGCCATATCAAATAATGCTTATTTTTGAACTACTGTTTTCTGTTGTAGTTGCAGCAGGGGCAACCCAAGGGCTGCATGATCCTACATAATAGTCAAACACAGTCGTTTTTGACATCCAGCCCCGCACCGCTTA
>Ga0307963_1001561_pt1:7500-17605 | contig 17605 bp, 14 predicted proteins | sample OrgLakmetagen594_FD_201829 | JGI IMG/M metagenome (GOLD analysis project Ga0307963, IMG submission 201829) | Saline water microbial communities from Organic Lake, Antarctica - #594 | ecosystem: Environmental > Aquatic > Non-marine Saline and Alkaline > Saline | place: Antarctica...
CGCAGCATTTGCAGCGACAGCCGTATAATAACCCAGCATCCTGTGATGGCCGTTTACAAGAAAGCGTGCCTCAAAACGGGGAGCTACCACTCTCAGTTTCCTCCTTGCTTGCCCCTAGCCAAACGGCAACGGCTGCACTTCAACACCAGGTGAGCGTGTGCTCGTGTGTGTGGGTGTGTATGTGTGTGTGTAGGTGTGTGTGCGCGTGTGTGTAGGTGTGTGTATGTGTGTGTGTGCTGCATAAGCATTTTTCTGACCACATGATTACGCACTTGCATGCACGCAAGCACACACTGCTAGCAGGAAATGCCTGAGCAACAAAAAATATTTGTGTACCAGCACGCACAAATTATGAGCTTCAAAGTACAGACGCGCAACTGGTGAAATTGTTGTCTGGCTGCCTTTGTATGGCCTTCCACACCGACAGCTGGAGTGCTTGGAGGAGGAGTGGCAGGCCTTGCAGGAGCTTGTAACAAGGAGCGACGTCTTTAACCATGAGGAGTACAACTGGGCCAGGGGCTTGGTGAGTCTTGTGCTCTGAGATCTGAGCGATGCCTGCGTGATGTGACGCTGTGGATTGTGTGGGCGAAAAGAAAGACTTGTATGAAGACAGAGGGTCAAAAATGGGACTGCAGTCTTCTCTTTTTTCTTTATGGGGGGAGAAAAAGATGAAATTGCAGTCCCATCAGACCTGGAATGCCGTCTGCTCAAGTGTGATGATTCAAAGTGTGAATAGTGAGTTGAGGCGTGGTGTCCAGAGTTGGCGTAGCTGTCTGCAACTTCTCAACCGCTACCTATTGAGGCGTGCACGTACACTCACACACATACACACACAAACACATACACAAACACACACAGAGAAACACACACACAAACACACACACACAAACACACACACGAACACACACACACACAGAAACATACACACACACACACAAAACACACAAACACACACACGCACACACACACAAACACACACAAGGTGCTTTCACTAAGTGCACGCACCCAAGATGGCCGCAACTTATAAATATTTACGTGTCGTCAACTGTCCGTCATGCTAGCGTCTAATCTGCTGCAGTTGCAACTGCATCACGTTGCTGGGAGCTGCTGTCCTCTCTATCCAATTTTAATTCATCATTCATATTTTGCTTGGTTTGCTCAGGTCTGGACCAGATCTATACAGCTTTGGGGAGGGCCCACTTTTGTCCCTGCAATCGACCTATTAAATCACGACTGCCCCCCCAACGTGTGCTGCACTGTCAGGTGTGTTGTATTTGGAGGGAAGGAAGAAAAGGTAACCAGATCTTGCGGATCATGTGAGCATGGAATAATGGGCTTGGGAAGAGTGAATAATCTGCCTAAAATTTTCACATGAAGGCGGTGGATCAGCGCAGTTTGCTCTTATGAGTTTCAGCAGAAGAGGAAGGGATTAAAAGGTCGCTAATAATTTGTAATTCCTTTCAATGCTTACTGAGTAACCTCTTTGGAATACATTTATGCATCACACTCATTCTTGCGTGCACAATCAAATGCGTTGCTTTCGTTAAGGCGTGATTTACTTCATGTTCGACGTTATTTAATCGTTTCCTTGTTCCACAATGTTTCTTACCTTAAGTTGGAATAGGTGGCTGCTTGCATCTCATGATACCAACCCATTTTTCTGCAGTGGAGGCATGTGACATTACTAATTTGAGCAAAACTTGTTTACTTACTCTGTCACGTTTCTATCTTGCTTGTATGCTGTATCTTTTCTACTCTTCCAACATTTATTAAAGGCGTGAGAATATCATAGTGCTGTTCACAGCACTGACAAAAACGCTTGTGTCACTTATCTCTAAGGGTGGGTAAATAGGGTGATTTTTCCAGCGAGGCTCGGCGAGCCTCAACGAGGCTCGGCACTCGCTGGAGAGGCCCTAGTTGGTGCATTACGGTTAGAAAATCACTTTCTCAAATCTGCACGGATTGAGCCGAAACTTTTTCTGTTGTTCGCTTATACATATTAATGAGTATTAACGTTGAGATCGGGTGAAAAATATGGGCGTGTGAGCCAGATAATTTCGTTTACACCCCCCCCCTGTTGCACACCCCTTTCTAACTCTTCCTGGTGTTATATAATAATAAACACATATTATTAATGAAGATACTGATGGGCCTGTCAACCGATTCAGCCACGGAAAATTTGGATTTGGGGATGTTTGGGGATTTTTGGGGAGATGGGGCTAATTCCGCCCAAAAAGTGGACACCCTCGCTGGCCGACGAGTGTCTTCCACACCGGGAAAGAGGCTCGCCGAGGCTCGGCGAGCCTCACACTCGGCGAGTCTCGGCGAGGTCATGACCCACCCATACTTATCTCCATAATAGTAGCATCCAGAGTGCTATAACTCACTCAAACAACTGCCAGGTCAGAAGATGTGGGCAGCAGTTTCCAAGAAGGAAACAGCAACAAGGACGACAGTAGCAGAGAAGAAGAAAGCAGCGGGGAGGACAGTGGCAGCGGCAGCAGCAGCAGTAGCAGCAGCAACTTCATGCTGCAAGCTACATGCTACTCACGTTTGGAGCAAAGAGAAATCTTTGTGTGCCATGCCATTCACGACATCTCCCCTGGAGATCAGGCCGTGTGGAACTACAACGCCCACAGCAATGATGCAGGTGCGTTCAACGCAAAGTTTGCATAGTGCAGAGCTGATCAGTCAGATAGCTTCAATATTATTTGTTGAAAGTGGAAAGTGTTCACTGCTGTTTTTTTCACAGTCTGAATGGCTTATACAGCAAGTTACTCAGGTGCAGGGCAGACGAAAAGAGTTTAAAAAATGGAACACAACAACCATGCTCTTGCTTGGGGAAACTGAGCTTTGGAAGGATTCTTGTTTAAGGATAAAGGGACTGCAGCATTGCTCCATATATATATACTTATCTGCCGCAGGCTACCACTAGTTGCCGCCAATACGGATGCTTCAAATCCCACTAATACGTTAATGCAGGCTGGCTGATGTGCTATGGATGCGTGCCTGAAGACGCTCAAAGCAGCAAACCGGATAAGTCTCACCATTCGGATACGGCAAGGCATGATAAAGTTATAGCCCGCATTGACGACTATCTGCAAGGTTGCTTTTCAGAAAAGAGCGTACCAGTAAACAAAGCGTTGTTGCCCACCGGTTTGGCCAAAGCCATACGTTGTCTGCTTTGGCGTGAAAGAGAGCAAATTGCTTTGCATAATCGCATTAGTGCTGTCTCGTCCGGCTTGGCGTAATGTTTTGAACTAGGTACAAAAGCAGAGAAAAGACAAGCTGGGAATGTTGATTTACCCAATCGCTTTGAACAAGGGAAAGAACGTTTTTTACTCAAGCTTGCAACCCCCTGATCCTCATTAATCTTTTTCTCTCTGTAAAGTTTAACGGTAATTGATACCAAGTGGCTCCTTTTGTTTATTTAGCGTGGTTTTTGCACATTGCTAGTTTTCCTTTTCACTCATCAATTGAGCACGGATTTTTGTAGTGCCGAATCATACGTAATAAGAACATATTTTACAACACGTTCTGCTACACCCACTACAATTTGACTTATTGATTGGAGGAGGGGGCGGCGACGGGAGCTGACTTATCTTCTGCTTGTGCTGAATGTTTGAACGTTGACCAAGTTTTGGACAAGGTACAGGCATCATGACCATCGGACAGTTCTGATCGTATTATAACAGACATCTGTATAGGACGAGATGCAATTTATACTCGGTTGGAATATTCAAAAAATTACCAGTTTAAAAAATGCGCCTCATACAGCCAAAGCCACAAAGCCAGCACCTCCCGTCTTTCGCAATGGACAAAGTAAAAAATAAGAAATATTCCAGGGGGGTAGAGGGGCGGGAAGAGCCTTGTTTCATGAGTGCACCTTAACGGCACAAAATATATTTCAACCGAGAAGTATAGATTGCATCTCGCTGAATTAAATTGTTATTTGAAGTTAAATCCACGACATGACTCTACGCGTGTAGGGCATCTGCGTGCATGACTACACGGGATGCCTGAGACCCTAATTGAGATATGCTTAGACACAGGTGGTTTGGAGTCTTCCAGTTCCATGCGTGTTGAAACGTTGTGCGTGTTGAAACGTTGGGAGCACAGTTAGGATGTTCTTGTTGAGAGCACATTACGTTCCAAGCGCATGCGCATGGATTGTCAGGTTTTGCTCAGATTCTAATGCATATCGTATGAACTCAAGAAACAGGCGCTTTTACTTTTGAAGTGAAGAGGTGAGGAAACGTGGCGAGAGCGTACGTTTCCCCTCTCCATGCCGATTGGCCAACTCTCACTACTTACCATTTTCCCCCTCACAGTTGCAGCTAATATTAAGCTGTATCAGGTGAGTGTGTGATCCTGTGTGAAGCTCAGCGTCGTCTGCGTGCAATGCAAAATGTGCTCATCTTATTTAATTCCACGCTTCCCTCTCTCCCACTTTCTTGCATGTCACATGCGTTCAGAGCTTAAATGGAATTCCAGAGGAAATAGCTGTAGCTTTGTTTCAGGTAATTACTGCTCATTGCTATTCCTTACAAAAACAAGACTTATCTTGAACTAGCGCTCGTTTTGGGCGGGCGCATCCTTTCCCTTTACGCTTTCAATATAATGAAGCAATGCAAAGCTGCCTTCGTGCTAGAACAACTTATGTAAACGTCTCCTTCATAATAGTGCTTGACCAAGCTATGCGTCTAAAGACAGACCAGCTTAATGTGTTTGCGGGGTCGATTAGACAACTGGATAATTCCTGCTTTTAATGCTGTTTGTTTGTGATTGGGGTACCGAGATGGTAGTTTAATGCATCATTAACATTTCTGAGTGTGCTATTCACCCATCAGCCCATCAGTATTGCAAATAGCCGCCTAGCCTCGCTTGATTTGCGGTATGTTGCCAATGCTGAATGAGCTCTCAGTCGTTTTACTCACTCCAATTGGTTTGTGTTGCCGTTCCTCCCATTGAACGACGATAGAAAGTACTGCAGCAGAAGAAATTGACACCCAGAGTAGTTAACATGTTCAAGGCCACGGAATGGGAGCTCGTCGAGATGCAGATAGCGGTGAGCGCGGACGTGTATGTTTTAAGTGAACCGTTTGCAAACACGTTCTTATGCTCCACGGCAACAAGATTAAGGTTGTACGGAAACTTTTCTAAGTACCTTTTGCATTAATCAGCTTACATGGACATGATAGTTGTAATATGAATCAATCTTTTTTGTGTCCTGTGTCCTACAACTACAAAACTGGGAAACAATTTTGACATCGCCGACAACATAACCGAACGCCCTTTCTGTGTGTGCCTCTGTCCTACTCTAGGCCCTGCACCTTCAAGACCTCCCTGCTCCAAGCTACACGCCTACAAACTCTTGGCTAGGAGATACGCGTTTGCTTTGACTGAAAGCAAAGTGCAAGGTTTGAGTTCATGGGGTCTCCCTACGTCGCATCACACCTCGTTTCCTTCAAGCACAATTACTAGTGTGCACAGTGCACAGCTTCATTCTGTGCTTTGACCTACTTGTTTTGGTTGAACAGTGAACTCCTCACGTGTCTGACGAGTTCCGCTGACACGCAACTCTTGGGTTGCCTAATTAGTTGTGTAATTTTGCACACAGATTTTTTCTAATTGTTCCCGTTTCTAACAGTTCGTTGTTAATACGGGCTGAAGGGAAATGAACAGTGGTCTAAACAAACCCCTAATTCTGGGGTCTGCACAACTTTGCTTGCTCTGCGCTTATTAGTCTCGCTCTGGAAAACATCAGAGGGGGGACACTGAGGCCCAAAATGGGTATACTTTTTGCATACTTCTAGGGCAGGTGGCCCTAACTGGCAGGTTTCAAGCTCAGCTCTGCTATAGTTTTCGATGCAGCTGAGCTTGAAACCTGCCAGTTACGGCCACCTGCCTCAGCAGCCGCGGCGTGATTCCTACTTTTTGAGCAGCCATATGCTGTATCTGACCAGCCAGCGCACTAAACCCAGTGATTATTAGTGTTTTAAAGTCCTTGTAATGAATAAAAATCATTGCAAAAACAACGGAGCAAAAAGAGCAAGTGGTTGGCGAGATATGCAAATTAATGTGGCATTCCCCCTGGAAAGCACCCATCTAGGGTACAGGTGCACGACGTGTGCTTTACGTCCTGTCGTTCTGTACGCAGGGCAACTTGTCTAAATCTGAGCATATGCTCGGGTAGCTTATAAAGTCAGCATCAGTTTGAGGCTAGGTTGGGTTCAATTTGATGAAGTGACGTGTGAGAAGTTGCACCTTTCATGCAAGAAGGAGTATGTTTGGGCTTTTGCCCAGTGTCCCCCATCTGGGAAAATTTAACATGACAACATGACACATGCAGGGGAAACTATCGCAGCAGATAAGAAAGGACATCGCACGTCATACCAGACAGATCATTATGGCCCACCATTCCCAGCCAAATTTCGTCCCTAAAACGAACCTCATCATTTTTGACTTTAAATGGTTCAGGGAGGTAATTAAGAACATATGAAACACTTCTGCATAAAATTAAATGAGTTTGGGGTCAAGGGTGTGAGTGGGGGGCTGGATTTGTGCCATTTCCCTGCCAGAAAGGTAGCATGGGTGTAGAAATGCGGGTTTTGGTCCGAATTTCACCAAATTTTTGTTCCCAGACACGTTTTGGGTTGAACCATACCCATTACAGCAAACAAAAGGGGGGGTACAAATTCGCCCCCAAAGGACTTAGTGCGTGGGCCTGTTTGCTGGGCAAAAATGGTGCATTTCTGGAAACCCCGGAAACACGCTTTCTGGCCATCACCTGTGTGTCGGGAGCCTTTCAGTATGCACCCAAGGCATGCCCTGTCAAGTTTTATGGTTTGGAATGCTGAGGTTGGGCCGTGGTGGGCAGCGACAGCTGAGATTCTAAAAGAATAAAGATTTGTGCTCAGCTATCTAACTACAGATCTGACTCGACCAGATTACTTTGCTGCGAGTAGACTCAAAATATTGACAGGCTCACCTCAGGAGGAGCGCGTTGGGCTGTTTCAGGCCATAAGATCGTAATTTTTAAAGCTTTTGTTATACACTGCTCATCGCAAAACTAAGCTTTGCAATCCATGCATCCTGCCCAAAGCCTTGGTTTTCAGTAGTTTCCCTGCCATAAGGGGGGTCCAATACCGGACCTTCACCCCAGACCCCCGGACCATCACCAAAATGTCCCCCATATTATTGTAAACATTTCTGGTAAGTTGATAGTACCGGGAAGGAGCTTTTGGAAATCTATTTTCTGGCAGGGATTTCTACTCAGGTCGCTCCACCCTGCCCACCTGGGCACCTCCCGCCACAAACTGAGTGTGCAGGGTTGCTGCTTAGATATACCTAACTAAAGGTCCTGCATACTTAAAAGTGAAAAGCAGTGCAGGTTCGTTTTAGCAAACAGGCATGGTGGGTGTGATTATGGGTCGAAATAAGTGCCAGAGAATGAGTAAGGTAAGGTAACATCGCTATGTTCGCCTCAGGGGCATCTGAGCGGAAGCTTGGAAATAACCTGTAACCACACCTATCTAAACAAAAGTGGAAGCGTCAAAGATAAGCAAGAGAAAGAGTCGGAAATAGAAGGTCTAGTTTCGAAAAGAAAAAGAGAGTCAAGTATGGCTTAAGAACTAGCAGAAAATGGTTTGGTCTGAGCAGAGTAGAGTTCTGAAGGAAACAGTGCTAGTGCTCCACAGAAGAGAATGAGTAAGTCATGGAGAGTTTAGCGTCAGTGTGTGTGTACGGTACGTACGGTACGAGAGCTGCAGATCTTTCAACTTTCAAACTTCTTTATTAAGTTTGGATTAAACGACCTCCGGCCTGGCATGGCTGCTCAACCTATATAGGTCCCAACAAATTAATCAATCAAAAAGATCGACAGCTGCACTAATAAATTTGTAAACTTCTGAATTATGTTGAAAGACAAAACCTTTGATGTCACCTTCAGAAATATTATCAAATAAGTGGATGAACTGGTGCCGTAAATGTTCGGTACCGATACATGAAAAAATGACGTGCTTCTCATCTTAAATATAATCCCCGTTTTCACACATAATGCACACACGTGCACTCCTGTCCGGACTCCTGCCGTATAAACCAGTTTCACACTTCAACCCATGTCCTCAAATCCTGAACCGAGCTACATTCATCATGACACTTTTGCTCAGAGCCATCTTCAAATACTCCGGCAAGACAAATGGTGCACGTGCATCAGAAACCGGTCTCTCAGGCAGAGCAAACCAGTTGTGATAAGCCACAGACTTTTCTTAACAAGAGCAAGGATCTTGACCATGTGCCTCTCTCCAAACTGCCTGATGCCTGAATCTCAAGTCTATGCGCAAATTGGAAATATTCAGCTTCCTGCATTGAAATAAGTCACTTCTGTATACAGTGCCATTCTGCAAATCACCAAAAGCATCCTTCATCTGTCTAGACCAACAATTATAAGCACCAGAATTCCCAAGGGAAATATCTGTTTTCATAACATCGCGTAAAGTAATGCTGTTCAAATCAACCATCCTGTTCCAAAATTTGATAGCTGACCTGAACCAGTAAAATTGCAAGGGTTCCTGCGCGCATTCTCGAAGCACACACCAGTTTGCAGAAGTAGACTTTATTCCCAAAATTCTCTTTAAAAACGCCATGTGTGCGACCTGCAAAGGATTGCTGAAACCATTGTCATGCTTCAGAAATTGCGTAGACCAAATCTGACTGGCATACATGCCAGCTGACAACGCATATGTCTTGAAAAGCCACAACATCGCATGAGGCCTGTCAGAATTCCTCTTATCAATACCAAACTCTTTCACTTTACGTAAAGCTGCATTAAAAGGCCTCAAAGCATGGGACGCAGCATGGCGTAAGTTCATGTGCTTATCAAATAACATTCCCACGTAGGTATAAGAATCTCTCTTCAAGCTCCTGATTGTAGAGACGAGAAACAGGAACTGCGGAATTTCGGTACGCATTAAAATTAGGATTTCTGTACATTTACTGCAAGTCCTTTCCTGGCAGCATACGATTCCAGTCGTCTCAACATTTTCTGCAATTGGACTGGGTCACTAGCTGTCAGGGTCAGGTCGTCAGTCGTCAGCATAGAGCATGTGAGTTACCCTGAGCCCCTCAGTGCCAGTAACAGCACCCATAAAGCCAGTCCCAAACTCATCATCCACATCATTGATGAAAAGTGAAAAGGGAAAAGAGGAGAGGAGATAAAGGACAGCCTTGTTTTACACCTCTTAAAGGCGCAGTGGAATTACCGGTACTGGTAGTTTTGGCACCATCAATCAAAACATACTCGTCTCCATCGTACATGTGTTTGATAACATTGACAAGGTGAGTGGGCATCCTGATATTATTTAGATGATCCCAAAGGTGTGGTCTGTCAATAGTGTCATACGCTTGTTTAAAATCAATAAAGGCCGTGTGAAGGTGGGAACAACCCTTTAGTTTAATCTGTTTGGCAGCGTGGACTAAGTGCCTTAAAATAAAAATAGGCTGGATCGTGCTACGGTCTGGATAGAAGCCAAATTGCGTGTCAGGAACTTTTCGGTTCTCAACACAGCACTTGGTCACCAATTCTCTCAAAATGTTGGCGTACAGTCTATACATAGTCCCACTCAAATCCAACATGCGGTAGTTGTTGGGATCAAGCTTAGAGCCTTTTTTGTCAAGGGGGCAGATCTTGGCTTTTTTCCAACAAGCAGGAATACGTTTCTCACTCAAGGCAACGTGAAAGAGGTTGGCCAGGTAAGGGACAAGCACATTTTTATCTTTCTCATCACCTGGGTAAGCATACTTCAAAAAAGGAGCTGAGAATTCTTCAAAACCAGGTGAAGAAGAGGCATTCATCTACTTACCAAAAAATTTAGAGACCAGGCACGTCATAACAGCAAGACTCAGACAGTCAAAGGCATTGGCAGTTCTGTTCATACCTTGTGAAATACGACCACGACCCAAAGGGACAGCTAAAGCCCGTGCATCGATGTGCCTTGAATTCTTGTCCAGTGTATCAGGAGGTTTAGGAGGTGGTTTAGCATTGAAATGTGAAAGGAGGTAGGTATTCCAAGCATCTGTAGGCACAGGGGATGGACAGGTTGTC
>Ga0307963_1001563_pt1 | contig 17602 bp, 18 predicted proteins | sample OrgLakmetagen594_FD_201829 | JGI IMG/M metagenome (GOLD analysis project Ga0307963, IMG submission 201829) | Saline water microbial communities from Organic Lake, Antarctica - #594 | ecosystem: Environmental > Aquatic > Non-marine Saline and Alkaline > Saline | place: Antarctica: Organic Lake...
AGTAGGTGGTGGCTGACTTTTTAGCAAGGACGTTGGCATGTTATTACCGATAATACCGGCATGGGACTTTACTTGGAAGAAGTGGATGGGCGATGGTGATTGGCCGATTGCTTTAGCAATGGATTGAAGGACATCTCCTTGGATGTGGTGGCGATGGAGATTCGGGTGTAAGAGCTGCTTTTTGATTTGGTGCAGTGATGTAAGGCTGTCTGTGGCTATATGTGAGTAGCCGTGTATGACTGCAGCCGCTATAGCTGCTAGCTCTGCACGTGAGATGGGCGGTGTTGGTTATACCCATGCCTTTTGGGTTTACATAGTGGGAAACATTTTAGTGAGGGTGGTATACGCCTGATCCGGTGTCTTGCCCTTCTTCATTCTTTTGGAGGCTGCCATCAGTGTAGGTCCAATCGGATTAGGTTTTGGCTGGAGCTGTTTTGGGGTGCTTCGTCGATATTACAATAATTATGAGGATGGTCAGTGCTAATCAGGGCACTTGTTTTATCTGGGCCTTCTGAGGCTTGAGAGTGGTCATTGGGTAGCTTATTAAATTTGTTGAGTCCTGAGTGTTGTCCGGAACCTAAGGCTGTTTGGTAGGGATGGTAATGTATGTTTTGGGTTTCCCACTTTGCCTCAGGGATTTCTTTGGCATGTTCTTTTAGCCAGTCTTTGTTGTGAGCATTGAGGCAGACCCTGCCCTTGGTGTTCCATATGGCAATTATTTGCAATTCCCAGGAGTGTTTGGAAAGTGGTATTTGTATGTTGTTCCAGAAGGGCACTTTTGTATACTGGAGTTGGTTTAATGGGATGGTGCACAGAAATTTACACATGTGTGGGTGTTTGCGGCAGAGTGATGCATAGGGATTTGTGGTCATTTTTTGTTCCAGGAAGGGAGGAGCATGAATGTGGCTGTTTACTCTGTGCTGACAGCAGCAGAGTAGATGGCGTGTCTTGTTGCTAAGAGCATGGTGTTTTCATGGTAAATGGGATGGCAGATGGAGAACCCAGAGAACCGGGAGGAGAAGGCAATGGTGTCTGCCCCAAACACTTTGTCCCTTGGGTGCTCACTCCAGTAATGGGGGAATTTGGGGTCATAGTCAAGGGGGGATGCCATTTTTTCTTTATTGACCAGGGCCCACTTTTAAAAGGCGGTGGTGATGTGGGAGGGGAGTATCCGTGCGAAAGAGTCTTTGATTTTCTTGTTCGTATGTTTAGAGGCAGAGATGTCTTTAGGTGCGATGAGGCCTACAAGTTCTGATGCAAAGCTTGGGAGGAGGTTGGACGTGATCGTGTAGACCGCTGCGTTTTGCCCTGTCAAAGGCCTTTCGTAGTATGGTAAGGTGCTCGGGAGTGAGCATACCTTTACAATTTCCGTCGACATTGTAAGTACAGGCTACTGTGTCAGTGTACACTTCAGGAAGCATAGTGTCATCTGGGGAGGATAGGGTATCCTTTTCTTGATACTTCACGAGATCAATGGTTGTGATCCAGTACTCACAATGCCCTGTGGCTGTGATGTCAGCCTGTGGATTGGTGGGTTGGATGTCAAAAAGCCAACTTTGTTCCGAAGATCGACACTGTAGGGTTGGTACGTATTGCCCTCTTGGATGGCAGAGAACCCTTGTTTTTGAAGATCATTTAAGAGTTCATCTGATGCAGGCTGAGATAAGTTTGGCGCGGCGATATGCTCTTCAAACTTTTTGAGGCTCTGCTAGAAGCTTTCACACGTGTTTTGTAGTTCTTCTGGCTCCCAGGTTGGGTTCCATGAGACTTCCACAATCTCTCTTTTCTGAAAGTGGATACGGCTTTCCTTCTCATTTTGTTTCAGATTGATACAGACAGGGCAGGCCCATGAATCATTGACTCAATAGATTCCCTTTCAGTGGCGTTGCAGCAGCTTGTTTTAAGCAAGAATTGCCAGAGGTAGGTACCGTTGCAGACGTCACAGATGTACATGTCTTTAAAAGGTGGGGAGAGGTCTGGAGATTTAAGTCCTAGATGGCAGGAGCAAATTTTACAGCTTGCGCACTTAATTCGGCTCCGGGCAACAGTCTTACTGGATTTGGGCACTAATTCAACTGATTTAAAGAGGGGTAGGGCCCATCTTTAAAAAATCACAGGGGCATAGCATGTGTGGTATTGTTTCTGTCTTTGGGGTGTATCACCTCTGTCTCTTTTCTTGGGGGTGAAGAATCTCCAATTATCTATGTGCAGGATGTCCATATCATCATAGTAAAGTTTGTTGATGGCCTCTGTGGGAGTCATTGAAAAGGCCTTATCCTTTTTGTACGTCCAGAGTTCTTGTTGAATATGCGTGGTGTGCAAGGGGGTCAGAGTTAGGCTAGGAAGGTTATGGGGTACATCGAGGATCTCACATCTTCTTTTCCTTTGGAGTCTGCGCTGTGATGATGGTGCTGGGTGGTCTGCAATCTCAAAGGTTGGGTTGTTGTTGTGTATCTGGTAAATTATTGGGTTGATGATATTGATATGTTGAGTGGGAGGAGTGATTATCAGCTCTACAACATCATGCTAAAACATGCGCATGGTTCTGAAAGGTGAGCCTGTCAATATTTTAAGTATACTGCAACAAATTCATCTGGTCAAGTCAGATTTGTCGTTAAATAGCTGCACAGATCCTTGTTTTTTTTACTTAGCTGTTGGTGCCCACCACAACCCATCTCTAGCATTCCTGACCATAATACTTGACAGGGCATGCCTTGGGAGCAAACTGAAGAACTCCCGACATTCAGGTGATGGCCAGAAAGCGTGTCTCCAGGGTTCCAGAAATGCACCATTTTTGCCCAGCAAACAGGCCCACGCACTTAGTCCTTTAGGGCAAATGTTTAACCCCCCTTTTTTTTGCTGCGATGGGTATGGTTTGACCCTAGATCTATCTGGAAACAAAAGAGTTGATGAAATTTGAACTGAAACCCGCATTTCTACACCCATGCCACCTTTCTGGCAGGGAAATGGCACAAATCCAGCCCCCCACTCACACCCTTGACCCCAAACTCTTTAATTTTTATAAAAAGATGTTTACATTTATGTATTATAACCTTTGGGTGACCTCAGATGTGCAATTCAGGAAAGGGGCATCAATTCCTCCTTTTCGGGTGGAATTTGGCTGGGCTGACTGGGGTTTACAAGGTTTACAAAAAAAGGCCTTCAGTCAAGAAAAGCGACTGCAAGCCTGCTCATAAAATTTAATTAGTTCGAAAAAAATAAGTTGTTATTGTTTTGGCTTAAAGTTGAGGCATCAATTCTTCCTTTTTGGGGAAACAGAGATGCATATTTCCTGCGGAGGGAAATCACGTGGGGATTGACGCAGTGGAAAAGGATATCTTGGATATCATCAGTATCTCACAGGTCATAGGTGAGGGAGTTACTTTGAATCCATGTCGCTGTATCAAAGGCAAGGTTACATTGCTAAACAACGAAACATGTTTCCGGGAAGGATGTATCGTAAGGCGAAGAGTGACCAGAGCCCTTTTTGTAGGAAGAGTACACCATGAGAGCGTTTGCTGTTGTGTTCTCTCGGATGCGTGTCAGAATAAGGTGTCCAGTACTCCATGTGTCTCTCCCTGAGGTCTATGACAAAACGGCTGAGATCTATGGGCTCACAGTTTTGCAGCTTCTAATTGAAGATTTACGATTGGGTCAGACCATCCAATCATCGGATGGTGTACTCAACTGCATGTCAGCATGTAAGACCTTTTACACTGTGTAGCTATTAGATTTAGTCAAAAAGTGCACAGCCGAATTGCCGTGCGAAACCAGTTGTATTATAAGGAGTTCCAATCCACACTCGCGCATGACACACCATGAAGGCGTGGTGTCTCTGACCCCAACATCCTCTTCGACACTTACACGGATACAATACACACAGACAAACACACCAAAAGGTTTAGCCACATGACAGGTCCTGCCACCTGCCCTTTGTGCTGAAGATCAGACAGTGCTCCACACATGCTTTTTAGGTACAACAACCATACTCTGAAGAGATTGCACATGAACCGACACCACCACGCAGTTAGCTGTTGTAGGGAAGAGGTCGGCAAAAGCTGGGATCAGCAATCGTTACAATGGATGCTTATAACAGTGAAAAGATACCTGACCGTAGCATTGAACTTCTTGAAAGAAACATTTCTGACTGGGTTTTCCCAACACAACATAACTATTCAGCTAGACATCAAAAGCCGTCCAGATTATCGTGTTAGTCATGCCCACTGAAGGAAGAGGCAGGTATTTGGACCCCAGACTGATTCCCCCAAGAGACAGAAACATTGATCTTGTAGAATAAATCCTGCTCAGAAATAAATCCGCAACAGACATTAGATAAAGCGCACAGCCAACATCTACCTCTAAACCAGCGTCTACAGACAAGGCATCTCTCAAAACAACAGTCACAATTCATGTTACACTCCTTGGAGTCGGGGGCACAATCTACAATCAGAACACCATAACTCCTCTACTAAACCTGGGCACCCTTCTGCACAAAGTGCACCAATTAGCTACTGCACTACACTGCCATGCAATAAAAAGCTTAAACAAGATCACAAAAACAAGACAAATAATACAATTTAACGACAACAGTGATAATAGGGTATCTGATAGGCTACTGGTAGAGCGACTGGCTTCAGGAGGGCTAAGCACAGGCCGGATCGCACGGCTGACAACCCGCTGGATCCTCATCAGTCTCTGTTGTTTCTCTTTTTTGATATTCGGTGGGGCTCTGGCTGGTGTGAGCAATAGTTAAGAACCTTTCCTTTATGCACGCTGGTGCTTTCCAGCGTAGTCTTTTACTTCTACTTCTAGCTTACCCCGTCAAAGTCTTTTTTTTTCTTTTTTATCCCGGAGGCATTGTGGGTTTTGATGAGGCCAATCGCTAGGTAGCTTGCTTCCTTTGTCAAGGCCTGTTTTTTTTTCAGTGCCAAGAGGGGTCGTTGTTTGTCATGGTTTTTCCGCCTTGTCTCTGAAAAATCTCTGGCAAACCCTTTTTGCCTGTTTTTATGGTAGGTATTGAGGCACTTTCTGCCTCAAGTATTCTATATGGCAATGATCTGCATATTAAGTGTGTTTGGGAAGTGGCATCTGTATATTGTTCCAGAAGGGTACTGCATATTGGATTTGTTTTGATGGTATGAGCCAGTATGAGCCCAATATTTTGCAGATGTGCGTGTGTGTCTATGGCCGAGCGATGTGTAGGGATTTGCGGTCATCCTTTCCTTCCAGGAAGGAAGAAACATAAAAGTGGCTGTTGCCTCTGTGTTCAGGGCGACAGAGTAAATGGTATGTCTGTTGCCAAGAGCATTGCAGATTCTAAGAGCATGGTGTTTTTATGGTAAATGGGATGGCAGATAGGTAATCAGAACTTGGAGGAGAAGGCATGCTGTGTTCTCCAAAGACAATGTCTCTTGGTTATTCACTCCAGTATTGAGGGAATGTGATCATCGTCACGAGGGAATGCCATGCTTTCAATTTTCCTTCTTTTTGCAGCAAAGTAGGGAGTTTGTTTTCTCCCCTTGATTTATGGAATACCATCAAAATCAGAATCAGGAGCAGATGCCATTTCTTCTTTAAAGATTTGATTTTTGTAAGGCAGTGATTATGTGGGGGGTGTCACGACAGATCGTGGTACCAGCTTAAGCATGGATTGTAAGTATGAGCCATATTCATCATCCATAAAGGTGTGTTTAGCGTCACCTTTTTCTCCACGCGAGAAGGAAGCGACGGCTCAAGCAACACACCGAGGAGATGGTTATCAGACAAGTCTGAGAAAAGAGCAAGTCTGTTTTAAGAGGACCATCTAAACTGGCCAAACAACTAAATAACCATAAAACCGTTGCTCGCATTATAAATCCTAGGGGAAATCACACGATTTGTCCATGCCACTGATTCAGCATGACAGGGGAAGTATCTAGGAGAATGGGATTTTTACTTTTTGCTTGGAAGAGGCCCGCAAGCTCTGATGCAAAGCAATTGCAGGATGCAGTTGAACGTTTCATGTAGGCCGCTGCATCTTGCCTTATCATGAGCCTTTGTATAATTTTCCAAATTTCGCTAGGGGTGAGCATGCATTTGCATTTACCATCTAGGTTGTAGATGCAAGCTATTAGTACCGTGGCAGTGTACACTTCTGGGAGTATAGGGTCTTTTGAAGGGAATGTGGTACCGTTCCTTTCATGCATTATGAGTTGAGTGTGAGTGATCTAGTACTTGCAACGCCCAGTTGCTACTATGTCTGCTTGTGGGATAGTGGTGGGCTGAATGTCAAAAAAATATCATAGGGCTGGTAAGAGTTTATTGCTTAACTGGCAGAGAACCCTTGCCTTTGAAGATTGTTAAAGTGAGTGCTTGGTTCAGGTTGAGGTAGATTTGGTGCCTTCATAATTTTGGAGCCTGCGTCTAAAACTTTCACAAGCATTTTGCAGTATTTTCAGCTCCAAGATGGGCTTCCAAGAGACTTTTACTTAATAGGTACGATTGCAGACGTTGCATATGTACATGTCTTTAAAAAGGAGGGAGGAGATCCGGTGGCTCAAGTCCTATATAATTGGAGCAAATTTCAAAGTTGCGCATTTAATGTCAGTGCGAGCAACAGCTTGAGTGGTTTTGGGCACCAATCCAACTGAATTATGTAGGAGAAGAGTCCATCTTTCTACAATCATTGGAAAATAGTATGTGTGGTATTTTTCTGTCTTTCTGGGGGATTGCAATCTCTACCTCTTTTGTTGCAGGTGCAAAACCTCCATTCATCTATGTGATGGATGTCCAGATCATCATGGTAAAGCGTGTTAATGGCCTCAGTGAGTGTCACAGAGAAGACCTTGTCATTCTTGTACGTCCAGAGTTCTTGTTGGATGTGGGTAGTGTGCAAGGGGGTCAGACTCAAGCTAGGTAGGCATTGGGTCACGTCAAGGAGCTCGCATCTTCTTATTCCTTGGGGTGTGCGCTAATTGTGTGGTGTTGTGTGATCTGTACTCTCAAATTTTGGGTTCATGTGGATGTGGTAGGTTAGGTTCTGTATTACCTACTACTTGTCTGCTATGTGGGGGGGGGGGGGGGGTTGGTATTGTGTGGAGGAAGTAGTTGTTTGTGTTGTTGAATGATTGTGGAAAGGATTTTGCGAGCGTGTCATGTGTTTGTTAGGTTGACTATTGGTTGGTTGTCCTGTGGAGGGGTATTAGGTTTGAGTGAGGGAAATATGTTGTTGGATTTCTATCTGGCTGCGTTTTCTCTTTTTAATGGTCTCTCGGGGAGCAGATTGTGTTTGTTGTGCACATTTTGCTGGATGCTTTGTGGAGGATAGGCAAGCTGGTAACAGGTCCAGACAGGCAATTAATGACTGCATTTTGTTTTGGAGGGCTGTGAATCACCTACATAATCATGGCTTGTATTTGTTTGGTTGGAGATTATTTGTAAGTAGGGTTGCGAGCGTGGTGTTTCAGCTTGCGATGGAGAACAGCTGTCATTCTTTTGGTGGGATGGTGCTGTGCTTGAGAGGGCTTAGTGTGGGGTGTGTTGTTGTATGCTGTGCGTTTCCTGGGCTGAGCATTAGCATCTGGAGGGGAGGATGTTTGCATTGGTGAAGGTGTTGGTATACTTTGAGTGGCACTTCCTTGCAGTTCTAATTGACGTCTGGCTACTATAGTAACGGGAGAAGGGATATGTGGTTCTGAGCAAGGTTCAAACACAGAAGTTTGGTTAAAGAGTCCAGTATCTTCCGGTGGATCTGTGCGTGGGGGGGTGGCTGTCTGATAAGGTTATTAGCAATAGAATGCCTGTAATGTGTTGTTGAGCGTGGCTGTGGTGCCAGGTGTTGCGGGGACGGGCACACTTTGTTGAGATTGGCTATTTGCGGAATCAAGGGGCACCTCCTCATGATGAGCCAATGTATTGGCATGTGTATCCAGGAGGCATGACAAGGAGGGATTTCTAAATTGCAGTAGATGCGCAGGGTGTTTTGAGTTGTGTGGTTTAGTCGTGTTTGTCTTAAAGAAGTTGTGCATTGCAGTCAGCGCAAAACTCTTCTGTTTGGGGCATTCACACCATTTCACAGTGGACACATTCAAGCCTGACATAAGACAAAACGAAGGTTGTACAATATATTTCTGCCTAGCTGTTTAAAAGTAGAGTGTAATGATAAGCTTGTTATGGTTAGTGCGATCAATGGTGCGTGCTTACTTGCGGAACAACATTGTGTTCACTCTGACTATTATAGGGATGAAGCAGGTCCTCACTGTGGCGCTTAAACTTGGACCAGTAGCTCTGGAATCCTCAGCTTAGTAGATGCAGCTGCACCCATGCCCCTGCTTGCCAAGGAACAGGCAAAGGAGCAGATACATGTGACTAAAAGTTGCAACTGGATGTAACTGTGTTCAAGTTAAATGTACTCTGCCGTAGTCTGGAATGTACAATAGTTTACCACGATTGGCATCAGGAATGAACAGGTAAAAAGCACAAGGACTTGGGAGAGCCTATTTCATCACACTCATAAGTTTGGCCTGTTAGCCCACTCACTTAATTGTAACGTGCTCTTGGAAGACTTGGCAAATGGCATAAGTTGGAGTACTGGAATTTTGGGCTGCTGCAAACAGCAAACAAGCACAGAAATGAATGGTAAGTGTAGGGTAGCGTTGAATTTGTTGTTGCTTGTAGCATGTATGGCAATTTCCCCTGGACACAAGAGGACATCAAAAGGGGCTACCTGAGCAAAAGTCTTACTGCTGCTTCCTAGCATTGAAGGGCCGACCACTCGTACACTTCATCAATTTTGAACCAATTTAGCTAGCTGGTGCACATAAACCGAAGCTATAAACTTCTTCTGCATGACTTAAGATCTAGATAAGCTATCCCTGCGTACAGAATAACATGGTTAAATGCACTCATTGAGCACTTACAACCCAGTATAGCATTTTCCGTGAAAAACAGCAAACCACTCCACTTGTCTTTTCTCCTCCTCTTTTTTTGCAATAATTATCCAACCTTTCAGAGTCTGATGCTTCAAGTGCAGCACAGGTCGTCACTAAAAACACGGTCCCTGTGGTTGGCTGTTGTTAAACTCAGCTGCTTTAAAACGTGAACAACCGTGCTAAACTTGAAAACAGACAACCATGAGGACCAATAACTTGGATCAATTGAAAAGCATCCATTAGGGCCTCAAGCAGTCCCCTCTGGAACAGTACATTATCTTTGAATGCGTCCTGACTTTGAATGCGTCCTGACTTTGAATGCGTCAGGAAAATTTACAGCGAGCAGAACAAACCTGACAAAGGGGGAAACGTCACAAAGTGCACGTGCTGAGTGCTCTCATATCCTCCGTGGATGTCGTGGCCCGCCAGAGCACAAACAAAGCTTCTGCACCATAAAGTTGTGAAGGCAACCCAATCCTTTGTGATCCTAGATCAACGCTTGCAAAAACAGATCTCACACTCAACCGCACTCTCTCTCTAAATTTCTCAATTAAGCTACGCTGAAATTTTATGAGAATGCAGCAACATCACTGCAAGCACCGCCCCACCAGACAAGAGAGAAGTTTAAATGTATTAAGCCATGAAGTCTGCTTTGATTCATACATCACTCATTTCATTACTTTGTGGAGCACGCAGCTCTACAAACAAGCACACCGCTGTTTAGCACCAAGCATCGAGCAAAACGCGCAGCAATAAATCACGCAAGCAAGCTCCTGCAAGGAAAAACTGTGCGTTAAGTTTGGGCTTCTATGGGGACGGCTGAGCACTGATTAGCGCTGAATAAAAGAGGCAGCAGTGGTCGGTCCTGATAAGAGTCATGAATAGAGGCAGAATGCAACCCATATTGCATTTTATCCTGGACTCTCTCTTCTGAATTATTAAGGCCGCAAGCGCACATTACAAACTCTTGCTCTACCACCACTCCTCTTCACCTGCTTGCACACAAAACCTGCATTACTTCCGCGTGGTTCCATGCCAGGTGCGTAGCCCTTGCCCCTCCGAACGGGTGGTGACTTGCCACGATCACTCGCTGCCCTGCCTGCTCAGCCTGCCTGTGTACATTCCAGATTCAAGCAGCCACAAGAAGAGAATGAGTGTGCAAAAAGTGCAAAATGTTTCATCACACACAAAAGTCCGGATGAGTGACAAAATTGGATGCTGACCAAGCCAAGTCAAGTTCCTTTGGTCGCATTTTGGCCATCCTTGCATTGAAAAGATCTCAGTACCTCAGCTCTTCCTGCAACCATTTCAGCTGAATTGCCCCCACGCCACCGTTGAACTCTTTAAGGTGGACATTCCGGCTTGAGTCAGACGGGTGTGCAATAAAGTAAGCCTCTGCCTCTTTCAGTCCGGGACTACCCTGGGTCGTAGGTAGGTTTTTATGTTAGTCAGTGTGAGGACGTGAAAGAGACATATCTTGGTAAAAGGTGTCGGACAACCATGTACCTACAATGCTAGAAGCACCTCACCAATTAAGCCTTGGAATCTTATCCATAGTTATAAGTCATATGTTTTCTAGCGCCAGAGATGTCCGACACCAAAGGCAGCTCACAAAACTTCCGTCAGTTTCAGTTTAAGTTGGTCTCAGTCATTCTACAGTTTAGACGCCCCTCTTTCATGATTTTAGTAAGCCAGATTACAATCTTGAAGAGGCAACGCAACAGATTGAAGACAGGTCACTGCTCACCTCAGGGTTGCTCAAGCTTATGTCAGTGGTATCCAGTACTGTAAGCTTCCATCCAGGTGCTAGGGCGCTTGAGTAGTACGATTGGCCATTAGGGAACTGAAGGCTGCAGAAAAGTGTTGTTTCTTTGCTATCAGTGTAAATTATAAACAGCATCGGGAATAAAAAGGAGGACTGTTGCTGCTGCTTTCCATTCTCTAGTTCACCTACCCACCTTTCCACAACGTCTTTCCTGGATAGGTTCTCGAGGTCCTTGTTTCCAAGAACGTGTGCAATAGGCATCGGTTTCTGTGTACGTGCAGGTTGACAAAATGCATGTGAACACAGTAGTGCAAGAGCCAATGACATTGAACTTTGGCTGCCAAAATTTTAGCGTGTAGCAAAAATGCGTTACGACACAAAATCGTAATTTCGTTTAATTAACGAGTACCGGATTGCTGACATTTTACTCCTTTTTGCATGAAAGGTGCAACTACTCACACGTCACTTCATCAAATTGGACCCAACTTAGCTTCAAACTGATACTGACTTTATAACTACCCAAGCATGTGCTCAGATTTAAAACAAGTCGCCTTACGTACAGAATGACAGGACGCAAAGCACACGTCGTGCACCTGTACCCTAGATGGGTGCTTTCCAGGGGGAATGGCACATTAATTTGCATATCACGCCAACCACTTAGTCTTTTTGCCCCATTTTTCTTGCATTGATCATTATTTATTATAAAAACTTCAAAACACCAGACACCACTCAGTTTGGTGCGCTGGCTGGTCAGATACAGCATTTGGCTGCTCAAAAAGTACGGTTCACGCCGCGGCCGATTAGGTATGGGCCCCCTAATTTGCAGGTTTCAAGCTTAATTGCTTTGAAATCTGCATAGCAAAGATGAGCTTCACACGTGCAAATGAGGGGGCCCATATCCTAGGAGCATGCAAACATCGTACCATTTTTGGCCTCAGTTTCCCCCCTCTGGAAAAATGCAGGCATGATCACCCCTGATAAGTTTAATACTCTACAAAGGGCTTTTGATGAGGTAGAATACAACGGCTTACATAACAACATTCACCCGCCTTACATCAAGCTTGTGGGCCTCACAATATTGCTACCTCCAAAAGTACACGCCAAAAGATAAAACATTTATTCTCACAGATGCTTACCTCCCACATAATCACTGCCTCACTGCCTTACAAAAATCTAATCTCTAAAAAAGAAATGGCATCTGCTCCTGATTCTGATTTTGATGGTATTCCATAGATCAAGGGGAGAAAACAAACTCCCTACTTTGCTGCAAAAAGAAGGAAAATTGAAAGCATGGCATTCCCTCGTGACGATGATCACATTCCCTCAATACTGGAGTGAATAACCAAGAGACATGGTCTTTGGAGCACACTGCAGGCCTTCTCCTCCAAGTTCTGATTACCTATCTGCCATCCCATTTACCATGAAAACACCATGCTCTTAGAATCTGCAATGCTCTTGGCAATAGACATACCATTTACTCTGCCGCCCTGAACACAGAGGCAACAGCCACTTTTATGTTTCTTCCTTCCTGGAAAGAAAGGATGACCACAAATCCCTACACATCGCTCGGCCATAGACACACACGCACATCTGCAAAATATTGGGCTCATATTGGCTCATACCATCAAAACAAATCCAATATGCAGTACCCTTCTGGAACAATATACAGATGCCACTTCCTAAACACACTTGAAATATGCAGATCATTGCCATATAGAATACTTGAGGCAGAAAGTGCCTCAATACCTACCATAAAAACAGGCAAAAAGGGTTTGCCACAGATTTTTCAGAGGCAAGGCGGAAAAACCATGACAAACAACGACCCCTTTTGGCACAAAAAAAACAGGCCTTAACAAAGGAAGCAAGCCACCTAGCAATTGGCCTCATCAAACCCCGCAATGCCTCCGGGATAGAAAAGAACAAGAAAATACTTTGACGGGGTAAACTAGAAGTAGAATTAAAAAGGTTACGCTGGAAAGTACCAGCATGCATTAAGGAAAGGTTCTTAATTATTGCTCACACCAGCCAGAGCCCCACCGAATACCAAAAAAGAGAAACATCAGAGGCTGATAAGGATCCGGCGGGTTGTCAGCCGTGCGACCAAAACAGTTCTAGTCCCAACCGGATCTAAAAATACAAGATTGGTGGAACTGGACCTATACTGACAACAGCCTTTACAAACATGAAAAAGGGCAAGACACCGGATAAGGTGTAAACCACCCTCACGTAAGCGTATCTCACTACATAAGCCCAAACCTGATTTGTAAAGTACAAGATTGGCGGGACTGGAACTACACTGATGGCAGTCTTAAAAATCACGAAGAAGGGCAAGACACAGGATCAGGTGTATACCACCCTTGCTAAAACATATTTCATTACGTGAATCCATAGGTATAACCAATACCATCTCACGTGCAGAGCTAGCAGCAATAGCAGCCGCAACCATTCACGGCTACTCCCATATAGCCGCAGATAGCCTAACCTCAATGCACCAAATTAAAAAACAGCTCTCACACCCAAACCTCCACCGCCACCACATCCAAGGAGATATCCTCAGGTCCATTGCCAAAGCAATCCACCAGTCACCATTGCCCATTCATTCCTACAAAATCAAGTCTCACGCTGGCGTTATTGGCAATGAATATGCTAGCGCTATTGCTAGAAAGTCAATCACAATCTACTCTGACGTTGCAGACACCCCCACCAAAACAGCTGACCCTGAAGGAATTCGCTTTCGCTTCTGTAACATTACTTTACTGACTTGCAAAAGAAATAGAAACATCAATCATACAAAACATAATCACCCAAACACGGCTCAGTCACCTTCTTCAAGGCTCTGGTTATAATCAAACTGTTGCGACGCCCTGAAGCACACATGCACCCTCTCCATTAACTTGGTTATGCAATTACTGTAGCAAATACCATGAGTACTACCAGACCCTTATTTAGAACAACACTGCCAATGGAGCCGCTAGCAACGCTTACCTGATAGCATCCTATGTCCCTAAGAAAAACAAGTGCATCATTATGAAATACAGAACAGAAACCCTGTACAACCAAAAACATGCGGTATTGCTTTCAGCGCTTAACGAGTCTGACTTGCCCACCTTTGCCGACAACTAAACATGCCCTACACGTCCTCTCTGGGTGCAAACACACAAACAACGATTCGTTGAGAGGCATGACTTAGCATGCAGCATGATTTTGAAAGCCATCAGCAAAACAGGCTCCCTGGGATCCTGCTTTGTCTACATGGATGTAGGAGCAGTGAACGGCTGGCCATGCAAATCTCCAGATCACGAAAACAGCTGAAATAAAATTTTAACAAAGTGGTCTTTCCACCCCGCTCTTCCCACGCTGCTTATCAGACAAAAACAGGTTTACTTCCAACCGTCCAAATGCTGTACTGACTGCCCCCACCTCCACGAAAATGAGTAAACAACACACTGATAATGGAGGGGGGTGGGTTCTTTGGAGTAGTAAGGGGCAACTGAGGGAGACTGGGAGGACCTCAGCAGCACCGCCAGCCATCAGCAGGTTCACCTTCCCCGAACAGCACCGACCTAAAAATCTCAGCACACTTCAACGTGACATCCAATTCATTGAGATCAAGCACTGTGAGGACACTGTACCTCAGAACCAGCTGAGAGCCACACAGGAGCAGCACAAAGATCTCTGCAAAATCCTTCGAGGAGCCTCCGCCACCCTTCACATCATCCAATTAGAGATGGACCATCTAATTCACTCCCGCTGTAGAACCTCTCAAGGACTCGGTCTTCATCCTCAGAGAGTTAAGAAACTTGCTTAAGCTTCATATGCATTCTGATAATTATGCTGCGACGCCTGTCCATACCAGCCACGTACTTTCCAGTACTATTATCAACTCTCATCAGGAGCTAGTTTAAGGCCATGCCTGAAACCCTCCTGATCCTCATTAATATTTTTCTTTTCCTTTGTGGTGGAGGAATCTACAGTACCCGGCGCAATTTGGCTGTTTTTCCCAAGTAAATGTGGGGAGTGATTTTACCGCCTGCGTAGTTTTTTCTACTTTTGTAACGTGAGACGCAAGGAGGTTTCTTGAGCGCTTGGTATATGGCTACCCACCCCGTCTTTTTACCTACCAGCTTTTCAAACACCGAAGCCACCGCCTCCAGGGCAGCCTTGTTTCTGTTGCCATCAAGTTGCCGACCACTGCCGGATATGGAGTTGCCAAGGTTCAGGACAAACTCTTGTGTTGGCATGTGCTCTTGAAAGTAGCTGCAGGCCTGTCAAGCACAACACAGAGAGAGAAAGAGAGAAAGAGAGAGAGTGATACTCCACTCTACGACGTACATGTGCATACTGCAATCACGACTCGTGTAAGGGCATGCAGTAGAAGTTAAAGGAGCAAGCGACGCGAAATATAGTGACGAGAGAATAAACTTGTCGAGCCATCTTTTTCAACCTTTTCCAGCAGTTTAAGAGCTCCACTGCTTTCCTCCTGCGACGATGCCTGCAACGTTGTATCGCGTGAATATCATAATGATCTTTACTATCCAGGTGGATGTAGCCTCGCTTCAGTCAGCTGCGTGCTTCCCACCTTTTCAGCGGCCTCAGCAGCAGGTTCCACGCCTGGAAACAGCACGTCAGAGATGACCCCAAAGCTGAACAGAGGGACCTCTAGTGCGGCCATGACAGAATCTTTTGGATAGTGTGATTAATTGAAAATAAACAAGCTTTTTGGCGCGTTTGTGAATTTCTATATTAATTGGCGGTATTGCTAATGGCATTTTGGCGGGGGGAATGAAGCGGAATGATCCCGAATGACCTCGATTGACCTACGTATACATGTGAAGAGCAAGCCGAGCATTTTCTGTACAATATGCAGAAAATATTCGTCATTTTGGGTCATTGAAAATCATTCCATTATGAATAGTACTGCCCTACGGCATGGCGGCAGCTCACATCGCAGCCAAGCGCCCGCAGCTGCACAAGCTCCAGCCTCCTTTTTAAAAGTGGCTGCAAGGAGCAGAAGCACTGCTGTGGCATTGCAAAGAGCGAGTATGCTCCTACTTTAAAGTAGGCTTGGCAACACACAAGAATTTCCACGGCTGAAGATAGGCATCGGGCGCCCAGCAGGTGTATATGGATGGGCCTATGTTACGACCAGTTTGCTGATTGCTGATATAATTTTGCTTCAAGCCTAGGGATTTCCCTAGGTTTTCCGTATGCAAGGCTGCTTTGTTTGTTTCCCTCAATGTCAACTTTCACAGCAAGTCCCGCCACTCATGTCCTACAACCATTTAATGCTAGTATATTAGAAAGAGCGCGTTCATTGAACTTAGAGATAGTCTTCAAGATGATTGAAAGTTGTTTTTGTCCCACAACTTTTGGCAGCACTACTTGTTGGTTGTGGTGCACAAATAAGGCATATGGATGCAGAACTCATAAAGGAGCAGATTGGTTCTATGCTACAGTTCGCTGTAGGCTTCGTCATTACACCAAGCTGCCGTGGAGGGAGATTAAAACCAAAAATGGGCTGCAGGCCCTCACAAAAGCAAAACAACGCAAAGAAGCAAGTGCCAAGTCCGTAAGGCCAGCAAGGCCCTTACAACTACTGTTCAGCCAGCAAGGCCTCTACAACGCCCGGCCACCAAGGCCACAAATAATAATGGGCTGCAGGCCCTCATAAAAGCAAGACAACGCAAAGAAGCAAGCGGTAAGTCCGTAAGTCAGATCTAAGCGAGCTCAGATGCTAACACCCACAATTCAAAGCACAAGCTGAGGGGTGGGGGCGTGAAAAACAACCCGAGCAAAAGCAAGGCATAAAAAGGATGCTTAAAACGAGAGTACACAGCACTTTATGCAAAGTGCCTGCCAGATCTCAGCCTACGCTCACTACGCAAGAACTCCAGTTCTACAGCTGAAGCAGAGAACTGATGATTTCCCTTTTTGCCTGAGTGAGAGCATTGGAAGGGGGGGGTTGGGGGGGGGGGGCCCTCAGGGGGGTTCACCCCAAAAAGGGCACGCCTTCCAAAATAAAAGTAACACCCTGGCGTGCAAAGAAATTTGGGTTGACGATAAACAAGTCTTCATTCATTTATTCCTTTCCTCACACGAGATTCAATTTTTCATCACACGAGATTCAATTTATCATCGAGAACATCTGAGAAATTATGCAGGCGATCAAATCCAACCGAATCAACACATGGCAATCTGCTTTGAAGGGATGGCCGTCTGAGAGTGGTGAGACATTGAAAAGATGGAAGCCAAAGAAGCCAAGACTTGATTGTGCTTGTTATGCCAAAGACAGGTGCAAGTAAGCTAAACATACAAGACATCGGACCTCTTCGATCCTAAGACTGATGCACCTTTTGGTTGTCACAGGACTGCTGAGTTCATCAGTGTGTGACACTTGTGCTCCAGTTCTTGGAGTGAAGCAAAATGATATCGCTCATATTGCCCACTTTTGCTTTTTTATGTGTTCCTCTCAGGTTCCTTGTCAATCATCCAGCGCCACCTTACGATGCAAGCGGAATAGAACGTTATAGAGGAAAGAGAAGGGCTTTATTAATAAGAAACCAGCAACTCCTACGTTTATTAAGGGGAAAATGCCAGTTTGGTACCTGGTCAATCAATTGGATCAGGAAAATTGCAGGGTTGGCCCGATTCCGGTCCTTGATGAAAGTACAGACGGATGCCATAGATGTGGTAAAATATCTCTACATGGAAGCCTGTACAAATATACGATTTACCCCAAAGAGCACACAGATTCCATTATGATCAAAAGGAGGCCAAACAAGGACACACCCTTTCCCCTCTTTTTTTTCTATCTATATGGAGCCACTTCTACGGTAGCTCCACGTAGGAGAAAGAGGATATGAACAAGGCTGTACAAAGGACATGCAACTCCAAACAGATCTTGGGCGCCTAGCCAGTAGGATTAGTA
>Ga0307963_1001568_pt1 | contig 17582 bp, 15 predicted proteins | sample OrgLakmetagen594_FD_201829 | JGI IMG/M metagenome (GOLD analysis project Ga0307963, IMG submission 201829) | Saline water microbial communities from Organic Lake, Antarctica - #594 | ecosystem: Environmental > Aquatic > Non-marine Saline and Alkaline > Saline | place: Antarctica: Organic Lake...
GGAGACGGCGAGGCTGGTCTCCTGATAACCATGCATACCAACACAGGTCGCCAGACCCGACAAAAATTGAGAGAGCCACTGCAACGAGCACAGCGGCTCTATTTTTTTTATATTTTTTCCTTCAGTCAGCAGTCAATGAATATAAATTATTTTGTCATGCTAAATCAGTGGCACGGACGAATCGTGTATGGCCCATGACCATACTTGCATTCCAATTTAAGCTGGTACCATTCATCATGACAGATTAAAGTTCCAATCTGATTGTAACATTACTATAAAAAAATAACTTATAGAGTGCTCAACTAACAACTAATAACCCAACAAAACCATTGGCTGCCGTGCATTTGGCGTGACTTCTGTCAAATCAAGGAACCAAGGAACTAAATCCTTATTGTCCTTAGTATCTGAATTTTGAAATATCAGGTATTATGATGGTATTACGATGGTGCATACACGTTTTCCAAATGTATCATTCACAGCACGCTGTTTGTTCAACATGTTCTCCAAACCACTGCTCCAATAAAGTAGAAGCACATAAATCAGCTGCAAGGCAAATTTCTGAGACCATTAGCAGCTTCGAAGGAACTCCCAGTTTCCAAACCCTGCACTCTTCATACCACAAAATGTGTAAAACCTTCTACTTCTCAACCTTGCACACCAATAACCAGCTGCTATAAGAGCCACTGCTTCAAATCAACACACGGTCCTCCGTCCAAACTCGTCAAATCAACAACACACACGCATTCAGCTGCAGCATGAGCCACTGCTACAAAATGAACTACTTTTTCAACCTTGATAAGAAAACACGACCGCCACCCATCTATCAAAGAATCGGCCAGCAAATTTAGGGATTAAGGGTCTGTATACAACCCATCAAATCAGTAAGATATCAAAATGCTTTGATTCTCAGCAGAATTTCAATTGCTCCTTTTTCTCTATCCTCCTTATACATTCAACAACCAACAACAAGTCAAGGCCTGAGATCAGCTGCATGGCAAATCTCTGAGACCATTAGCAGCTTCGAAGGAACTCCCAGCTTCCGAACCCCGCACTCTTCATACCACAATTGTGTAAAACCTTCTACTTCTCAACTCTGCACTCCTTAAATAACCAGCTGCAACAAGAGCCACTGCGTCAAATCAACACACGGTCCTCCATCCAAACTTGTCAAATCAACAACACACACGCATTCAGCTGCAGCATGAGCCACTGCTACAAATTGCTCCTCTTTCGAACCTGTTTAGTGCTTCAACACATCTGCCAGCCATATATCAAATGATCTGTCAGCTACTTTGATTAAGCATCCGTTTTTGGTTCATCAAGTCAGACATCAATTTGCTTTGGTCCTTAGCAGAAAATCAGCCATTCCTTTTATCTCTATCTCAGCTTATACGATATTCATGGCCTCTGTCCAGTCGACAGCCGGTCAGTCATGCATATAACCTGACAGAAGGTCATCACTCATCGTAACCATTTTATTGATCAAAAACAAGGTGCACATTGCCATCAGAAAGCGTAACACATCCAGTGATTACATTATGAGGGAAGCCAAACCTACCCTTTTAGCGCCCTCACCAGGTTGGTGGCAGACGGCAGACCCTCTGCTGCGTCTTGACTTCCATCCTTACTCAAAGGCCCAACGCAGATGGCATGATGGGCAAGGTACGCATACAAAGGGAACAGCTTAGATGCTTTAGATGTTTCTGGGTTACTCAAGGCTTTTATTGCAAAGCAGAGCATTAGTCCAGTGCCTTGGACTCCGAAAAGCTCACAAAAACAACCACAGGCTGCTGGACTCTACCTTGCACTGTGCGTGTGAGCTCCACGACTTTTGCACGTGTGTGAACACCATGGACAGAGGCAAGGGAAGCTGGAGAAAAGTGTTTCACAGCTAACTTGCTTCTATGTGTGAGAGTGCATGTGAACATATGCAATGTGAGGGGTACACCATATGAATGAGGTATGCAGAGATGAGAGAGTGATAGCACTGCAATGCACACGGCAAGAAAAACTGGTTTACCGTTTTGGATATACTTGTATTTTTCTATTCACACTGCATGTTATTAGCACATTGTTCTGAAGACATGCACATGCAAAAAGGGATCTGGACCATCCTACTCATACACAGCTCGATGCTGCGCACAAGCTTCACAGCTATAATAATTAGCGTTGGACTTTATTACAATTGGCAACTTTTTACCTCTTGCTGAAACTTATGCCGCCTGGACACGCACACACATACAAGCATACGAGTGCTCACGCATAACCTGAGCACATGCAAGTACGCATGCAAGCCCACGAACACATACAACACGTCCTCATTTTCTTCGTTCGTACCAACGCAATGTTGTATGCAAGTGCATAGGTGAATGGTGTGATTAATTGTGATTGAAATGCATAATGAAAGAGAGCACGCAACAGATTGTTTTCATTGAAACAAGGAACACGACATAAACCGACCGTTTGTGCGTTGTTTTGCCCACTTTGCACTACTATCACCACAGAGCATGGAAGCAAACCGTCTGTTGGCAGACCAATCAAAAACTGAGCATCTTAAGCTACACGGCATCAGTTTGGAAGGACACCACCCCATGCACATACTTAGGCTGCTTGAGATAAAATGTTAAGTGAAAGCCAAAAGCACATACACACCTAATGCCAAGGAGATATGACTGACATAAGCACGACACGTACCTCAGTATGTATGGCTGTAAATGCAGCTAAATTCCTTTGTTATACATGCTGCGTTATTGGATTGCAAAGCATGCAACGTGGCTCCTGCATTTCAGGCAACAAAGAAATCGCTAAGGACGGGCGAATGGGTCCGGATGAGAATAGAGGCAGCCAATCAAGGTGGACGTGAGTTTATCATAGGGTAGGTGAGGAGTGAAATCTAGCAACCAGAGTAGCATATACACCATTGCAGTAACAGGTGCTCGAAATGACAGCAGTCATAGGCCCAAGTTGTCCTATACTGCGAAATTCAAACGAAAGGCTACAAGATGCTCACAATGGTACACCTGGATCCATCATCCTTCCAATTTGCCTTAGTACTTTATTTATGCAACTCGCTGCGTGAACAATGCTGTGAAAAACACGCATGCCTAGGGTGGCTTCTCTGACTAATATGGTGTCCCAGCCAGATTATACATACACAAAAAGAAGCTTGGTTAAGTGCTCTCCAAATGAAAGCATTTAGAGTGGAAAACAAATATGCAAGCAGCGGTGGGTAACAAAGACTCAGATTTTTGGCAACAGATGCCGGACACACATCTGTTGTACTCATGGCTTTTAAAGTATACTAATGCTAGCGCTACAGATCCATACCTACCTGGATTGCGCACCTATCATCCAACCAACTGGTTTTTATGCACTTCGTGTTGCAAGTGGGCTAGATGGACACGAGTGCTGCAAGCCAGCCAAAGCACAGACGTGCCTCTCAGCACCACAAATGTACGTGCGTCTAGAACGAGGCCGGCTGAAACTTTTTGTGAGGTAGGGAACCAGCTTAGTGCGTCACTTTCAAAAATCATGAACCCTCTCCACAATACCATAAGCTGTAAGGCCTGTGGAGGCACATTTGAGTTTGCCCCTGTTTGCGTAGACACGTCCCAGAATCAATGCCTCTGCATCTTCATCACCATCTGCTTCATTTTATTGCGCTGTCACAGCTTTTTCATGCTTTGCCAATTTTAATGGCAGAGTTGTGAAAATGGCAGGACCAGAAAACACTCTTAGGCATACCTAACGATTTAAAGGCCCCAAGGCTGCTTGGTCCTACAAGAAAATGTAGCTAGACTAGAGTATTCTGTCTGAGCATCATCGTGTCCAGTATGAACCGCTCTAGGCTTACAAAGGCACGCACCACCTAGGACTGCACAACAGCGCTCTATCTACTCTTCAGCCCGGGGTGTCAGATAATTCATGCTACTCTTGTAAAGCTTTAAGCTTTTACGAGGTCTACTTTTTGCAAGGTGCCAAAACGATCTGAACACTTATTTTGCAAGGATTACAAACTGTTGCGAGGCCCCCAAACAATAAGTAAGTTTGTGGCTTTGGTAGGGCTTGCCTGCCCTTCCTCCGAACGGCATGGTAATATCTAAACGCTACATGAGCAATCACTCTCAAGGCCTCATCAGAATAGGTAATCAGGCTAGATGGTTCCAGTAGCAACAAAGAACAGACAACAGGTCAAACTAGATGTTAAAAAGTCAGACTAGACGGTGCCACAGAAATGACACAGAGGACAAGCTTCCCGTCTCTGTAAGGTTTTGTTCACTCAAATGCAAGCTGCCAATGGCAAAAATCGTAATAAGCGCACAGCAAATACACACAAAAATATACCTACAAACACACCTAATACCCCACCCCCCCACCCACATAACGCACCCACAAACCTGCACGCCCCCCCCAAACACACACCCTTCCGCCACACCTGGCACGCAATGTGGTGGCGCAAAATGGCCCGAGCGTTCTGACAGCCGGGGTAACCGCACTCCATGCTAGCAGTTTCACATTCAGAAATGAGGTGGTGCCACAACCTCTTGGCCTCGCGAAGCCACTCCATTTGATCCTGAAAGTACAGCATAATGGATCGGAGCAAGCCAGTTGGGGAGGGAGGGTTGTGGTTGACAACACATTCATTGTAACACCAAAGTCTAAAGCATGGAATGAATAACACTCTTGCTAGATCACGACGTGCAGTAGCAAACCAATGTTTGTACGAGCAGCATGCGTGTCTTCTTCTACGTGTATGAATTTTACGTGTCTGTTCGAATACGTGTTTGATTTCTACGTGTATGAATACAAATATGACTTCTACGTGTCTGTCTAAATTCTACGTGTCTGCCTAGATTCTACGTGTATGAACTCTACAAGTCACTTATTGTACGAGCAGCATGCTGGTCTACATCTACGTGAATGAATAGCAGTTCAGCATCCAATGTAATGATGATGCAAGGTTAGCTTGCCTTGTAATCCAGTCACTGGTATGCATACGCTGCTACGCATACACTGCTATGTATACCCTGCTATGCATACCCTGCAGTGTCACTGCTATGCATACCCTGCAGTGTCACTGCTATGCATATCCTGCAGTGTGATCTCACACATAGCAGGTAATTCGTGTGGAAGAACACGTCAAGGTAGAAGTTACCACCACGTAACACCTGCCATGAAGTGGAATCTTTTAAAATACTCCTTATTCCTAATACCTTTCCTGATATCACTGTACAAACTCCGTAGCTTAGCTTTAGCTAAACTTCCAATTCATCGTTAATAGCGGAGTCTCTGTACAAGGCCATGTTTGATCCCTTGTGGGTAAGTTGCGACTGCGCATTTTGTCAAAATAACAAATCAGGAACCTAGCTGTACAATTTGCAGGACAGGTCGGGAGTGACTTATGTGCACAGTAATTGAGCAACATGTGAGATGAAAGGCACACAGAACAAAGTGTAGGAGACATGCAGCTTAGGCTTGTGATTTAAGTGAGAAAATTGTAACAAGCAGACGGGGAAGATAATTTTATTGACAAGCACACAGAACGTCCAGAACTTGAGGGCAGCATAAAATGAAGTGAATGGAAGCAAAAAGAAAGTGCTTTCAAGTGCCTGCTAGTATGATGCTCAGGTACAATGCCCAGGCACAATTTTGGTTTAACCTCCATGCAACTCAAAGTTTTGATCTCAACAAGATAAATAAATGCCACAGTCTCAATGATCTCAACTGCATGCAAGGAGCATAGATTGGTCCAGAAATATCAGCTGGTCAATTGGCATGAATCGAATGAGCACACTGTGCTGCTGTCACTTTGCCTTGAGGTACACCACATAGTGCATTCAAGATACGGTGGTCTAGAGGTGGAAATGCCAGGTGGGTGGTATATGCCATGCAATTTCAAATTCAAAGTTGGTTACTTGGCTTACCCTCCCAAGACCCCAAGATACCTGAGATTACGAGTGATCATATAAGAAACAAGTGTTTTGAGGCAGGGATCCTGCTCCCAAACCTTTGATTATTCCATCTGTTGCCCAATCTGTTGTGAGAACACCAAAAATATAAACAGCACAGCGAGCTATTTATTTTGCTGCCCTCTGCGCAGGCAACAACATATCTATGTGTTTTCCCTATCTGGTTTATAATGATGACCACAAACCCTTATGCATCTCTCTTCCTGGAATCTGCGCATGTGTGGAATTTTGGTCTTCATCCAATTTGCTAAGGTGAACGACCTTCAAACACCACCAACCCTCAAACACTCTTAAAATTGCAGTTTACGGCGGTATGGAGCATCAGAGTTAAAACTTGCGTTAATTAAAGCAAGGAGTGAATGGGAGAGCTTTCCAGAATAATCCCTTGGGCAAATTGGGAAATCAATAGCTTATGCTATTGCTCTTGGCATTAAAAGTACCTCAGACCTCCTCAAATCTCAGACATAACGAGTGCTTCAACTCGCACCGACCAAACCTTAGAGAATTTCGCCATGTTCCACCCATTATTCAGAACAATTCAGTTGCTTTCTTTGTCAATGCTAGAGAGAGTCAAAGGTGAGGCGGTGCCTTTGTGCAGTTGCTTCAAAGTGTACAACATTGTTCAGACTCATACCTGTGTTTGCGTGTCCACGGGAGCTTTTTGTACAAGGCTCCCCAGCAACAGTTTCAATGTGTCCTGGTACTCAGCTGAAGTCCAGCGTCCAACTCCAGCATTGTTGCGTATAATGGAGGTGCTCCTCAATAACAGCAAAGGGGCAATGGGCATCACCTGGATGTCTTCGTCTGTTGCTCTCCCCTCCATGTTTGCGAACTACGATAGAAACAGCAAAACATCACGTGAGAAGCTTGCCCTGATGCAATCCCTAATTTATGCACTACAATGGACGCTAGATCTACCTGGCTCGTTTTGGCAAATAAAATACAAAAGATCCAGGTTATCTCGCATTTCAAGCACACGATGTACAAGGACATACCTTTGTATGGTGTGGTGAAATGCCGTTTAAGAAGATCAAAGCACCATGCACCCACCCACACTCACACCCTCACACCCACTGTCCCGTTGTGAGGCCATATTTGAATTTGACCGCAGACCCTTAAGATATACAAAAATGACAATTTTTCAGCGCTGCAAGCCTGCTAGAGGTATAACTTCCCATGCATCCAAGATGTGGGCCTCCCACCCAACAACAGGAGCGGCATCTACGAGCGAGATCTGTGGGGACAGCGGGTCTGAAAAACAATCCGCATGGTTGTATGTAGGCTCCAATCTTATCTTTAAGTCAGATCGTTTCTACCCTTGCGTCACTCATACGCTCTTGTGTGCTCTTTCTTACATCATAGGACATCAAACAGGCGGTCTAAATGACCCTCCTTTTCACAATTGTTCTGCAGCCCAAATCCCCTTGTTTGCTCTGCTCCCTTTTGCCTACCTAACACCCTCATCCCACGTTTGCACTCAGACCCTCACACAATGCACACAGGCGGCCTATTACTATGTAGGGCATTAATAACAATGGGAGCGGTACACCCATGATGTGCGGGGTGCTCAATGCTCAAGGTAGTAAGATAAAAGAGAGTAGGTTGCCCATACACATCTTGTTTCCCTCCCCCTCTTTGCTTTTTTGGTGCGGGTGTGAACAGAGTATGCAATGAACAGGGACCACACAGCGTCAATTTCTTGTATTTGCTCGGCAGTCCTTGCCGGTGCTTAGGAAAAAGCCCAGTGCGGGATTTCATGCCTGAGGGAAGACCGAACTATGACTGAGGCATGCTTAGATGGCGCAAGCCAAAACAGGCAGCAGACTGGAGTGCCCTGAGTGAAGAGCAGGTAAAAGCTTTCCATGTTAGTTTAAACTGGTTATGGCACTTGTTCTTGGCTGTCCCAGATAAAAACAAGCCTCTTCAAGTGCACACTGTCGCTTGTGTGGTTGGCTCTGGTGGCGTACTTGTAAGGTCGTGTTGTTTTATACTACACGAGTTCAGATTTTGCACCCGCAGAACTCAATCACAAATTATCTGGAAAGGAACTGCTCGAGATTGTATATGCCTGCTAATTAGAGCACATGGTGGTAACAAGGGGACGCAAGTAGAAGTTTACTGCACTTTTAATGAAGTAAGATGGATATATGATGATGTGGCGTAGCGGCCAAAATGGTTAACCGGATGAATGAGCGATAAATGGATTGTACTTTACTTATGCATGTTTTAGATGATGAGCACTACAACATGTGCGTGGGAACCTGAGTGGACCCTGCTTGACTGTGGTGATCTGCTGGCTGGTCAATCAAGGAGTAAGCGCTGCTACTTAGGAGGTCTACTGCTGAACTAAATAACAGTCCTGTAGCGGGAAGTGGTCATACAGGTGTTGCTGAAGCTCATCATCAGCTCGCTCTGCACGGGCATGTATAACAAACTTTTGCCACTATTGGCGTTAACTAACGTGATGCAGCAAGTCCTTGCAGCGGCAAGTACAAGAGCAGGGTGTAGCCATTGGCCATTTTTGCCTAGGACAGAAGGCTGGCCAAGCTTGCAGGCCAGGTGCGTACGTGGGCGGGCGGGATGGACGGAGTGCTACATGTATATTGTACTAGCTACTACCTAATAAGTTTGTTAAAGCACCATTGTGCGCGTACTGAATACATATCAACTAGCACGCACACGCACACTCACACGCACGCACCCTGATTGCTTCATTCTCGCTGATTTCAGGCCAGAGGGCAGAGCAAACCTCGCACGCGGGGTCCTGCATGCTGGGTGTGCGTGCATGTAAAGCACCGGTCAGCAGTGGTTGTTTATTGCTACGTATGTCTTGTGTATGTTGCTAAGGGAAGCAATCTTGCATCGAACCCCGCCCTGCTCGTCACCTCGCAGGTCAGCCAGTGGCTTAGAAGGGCACGAACCGGTGCGCACGCGGGCAGAAACGGGCAGTCGGACGCTGCCTCCGACATGTCGACAGAGCATGACGTGCTGGGCGTCGACACGATTTGCTGCATGATGTGTGCACGGACGTCCCTTATACGGGAAAGGGGGGGGGGGAGAAAGAGAGGGAATATCCCGTGCTGATTAAGTGCGACCGCGCCGGGAGCGTAAACGAAACTTACCCGCAGCAGCTTCTTTACGTCATGGCACTTCGAGTAGGAGCAGTGCTGGTCATTGCAGCAGGTGATGCAGTGAATACAGACTCTAATCCAATTCTTTCCATTAACATTTTTATTTGTTGCATGTTTAAACTTTAATGTGATATTACAGGATTTAGTTAGGACTTATTTAGATTCGGTTGACGTTTCTGGAATCTTTGTCATTTTCCCTTCAGAGGGCACTACTTTGCTCACAATTTGTAAATGCATGACCATTGATACGCGCTTCGCACGGCTGCGCTCCTCCTCCTCCTCCCCCGCCTTTTCCTGAGTGAGGTCCTCCAATGTCGTTCTGATGAGGTGAGGCAAGCGGACATGTGGTGACGCACGCCAGCAGGGTCCTGATGATGAGTCCATCGCGGGGGGAGACAGGGCACATGGGTGCCATGTGCATGTCCAGCACAGAAAAGCTCCCCCTCCAAGGGAATGAAAGACATGCATTTCACTGTGCAGGCTTGTGTTGGCCTTGGAGGGAATGAGCACCTACTTCGAATTCATGGCTCTTCCGAAAGAAACATGCCAAGGTAGGGTTCCTAATAAGCAGCAAGTTGCCTTAGTGGTCCTTCATTTACACAGCATAAGCCACAAGCCACTCTTGAAGATGGGACATGCGTCTTCTAGCACTGGCGATATTTATCCTGGGTCGTCCTACTATGCACCTTGCACCTTTACCAACACGCTCGTGCGTGGGTGCACCCTGCCTCCATGCAGGTCTGTGCGCCCTTTGCCTTGGAGGTCTCATTATAACTCTACTGATACAGCGGTCGAACAGGGGCATGCAGGTAACCTTTTATAAAGCAAATGCCGGAGCAGGGATTAGGGGTCATCATAGGTGCGCTGCCTGATAGTGCTTATAATGCACGGCACATCCACGTCCGATGCATCCTGTGATATGTTATTATTCCAGCAACTGCACAGGAGAACTAGCATGTGGCACTTCCCCTCATAATTCGTTACATGTGTACCTAGTCAAGACTTGATTGTACCGAGATGGTAATTAATTAGTATCAATTGAACTAACAATCACAGCGAGAAATGATGTGGGCTTCCGCTGGCCAATGCAGAGGGAACTGTTCGACCAAAAAATATTGTACCTCATCACATGTCCCACGGGTACTGGGTGTCAGAAACTGGTGTCAGAAAAAAAGGCCCTCGCAGAAGAGGGCCCACGTGGTACAGTTATTAATGTAAATTAACGTTCCCACACCTTCTTGCACTGACTGCTCACTTTTTTCCTGTATGATTTATTGGTCCGTGACATTTTGTTGTAACATGTTTCAATGAGACATTGTCCTGTCGCTTGCTGTTCGCCTGGGCGGCAGTGCAAAAAGTCCAGATTTCATGTTGCTTGTCAAAAGGAGAGGGGTTGCCACTTCTGCTCCGTCCATGACGGTACTTGCAGGGATTGGAGAGCAGGATTGTTGCTCAATGCAACGCAACTATCGAGGCATTGAACAGACAGATCCTTGTGTATCAACGTCATCAAGAAGAAATACAAAGGGAACGGGAGATGCTGGAGGTGGGTTAGTAAGGGAAACAAATGGCAGTGTCTTCTTTGTTAATAGACGTGCTAGGATGTCAAGTATCAAGGGTTAAAAGCACGGTGCTTTTCCGCGTCAAGTAAGCTCTCATCAAAGGGTCGGCGTTTTAATTGCTCCCTACTTGTCACGCCAACGAAGCACCAATGCCCTCCCAACAATTGCTCTTTAACTCATGACGAATGAAGTGTATGAGAACCAAAAGGAGCAACCGATGACCATACACGTTTTCAACCCTAAGGCCTGTCCTAGGAACGTTGAGCTTGTACTTTCTCAACCACCAACAGGAGGAGCTGACCAAATCCTACCTTCGTGAGTCCAAGCAGCTTCCTGGCCTGCCAGATCGAGGTAAGACAGACTATTAACTAGTGGCAAAGTATGAGCAGTGTAAATGAAAAAGAAGATCGAGGTATGACAAACTACTTTCTAGTGGCAAAATACCAGATAGAGGTAAAACGAACAACTTACTAGTGGCAGAACATGAGCAGTGTACATGAAGGAATGCCTATGCTGTGGTTGGGTTCTGGACTTCCATAACCTGTGGCTCCTCCACGGATGAAATTCAAACATTTACAGTAACGATTAGAATGGTGACATGCTGGACCCAGAACCCGCACCTTTATCTTGCTTAAAACAAACTTGTGATGAAGTGATGCCTGTGCTGAGTGAACGGCACACATGCATGTCATAGTCCAAAATTTGCAGGATGCCTGCTATGGCCTTGTAATTGTTAACATTCCCTGGAGTTGTTTACCTTCTTATGAGCACTATGAGCACCCCTGGAATTGTTTACATTCTAAATGAGCTAAGCCTCACCCCTGAGCACCCCTGAGCACCCTTGGAATTGTTTACATTTAAATGAGCCAAGCCTCACCCCTTAGCACCCCTGATCACCCTTGGAATTGCTTACATCCTAAATAAATTAAGCCTCACCCCTGAGCACCCCTGAGCACACTTGGAACTGTTTACATTTTAAATAAGCTCAGCCTCAAACCTGAGAGGTTATAAATGAACAGAATCCAACAAGCAGCACCTGCCTGCTGTTCCGTGTCCCAGAAGCGACCCTATCCCCACCTCCCAAATGCTCGCTAAGAACAGGGCCTGATTAAGTGAACATACCAGTGATTGTGATGCTAGAGGTTAGAGACATTTAAAAAGCTAAGCGGCTTCACAATTTATACTTGGGATTCATAGTTGTATGGCCTCTGCAAAATCCTTGCTGTTCTATTAAAATAACACGTACCACCAGTGATATGATTCCGCCTGGTTACAGTACCAGCTTCGTAGAGGGAGGACTTGGTGTTATAAATATACCTCTTAACGTTGGGTGAGTGTGCAATAATATTCTCTCACAAAAAATTTAATCGCCACGTCAATCCCTTTGATTTTTTCAATTGCCGTACAGTGTTGTGGTTTTATGGGTCTTTAGTTCCCAGGCATGGGTCTTGTGTGAGTGCTGCTTGGATGCTGCAACTTGTAAGGCATGCTGATCAGGAGGACTGACAATAAGTTAGACATTTAGACAGAGTTTAGCAAACAATTTTAAAAATTTTCCTGGCAGGAGGGTGTAGGAAGCATAACTTTTGGACGGCACGTGTGAAATCGATTAAAAATTATATATTCGGAATCCTGACGTTGAGTGTTACGTGGGTATATGTACCCAATAATATAGAGAATTGACATCCAACCGATAACCCTTTTCCCGATGTTACATTGAATCAAAGCTTTGGCTGAATGGACAGCGGCCGGTGCGTTGAAGCGCACCGCGGTTTCTGCGGAGGTCCTCAGTTCGAACACGAGTGGGGGCGATTTTCGGTGATCCAACTTCGGGGATGGTCAATAAGTGCGTGAGAAGATAACATCAATTGCAGCCCTGCCTTGGCCGGCTGAAGCCTTGTTGGTGAGCCATGGCAATCCGAGGACGGATTGAGCCAAGGGGGGAGGAGTGTTACGTGGGAACAGGTACCAAGAAATATAGATGATTGACATCCAATCGATAGTTATTTTCCCGATGAAACATTGAAAGTTATCGATTAGTATACACATGAGTCGAATATGGGAAGGGGGGGGGGGGGGGGGGTTCCCCGATGTGGTTTTGGTTTTTTAGGGGGGGTCTCCAAATTATTTCTGGGCCACTCCCACGGAATTTTATACATATCGTCGGAATCCTCAGCTCAAGCCCAGTCAATTGCCACCCTTTTTGAGCAAATTGGGTAAAAGGGGGGGCTGTGTACATTTATAATAGTCAGAGGCACAAGCGCTCCGGTGCAGGCCACGGGGTGAGTCAAGCCAATAGAACAGGAACTCAATCCAAACTTCCAGGATTGTGCCAGCATGAGATAGTCAACTGAAATCTAGAAAAAAGGAAGCAATGTGGAGTTGTGCAAGCCAGTTATGGGTGCCTGGTAGGTCATGTGGGCATGGGCGTCCGTATCTCAGTTTTGGCCCCATAACTCTGCGGCATTCTAGTTTCAGGTCTTGATGACTATGCAGATGGACGCAGAGTTCAAAAAGGAGCAGAGTGGTACCCTTTTTTGTCTGGTGGGGGCACTGCAAGGGGGGTTTTGGGGGTGGGTGGTCCCTCAGGGATGTCCACCCCAAAAAGTATACGTGCCTTCCAGAAAATTTAAATACCCTCCTGAATCTGGACAAATATTTAGAATTCTGGATAGAGTTGAGCAAACATACTTTTATAAATCTGGACAAATATCTAGCAATCTGGACAGAGTTGAGCAAACACTACGGTCGTGTATTCGTTTTTTTGAGGGTTATTCCTTCCCCCTTGGGATAAAAACTACAGGCAAACAGCATACCAAAATTTGTTGGCGCCATTCAAAAAGGGTAAGGAGTTAGAGGTTGAAGTTTAGTTGCTATGCACATGTGCTGTACGTTGGTGCTACAATTGTGTGTGTGTCTCTGTGTGTGTGTGTGTGTGTGTGTGTGTGTGTGTGTGTGTGTGTGTGTGTGTGTGTGTGTGTGTGTGTGTGTGTGTGTGTGTGTGTGTGTGAGTGTGTGTTGTAAGCCGGTGCAGATGTTCTGATGGGGCTGACTAATGACTTGCTGGACAGAGCAGAAAATTGATAGCCGTACTTGTTGTATGTTGATGCAGATGTCCTGATGGGACTGATTGACGAAATTCTGGAGGGCAACATCCCAGACAAAGCTGGACTTCAATTGCTTCGCTCATATGTGCTTGAGTCAGAACTACACCACGAAACTGTGACTAAATTTGAACCACCCATAGCAACAGCCATGGAGGTGAGTGCTGTAAGCAGCGTTTGCAGCTCTTTGCAGTTGTATGCCAAATTCACGCTATATTTGTCAATCAATGCATTCAAGAATTACGCATATTCGCTTCTAATTCACGTGCCTAATTACTTCTGAGCAGCCTGATGTGAGTGCTGCATTTCAAGCTCTCCTGGGCACCAACTTTCAGAGCAAAGGTGCTGTACCAGGTAAGCATACGGCAGCGCTATCATGCAATTGTCAATTTCAAGGTTTTATTTAACGAGCACGCCAGGCCGGATGTTTGTAGAAAGAGTGGTGAGAGCTGGAAGAGTTATGAAACTGAGGAGGAATACCAACTTGGTGCATCACATAAATAGAGCCCCATTAAAGCAGGTAGCAATAGTTGTTAGCCCCACTCTTCACATCAATGCTTGCATTCCTTTGTCTTGCTTGATCCGTTGAATGGGTGATCTTAGTCTTGCTGTAAAACAGGTGTCAGGTATAATAAATAGGGGCGACGCAAAGTAGCAGTTTGGGTTACTTATGAGAACTTAGATCAGTTCAATGTTGAACTTGTTATACGGGCATTGAGCTGTCTGTTCTGCCATGGGGACAAAAAGCTAATGAGAACTTGATGAACATATGACAAACATGTATATACTTTGAACAGGTTTTTACACCTCACCCTGAAAGCGTTGACACTTTACATAAGCAGGTTTGCATGGCTCATCGGATTCCGCCTCGGTATCACTTTTACTTAAAAACGCTGCCTCAGTGTTCTGCGTGTTGCTTATCGTGCAGGAGGAGGACGTGCAATCACGCTTCACTGATTGCCCCTTCATCGCCCTAGCTGCAGCTGTTTTTCTTTACCTGTGTGTGTTTGTGTTCCATACCAGGAGCTCCATACAGATTATCCCTCCCGCAGGCTTCCAGACAAGAGTACACTAAATCCTCTCAGGGCCAGGAACTGAGGTAAGAACGCTTCACTTGCTTGGTTATCTGCACCCACATGCTCGTGCATCATGTACTTGAGCAACCCGTCCAAAATGTTCCCTCCAATTGGTGCCGCTGATTTCAGCCCTTTGGCTGTGCCTTGACATTTTGTGAAAGCGAGCTGGACCCTGCCTGTTGCAAAACCTGTCCTGCACGCAATTGGCTTTGCTTGCAGTTCTTTTGGTGAGGGCAGTGCTGACGACCAGTCACCTTTCCTCTCTGGCATGCTCTCTGCTTTCATTTGGTTTTGCTTGCAGTTCTTTTGGTGAGGGCAGTGCTGACGACCAGTCACTTTCCCTCTCGGGTATGCTCTCTGCTCTGGCGAGTGAGACCAGTGTCCTGGATATCCCTAGCGTGCAATCCACTGCTGGTAAGAAGCGTTGCTTCTGCAAATTTTAGCAACGTTATCTGGGTGCTTTATTGCACTAGGTCGTCCCCACTTTTCAATAAACTAACCAACCAAATCCAAATCCCTTGTACCTCATCTCAATGCAACAGTATTTACATTTGCTAGAAATTTTGCATTCTGGGGGGCTGCGTGGGGCCCGATGCGTATTTTGCACCCATTCTGGCAGGGAAAAGGTGCACTTATGAACTTATACCGATCGACCTCTGCTTCAGGATGTAATAAGCATTGCAAAAATTACATCATGATGTCATGTTGAGTTCGGGGCAGGGGTAATCCGCTGAGTCTTTTTACCTGATTTCTATATAGATACGCGAAGAGACAACTAAGCTGTCCAATGCAATTTTTAGGGCCTAAAACGGTGAAGCGGTTGGGGAGAAATGGCTGGTTTGGACTTGTTGGCACTGTTTGGCTAGGAAGGGGGGGGGGTGCATGGGGGCAATCACTATTGTGGTTGGCAAGAGCTGTACATGCCATGTATAGATCTTATTTACCAAAGCCTTTGTAAAAGCACCGTGTGTGCGTATAGATGATCGGTCCTAGCAAACCCTATGCCTATGCATCGTGCTACTGGGGCCCTCTAGATGAGCATTGCTGTTGGTCCTGATGATGTTTGCTGAATGGGCAAGTAGAGGGGCTGCCGGGTGAATTGTGCAGAGGTATTTTCCATTTTGGCCAAGAGGACAAGTGGATTGATTTTAGGTTAAGCATACGCCTTGTACGGTTGCATCCGTATGTCTACATTTAATTAATTTGTGTGTGTGTGTGTGTGTGTGTGTGCGTGTGTGTGTGTGTGTGTGTGTGTGTGTGTGTGTGTGTGTGTGTGTGTGTGTGTGTGTGTGTGTGTGTGTGTGTGTGTGTGTGTTCAGACCTTTAGAGAGGAGCACTTGCAACCAACTTCTTGCAGTCTGTGACTGAGTTGTTGATTGGTTACACAGCGAGAGACGGGCGTATTGTTGGCAGACATGTGACGAAGCTTATTGATTGGCCTACACAGTTTATTGATCAGCCTACACAGTACTGATTGGCGTACTGTTGGCAGGCATAGTGACGGGTTTTATGAGGGAAGATCATTAGCCCAACAATGCAAGTCAAACCACCAGAAGCATGCCACAGCTAACACTGGAACCTGACTTTTTCCAGCATCTGTGGCACATGTATATCAGAACATCATATTGCGCTTTTCCGTGCCTTGCAGTTTTGAATTGTTTAACTTGCTATCACGAAACGCACGTCTCATATGAACAACCATATGATGTTGTCCAGGCAAGGTCTGTGCTGTGGAGGCCTGAACAGAACAATCCTAACAACATTTGCAATGGATTGAAAAATAACTATGCATTTTATTGATGACTCGTGATGATGACTCGTGATGACTCATCAATGTTGCTGCAGATACAATCTCTGCACTGCGGCTGCTTGTGAAACGCCAGAGGGAAAGCATCAGCACCAGCATGTCCAGTGGTGCACAGAGGGCACCTTCTCCTCAGTCATCTTCCAATCTGGGCCCCTTGTCAAGCTCGCTGGCAGATTCCCCTTCTTTTGTACCTAGTCGTCAAGCATCGGATCATCTGGAGGACCGACATGCTTTCAGCACCTCACACCTTTATACTATGGGGAGAATGGCAACTGAGGCACTAGAGCAGCAGGGGTCCAGACCCTGGCAGCCAAGGCTGCAGAGGCCAGGGAGAGGACCTAGCCTCCCAAGGAAGGCCTCCAGCATAAGCCTGGACCCCTCAGCCGCCCCCTCAGTGCAAAATCGTACTACCAAGTACCATGCAGCAGTTCTGGGACACCTTAACAGGGTCGGGCACAGCCCACCCTCAAGCATGCACTCCCTCTCGATGCCCCTGATGTACCCCTCTCGTTCCATCCATAAATCTGCCACCCCCTGTTGTGCTGTTCCAAGACGTACATCACTGGTGGCTCAAGACCGTGTGCAGGTGGGTTCGTGCTTGCATTAGTTGATGTGCTGAGTTGTGTACTCGGTTGTTGTGACAGCGTTGAACGGACAGCAAGCGTCAAAAAGCAGCTTGCATGTGCAACATCTTAGTGGAGGAACAGTAGAGAGCCCCCGTTGTGACGCATAATGCCTTGCCTTGTCATATTAAGAATATTAAGAATCCAGCCTTGCCAAAGCTAATTTAAGCAGGCTTCAATTCAGGTTAGGTTGGATTATCGAATAAAAGAGCCGTGGCTGCATGGTGAGTGTGGCATGAAGAAGGCACTCATTTTGCAGTACCCAGGCACAAATTTCGGAACAGGTCGTGAAAAAATAACAAATAGCTGC
>Ga0307963_1001569_pt1 | contig 17572 bp, 19 predicted proteins | sample OrgLakmetagen594_FD_201829 | JGI IMG/M metagenome (GOLD analysis project Ga0307963, IMG submission 201829) | Saline water microbial communities from Organic Lake, Antarctica - #594 | ecosystem: Environmental > Aquatic > Non-marine Saline and Alkaline > Saline | place: Antarctica: Organic Lake...
GCCTGTGTGCGTGTGCACACGTGCTTGAGTGTTGTGTGCATGTGTGCGTGTGTGCGTGCGTGTGTGTGTGTGTGTGTGTGTGTGTGTGTGTGTGTGTGTGTGTGTGTGTGTGTGTGTGTGTGTGTGTGTGTGTGTGTGTGTGTGTGTGTGCGTATGTATGCACGTATGCATGTTTGGGTTTATGTGTGGGATTGAGGGAGTGTTTGTCTACCTGGCAAAAGGGATGAGGAAATTATACAATTTTTTCATGCTGTAGTTAAATCATCCATTTAATTTGCTACCTCAATGTGAACTTTCTGCATGGTATCAAGCAGACATGAGCAGAATTGTCATTGTTGGAGGTGAGAAGAAATATGCAAGAATCACACTCGCACGTACACGTACGCACACACACACATACACACACACACACACACGCACACGCACACACACACACGCACAGACACACACACACACACACACACACGCACGCACGCACACACGCACGCACGCACACACACACACACACATATACACACACACACACACACACACAAACACACATGATTACGTGCATGTACTTACATGCTGACCCGCACTTGGATACTTGGATGCAGGAGGCTCAGCTGGTCTTCAAACGCTCAGGTCGCTGTTGCGGGCTGGAATCAATAGTGTTACGCTGTTGGTACGTGCATTTTTGGTGACTTCAACATGTACAATTGTACGTTTTTGTGCGACCGTGTTTATGAATCCTTTACATTCTTCCCCTTCATTTTTCCCGTGTTCCACACATTTCTATAGCCAGCTTCCTTTCTGCCTGTTTTTATTCAGCTTGTCTGTCCAGCAGCGTCAGGGCGATTCTTCTTCATGTCTACCCGCATGAATGCGCGTGCTTCTCTATCCATTATCGCAACCACTGCATCTTCATTCTTTGAATAACATAGCTGCTTGCATTGAATGCCCACACTAGACGTACACACTCCTCATTCTGGTTTGGCGCGCACAATTAAATATAGGAGGAGGCCGAGGATGTGGGCTTTGGGCAGTCGTACAAAGGCCTCAACCTTGAAGGTGGGCAGCCATCAAACCTGTTTTGAGTTTCAGTTTCAAGCAGATTAGTCCGGGCTGATGTTGAATGTTCACACACACACACCCTCTGTCCAACCTCTGCTCAACCTTTGTTCCTTATCTGGCGCATTTTTGGGCTGATGTCAAATGTTGACACACACCTTCTGTCCAGTTTCTGTTCAACCAGTGGCAGTGTTTCTATTAAGGTTTTGGGGTGTGTAACCAATTGGCTACACAGGGTGCTTTTGCTGCAAAAGAGTGTAACCACTTCATATTTCTCCCCAAAAAGGTGCCAATAATTTGGCTGTTTGGAAAATGGGTAGGAATGCATATTCCTCCCCAAAAAGGTGCCAAAGATTTGGCTGTTTGGAAAGTGGGTAGGAATGAAATAAATTGGTAAATGATGTTTGCCTGTTAGTTGAATCCACCCTTTTGCCCTTTGCCTCCCTCCCACCCTAAGCTCTGTGCATCCTCAATCTCATCCTCATCCTCAATCTCCATCAGCTATGGCTCCTGCTGCCGCTATTGTGCATATGCTGATGTCGGCTGCTTTGCCTCAAACCATTTCCGCTGCTGTGCATGTGCTGATGTCGGCTACTGTGCCTCAAACCATTTCCGCTGCTGTGCATGTGCTGATGTCGGCTGCTGTGCCTCAAACCATTTTCGCTGCTGTGCATGTGCTGATGTCGGCTGCTTTGCCTCAAACCATTTCCGCTGCTGTGCATGTGCTGATGTCGGCTGCTTTGCCTCAAACCATTTTCGCTGCTGTGCATGTGATGATGTCGGCTGCTTTGCCTCAAACCATTTCCGCTGCTGTGCATGTGATGATGTCGGCTGCTTTGCCTCAAACCATTTTCGCGCTGCTCGCAAGGGTAAGCCCTGAACCCCAAAACCTTGGGCTGCTGGTGCTGGAGGATGTGTAGCACAGTTATATGCAGCACCGTTGCAAACTGCAGCTGCTGGAGGTGCTGGGGGAGTTGCTGTAGCTTGTGTTGTTGGAGCTGCTTGAGGTGCTGGGGGAGTTGCTGTAGCTTGTGTTGTTGGAGCTGCTGGCATGGGTGGGAGGGGCATGGGGGGGTCGAGAAGGGCTTGGGAGTTTTGACCTTGGTCTGTTGGCTGTTGGAAGTCCTCTCAGCCCCCAGAGGACACAGTGTACATTGTGTACATTACTCATACACAAGTTAAAAAATTAATAAGCTTTGGTTGCACAGGGTGGTCGACAGAAAACTCAGGTGGCGCAACTTAGCGCCATTTGGTTACACCGGGTGCTCAGTGACGCCCTGCCTGGCGTCACTATGTCGCACCCAAAATGGCCAAAATGCGACACAGTGGCGACGTGTCACGGCTAATCAAAACATTGACCTGTGTTCCTTATCAGGCGCATCATGTGCTCCTACATCCTATCCTGTGTTCCTACATCTTATCCTTTGTTCCTTAATCAAAACACTGACCTGTGTTCCTTATCAGGCGCATCCTGTATTCCCATCTTCCCCTGTGTTCCCATTCTATCCTGTGTTCCTTAGTCGAAACACTGACCTGTGTTCCTTATCAGGCGCATCCTGTATTCCCATCTTCCCCTGTGTTCCCATCTTATCCTTTGTTCCTTAGTCGAAACACTGACCTGTGTTCCTTATCAGGCGCATCCTGTGTTCCCATCTTACCCTGTGTTCCCATTCTATCCTGTGTTCCTTAGTCGAAACACTGACCTGTGTTCCTTATCAGGCGCATCCTGTATTCCCATCTTACCCTGTGTTCCCATTCTATCCTGTGTTCCTTAGTCGAAACACTGACCTGTGTTCCTTATCAGGCGCATCCTGTATTTGCATCTTCCCCTGTGTTCCCATTCTATCCTGTGTTCCTTAGTCGAAACACTGACCTGTGTTCCTTATCAGGCGCATCCTGTGTTCCCATCTTACCCTGTGTTCCCATCCTATCCTGTGTTCCTTCATCGAAACACTGACCTGTGTTAAAACGGGGGACACGCTAGGAGCTGCAGTGAATCAGCCGTTTGGCCTAGCATACCCAAAGGGGCGTCTAGACCAAATTTCAAAAATACGCCGTCTTTTACAAAAAGACGGTCCGTACCGTACTTATGGTACCGTACCGTCTGACCGCCTAAGCTCAAGCCTGATAAATATGCATCGCTGCTTCCACACCTTTGCACAATTACAGGCAATGTTGAGACGCGTACCGATTGAAGGTCATCATTGACTTTTCTGTCTTTCACGAGATGTGCTCATGAGTAGATTAGTCCAGTAAGCTAAGCAAGTCGTGTATATGTAGGTCTCTTTCTGCCATAGCTCCTGTATAAGCACCGAAGCGTTGTGGTCCTGGCCGACCCTATATGCAACCTGTATACCTTCAACATACTCCATGCTGCACACTTAGGGTTGGCCAGAACCATATACATACGGTGCATATACGGTGGTTTTGGCAGGGAAATAACCAAAATAACCAAGTACACGGTTATACACAGTGTATATACGGTTCTGGCCAACCCTATACATATTTCATGCTGCACCTCAAGCATCGCGTTTAGGGCCAGAACCGTTTTATATACACCGTATATTTGGTGATTTCACTGCCATAATTACCGTGTATACATCATATATATGGTTTGCCAACCTTGTTGTGTTTCTATGTCTTCCACACCTCACTAAAACTGTGTCACAATCGCAGCTGTACCTAAAAAGCTGTGCATAACTGTGTGTTTGTGTGTTTGTGTTTGCGTTTGTGTCTGTCTTTATGTTTGTGTTTGTGTGTTATCACTGTGTGTTTGCGTTTGTGTGATGAAGCTGGCACTTAAATAAGCTGAACAAGCTGTGCAACTGTCGATGCTGCGCACATCTGTTTATTTGCGTGTTGTAACTGGCATCTACAGTTGTGGCTGGCTATGATCCAAATCCATACTCCCACTTTGCATGTGTCACCAAGTACAAAAGAGCTGTGTGTATTGGTGCATACGCAGGCTCTCCAGTATATGGCTGGTGACCTATGCTCCGATTCCCCGCCCTCCTAAATAAAGCGTGGCACTTCCTTTGTATGACTGTATATTCTGACGAGTATAGAAGATCGTTGCATCTACACCGTCTAAAACATATGGCTTCCTAACCCCCACCCCACCCACACGTGTCATCTGCAGTTCCATGGAGCGCGGCGCAAATGCCTGAATTTCCTCTCCCTGCCGCAAATATCTGTCCATCTGGGCCCTACCCCACCCCCCATGAGATGCAAGAGTATGCAAGGGCTTATGCACAGGTATGCACGTGGTCGCTTGCACGGAGAGGCGTGCGTTATCTCAATTTGGTAGTGGTTGATCTCAAGCCGGTAGTGGTTATTTTTAAGCCAGTAGTGGCTAATTTCAAGCTGGTAGTGGCTGATTATAAGGTGGGAGCGGTTGATTTCAAGCCAGGAGCGGTTGGTTTCAAGCCAGAGTGATTGATTTCAAGCCGGTAGTGGTTGCACCATCACTTGTTGCCATCCTCCCTTTTCCACTTCTTCCTACCCAACCCAACTCATGGAAACACTGCCACTCACTTCTCAGGAGTTTGGCTTGTTCAGCTGCATCAAACTGAACTGCAAGCTTGTGAATCTGGCCCCTGATGCACGCAACCGCTGGGTCGTCTCTTACACTAACATTAAGGTGTGGGGATTGCTATGGGTATGTTGTGTGTTTTCAAAGATGTGCGCATGCATGTGAACGTGTGCGTGCATGTGGATGCAAGAGGGCAAAAGGGAACAGAGAGGCTACTGCTGTATCTATGTATGGGTATGGATTTATTCAAGTGTGCATGATTGTAACTATGCTCATGAGCCTAGCGTCAGGTGTGGGCCACCGCTGATAGTAACTCATCAGCACAAGTCGCCCCTAGGTGTGCACACAAGTCGCCCCTAGGCGTGCTCACAAGTCGCCCCTGGGTTTGCGGTGAAAGGAATGAGGACGGTGTCATGAAACGAGGATTTTTTTTTCCCTTTGTGCATGAGATGATTGCTGCCACTTTGTCCTGACACCTGCATTCTACTTTGCTTTCCTTTAAATCTCATACTTGGCAGTAGGAGATTTAGGCGCCAAAAAATGTGTAGGCATTTGCTGCCACTTTGTCCTGACACCTGCATTCTACTTTATTTTCTTTTAGTTGTCATATTTGGCAGTAGGAGCGTTAAGCGCCACAAAAAGTGTAGGAAATTGCTGCCACTTTGTCCTGACACCTGCATTCTACTTTACTCTCTTGTAGTTGTCATCTTTGGCAGTAGGAGATGTAAGCGCCTCAAAAAGTGTAAGAATTTGCTGCCACTTCGTCCTGACACCTGCATACCACGCTACTTTGCTTTGATTCTCATATTTTGGAGTAGCAGATTTAAGCGCCACAAAAGGTAAGGTGAGGTATGGTTATATCGCTATATACACAGGCATCACAAAAGGTAAGATTACATTGCTTTATGCACAAGCGTCACAAAAGGTACGGGAAGGTAAGGTTACATACACAAGCGCCACAAAAGGTAAGGTAAGGTAAGGTCACATCGCCATGTACACAAGCGTCGCAAAAGTGTCAAAATCCGCGGGCCCGTGTGTGTGACGTGTGCGCAGGAGAAAAAGCACTACCAGATAACCGCCAGCTTTGTGGTCCTGTGCACTGGCATCCACACCACCCCTTCCATCCCAGTGTTCCCGGTAGGTTTGAGCCAATGAACCAATGAACCGATGCAACAATGCAACAATGCAACAATGCAACAATGCAATGAGCCAATGAACCAATGAACCAATGCAATGAGCCAATGAACCAATGCAATGAGCCAATGAACCAATGCAACAATGCACCAATGCAACAATGCAATGAGCCAATGAGCCAATGAACCAATGAACCAATGAACCAATGCAACAATGCAACAATGCAATGAGCCAATGAGCCAATGAACCAATGCAACAATGCAACAATGCAACAATGCAATGAGCCAATGAGCCAATGGACCAATGAAATAGTGCAACAATGCAATGAGCCAATGAACCAATAAACTAATGAACCAATGAACCAATGCAACAATGCAACAATGCAATGAGCCAATGAGCCAATGCAACAATGCAACAATGCAACAATGCAACAATGCAATGAGCCAATGAACCAATGAACCAATGCAATGAGCCAATGAACCAATGCAACAATGCACCAATGCAACAATGCAATGAGCCAATGAGCCAATGCAACAATGCAACAATGCAACAATGCTACTATGCAATGAGCCAATGAACCAATGAACCAATGAAACCAATGAACCAGTGCAGCAATGAGCCAATGAACCAATGAAACCAATGAACCAATGAACTAATGTACTAATGAACTAATGAACCAATGAACCAATGAACCAAAGAAAACGTTGAAGCGGTTGAATTAACATTGATTCAGGCATGCGTATCTGTTGGACATAAATCAGGCAGAGAGAGGTTATGCTTGATTTTTTGAAATTGTAAAATGGTGGTGGATTTAATTACAAGGACTGATCCCAACTGCTTGAAACAGGCTTCCTACAGCTGCCCATGCAAAGGGGAAGAAAAGCAAAAAACGGAAACAGACAAAGAAAAAACGCTGATCTTGGAAGCAGCGCTACACTTGCACTTGTAAACGTTTCCACCAATTATGACGCAAACTGTGTTTTCATTTTGTAGTGCGGTCGCAAACTTGCACATGGCACTGACATTTTATAACAAAACGCAGACACCCTTAAATAAATGTCAGAATTCAGCAAGGCACTTTTTGCACAGGGTGCTGATGATTTCCAAGGGACGCTTGTGCACTCCAAGAACTTCATGGAGCACGCAGCTGGGCTTGAAGGCAAAAGAGTGGTGCGTAAAAGTATGTCTTTAGCTCAATTTTGATAGCAACATCCTGAAAGATACATTGTGCGCTTCTTACATTCTCATTTATAATCACTCTGTGTGCTTTTATATTCCCTTTTTATACAAGTGTATTGTAATTCATTGGTTGTATTGTGTAATTGCACACACCACGTGTTGTTTGAACATATTGTGCCTCGTCGGTTTTTGCCACCGTTCAGGTGCTCGTGGGCTCTGGGCGATCGCCCTCTGACCTGCAGGCAGAAATTACAGTGGCTCAAAGAGCAGGGAGCGTGCTGCTGCTCAATCGAAAGGTGTGCATGCTGCTGCTTAATACAAAAAGATTTGTTGCTGCTGCTCAATTGAAAGGTGTGCATACTGCTGCTCAGGCGAAATGTGTGCGTGCGCCTGCTCATTCAAAATGTGTGCATACTGCTGCTTAATAGAAAGACGTGCATACTACTGCTCAGGCAAAAGGTGTGCATGCGGCTGCTCAATAGAAAGGTGTGCATGCTGCTGCTTAATACAAAAAGATTTGCTTGCTGCTGCTCAATCGAAAGGTGTGCATACTGCTGCTCAGACGAAAGGTGTGCATGCTGCTGCTTAATACAAAAAGATTTGCATGCTGCTGCTCAGTTGAAAGGTGTGCGTGCCTGCTGCTCAGTCAAAAGATGTGCATGCAGCTACTGAATAGAAAGGTGTGCATGCTGCTGCTTAATACAAATAGATTTGCATGCTGCAGCTCAATTAAAAGGTGTGCATGCTGCTGCTCAATTGAAAGGTGTGCATGCTTGCTGCTCAGTCAAAAGATGTGCATGTGGCTGCTCAATAGAAAGGTGTGCATGCTGCTACTTAAAACAAAAAGATTTGCATGCTGCTGCTCAATTGAAAGGTGTGCATGCTTCTACTCAGTCGAAATAATGCTACTTAATAAAAATACATTTGCATGTTGCTGCTCATTCAACAGGTTTGCATGCTGCTGCTTAGTATTAAAGATTTGCATTCTGCTGCTTAATTAAGAGGCAGGCATGCTGCCCAAATCGTAAGGCATGTATGCAGCTCAATCAGAAGGTATGCACGATCAATTGAAGGAACTATGCTGCTCAAACACTGCTGCTGAATTAAAAGGTACGCGTGTCGCTCATTCAAAAGTACGCGTGTCGCTCATTCAAAAGTACGCGTGCCGCTCATTCAAAAGTACGCGTGTCGCTCATTCAAAAGTACGTGTGTCGCTCATTCAAAAGTACGCGTGTCGCTCATTCAAAAGTACGCGTGCCGCTCATTCAAAAGTACGCGTGTCGCTCATTCAAAGGTATGCATGTCGCTCATCCAAAAGTACGCGTGCCGCTCATTCAAAAGTACGCGTGTTGCTCATTCAAAAGTACGCTTACTGCTCAACGACATGCTGCTAAAATGCTGCTGCTCAATGGAAAGATATGCTTGCCCTTACAGCGCCTGAATTGCTTGTTCTGTCTATTGAAAATCTCAATTAGGATAACACCTGCATAATTTAATTTTCTCTTTTGTTTAACCTGCACCACTCCATGAGCCCTCATTCAGTCCTCAGTCGCTTACGGCTCTGATCAGCCACAATTGTTCACTCTAAACCTTTCAGTAAATGAACCCATCGCAGTAAAGTAATCACTTGCACCACTGCTTGAACAAGCTCTCATCCCGCTCTCATTTTCACGTGCGCCGCTTTCTAGCATAAAGCCATCGCAGTAATGTACTCCCTTGCACCACTGCTTGAGCAAGCTCTCATCCAGCTCTCATTCAGCTCTCATTTAGCTCTCATTCAGCTCTTATTCAGCTCGCATTCAGATCTCTTTCAGCTCTCATTCAGATCTCATTCAACGCTCAATCAGCTCTCATTTAGCTCCCATTCAGCTCTTATTCACGTGTGCCGCTTTCTAGCATAAACCAATCAAGCAGTCCGTGCTCGCTGTCAGTTTAGGGTGTCAGAGGAATTTTTACTTCATTTTTTATCGTGTGATTGGTTCTTAAATGATTTGTACCCCTTTCTGATGTTGTGCATGTGTATGCAGCTGCGCTGGCCACTGCCCAAGCGCAAGGGCCTCATCAGCACCAAGCGCATACTCACATCTAGGTGGGGCACTTCCCTCGTTTCCAAGCCCTATTACACTAAATCAGGTAAGCATGGCCAAAAGGCCATTGGCATGAATGCCGTGTATGCGTATTACGCACACAGCTAGACAGACAGCTAGACAGACAGCTAGACAGACAGCTAAATGCATACAGCTAGACACACACAGCTAGACACCTGTTCACGTTTTCCTATACTGCATCTGGTAATTGTGAGCTCACAAAAGCTTGTTTGCATGCAACGTGTCGTGTTCGATTAGGTTTGGCCAAAACCATACATACATATGTATGTACGGTGTATACGGTGTTTTTAGCAGAAAATTACTACATACGGCCATATACGGTGCATTAATACGGTTCTGGCCAACCCTATGATTTAGCATTTAGTGCTTCTTCAAACCCTAGACAGGATGCACCTCTGGGTTCGAGATTATACTCCGCAGCTTTCCTCTCTGAATAACAGAGCCTTGACAAGGTGTTGAGGGCTAAGTGTCACAGGGCAAGGTCCAGGGTTCACATGCTTTGCTTAAAGCTTCTTTCACCTTAAGGCTAACAATAAATGCCTTGCACCTACTCATTGCAACACACACATACACACACAAACATGCACATACGCGCACAGGCTTTTCCAAGGCCATGTCTACACTTGGAAGGCCCATGAAAAAAGCAGTGTGGTGGGCCCTGCACAAATCGTTGGAGCGAAAGTACAGAGTTCGCAAGGCGAGTGTATCCCCTTTGAATTAGGTACAAAGAAGTTGAATTAGGACAAAGAAGTTGAATTAGGAACAAAAGAAATAAGGAAATCTGCACCAATCTTTGGTGCGAAAGTACAGAGTTTGCAAGGTAGTGTTTCCCCTTTAGTTCAAAACCGTGAAATAATGAAGTATGCAACACCAAAATTGGGAGCCAGATTCCCCTTTGGACCAAGAACAGAGGATGCAAGAAGGAAAATGGATAAAAAGAGGGGGAGGTGCGAGAGAGAAAACGACAGAACGCCTTGCTGCACAACAAGATGGAGCCAAAGCGTCCTATACAGGAGGACTGCATCACAAATAAGTCCCTAGTGTATGAAAAAAGGAGTCAGACCACCAGCAAGCTGTGAAGGCATGCTCTGCACTGTAGTGAATCAATGCGTGGTCAGACCACCAGCAAGCTGTGAAGGCAGGCTCTTCTCTGTAATGAAGCAATGCGTGTGACGTTGCAAAGTTGAGGCTTTTGCATCAAAGCTCACAAGGCCTTTACGCAGTGGCCAAGGCTTACAGTGGCCAGGATTTTAAACTGAGGCTTACAGTGGCCTAGGCTTGCTATAGACAGGCTTACAGTGGCCAAGGCTTACAGTGGCCATGATTTTAAACCGAGGCTTACAGTGGCCTAGGCTTGCTATAGACAGGCTTACAGTAGCCAAGGCTTACAGTGGCCAAGGCTTACGATGACAGGGTTATAGTGGCCAAGGCTTTTACACCAAGGCACTAAACAAGGTTATAACGTAATTGCTCAGCAATATCCAGTCATAAGTGTATGGATATACACGATACGAGATGTGTATAAATGTAAGCCCCCCCCCCCCCTACACATACTCACACACACAAACACACACACACTCACACACACACGCACGTGCACACATGCACACACACGCACATGCACACACACGCACATGCACACACACACACACACATGAATCCACACGTCCACGCGCTTACACACACATACACATACACACATGCACACACACCTGCACACACCTACGCACACTCCTACACACACACACACACACACACACACACACACAAACATACACACACCCCTACACACACACACACCTCCCATGACAAATCTATTTTGAATTCTTTCACAGGCAATCATGCTGCAGCATGTAAGTACAGCGCATGTAGCGTGTTTACTAGAAGTACCTATATGCAACCTCCTCGCAGTCGAGCGTGGCGATGGAGCAGCTGGACAAGGTTTGCGTACAAGTAATATACACACATAAATAGGTTGGCCAGACCATATATATACGGTGTATATATGGTATTGTTTGAGGGGAAATCAACAAACATACGGTTCTGGCCAACCCTACTGATAATACACATGAACACGATGAAAAAACACAAACACTTATGCGCGCAACCTCCTCGCAGGCGAGCGTGGCGATGGAGCAGCTGGACAAGGATCTGCACTGGGGGGGGCACCTAAATGATGACAGCTGGAAGACGCTCACACAGAGTAGGAATGTCCACAGCTTGAAAGGTGCGGTTTGTCAGTGCATGTCAGTTGGTACCTTACAGCTGGAAGACGCTCACACAGAGTAGGAATGTCCGCAGCTTGAAAGGTGCGGTTTGTCAGTGCATGTCAGTCGGTACCTTACAGCTGGAAGACGCTCACACAGAGTAGGAATGTCCACAGCTTAAAAGGTGCGGTTTGTCAGTGCATGTCAGTCGGTACCTTACAGCTTTGACATTGCCGTGACCAATGTAGGTGTTTGTGCTATTTCTAGGGTTGGCCCAAACCGCATTTACGGCAATTTGGCGTATGATGACACGCCGTATGTGTGCTACCGTGTATAGAAATTTCCCCTCGTATCTGTAGCCATATGACCGTACTTGAGCTTTGGCTGACCGTATATATATGGCGTACATACGATCTAAACCGTGTTACATTGTATATGGACCGAACTTGCAGGTGGTGCAGACTCGGGTTCGATTCCCAGCATCAGCAGTCTTTTTGCTCTTTTTGGTCAATATTTATTTTCTTGCCTCTTACTTATTGGGAAATTCTTTTGCTCTTTTGCTTCCTGCATTCTATAAATGCATGTTTTTTGCATTAATAAATAGTTGTACCGGTGGTTATGGTAGTCGAACCTGCTTTGCACTGAAAATGCCATTGTGGAAGCTCTTTGGCTTGAAGCAGGTCTAGCTCTCTTTCCATTCATCTCTGGGGCATAAAAGATTGGGTCATGCTTACTCAGCTCTTCAAGAGCTGCAAAATGACCCTCCTTTGAATTATTTCTGCGTGAATCCATTGTCCCTCATATACATTATACACAAAAATATGGCATATTTACAGTATGGAAATCCTATGTACGGCTTGGGCCAACCCTAAGTATATCTTACCACGAGCCCCATCGGAAGCATTTAGTTGTACAGCTTTGGCAGTTGTACAGTGCCGTGGACAATGTGAGTTTTTGTAAAACAATTCAAGGCATGAACCGGGTTTAGGGGGTTATTGCCAGCAATTCGGCGCAGCCTGGAGCGTTTCTTATTTTATATGCTAATCTGCTGTGCCCATCCTGCGTATTAAGGCCAACCGCTTGAAAACTGCGGTGTGTGGATGCACATATGCAGTTATACACTTGGTTAATATGTGTGTGTGTTTGTGTGTGTGTGCGTGTGCGTGTGCATGTGTGTGTGTGTTTGTGTGTGCGTGTGCGTGTGCGTGTGTGTGTGTGTATGTGTGTGTGTGTGTGTTTCTTCATGTTTATGAATCTGCTGCGCTCGCTTGGCCATCCAAGTGCAATTGCATGAGGGGTGAAGTGCATATTTGAAGGGTTGGCCAGAGACATATATATACGGTGTGTTTACGGTATTTTTGGCAGGGAAACGACCAAACATACGGTCATATACAGTGTATATATACGGTTCTGGCCAACCCTATTTATTTGTTAAAATCAACGTTGCAAGTGAAGTGCATAGAGTGCTGGTCATTACCGTTTTGCCTGATGCACCTTGACTGTGTAAAGCAGTGCGGCTAGTGACTTTTAAGGAAAAGTGAAGCGCTTCATTTGTCTAAATTCACGTTGCAAGTGAAGTGCATGGAGTGCTGACCATTACCGTTTTGCCTGATGCACCTTGACTGTGTTAAGCAGTGCCGCTAGTGACTCTTAAGGAAAAGTGAAGCACTTCATTTGTTTAAATTCACGTTGCAAGTGAAGTGCATGGAGTGCTGACCATTACCGTTTTGGTGTACTGTACGCATCTGCATCTCCAACAAAATCCATGCTGGAAGCGCACCACACACATGCATGCATCAAACCCTGGCCAACGCCTTCTACTCATGGTGTAATTTCAGTATGTCTAATTAGTGTAGGGAATGCTTTTCACTGCCTGCGAAGTTTTTTCCGTTTTTTTAATGAGCAGTGTGTTGTTACGTTATAGCCTTTACATTTAGTTAGTATAGGCATGACATTTGCATGACATCTTTAGGCAGAGTGTGCATTTTTTGCATGATGCACAGGCAGAGTGTACATTTTTTTGCATGATATTTGCATGCATAGTGTACATTTTTTGCATGTTATTTATAGGTAGAGTGTACATTTTTTGCATGATATTTTCAGGCAGAGTTAGTATTTTTACAGTGCAGAGTGAAGGCTTCGTATATACACAGTACACGGTCCCGACCAGCTCTTCGTCTCCCTGTCCTCTATTCCAAAATTCCAAAAAATGGTTCAAGGCCCATCTGTACTTGAGAGGCAGCTCCCTTGCCTTTTGTTGAATGGGAAACTCCATGCCATTATGTGTATGTGTGTGTATGTGTGTGTGTGTTTGTGTGTTTGTGTGTTTGTGTGTGTGTATGTGTGTGTGTACGTGTATGTGTGTGTGTGTGTGTGTGTGCGCATGTGTGTGTGTGTGTGTGTGTGTGTGTGTGTGTGTGTGTGTGTGTGTGTGTGTGTGTGTGTGTGTGTGTGTGTGTGTGTGTGTGTGCGTGCGTGCGTGCGTGCGTGCGTGCGTGCGTGCGTACGTACGTGCTGCGTGTGTGCGTGCTGCGTGTGTGCGTACGTGCGTGCGTGCGTGCGTGCGTGTGTGTATGAGTGTGTGATGGCACGCAGCCCGTGCAACTCCACCTATAGATATTCCAAACAAACGTGTGGTATGACGCCAAAGCACGTTAACTGCACCTTTTTTTGCGCTAACAAATGGAATATCTTATGATCTCACCTATTATTTTTCTCAGGACGAATCAGGCTCATATCCACGCAAGGGCTCATCCTGGACGGGGGACATGAAGTGCTGTGTGACCTCATTGTAAGTGTGTGTATGTGTGCGTGTGTGTTCATGTGTGTGTGACCTCATTGTAAGTGCGTGTATGTGTGTGTGTGTGTTTATGTGTGTGTGACCTCATTGTAAGTGCGTGTATGTGTGCGTGTGTGTTTATATGTGTATGCCCTCATTGTAAATGTGTTTATGTGTGTGTGACCTCATTGTAAGTGTGTGTATGTGTGTGTTTGTTTATGTGTGTATGGCCTCATTGTAAATGTGTGTGTGCGTGTGTGACCTCATTGTAAGTGTGTGTGCATGTTTGTGTGTATGGTGTATGTGTGTGTGTGTGTGTGCGTGTGTCCTCATTGTAAGCGTTTGTTTATGTTTGCTTGTGTTACCTCATTGTAAGTGTGTGTGCATTTTTGTGTGTATGGTGTATATGTGTGCATGTTTGTGTGCGCGTGTACAAGAGTGTGTGTGTATATGTGTGTGTGTGTGTGTTTGTGTGTGTGTGTGTATGCGTGTGTGTGTGTGTGCGGGGGGGGGAGATGGAGGTCAATACATTATGTGTTATGTGTGCCTTCATTGGTATTTTGGGTGTGCATGCATACGTGTGTGCATGCATGTGTTTGGAGGAAGGCAGGTCTGTGCGATAGTCCCGTGGTGCACGTTGAGGGGGCCGCAGAGGCGTTTGCTGGAGGTGGTGTGTTTTTGGCGATGGATGAATTTTGTAGAACCTTGCTTATATCATAACATATCATATCATATCATATCATATCATATTACATAGCATTTGCTACCTTATATCATATCATATCATATACTATTACATAGTATTTGTAACCTTGCCAATTTCGGTACTAGATACCAAAATGGCCGCTGTTGGTCACCATAGGGAGTGCTGCCAATGTTTGCACCACCTGCTACTTCGCCATCAGTTTGGTTATCATCACTTAAAACTTGGCTTATTAATGATAATATATCAGTTAGGTTATCACTAATAACTTGGCTTATTACTTATTAGTAACAATAACTTTTTAATAAAATAATTAAATAGTATTAATAACTTATCAGTGGATTGCATGTACGTGTCCCCCCTTTGCACCACCCTAGTGACGCCTAGGTCTTGTGTCACTGAATGATTTGCCTCATACGGATTCAAAAAGTCAGCACGTCTGAGTCGTACTTTCCAATCGCCCCCAGGTGCTGTGTACTGGCTACTCCGCCTCTTACCGATTCATGGACTCCAGGTGTGTGTGGGCCCTCTGAAAGCATCGTACGAATACTTGAACATGTATGGGGGTAACTGTCGCTGTGGGTGACTGTCCCTGCACCCCTCGAGGGATACGCTTTTGTTATAGCGGAAAACTTATGCACTGCCGACAAGCTGACGCGCCTGCTTGTCGGCAGTACGTAAGTCCTCCGCTTAACATGTGTGCGGGCCCTCTGAAAGCATCGTGCGGGTTCTTGAACATGTATGGGGGTGACTGTACCTGGTAGCATCTATAGAGCCAGCCTGCGTAGCGTTAATAGAGCTATAGCAAACACCTCACATACCGAGTCACAAATTGAATGTGTGTGTTTAGGATTTCTAAGAGCCTTGTGCAGACACTTGGATAAAGTGGCTTAATATGCCAATGCGGTGTTATTGTTTCTGGTTAGGAGTGTGTGTCATCAAGGAAATGATCCAGAGCTCCTGAGTTTCTCGTGTGGTGCTCTGAGTTTCTTATGTGGTGCTCTAAATCTCTCTTCGGCACACACCCTGCTACACCTGCATGCCTGTACTCTGTTGACGCGGCTCAAAACAATGTAGTATCCTGCATTGTGTCCATCTACCAGGTACGGCAGTGCCATGTTGTAGGTCCAGTACTCTTTGACACACACACACACACACACACGCACACACACACACACACACACATGCACACACGCACACACACGGTGCCATATGTTGTAGGTCCAGTGCCATATGTTGTAGGTCCGCCCAGTGCCATATGTTGTAGGTCCAGTGCCATATGTTGTAGGTCCAGTGCCATATGTTGTTGGCCCAGTGCCATATGTTGTAGGTCCAGTGCCATATGTTGTAGGCCCAGTGCCATATGTTGTAGGTCCAGTGCCATATGTTGTAGGTCCAGTGCCATATGTTGTAGGCCCAGTGCCATATGTTGTAGGTCCAGTGCCATATGTTGTAGGTCCAGTACTCTTTGAAGTTGGCATGCAACATTGCTGCTCTGCTGTATTCTTACATAGGATAGGGTTGGCCACAACCGTATATATACAGTATGCATACTGTTATGGCCTACCCTATTCTTGCAGGATCGCGTGCCAAAAGTGTGTGGGTGTGGGGGTGGTGTGTGTGTGTGTGTGGGTGTGTGTTCAATTGCAAGACTGTGCCATCCTGTGAGGTTTGTTGCGTAGAGCTAGGGTCTTCACTAACCCTCGCAAGGACGACCCTCCTTGTCATCCTACCGTTTCAAGCTATCACTTTCTCTTGTTTGTCTTTCCCTTGCAAACTCTCCCTTCCTCTGTTTGTCATCTTTCCCTAGCAAACTCTCCCTTTCTCTGTTTGTTATCTTTCCCTTGCAAGCTTTCTCTGTTTGTCGCTTTCTCTGTTTGTCGCTTTCTCTGTTTGTCTCCCCCTTTCGAACTCTCCCTTACTCTGTTTGCTTCTCCCATGCGATCTGTCCCTTGCTTTGTTTGCCTCTTCCCAGCCAGCCAGCGCACACCCCTGCACAACAACAGTATTGGTGATTCACTTTTTTCTCCTTACTGAATGTGGGGAGTTCATTTTTCACAGTCTACGTAATTTCTTTTCCTTATTCTATTTTTTCACGCTAGATTGCTTAGACTTTACAAGCACCATTGTGCACTCATGCTCTAAAGCAGAGAGACAGAGGCAGAGGCAAAGATACAGGCACAACGCTTTAACCTTGCTCACTTGTGAGTGGCAAACGTGAACCTCATGTCTTTAATCCGACATGAAAACCCTTCCAGCTTGGAGTCATCGTATGTTCATATGATTGATCGCAAGAATTACAATTTGTGATCATCTAAGCACAATACAGTTGGTTTTCAAGGCGTAAGCTGTACAAAGACAGTCTACCTAACATTCGTTCACACTCGCCTCCAAGAACTTAAGTACTTCTGCATGCTGCATAGTAATCAGCAGTTGTGCAATGCTTAAGAGAATGTAAACAGAGGAGGGTGATGTGTGTTTTAGGATTTGTGAGTGAACCTTGACGCTTAAGATTCCCTGCTCAAGTGTCGTGCTTTAGTGCCAAAAGCTTACACAGCTCCATGAAACATGCAATCTATCATAAAAAACAATATCCCTGCACACACCCCAACCTACGCATCCATCGTCGCGTAATTTACCACAAGATGGTCTTTCAACATTTTGCTGCATCTGATGACTTCCTACTCCCCCCCCCCCCCACACACACACGTGTGTACACACCCCCCCACACCCACACTCCCCCACACCCAAAACACACACACACTCACACACACGTGCGTACACACACCCCCACACCCCCACACCCAACACACACACACACACACACACACACACACACACACACACACACACACACACACACCCGAGACAACCAGCACC
>Ga0307963_1001573_pt1 | contig 17564 bp, 21 predicted proteins | sample OrgLakmetagen594_FD_201829 | JGI IMG/M metagenome (GOLD analysis project Ga0307963, IMG submission 201829) | Saline water microbial communities from Organic Lake, Antarctica - #594 | ecosystem: Environmental > Aquatic > Non-marine Saline and Alkaline > Saline | place: Antarctica: Organic Lake...
GAAGGCAACATGCAATCTAGGACTGTTCCTGGGCTTCAGCTTTTTTGCAGCATGCCTAAGATGCCTCAGAATAAACAGAGGGTGCAGAGTGCTTCTGCCCGGAAAGAAGCCAAACTGCGTGTCTGGTGTCTTGCCCTTTTTCACACACCAATCAGTCACCAAATCTTTCAGCACGTTGGCGAAAATACGATAAATCACCCCACTAACAGCAATCATCCTATAATTTCCTGGATTCAGCACTGCCCCTTTTTTATGGATGGGGCTCAGCTTGGCGACCTTCCAGCACGCAGGCACTCTACTCTCAGCAACAACACTCTGAACAGGCGTGCCATCAAAGGCACCAGCACATTCACCTGCTTGAATTTACCATCACACCTCACAGGCAAGCACGCATGCTTAATGAAAGGGATAGGGATAGCATCGAACCCTGAAGAAGCACCAGCACTCAACTTCTAATATGACAGCAAACTACACCTTCCAACACAGATAAATCAGGAATCTCATACTCATCTGGATCAGGTGTCCAACCAGACTGCTCGCCCCGCCTGAAAAGGACCTCAGGTGGAGGGTGATTCTTGCTACACGGCAAAGCCATATCCACTGCAGACGGGCGAGGCTCTACGAAAGTCCTCACCACTCTGAAATGTCTGTGCAAATGATCATGCCAAACTGGAGCAGACACAGGGGTTGTGTTAGACCTGGTTTGCTTCTTCAACAAGGCATGCACAGCTGGGTCTTTACGGAACAGCCTATCTAAAAACAGGTTACGCAGATGCCTGGTGTGCCGACGCTTCATCCTACGATTGCAGCTATCACTCTCCTTTTTCAGTGACCTACAGACATGTTTCGCATCACCACGTTTCACAGCCTAAATGAATTTTCGTAAACGCTTCTCCCAGCACTCCCAATCAAACCAAATTGGATCCAGTGGACCCTTTCTACTGCGTTCACGCTTAAAAACACACCGAGCTTTTGCAGACATGCCCACAGCCCTACTGCTCGCTGCCTGGACAATCAACGATCGCACACAGAATGCCAGTTTATCCACATCGCCAGCTCTCTCTGCCTCATCAAATTGGGCTAGCAACTCCATGTTTTCCGAGATATGCCTAGCATGCACGTGAGCCTTCTCATGCTGCCAACGCAAAACCAGGTTTTGACATACTGACCAATCACGTGGTGCTTTGTATTCGCACTTTCCCCTCCCACAGCATTCACTTGCCAGCGTATGATGCACTTCTGAGCCAACAAACCTTCTCACCACCAGACTCAAGAAGACGATATTCCCACCCTATGCAAAAGGGTTGGACGATAAATTGTTTGTGCGAATATGCGTAAAAAGTTTGCTAATTTCTGAACAAAAGGCGAGTTGTCAAATATCAGAACTAACCGTGATCCTAACTATATGAATACAATTTCACAATAATTTCGTTTTTTGGACCTGAATGGATGGCTGAGGTTTAACAAGCCGAGATGGAGTATTTGAGGAGTGAGTTATGCAATTCCTGATGTGAGAAGAGCTCTTTGCTCTGCATTCAAAGCACAAGGACCACTGCCCACCTAGCTTCTTTTCCCGCAAGGCGTACACCCATGCACATCGACGTAGAGGTTCACACACACATACACACACACACACACACACAAACACACACGCACACGCACACACACACACACACACAAACACACACACAAACACAAACTCACACACACACACACACACACACACACACAACTCACACACACACTCACACACACACACACACACACAAACACACGCATGCTCACACCCACAATCACACACACAGACACACACACACACAAACGCATACACACACACACTCACACACACAGACACACACACACACATACACACATGCACACACACGCATTCACGCACACACACTCACACACGCACACACAATACACACACACTCACACATACACACAAACACACGCATACTCACACCCACACTCACACACACACAGACACACGCACACACACACACACAAACGCACTCACACACACATACACACATGCACACACACGCATTCACGCACACACACTCACGCATGCACACACACACACACGCACACATGCACGACAAACACACAAGACATACACAAAACAACAACAACACAACAACAAAACACAAGCAAGCCTCTTTGCCTCCCCCTCTGCCTCCCCCTCAGGGTTCTACAATTGGCGGGGTGTGAAGGAGAGCAAGGATGGAATCCCTGCGGAAGCCCTGCAGCCCAAGCGGCCGAATGCAACAAAAAAGGGAGGGAAGCAGAAGCAGCAGCAACCAGCAGCTCCGCCCTCTGGTCAACGATCCCCCCCTGCAATAAACCATGACGAGGTAGAGTGGACGCATTTCAATGTATTGATGCATGCCTGGGCATGTATAAGCAAGCTGGCATACGCACGTACATACGTGTGTGCACACGCACTCACAGGTATTTGCACTCATGCTTTCATTCCCCCACTCGTTGCACATACCTATACTGTATGTGTGACATAAACCTAAACACACGCACATGCAATTGATTTGTACATGTGAACACACGCAGGAGAAACAGGTGGTGGAGCATCCCAAAAGCAGCAACGGGAGCAGCAGTTCAGACGCTAGCGGAGGAAACAAAGGAGACAAGAAAGGGAAGGAGAGCAACGATGTGACCAGCAGTGGGGGAGACGGCGGTGGCAAGAAGAAGGAGAAGGATGACAAGACCAAGAAGGACTTCATGATGAAAGCTACAAGTAGGTTACAGCTCCAGGAGGTAGAACTTTTGAGTGTATTTTCATTAGTCAATCGTGCCACAAGATATGTGTGCATTCTGTTTGTGTGTGAGGATATGCGTGTGTCTGTGTGTGTCTGTATGTATGTGTGTATTTTTTCGTGTGTGTGAGCGAGTGCATTTGTGCACTCTTTTCGTGAATCTTTGAGTGTGCAGACCTGCAAGTAACTCTATGTACGTCTAGGTGGCATGCTTCCTTCGTGTGCATGTGTGTTCAAACCGTACTGCATGCTTGAACGTAACCTAGTGATGTAGAAGTCCATTCTAACATAATATAGCCATGGGTAGGGTTTGCATTTGCAGACCCTCGTATGTACGCACACACAAATGTGCGCGCTAGTACACACGAGCACACATACACACGTGCTAACATGCCCGACCCCCTTTATCCTTTGCAACTCTCTGCAGCCTTCCTCCTAAACCTCAACCGGGTTGCCCTCCAAACTATGGTGTGCTGCTTGTCTCTCCGGATGATTCTACGCTCAACTTGGCTGCCGGATATCAGCTATGACACCATCTCCTTCCAAGAGTTCCGCACGGATTGGCTGGCAGAGGTGAGGAGTTCTGAATGCAATGGCAATCCTCCGCGCTCCTCTTGTAGAGCTCACGGCACATTTGCACATATACACACGCAGACGCAGGTGCAGGCGCACAAGTACACATATATGAAACGCATGCACACACACATATACACATGCATGCACGTACACGTAGATGTACACGCACGCATACACACACACATGCACACATACACACACATGCACAAAGACGCACACATATACATACACATGCACATGCACATACACATACACATGCACATGCACATACACATACACACACACGCCCCGCCTTGTCCTTTGTACTGGGCGTGCAGAAGCGGGTGTCCCAGCTGCAGGTCATAAACCGCAAGTGGGCCAATGTGTTTGAGCTGGTGTGGCCTGACACCGGGCTGCCGGAAGGCGCAGAGGGCCCCTCACCCAAACCAGCGGACACGTTGAAGTGAGTGTTTGTGCACACACTGTGACCTGTACTGTATCATGGCAGCAAACTGCTGTTGTATTTAGCCACAAGGTCATTCGTGACCCCTTGACTTGCGTACAACACTGCCGTGCCCACTATTGTTTCGCGGGTAGGAAACTGCCGTGCACGCCTTTGGTTGAGCACCTGCAAGGCTTGTTTCCACACTGACAGTGAGAGGTGATGTGTTACAGACCTGTGCCAACCAGCCTCACTCACTCGCTCGTGGCTCATGGCAAACACACGCACGCATGTTGACACTCATGCACGCATGTTCATGTGTACACACTTTTGCAAATGCGCGCATCCATACGTTTCCTTGCGTCAGGTGCAAATTTGCACTGGGCAGCTTGGAGTTGTTTGAGGAGAAGCTGGAGCAGGCCCAGCGTGAACTTGGCTACGCCCCAAACGATTTTGTGCCTGTCAAGTGAGTGAGGCCGGCATGCGTGCGTTTGAGTGCTCTGGTGAGGCGGACACGTGCGTGCATTCTCGTGTATTGGCCTGGCATGTATTGAAGATGCGCTTGAGTTTGGATGGGTTTGTGCCCGTCAAGTGAGCAATGCAGGCTGGCGTGTGTTGGTTGGTGTGCTTGGGTGTAAAACATGTGTGTGTTTGTGTCAAGTGAGCATAGCAGGCTTGTGTGTGTGCTTGTTTATGTGCAGGCAGGTGTGTGTCAAGTGAAGAAGGTGTGCGTGTGTATATGTGTGCGTGTGTATGTGTGTGTGTTTGTTTGTAATGCAAGCATGTGCGTGCGTGCGTGCGTGCTTGTTTGTAGGTCAGGCATGTGTTGGAAATAGGCTAGACCTGGATCAATTTGGTTGTATGCCTGTCATGTGTGTAAAACACGCACGCATACTTGTGCGTGCTTGTGTGTAGGGTAGTCTTGTTTGTGTGTGAGAACTTTCTGTGGAGCATGTGTACCTCAAATGAGGTCTTGTTGCTCCCCCTGTGCTGTCTGCTTCCCAGAGAGGTGTAAAATATGAAATGGTTGGAGAGAACGGCACGCAGCTCCTCTCTTAAGCCAGAACACGTATTCCATACTTGGCTGTTCGGGAAATATATATGGCCAGATTCGGAGATTTACGCACCTTGAAACATGAAACGGTCGTCATGCCTCCAAATATATGGTCATAATCTACACACGTATATGGTGCATATACGGTTTTGGCTAATCTATGCACACGCAGGTTCATTTCTCAAGACTCGGAGCTCAACGCTGCCTTTAAGCACTTATTGCTGGGGCTGTCCGTCCTGTACTTTGTGTACTCAATGGTCAAGTGAGTTGCCAATTCTCTCTTTTTAATTCTCAGGAATTCTTGATAGCGTGGGCTCTCAGCCAATTTATTGGTTGTCTCTAAGCTCCTCATACCAGGACTGCCCTGCCCATGGTTTCCCTCCTGAATTAATGAAACTTTTGTACTCAAAGTATTGTTGCTTATTCAGGCTGATTCATTTCTCAATGATTTGTGGGTTCTGTCCTGTTCTGTGCACACACGCGCAGACAACACAAAAAATGTGAATCGCTTACCTGCCCATAGGCGCAAGCAGCGCACAAAACATGAAACGCATTGGCTCGTCCCCACAAAAAACCACGCACTATATGGCAAATGCACGCCCCTTCCCATACACACAGACTACATGTGAACTCTTAAGCGCATCTGCCCACACGCACAAAGTATACGCACGGTGTATTAAGTGCACGCCCCTACTACCAATGCATATTAGTAGTCACACGCGCAAGCCATGCATGACGCACGATATAAAATGCATCCAGCTGCCTTCACGCACAGGCGCACCGCAGCATGATAATAAACGCATGAAACATTTTAAACACATTATTTACGTGCAACGCATTCCCCTGCTCCCATTCACAATCCCTGCCTTCATGCACAGGCGCACCGTACTTTTCATGATAATCAAAGCATCGAACATCTCAAACGCATGATTCGCTTGCAAAACATTCAGCACACTCCCCTGCTCCCACTCACGATCTTTGTGTGCAGGCTGGCCAAGATGCTGTACGGCTACGTTGTCGGCAAGGACTTGATGGGTAATTCAGAGGCAGGGAGCAGAAAGCGCGGTGCACTCATGGGTGGGGGCAGCGGAAGCCTGTTCGGAAGCCTGGGCGGCCTGTTGGGCCTGGTGCGCTTGTTTGTGTGTAGCTTCTGTAGGTTCTGTATGTGCTTGTTTGTGTGTGGGTATGTTCTGTAGGTGTAAGCGTGGGGTTGCGTCCGCGTGCATGTATGTGGGTAGGTGAGGGAGTGGGGGGGGTGGGGGAAGGGAGGGGGGAGGGAGTGAGAGAGGGTGTCGAGTCTTTGTGTTTATGAGCGTTTGTTCTGGGTCGTAAGCCAAACCTTTACGCTGTTATGGTTGCTCTTGCCATCTGATAATGCGCAAGCAGTGGTGGTCTAAATCAAATAGCACAGCAGGATACGTGATGCACTCTTGCCTCAACTTGTGCCTTGAGCTCCTGATAAGTCACTTTGGATGCTTGCACCTCCCTCTGAACGCGCGCTCCTGCCTACTGCCTTACATGTTCCTTTGATGAGGTTACTTTGCATGTGTACGCACAGCACGTACTCTATGCCCCATGCATCACTTTGTCATTCTTACTGTGAGTGTCTGCACACCCTGTGGCTATAATTATGTAGTGTGTGCCCGTGGCGTAACTGCATTGCATTATTACACTGTTGTGTGTACTCAAGTGCCAACACACCCTGTGGCTATGTTGTATGTACGTTAAGTGCCTGCACACCCTGTGGCTATAATCATGAAGTGTGTGCCCGTGGCATGACTGCATTGCGTCAATATGCCGTTGTTATTAACGATAGTGCCTGCACACTCCGTGGCTGTTATCATAAAGTGTGCGCCCAAGGCGTGACTGCATCATACTATTACACTGTTGTTTTGGCTGATAGTGCCTGCACACCCTGTGGCTATTATCATGAAGTGTGCGCCCATGGCATGACTGCATTGCATTTTCAATATATAATGTAACAGCATTATTGCACTGTTGCTTTTACTGATAGTGCTTGCAGACCCTATGACTTTAATCATAAAGTGTGCGCCCATGGCATGACTGTATGCTCCTTGCAGGCCAGCCCGCACCAGCTCGACAAGACAGCAGAGGGTCGAACGCTATTCAAGGATGTGGCAGGGTGCGACGAGGCCAAGGTTGGTTGTGGGCGCGCTGTCAGGTCGCCGGCCACTACCTGTCGTTGTATTGTAAGGCCCAGCTTAGGGAGTGCTACACAAAGGCGGCGCAGGAGGATGCATGTATTGAGCAGGGGTACAGAGAGGCAAAGATGACACAGTGGCAGTGGCAGTGGCAGTGGCAGAAACACGCAACAGAATTGGCACGTTTGTGTGTGGTTCAAGATTAAGAAGTACGAGTGTGCATATAAACCAAAAGTTGGAGTAATGGACGTAAGGCTTGAATGTGCACGCTATTGTCCTCACACAGGGAGAGATCTCAGAACTCGTCGACTACCTGAAAAATCCGAAGAAGTATCAGAGCATCGGCGCTCAAATTCCCAAGGGTGAGAGGCTGATTCAACCGTCTCAGCACGTTCAGCAAAGGGTCCAGTCGATCTGTCATGCAATTAGCAACTTACAAAGTTTTTTTTCAACCAGCGTAGCTCACTACTTCAATCATAACTCGTGTACCTTTGTGTAGGTACATGTATATGTGTGTTTTTGCAAGCATGTGTGTGTGCGCACGTGCGTGGGTGCGTGCGTGCGTGTGTATTTATTGTACATGTGTCTGTGCATGTGTGTATGTTTACCCTGTTGTGTGGGTTCCCCAGCATCAGCAAGGCTCGCTTCTCATTTCCTTTATTCCTATGGTCTGAACTGTGTCTTACGTTTGTTGCATTAAGTTAATGAGTTTCTATCTCTGCTGCTCAAGGCCTTGGGTCACTACCGTGTTCCTGTATGTGTTTTGTCGTAGTTGTGCGTCTTTCGAGCCTGCATGTATGAGGTGCGCTGCTTGTGAGGCCTTAGGTCACTACTTATTTCTTGTCATTGGTGTTCTTTTGCTGCAACTGTATCTTTTATGCCTATGCCTTATGCTCACCTGTGTGTGTATATGTGTGTGTTCAAGTGCACTGCTTATGAAGCCTTAGGTCACAGCCTCATTTTTTCTTTTTTTTCGTGTCTTATCTCTCACACGTATGTCTTATGCCTACACGCGTGTGTATGTGTGCGTTCAGGTGCACTGCTTGTGGGTCCCCCTGGCACCGGCAAGACGCTGCTGGCCAAGGCTGCAGCTGGCGAGGTAAGATGTGCTGTATCTGTAGATAGAACGTGACACGCACACACGCACACACGCACACACACGCACACACGCAAATGCTATGCACAGAGCAAACTAGCTAGTCCCTTCCTCTGGTAAGGCTGCTGCTGCTGCTGCTGCTGCTGCTGCTGCCGGCAATGTGAGATGCACTTGCCCTGTATGAAGTGCCACCCGGATCTCTGAGCAAAATGATGTGCCACGTGGTTTCCCCCTCCAGCCACTAGCAAGATTGCTGCACACATATTTCATCATGAAATACTCGCTGTAGGCTGAATTGTGCTCTTTTTCAAGCTCATGTTGGACGCAGCAAGCTTTGGAAAGATTCCTCCACAACCTTAGGCTTACCTGCATGCCTTTTAATGAGAGTGGTGCCAGCTTTTAAGCAGTCTGCGAAGTTCAGCAATCTGAAAGGCATACAACTTGAATGATGACTCAAGCTCGCATGCAGACCAAAGAAGAATTCTCCTTCAGAAGCAAACAATGCATGCATGTGTCGCGCACAAGACACGTGCACACACACACGCACCGCACAACACAGAAAACACGCAACAATCGTATATCTACACACACACATGTAACACACACGCAGGCAAGCGTGCCCTTCCTGGGAATGAACGGCTCAGAGTTTTGTGAGATGTTTGCGGGAGTAGGCTCTTCCAAAGTCAGGTGAGAGGACTTTTCCCTAGCAACATAGGGACATGGTGGGTATAGCCTGTAGGGGATGCACACTGGACCTAGACTACGACAGGCGCTCTAAATACAATGCTGTGCACGTTTGCAGTCACTTTCTGGTGACACTCTTCACATTGACCGCACCAAACATTGAACTGCAAGCGGTTGTAAGTAGCAGCCCCGCTTTTTGCTCGTAATATCACTTGTTTTGCGCCAAAATCGAATTATTACAGTTCACAATTTCCACTCAAATGCACTTAATCAAACGCGACTAGACTGTCTTGCGTATTCTGAACCCCCCTTTTATAAAAGGGGGGTTCAGTCTGCAACTTCTAGCTCTGAATGTTAACAATCGTTCTTAAAGAGTATTAAAAACCATAAGCGAATTGATAAAAAATCTAGCATAGAGACTTGTTTGCCTGAGCACGTACCCATGCTACATGCATGTAGCTCTATTGCCATGATACTATAATTGACCATGAAAGGTTTGCCGCACACCTACTTTAGCTCTTTTGCCATGATATTTCATTGACCATGAAAGGCTAACCGCACACCTACTTGCAAAGAGACAAATGCTCAAACACACGCTCAAGCCTCTTGCTCAGAGTTTTCATACAATGTATGGTTGAATACAAACGCGTGCAACGCTTTTACTTGCGCAGAGACCTGTTTGATCAAGCACGTGCCCAAGCCCCTTGCATGGTGTTCATTGATGAGATTGATGCCATTGGACGGGCGCGGAGCAAACGTGCAATGGGAGCAGATGCAGACCGTGAGAGCACGTTGAACCAGCTGCTGGTGGAGATGGATGGCTTTGCTTCCACTGATAACGTGGTGGTGAGTGCTGCAAGCCTTTATGTTATGCAACAATGTGTGCTTGTGATCTTTGTGATGAGTGCTTATTGTGAACAAGCATGTGCTGGTGACAGGTGATTAAGTCACATTAAAGCAGCAGGTTAAGAGCAGACGTAGCTCACGGAAGACGCCAACAAACAGAAGTGCAACAAAAGAACATAACCGGTTGATTAAGGGTTGTCATGCTAGCCCGGGCTGGTGGATGGAACTCTTACAAATGCTTGATATGGGTGCAGGCTCAAAAAGGCACTTTCTCTGTAGCATGGCATGCTTTCGCCCATTTTCTGCCGTGTGCAAGCGCACAGATCAGCAAAGTAACTGCTGCACAGTTGTAAATAGTTAACAGCCTGCCGTCCTCCTTCTTTGTATGCGCAGGTGCTGGGCAGCACGAACCGAGCTGACATTTTGGATAAGGCCCTTTTGAGGCCTGGAAGGTGGGCTTTGAAAAACAAGAAGACTTTGTGACCACTTGCTTTTTAAGTAGCTTCAGAAGAAGCTCTGGTACTGTGTTTTAAAGGCGCCATAGTTGATGTGTGCACGTATTGATTCGGTTTTAAAAGGATGGTTACTTTGTGAGCATTGTGCTTGTCGAGATGCTTGCGGGCGGTAAATTCTGTCCTTTGAGGCGCCAAACAGCTGCCTGCAGGCCTAAGAGTCGTGGCCATGCATTCATTGCCTCTGTCTCAATGAGGTCACTTGCTACTTAAGTGCAGACACAGCTCACATAGTCAGGCTAGGCTAGGGTTCACGGTAGTTTCAGCAGTGACCAAGCGATGCTTGATCGGTGACGTGCACCGATCAACTGGCTGTCTTGCGGCTGGTCGTAATGGTGATGCTGGCCTCTTCCTACAAAACAGGGATCTGGTGGCGAGGTTGATTATATTTACGTGGTGGTGTTTACGTGAGATGTGAGACTTGTACTCTGATCCTGATGCGAAGCTCAGGTCCGTGACAGTTTGCATGCCTTTTTTGCGTCTTTTTGTTCTTGCAGGTTCAATCCCTACACTCTGTGCGCAACTTCAGTCCTTAGTACTTCCTGCACAGCAAGCATAAACAGCTGCAACCTAAATTCAATGCAAGGAAGTAGGGTATGACTCTGCATGCCTTTCTATGCTCTGTCCTTGCAGGTTCAGTCGACAAATCAGTGTGGATGCACCTGATGTGAAGGGCAGGGAACAGATCTTCAGGTGATCAGAGGCATTGTGCGATCTATGCCTCATGCTTTCATGAGTGTATGTCAGGGGCAGGGTGCAGAATCCTGGAAGAAAAAGAGGCATGTGTGTGGTAAGAAAACGTAGTGTTTCTTGTACAGACCTCAATGGCGATTAAAGCTTTGGCATCATCTGCCGTGGGGAAAAGGACTGAAATGCTATGATTCCCATGCACAGGCAAACTGAAATTTTAAGCCTGGTGCACAGACAGGTGCCTTGACCATCGGCTAATAAAGTGTGACAGTGTATTTTGCAAGACAGGGTATACTCAAGTAACCTGCAGTATCGTCCCTGCCTCCATTTCCCCACCATTAGTCCTTGAACCATTTCGAGCTTGCACACACACACACACACATACTCATACTCATACATACACACTCATACGTGTGCAGGGTGTACCTCGCCAAGCTCAAGCTGGTTAAGGAAATGGAGTTCTACAGCGGGCGTCTAGCTGCTCTCACCCCTGGCATGACTGGAGCAGATATCAGCAACGTGTGCAACGAGGCAGCCTTGTTCGCTGCCCGGCTCGACAAGGAGCGCATTGACATGCCTCAGTTTGAGTCTGCCATTGATCGAGTGATTGGAGGTTTGGAGAAGAAGAACAAGGTGGGTGCAGGGCTCCAGGTACTGATGAGGAGCAGGCTTATTGTAAAGTAATATCAGCTCTGCAATGATTTCCCTGGAGCTTTGTAGTGAGTCTCTATTAATGTCGATGGTGGTCTTTACGTACACCGAATGCAATAATGGCACGACCACCTACACGCACATGCACACACAAGCAATGTGCATGCACACATGTGCTTAAACGCGCTTGCATGTGAACACATGCGCGCACACACACTCACACATTTGCACACATGCATGCATGCATGTACACACACACACACACATGCAGGTGATCAGCAAAGAGGAGCGCCGCGTAGTGGCCACCCATGAGAGTGGGCACGCTGTAGTGTCCTGGTTCCTTGAGTTTGCAGAGCCGCTCCTCAAGGTGAATTCCATCACCCGTTACTTGAACTGGTAGCTAGGGTCACACGTCTGTTACATAGGTATTGGATATGGTACACCGCTTGTTATTGTGTGTCCTTTCTCGGTTTCAGGTTGCTCGAACTACGTAGCATGCTGCTTAACGTGACAAAAAAACAAGAAATAAATAGAAAAAGTACGCAGGCAGTAAAAAGCTACTGTCCACAATAATGAAGGAAAAAGAGCCACTTTGGTACCAGGTACCGTAAAACTCCTCCACCACAGAAACAAAGTAAGGAGATCAAAAAGGATCAGGAGGGTTGCAGGCTTGGCCTGAAACCGGTTCTAAACGAGATCTGGCAATGGCACTAGAAACGGCACGCCTGGTATGCAATATGCAATGCTTTATAATGCATGAAGTTGGTTAGAGTCGCGCGCCTTCGCAGGGCCACTGCCAAGGTCTGTAAGGCGCAGATGGTCTTCTTTGCGACTCCCTCATCTGCACCTCTCCACAATCTTGGTTGCACGCATCTGCCTAAAACATCTCTATTGCTCAATTGTCCTTCCGGTGGCCTGCGTAATCATTTGTACTCACAATGCTGCTCACCACTCAGATCTCCGTATTGCCTTAAGCCAGATTGCAGGCTTGCTAACTTTTGAGAGAGTCACAGGTGCACTACTGTGCTCAGTAGTGATTTGCACCATGTTGTCCTATTGGTATACATTACACTATTACTGTGATCACTTGGAAATGTGCTGCAGGTCTCCATCGTACCTCGTGGCTCAAGCACACTAGGCTTTGCTCAGTATCTGCCGAACGAAAACCTTCTGATGAACAAGGAGCAGCTGCTGGACAACATGAAGGGGGCGCTGGGGGGACGTGCAGCGGAACAAGTGAGTTTGTTTTATTACAAGTGATGCCTTGATTTTCAGGAAGATTACATGTTGTATCTTGTAATTTGTGCGTTCAATCCAGGGGACATAGTCTCAGGACACTCTGCAAGCTTACTTCTGTTTTGTTTTTTTGGTGTGTAGGTCATACTGGGCAAAATTTCGACTGGAGCAGTGAACGACCTGGAGAAGGTGGGTATGCATCTCTTATACTTATACATGGTTTTTAAGTTTACAACCATATCTGTGTAGGCAATGCCAACACTCTCTGTGCGATATCAGGAAAACGAAGCCACTCTGGTACCTGGTGAAATATTCCTCTTGTTTAACGTAAATGGCAGGAGCTTTTTATCCATACACACACATCCATACACACACATACATACATACACACACGCCACTCCCTTCCTTTGCCTCACTTTTTCGAGCCATCATGCACATTCTGGTCAAAACTGTTTATTTGCATGTGGCCAGCTTGTAAAAATGGAAGTGACAGCCTCCTTTGCTGATAAAAATCCGAAACGCACTCACTTGGTGCTCCTACTAGGCAAGGCCCCACCTCTAGCCGTTATCATCGTAGCTGTTAGCATTTGCACCACCACCAACATTTTACCAAAAGGTGTACAGTCCCTAAACTTCCTTGATGTATGTACGTTGCAGGTCACCAAGATGGCCTACGCCCAAGTGGCTGTCTATGGTAGGTCTCCGTCGTGCTCGTGTCTTATTCATCTCCTGACCTTGTAGTAGTAAAAGTATGGCCCATGCTGGTGCTAAAATGAACATCTTGCGTCTTAAAGATGGCCTGTATATGCTGAAGTGGCTGTCAATGACATTTCTCCGTTGTGGTTGCATCACATGAACTCCCGTAACGCAGAGCGGCATCCATGCTGCTGTAGTGCAATAATTATCCTACATCTTTTCAGATGCCCTGTACGCCCAATTGGCAGGCCGTGGCTAAAACTCTTACGTGCATCTAAATATCTTGCAGCGCAATTTGATCCTTGTTCCTGCTTTAGATCACCTTTTAACACGGCTCCTGCATTTTGTGTTGTTTTCCTCACGAAAAATAAAAAAGCCCTGACCAAAAAAGGGTGCAAAGGAGCCCTCACCCGCAAATCCCAGTCCCCTCCTGCACTACCTAGTACTGCACCTACATGCACATTCAGGGCTTGGTGCACAACACGTTGAGTGCAAAAACGAAGCTCGTTTGCACCAGCAATTCGCTAAAGTTCCGTGCAGAATGTTGTTGTGAAAAAGCTGCTGCTGCAATCACATTGGGTGAATTCAATAGCAGCGTTTTTTATTGCGCCAAGTCCTGTTGACATGGACAAAGATTTGACCTGCTGAAAACCTGTGCACGAACAAGGTTTCCAGGCATGAATGGAAGTGGTCGGTCAGCCAAAAGCTGTTGTATTCCAACATGTCCTGCAGGCATGAACGAAAAGGTCGGCCTGCTGAGCTACCGATTGGACCAGGATGCCTTTGATAAACCCTACAGCGATGAGACAGCGCATATGGTGGACACTGAGGTAAACATATTTACACACGCACTGCTTCCAGACTTTAGTGTGGCTAAAATCCTACACACAGCATCACCCAGTGAATTCTGATCCATAATCTTGATTGCAGATACATAGTGGACTGGGTAGATTTTGAGTTGTGGGCAGGCCCCTTCACTGCAGAAAGCTACCAAAGCATGCATTGAAAAGGCCATCGTTTGCCTTCCTTCAAACATGAGTTTTGGCAACCAGGACTGTCTGAGAGTTAGCAGGGTCACGTCAATTTGTGCGAAAAACAGTATAAAGCTGCGGAATCATTAAGCTTTACACATTACACATAGTAACCCTCGAAGGAAGAGCATGCACTTTCATGCATACCAACGCAATGCCTTCTACTTACATGACCCACACATCACACTGACATACATTGCACGCAGGCTAGATTGCTTGTGAGCACAGCGTATGCCACCACTCTAGAGTTGGTGGAGGAGAAGAGGGACCTGATCAATGCGATGACCGAGATGCTATTAGAGAGGGAGGTGTGTACAGGAGGAGGCGGTGCCAATGTTCAACCTTTGTATTGTCTCTATGTTGCATGTCACGTGTACAAGCCCCCCCCCTCCCCCCTTCCTCCCCCCCACACACATACGCACATACATAAAAGGCACATGCATGCATGCATGCATGCACACACACACACACACACACTTGCACACACATGCGCGCGCACACACACACTCACACAAGACAGGCACAAACGCGTGTGCCCGTACATGTTAATTCAGGTGATTGGGTTAGAAGAGCTGGAGGGTCTCCTAGGCCAAAGGCCTTTTGCCGCTACTGGCGAATTGAGAAACATAGACAGGTGAGGAACAGTGCAATTGCTGCGAAACTGAGTGCCGCCATTCCCTGCATCAACAAAGGAAAGACATTCCCCTGGAAACAGGATTTTGTATGCAGGATGTTAAACCCTAACTTCATAGCGAAGAAATAGGAAACGGCACAGAAACTTGTCTCCATGTGCATGTGCACTGCTAAAGCGTTATTTTGTGTCTGGTGTGGGCAAAATTTCAACACGTTGTTTGTAAGGTGGCATGAAGCGCCTGGGGGCTTGTGTGTTACCTATGAGTTTTGAGGGCTTGTGTCGCTGACTTGAGCTAAAAACAGATGGCCCCAGTATGGCTGTATGCTGCTCTCAGGAATCTTGATGCATTTCAGCTTAGTCGTGGCCCTTGTATGCTTTAAGGCAGTGATGCATCATACCAACACCATCAATAATGTGCCACCTCCCTTGAAGAATGCAAAATGGTAGAATATCAATGACATTGTACGATACATTTTGAATCATTCGTCACTGCTGTATCTACTCTTTTGTCGTGAATTTGCCTTTCCTGAGCTAGGTCCTAATTGGGCATCAAGTAAGCTACCCCTGCGTCATACTCTAAACCTCATCGTCATCTTTTGATCAACGGCACAATAGGAAACGAGACTCAGCAGTACATCAGCTATTGCATTGCCGCTGTAAGTGGCAACGCTGTAAGTGGCAATTCTTTTACTGTGTTTTAACCATTTGTATACAAAGGTACCGGGCGCAAGGACAGGGCCCCAATGAGAAGGGCAGTGGCTCAAAAGGGGCAGGAGGTGGAGGAGGCAAGCGTAAAAAGGGTCCCGGTCGCATGAGCGCAGGGAATGTGAAAGCCTGAATGGATGTGCTTTAATTTTTTTACACCATGGGGCGCCGCCTTGGTGGGTAAAAGGGTGAGCACATTTTTATACAGTTGTTTTATAGATCACAGGTCTAGGAGACAACATTTTTTGGAAGGAATCAGTCGTGCATTACAGTGACGCAAATAGTTCCTCGGTAGCAATAGATACTGTGTGAACCCATCAATGCCAGAACCGCAAAAGTGTCTGCCTTTTCATTTGAACTTTTTTGGCCGCGTGTCTTTATAAAACTCCCACACCGAATTAATCACTTCATAAGTCTTGAAACGCTAGCCAGGCCCAATCATGTCTGAAAATTGCTTGGGCTTTTTGTATACAAAGTCCTGTTGTAAATGGATGACAGTGTTTGCTGTGCATACTCTGGTTATGCCCAGATAAGACTTAGATTTACATGGGGGCACCTTCAGCCAGACTGCCCGGCTGTTCGGCTAAATAAGACTGTGACACTTCAGGGCTGATAATTTATCCGTGCTGACTAAAAAATTAAAAGAAAGCACAGTACCAAAGAATTACAAAGCCTTAAACTTAATGGTCCCCGCGCCACAACACTCCGCACAATCGAGCTTGGCTGTCGTTTGGTTTTCTGGCGGGGCTTCAGCTAGCTGATGTGAAAACTAGTTGCGATTATTAGTTGCAGTATAGTCTTTCCTTACTGCACACTTCACACGCTAATCTTTATAAGAATGGACTTGCTTTACTTTGATTTACAAGGTTTACAAAAAAGGCCTACAGTCAAGAAGTGCGACTGCTAGCCTGCTCATATAACGCAATTAGTTCATGGAGGAAAAAAATAAAGCTTGTTATTGTTCTGGCTCAAGAAAGTAGACACATCGTGGGCTCCTGTTGGGGGAAACAGAGATGCATGTTCCTTCGGAAAGAAATTATGTGGGGATTGGCGCAGTGGAAAAGAACATGCTGCTCATCTTGGACATCATCAGTATCACACAGGTCACAGGTGGGGGAGTTACTTTGATTCCATGTTGCTGTCTCAAAACGTAGAGTGTGAACACAAAGTCTGAAACGAGCTGTACTGAACACAAAGTTTAACACGAGCTGTATGATTCCACGTTGCTGTCTCAAAACGTAGGGTGTGGACATGAAGTCTGAAACAAGCTGTACTGCGAATGACATCACGAGGTTGAGAAATATGTATTTGGGTAGGATGTTAAGGCGAATGAGTGACCAGGGCCCACCTCGTGGGAAGAGCACATTATTGGTGATAAGTGGAGCGTTTGCTGTTGTGTTCTCTCGGATGAATTTCATAATTAGGTATCCATTACACCAAATGTCTCTCCCTGAGGTCTACGACAATGGGCCCACAATTTTGCAGCTTCTGTTTGAAGATATACGATTGTGTCAGATCATCCATGGCATTGAGACTCGGGCTGACCAGCAATCACGTGACCAATGTCCTGGTGGAGATGAACATGTTCAGAACGAGGTGCATGCTCTTTTAATTTGCCAAGACCATCGAGTTTGTGAGCTGAGGAAACACTTTTCCTTCCTGTTTACACCTTTGGGGGGCGATGTATGAGCACCTCCGCGTGGTGCCCCCTGGAAAACGCCTTCGTGTGCCATCGTGCACACGCCCGGAAATACTCGGGAGCGGCTAAGACTCATACGGCGGAGCAACACGGCAGC
>Ga0307963_1001574_pt1 | contig 17563 bp, 17 predicted proteins | sample OrgLakmetagen594_FD_201829 | JGI IMG/M metagenome (GOLD analysis project Ga0307963, IMG submission 201829) | Saline water microbial communities from Organic Lake, Antarctica - #594 | ecosystem: Environmental > Aquatic > Non-marine Saline and Alkaline > Saline | place: Antarctica: Organic Lake...
GCCCCCCCCCCCCCTCAGCTTGTGCTTTGACTTGTGGGTGTTCCCATCTGAGCTCGCTTTGATCTGACTCATGGACTTGCCGCTTGCTTCTTTGCGTTGTGTTACTTTTTTGAGGGCCTGCAGCCCATTTTTGGTTGTAGCCTTGGTGGCCGGGCGTTGTAGAGGCCTTGCTGGCTGAACAGTTGTAAGGGCCTTGCTGGCCTTACAGACTTGGCACTTGCTTTTTAACGTTGTTTTGCTTTTGTGAGGGCCTGCAGCCCATTTTTGGTTTTGATCTCCCTCCACGGCAGCTTGGTGTAATGACGAAGCCTACAGCGAACTGTAGCATAGAACCCCTCTAACGGTATCGGTACCTCTTGCTTTCATGTTGTCAATTGATTACCAAGCTATCGAATCCAGAAGATAAGGGTATCAATAAGACTGCTGGCACATCTAGCTTTTGAGACAGAGAGAGCAAGACAGAGGGAGCCTCGACTGACAACTGCTACCTTCTTGTCACACAATTCGATGTTGCTACTAATTGTAGGTGGAAGATTACGAACTACTCCCTAGATGGATTTCCGGAGGGGCTCACCTCCTTGATGCGTTTCTTGAATGCTGCCTTGTCATCATGTTGATCGAAAATTATGACCAAAAGTCTTTCGGATCCAAGGGCAAGCATGACTCTATTGGCGGACAGCAGCTCAAGCTGCGCACACAGGATGTAATGACGGGGTTATTCCATAGGGTTTTTTGCATCAACAAGCAATTTATTGCAGACCTCGATGTGAGCCTCATTCTCTCCAACGGTGATGTGCCTGAGTGGAAGTTTCCCCTGCTGTGTATGATTGCTGCTAACTGGAATGTCGGGGAGACGGAGGGGGAGAGAAAAACTGATGCTTGCACTTTTGCTCATAACGCATGGGCCTCCAGATGTCAAATTGTTTTTTTTCATCAAAAGCGCCGTGTGCGCATGCAAACGATTTAAATTGTGCTAACGAGGCACCGTGAAAAGAAATTGGAATATCCGATCAGACACGGAACTCCAAAACATTCGATAAGTTAAATAATAATTGTGTATATCAGTGCAGCCCTGCTCTTTCTTTTCAGTACATGCTGTCTGTTCTTTCACTCAACCCTGCTTCAGTGGGGGCAGACACTGGTCCACACGTGGATGTTCTATTTCGTTTTCAAGCAGTCGGTGCCTCAGGCCTCGGAATACTACAGAAAAAAGGGAGATCCTGCCTCTATCCACGTTTTAGGCCTTGGAAAGATATGGTTTAGTGCCAGGTGTGTGCACCAATTGGTGGATGCTGCTCTTGTCTGCATGCTTGTGCAAGTATTTGGAGCTTCTCATTTTTGTTTTGTATGCCCTCACCAAGTTGGTGCGTGGTCCCTACATTCTCTGCAAGTAATCGTGCAGGCCTGAAGTTGCTCACGCTGTTTTCAGTGGAAAGGGGAGTCAGTTCCTGAACCGCCTGGGTAGCAAGTTCGGCTTACGCAAATTGGGTAAGTCACAGAGAGAATCATTACAGAGATTCAGTAAGAGAGAATTTTTACAGAGATTCAGACCTCCCGCACTGCCGCGCTTGAAGCAACCTGCTGTAAATATATAAAAACAATCCCATGTTGCAACCCGAAAGCCTGCTCACAAATGCTGATGGGGACAGGCATGTTTAAACAAGGTGTCATCTGGAACAACAACCACCAATCTTGGACAGCTGCAAGAAAGCTGTTCCAAGAGTGTCTGCAGGTATGTTCACAAAAATTAATGCGCTCTATTACGCTTGCATCGTGGGATGGCAGTGCATTATTTAGATGTTTAACCACCAGTCGCTCTGGTTAGTATGGCATGGCTGACACAAAAGCTTATTCGCCAAAGAACGTGAGATGCAAGACTGCGTGGCCTTGGATGTTTTTCAAGCTCCGTGAGACTGAAATATGGGATCAGCCGCAATAAAAGTGGCACCTCCAGAACGTAAATAATGAAGACCATAAGGGTTATTAGTAATGATACTCAGAGGGACATTTGCAGCGTTAGCTAAGGCACTCTGTACGTGCGAGCTTGGCTATAAGGCCAAGCAGAAGGAGATGTAATAGAAGACGACCTTCCGACAAAGGACTGGAATTCAGGAACGTGCATCTGTGAGTTGTTGGCTTTTGCAAGAAGGGAGTGGAGCAGCCAACAGGGCAAGCACAGGAGCTAACTGTAGCAATGTGAATAGCAAATAATATAACCTTTTTCAAACCTGGTCATTTTTCCGCTTTCTGAGAAATAATTCCATACGAGATGGGTAGAAGCGGTGGATTATTTACAAGGTCAGTCACAATTGCTAAGAAATCAGGATCTCACAACTGCCCAGAATAAGGAAAAAAGGTAGAAAATAAACTCGAACTAAGAAGGAAAAGCAGTTGTGAGGACCAAGTAAATAAAAAGATGGAGAAACTGGAGAGGAACACAGATAAGAAGCAAGAGTGATATGAGTGATATCACTTTGCTTCACTCCAAAAACTATAGTCTGAGAATAGTACATTGGCTGAGCAACCAATCTGCAGATCAGGAGAAGAATGGCTTGTTTAAGCTCTGTCCTAGCAAGGGGGGTTGTGCTACAACTCTTTGTACAGACCTACCATCGGCTACTTTCAGCATTTGGTCTATAACCAATGCTTATTCAACTCATTTCGTCAAGTCAACAAGTTATATATTATAATGAAACTTTGCTTTCGCATTCAAGCCAGATGACTTGACAAAATGAGTTAAATAAGCATTGGTTATAGAAGTGCCAAATGCTGAAAGCAGCCGATGGTATGTCTGTACAAAGAGTTGGAGCACAACCCCCCTTGCTAGGACAGAGCCTAAACAAACTAAATGACAGCCGACAACGGTACCAGGCATATGACAAGCTTCTATAATGAAACTTTGCTTTCACATTCACTCTAAGAACTATAGTCCGAGAACGGAGCCTAAACTCAACAGTTCTCTCATTTTTCTTTCCACTAATGCTGTAATACACCCGTGCATATAGAGACCGGATGCTTTGAACGCGGCATCACAATCGGCTGTCAGGGCGTTTCACGTGACGCTGGCAGAGACCCCTGCCGAGAACCGCGTGAGTTATTACGCGTACTTTGTTGAGCAGGTATTTGGTCAAAGTATGAATGCAGCGCGTCACAAAGAGTAGTTTGAGTCTGGTTCGACTGTCTGCTTGGACGCTTCTCTCTTTTCTTCAGCACCGACTCCAAATGCGCGCACATGAAGGCAATCGAGCTCGATGTGTTGGCCTTCTTCCGCCTATGCACGTTTCGCGTGACGACCCACTTAGCTCTTGGTACCCCAGAGGACTTTTTTGATGCCAAGGAGGCTGCAGAAGCTGTCAGGCGTGTGACAGCATTTTTCTAGGTATTCCCCAAGCTCAGGCATAGGCCTCCTCACCCAAAGATGCAGGGTCTTCTAAGTAAGTGCCGCTGGAAATTTCATTGCCTGCCAATGGCAAAAACATTTCAGACTCTCAAAAGTGTCCTTGCCTCCAATGCTGTCCTTCCTGTTGAACAACAACTGTCTGCATCCTGTATTTCTTGCCTTAAATCCTTGCAATTAAATCCGCTTACTCTGCCCTACAGGCTTGGGACTACTTTTTATTACAGCCAGCATGGCTGGCCTGGATTCGAGATCTCTTCTCTTTATGCACGTTAAAAGACCGCCAGGCCTTACAGCACGAAGTAGCAGTCAAGGAGCTCTTTGACCTCGCAGGCAACCTTTTAACCACGTGTGAGGATCATGTCATGAGCAGGTATAGCTTGTTGCCCATTTCAGACTGCAGTAAGCGGATGATCTACTGTCAAGGAGAACACACATCGTCTGAGAAAACTCCTTACTCCACCACCTGCAAGGGGTCAACAACCTTCTTGTTCGAAATTTAAGATGCTCTCTTATTTTAAATGATTCTGCACACGAAACCCCCCTCCAGAGCATTGATCCCCACACATGGCTTCCATCTAATTTGATGCTGGGATTCTTTTGGTATGAGCACGCAAAGGCTTCTTCCCTTTTACTCACGCTGGTTGTGTTTGTACCACCAATGCAAGCTTGTTATGTGTTTTGCGTCCGCTTCAGTCCTTGTGTAAATTCCTTGAAATTGCAGGGGTGCAAAGGACCCTGTTGGTCTCTTTGCCCGTGACCTCATTGAACAGCTCAATAAAAAAATCCTTGAGCCATGCAGGAGCAGTGCAACTGGTAAGTATTATTATAACTGGCTTTGCAAAACATTTCCCCTTGCCTGCACAAAGCATTCAAGTCGCGTTTCCACTCCAGTTTGAGACGTGAGCACGCTGGGTTGAGCAGCAAAACTCAATACCTAGGGTTGGCCAGAACATTATATACACGGTGTAAATTCGGTATTTTTGACAGGGAAATCACAAAAGATGCGGTCATCTACAGTTCTGGCCAACCCTACTAACATCAGTGTCTTTATCCTGTAGGTGCTGGAGATGCTTCTTGCAGGCACAGACACCAGCAGCGTCACGCTTTCGTGGCTTCCGGTAGCAATGCATGTGAGTTTCACTCGCTTCTGCTAAGCACATACGAGGCTTACATGAAGGGTTTTTGTGCTCAATCGTGTGACCTGCTGGCACCAAGAAGGGTTTTGTTTTCAAGCGTGTTACCTGCTGGCACCAAGAAGGGTTTTGTATTCAATCGTGTTACCTGCTAATACCAAGAAGGGTTTTGTGCTCAAGCGTGTGACCTGCTGGCACCAAAAAGGGTTTTGTGCTCAAGCGTGTGACCTGCTGGCACCAAGAAGGGTTTTGTGCTCAAGCGTGTGACCTGCTGGCACCAAGAAGGGTCTTGTATTCAAGCGTGTGACCTGCTGGCACCAAGAAGGGTTTCGTTTTCAATCGTGTGACCTGCTGGCACCAAGAAGGGTTTTGTATTCAAGCGTGTTACCTGCTGGCACCAAGAAGGGTTTTGTTTTCAAGTGTATGACCTGCTGGCACCAAGAAGGGTTTTGTGCTCAATCGTGTGACCTGCTGGCACCAAGAAGGGTTTTGTGCTCAATCGTGTGACCTGCTGGCACCAAGAAGGGTTATGTTTTCAATCGTGTTACCTGCTGGCACCAAGAGGAGTTCTGTTTTCAAGCGTGTGACCTGCTGGCACCAAGAAAGGTTTTGTGCTCAATCGTGTGACCTGCTGGCACCAAGAAGAGTTTTGTATTCAATCGTGTGACCTGCTGGCACCAAGAAGGGTTTTGTATTCCAAGTGTGTGACCTGCTGGCACCAAGAAGAGTTTTGTGCTCAAGCGTGTGACCTGCTGGCACTAGCAAAATGGGATTGAAGCCTACGCGAGCTCTTGGTTCTGGGCACTTTTAAATCCTCCACAGCAGAAAAGATAAGGAAAAGTGGGTATAAGGAGTTTCTGGTGTGAAACAGTTTTGCAGTTTCATTGACAGAGTGCGAGAGGGCTTGTGGCCAAGCTACTTGATTTATTGGGATCCAAGGCCCGAAGAAAAAGTGGGTAATAAGAGGGTTTATCTGGTGTGAAAAGGTTTTGCAGTTTCATTGACAGAGTGCAAAAGAGTTCTTTAGCCAAGCTGTTTGGATTATTGTAGTCCAGGGCCCACAGTGTTAGGAACCCAAAGACAACACACAAACACGTCTTTGCGACACCCAACGGCATGGATCGGCTGGCGCATTATGTCCAAGCATTTGTTAGAAAGCCTCTCACTGGATGTCTTACACGTGCCAGACATAGCTCCCATTTAAAACTTCAGTTGGTGATACACACTTGTTTCTCCATACAGGAGGACCCTACCTTGTACAATGACCTGCTTAATGAAGTCCAGCAGAAATTAGGTCCAAATGGTAAGTATGCCGTTGTTCTGTTGATGAAAACCAGGGCATGCAGTCATATATCAATAGAAAGTCACGTTTGTTCTGTTTCAAGTTTCAGGCCGGCTTTACTAATGATTCTATCAATACTTGAGCCCACTCTTTCACAGCAACCTTTTAAAATTGTGTTTACAGAAAGTAAATGGGACTTGTCAGATCTACCCAGAATTGAAGCTGCACTCAACGAATCCATGCGTTTCAAGCCCGTGGGGCCCGTGGTGATTCGACAGGCAACAGCTGACACCAAAATTCCCTTTAGGGTCAAACGTGGGGACACGATCATCCTCGATCTTGCCGCTGCAGGTACTTTACTTTGCCGCTCAGTGATTTATTTTTCAGTAGTTGTGGTGCGTTTTAATGCAGAGTGAAAAAGCAATAGATCCCGTACCAGATGTGTCACGGAAATTCCAGCATTATCAACTCTTGTCAATGTTGGCAACACTGGAAGCCAGTTTTAAGCCAAGCCTGATATTATCCATTATCCTGTTCGTCAAATTGTTCTTTTTTATTTTTCCCAGTGGTGGAGGAATCTTACGCTACACAGTTCCATAAGTAGGGGTCATTTGTAAAAAAAAGGACAGGTCTGAATAATAGATGTAACTGACATCCACAATTTATCTACAACTGTCTTTGCAGGCCGGAGCAGAACTGTATATCCTGAACCAAACAAATTTGATGCCAGGTAGGGCCTTGTATACGTGTGCCATATTGCAAGGCTGCAAACCACAAGCACACAAGGAACCTGGACCATTACTGTAGCCTCTTCTCTCCCGGCTATCGTGGTATTGCTACACGGGGTGATTTCAGTTTAAAATTTCGCTGCAAGTGCAACAAACTTCCACGCATATTTTTTGGTCCATTCCTTCTTTTGTGCAGCGCAAACTTCATGCTCAACAAAGCTGTGAGGCAAGGCAGCCAAATCCAGCAGCAGCCACAGCAACAGCAGCAGCAGTTGCCAGCGTTTACCCCATTTGGATTGGGGAGGAAGGGATGCGTGGGATTCAAGCTTGCAACTGTGGAGATGAAAGCGCTTGTGGCGTGCTTTTTGAAGAATTTGGAGATCAAAGGTACTAGGTATTATGCGCATGCTTTGCTTCATTATGAGCCGTCCCAATATTTTGTAGCTCTAGTAGCAGATCGCTTGATCCTGGAGCACTACGAGCATGCAATATGTGCAACTTAAAATCAGGGCATGCTGACTGTCCTTTATAAGCATAATATAAAATGTAACGCAGAATAACAATCGCCCTTGACCACTTTTTCCCACCCTAACAGGCCGCGTGGGTTCAAAGGCTGCAAGTCTCGCCACGGTAGGAACTAAGTGGGATATCGCTTCTCAACCCACAGAGGACATCATCATCCTTGTGCAGCGCCGAGTTCACGAGTCCACAGGTGCGGCAAGCGCTGTCTTTAATGATCTCCATTAGGGAGTGGTGATTTGCTTGAATGTATAGGTCATGTTTGAAAGGGTGGCCTAGGTAGCAATGTATACTGGGAGAGTGATTTTTAGAAGTAACTGTTCAGCAAGTTAAAGTACAACATTATTGGGGATAATCAGTGATTAGACTTTAACTTGTCCCGGGATGAATGATGCGCTGGGTAAGAAATCCATTGTCCTTTAATCCCCAATTTCATGTGCACAGCTGTCCTTCTATTTTACTTTTCTACTTAAAGCTGTCCCCAATTTCATGTGCACAGCTGTCCTTCTATTCTGTCCTTCTACTCTAAGCTGTCCCCAATTTCATGTGCACAGCTGATCTTCTTCTACCTGCTATTGCATGTGCACAGCTGCCCCTCTATTCCACGTGCACAGTTGCCCCTCTATTTCACGTGCACAGCTGCCCCTCTTTATTTTACGTGCACAGTTGCCCCACGTATGTGCACAGTTGCCCCACTTATGTGCACAGCTGCCCCACTTATGTGCACAGCTGCCCCTCTTTATTTTACGTGCACAGTTGCCCCTCTATTTCACGTGCACAGTTGCCCCGCTTACGTGCACAGCTGCCCCACTTATGTGCACAGCTGCCCCTCTATTGTGCACAGCTGCCCCTCTATTGTCTCTTGAGCCAATGGGATGCCTGTCAGCAGAAATTGATGGCAGCAGCAGCACTCTCAGCCCCAGCAGCAGTAACAGCATAGGCGGCCAGCTGCAGGCATCTCACTCTATCACAGCAAAGGGCAAGCTCCTCCTGCTATGCGGAGCGCATGGTGTTGGTAAGACCACACTGGCAGGCGATCTTGAGAAGGCTCTAGCACACGTTGAGTTTGAAGGGCTTAGGGAGGTGGCCCGCAGCATCATGGTTGAGCAGGGCATCACGCAGTCCATGCTGATGGAGGACGTAGCCATTTTCTGACGCCTTCAGCACGATGTTGTCCACCGCCAAGCAGCACTGGAGAGGTCCCTTGCAAGTTGCCCTGGCTCTTCCGGGAAGCTGCTAGTGTCTGACCGTTGCGTGGCAGACCCTCTTGCATATGTTATGTGGAAGTTTGGTTGTAATTCGGCTGAAATAGGCTTCTCTCATAGACTTGGTCATAGTTTAATTGTGATTCAGGGAACCTAGATCAGTTGCACTGTTCAATGTATGGTTCAAATGAAAGGATTGTGCAGAGGCAAAGGTTTGGACCTAAAGAGCCTTCAACAATGCACTCCTATTGGAGTGCGTGTACCATATGAGATTGTTCTAAAGGCAACCCCACCCCCCAAAGTAAGGACTGGCGCAAGTTTTGCATGCTTGCAACCTTGATTTTAGCTGACAAGGTGGCTGGTAGCTTGAAAAGCAGATTAAAATGCCACAAGCATGATTCTAATAACAAACCTACACTCTTGTGTGCCTTATCAAAAGTGATACGATATAAGCCAAGGGTCCATCTATGCTTGCATTTGGAGTTGTCAATAAATTGTACGATTATGACTGGCTTTCTGGATGATGAGCTGATTTTGCACATGTTCTGCAACATTTTCCTCGACACTTGTATCCAAGACGCAATATCGTGCTGGCAGATTCCAAGCATGTTCATTAACTCAAGCCTCCTCATTTCTCACGCAGTTTCAAACCATTCAGGCCAAGCCTGGTGCACCATATATTCAAGCCTCCTTCCTGTATCCCCCGCAGTTCCAAGCCATTCAGGCCGAGCCTGATGCACAGGAGGCTCTCGCACAGTACCGCTCTTTGGCAACGACCTCGGCCTGCCTCACAATCTTGGTACCTCCCTTCAACATTGCTGCAGCAAATGTTAATGACGGTGTACGCATTGTCAGTGGCCCAAAGGATCTGTGCAGCCTCTCTGCGTGTATGCGCTCTGTGCTGGAGCGGAACAGGGTTGCCTTTCATGTGCTTGAGTGCACCAGCCGTGAAGGGCGAGTTGCAGAGGTTGCAAAGCTGCTTGCGATGTAGCAATGATGGATGACATGGGAGTGGACAAATAAACGTGTCAAATCCTGCTGGGTACAGGTTGGGTTAGTGATGTTGCCTAAAGTGCTCACCATTCCACACAAGAAGGGTTCTAGTGAATTTGGTTGTGCATGTGTATTTTTCGCTCTTTTTGGAAATTGCCTTCAGACCTGAAAGACAAAATAAACGTATGATTGCTTCAGGATTTGAGCCTCTTTGCATTTAAACCTTGTGCTACTCGCCTCAAGTTGAGCTTTACCATGTTGTTTTAGTTGGTTGATAACTAAGAGGCCATTCAATTATACCTTTGTTACATTGCTGGGATTCTGTTTTAATAAAGCGATCAGAATATGACGTTGCAAAAATAGATGGTCGATAATGAATGGTAGACCCATTGGCAATCGGTTGAAGGAATATCATTTTGGCTGTTTTTTTATTGCCCGTTTGTATCTGTTTGATATGACCATGAGGTTGGGATGAGCCAAACTAGTATGCAGAGTAGAAGGTAGATATTTAGGTGTTTGATAAATGCACAACGAGCGTGCTTTGCCAAATTACGGCATTTTTTTGGTTCCATGCGGTTGCAACCTCCGAAAATATTTGAAGGCCACGCAGGCAGCAACAAGTGCCCTTTTTCCTGCCAGGAGCCCTATCTTGATGGTGATGATAATACTTATAAAATAAAAGCCTTTACCCCAGATCGCTGGATTGTTCAAATGTTTTTAAAATGGATTCCTGCTCGTCTAAAACTCTACCCTGACCTCTGTAACACTATCTAGCCCCCTATTCACCTATGTAACTGCGTCCCTCACTGTCCTGCGTCTCTCTCCCTAACTCAAGCAAGTCACTGAGTAGCTGTCTGCTTGATAAATTTGACATAGAACTTGGCTAGCGTCTTAGCAATCCACCCAAGATAAAACAGAGACAAATAAATTTCCATATGAATAGTGTACTGTTTATAACCAGCTCTCATCATGAGCCCCCAGATTCAGGCCAAGCATGCAGCCCCCTGTTGAGGGGACGGGAAATGTTGAGGTACGTATTGGAGGTCTTACACATTATTGGCAAGCCAACGCGTTTTGGAGGCCAAGAATACTACCATCAACCCCCAAACGTGTTGGCTTGCCAATGGTGTGTAAGACCTCAGATATGTACCTCAACATCCCCCTGATCCTCGTTGGCCTGTTTCTCTTTTGATTGATGAGGGAATTTTACGGTACCTGGTACCAACGGATCCTATTCTTCAATTAATGTGGGAATGTTTTTGCTGTCTGGGCAGCTTATCTCTTCTTTTCGTTTTCTTGCAGCAAAATTCTGCGAATCACAGCATGTGAACTGCCAAAAAAAGGATGTACTTCATGAACAACATGACGTTTAAGAGCCACGCTTTCAAACAACCCCACTTACTCGAGGGGCTTAGAATGCTGGGATCCTGGTGCCAGAATTCCATCAAAAGCCTAGCACATATAATGTGCTCAACCCAATTATTCCACTTGTGATCAGCGATGAATTCCACGTGAGTCCCCATCCCCCTCATGCGGCTTCCACTGCCAGTGTTGGCGCTTCAGGCCCAGAGGCACCCATCCAGCGCTCAAACTCCAGCTACTCTTAGTCCCAGCCCGGGCCCATTCCATGCTCGCAAAGGCATGCGGAAGACTGGTGAGCTGAATTTGATGCGAGTGTTGCAAAATTAATGAGAGGTGTGGTGTCACGTGCGCAGCGTCTTCCGTGGCCTTAAAGGGTGCAAGAGCAGGCACACAGGGTCGCGCAGGAAATCAATTACACTGCACAAGGGTAGCTGTATTGGTGGTGGCTCAGGGTTTAGCGGTGCACTAGTAGTGTAAAGGAGCAAAAAATGCGGTGAGGATAAGGCTGAGTTTTATTTGAGAACCAAGACTTGCATAGGAAAGAATGCAATTGAGTTTTTAAGCCGGAATGAGCATTGGTCTATTACAGGTGTGACCCCCCCCTGATGACATTGAAAGAAACATTCCTGACTGGGTTTTCCCAGCACAACAAAACCTTCCAACTAGACATCAAAGCCGTCCAGATGGCGTGTTAGTTATGCCCATTGAGGGAAGAGGCAGACATTTGAATCCCAAACAGATCCCCCCAAAAGACAGAGACATACACCTTGAAGATTTCGAATTCTGCTCAGACATAAACCCGCAACTGACATTAAAAAAAGCGCACAACCAGCATCAACCCCTTGTCCAGCGTCTATAAACAAGGAGCCTCCGAGGCATCTCTCGAAACAACCAAGTCACACTTCATGTTATACTTCTTGGAGTCGGGGGCACAATCTACAATCAGTACACCATAACTCCTTTACTAGACTTAGGCGTCCCCACGCACAAAGTGCACCAACTAGTTACTAAACTGCACTGCCATGCAATAAAAAGCTTGAACAAGATTACAAAAACAAGACAAAATACACCTTAACAACAACAGTGACAATGGGGGATCTGATGGGGGGGTTACTGGTAGAGGGGCTGGCTTCAGGAGGGTTAGGTGCAGGCCGGAATGCATGGCTGACAACCCGCCGGATCCTCATTTGTCTCTATTGTTTCTCTTTTTTTCTCGTTTTTGGTGGAGCTCTGGCTAGTGCGAGCACTAGTTGAGAGCCTTTCCTTAATGCACGCTGGTGACTTCCAGCGTAGACTTTTACTTTTTTATTAAAGTTGTGTGATCTGTAGAAGGATAACAAAGAGTTACGCAGTGTTACCGCGTCACGCGTCATGAAGGAGCACTTTGGTGGCAGCATTTTAAAAGCCTCCCAACCCAAATTCTGTAAAACGCCTCCACCACAAATGAAAAGAAAAAGATCAATGGGGGTCAGGAGGGTTGCTGGCTTGACCAGAAACCGGCTCCTAATGAGATTTTATAGTAGTACTACTGGAAAGTCGTATTTCATATGCCAAATAATGAGGATCAGGTCTTATAAAGCGCATCTCTTCTATATTCGAAGCAAAGGCACACTTGGCGGATTGTTTGAGGGCTGGGTTTTCATTGTTTTGCCCTTTGGATAACCAACCCTAGATCTGAGAGGGGTCCGTCTTTCTCCTTCGTCCCCTTCCTATTTCTCTAACACCTGTAGTGCTGGTAGACACAGGAACCGTGGATGTGCACGCCTCACACACACAGTATGCTGCTTATCTGGGATTGCTGGCTTATGAGCCCCATGCTATGAAAGCTACGCTGATGAGTCGGTCAGCTGTGCACGCCAGAAACAATCATCTGATTGTCAACACTGCTAAGTCCGAGGCTGTGCACTTTACCTCCGCGGGTGGAAGCGTCCCATACTTTATACAGGTGGTGCTACCCTTGTTAAAAGGAATTTTCCTGGGCATGTTTTTTAGGACGTTGAACCTGGCTAAAGCTGCTGAACTTCAAAAGAGGGAATTCTCTAGTTTGCTGTCTATGCTTCATTTGCAAGTATTGAAGGGCACGTTCAGTGTTAGGCGGACTACCACTAATTGGACTGTGCTTCAAGAGTGTGGACATGCGCCATTGCTGTTTAACTGGTTTCAGTCCGCTGTCAAGCACTTCTACAGTGCTTAATGCCAATGTCATCATTTGCGGAAGGTAGTCCAGGCTGATCTCACCTTACAGCCCTTTTCAAGTGCCTGCTGGACTGCTCAATTAATAAGCGCTCATCAAGGACTGCGTGGGTGTGAATCATGTGTACGAGCTGTCTAAATTGGGCGTGCTATTCCCGTGCATATATTACTGTGGATTTGAAGCACAGGATGAGAGGTGTTTGGAAAGCCACCAAGTGGATAGCCCCTGAAATGCACAATAACAGCCTGGTCACTGATCATTCATGGTTTGTCATCCCTTCTTTATTAATGAATGTGTGCTGACTACTGGATGCTTTGGAAGGTAGCAACACAGCTTGAAGGCAGTTTTCGCCTATGTGACCAGCGTTCTAGTGAAGATGAACATGCATGTCCAGAACGAGGTGGACGCTCTTTTATTTTGCCAAGATCATCGAGTTCTTTGTGAGCTGAAAAAAGATTACTCCTTGTTTCCCCCTTTCTTCGAGCGCCGCGCAGGAACAGCACAACGGCCTCTGCAGCATCCTCCAAGGACGCTCCGTCACCTTTCACACCATCCTTGTGGGAGTGGCACCATCTACAATAATCACACGCTGGAGTCTTTCAAGGATCTGGGTCTTGATTATCAAAGAGTTCAGAAACTTGCTTCCAAGCTTCATAATCATTCTGTCAATTACGCTGCCAAACTTGTCCATACCAGACGTGCCCTTTCCAGCACCAACATCAACTCTCGTTAGGAGCCGGTTTCAGGTCAAGCATGCAACCCTCCTGAACCCCATTGATCTTTACGCATCTTTTTCATTTGCTGGAGGAGTTTCATGGTACCCGATACCAAAGTGGCTCCATTTCCTGAATTTATGTGGGGAGTGTTTTTTCACAGCCTGCGTAGTTTTTTCTTTTTTTCCTTTTCCCCTTTCTTCGAGGGTTACTAGGCGGCTTAGCCCTATTTGGTGCAAAAGTTCAACAACCAGCTTGTTTGTACCAGCTTGTTTCTTTTCTCAGCAGAACAGTATCTGAGCCTACAATTTTATTTGTGACTGGCCGAGACCAGTCAGCAGACGATCAGCCAAGCAACCGGGTTAAAGGCTCACCCCCAACAACTATTGTAACCAAGCAAAGGCCCAGTAGGAGCAAGAGTTGGATACCGTGCAACGTTTGGTAGCAAGTTGATTAAAGAGTGCCTTCCTCCTAGCTGCTAGCAGCTTCCAGTACTCAAATTTCCCAACTGTAAACTTGTTAGTTGGTAATTTTGATGCTCTTCCTCGTTACCGAACAGCAGAAAGGGAAATCATGACAAGGTGTCGGGCAAACTTCATAAAAGAAAGGCAAAATTAGAAGAGAATAGGTATATACCGACAAAGCAAAGGTAAGGTAAGGTAAGGTAACATACAAAGCAAAGTCCTGCACGCTTGTAGAAAAACAGGTGACAATGATTGCACGAAGGAGGACAGAAACTTTGCCTGGCTGATTTCAGTCACCTCTATCGTAATTATTGTAAACAACGCACAGAGCAGGGCAGCAAAAGGGAATTGAGATGAAACAACGGTGAATTCTGTCAAAATGCCCAATACCTCATTAATCCATTTAAGTAACATGTATCCAAGCCAACACCTTTGGTACGTAGACAAATTTAAAAGGCTTAAACAGTAGGTTTAGCAAGCAATCGATAAGGTTCATGAAATAAGGGTTCAGCCAAGCACGCAAAGCATGGTACAGTTACAACGCGCTGTAATCGATCCATGCTCCCTTGCAAGAAAGCCTCCTTTACAAGGCATGCAGAATAGACACAAACACGCACACACACACAATTCACCTACACAGTCCACGTACACACGCAGTTCAGAGGAGACTTTATTCACGCCAAAACAGTGCTTGCTTTTGAAAGTTCAAAAAACAGCATTCATGCTGATAACAGGCAAAAAAGGTGCAGAACACACAATGGTCAAGGTCAAAACAAAAGCCACACCAAGGCCTGAACCCATGCAGAAGAACAGCACCAAGATGCGCCCTTTACTGTACAGCGGAACTTGGTGGTTCAGGGTCGGGTGCATTTATGAGCGCCTCATTCTTAATGGAGGAAAAACGCGAAGGAGAGCCTAGCTTTTGCAGCTGAAGGGAGGAGTTGGGTTGCGGCGAGGTAAGGGGGTCCAGATCCTCCATCCTTTGGCAAGTGTTAGAAGAGCTGCTGGGGGGGGAGGGCTTCATATTGGCTGCATGAGTGTTTGTGTGTGTACGTATGTGTGTACGTGTGTGTGTGTGTGTACGTGTGTGTGTGTGCCTGTGTGTGTGTATGTGTGTGTGTGAGTGTGTGTGTGTGTGTGTGTGTGTGTGTGTGTGTGTGTGCGTGCGCGCGCACACGCACGGGCGTTTTATAGTGTTCAGACTCACTGGTGCAAACTTGTAATCAATTTAATCTTAAAACACCTTTTGAACCTATACTTGTGCACATGTAATCAACTCACAATGTATCTTTGGCAGAGACCCCTTGGGCTTTTGCTCCTCTTCTTGACCATTTAGGTGCACACGCACGTCCCGTGCCCTCTGGGTGTTAACCTGACGCTGCAGCTTGTCCAGCACTAGCTCCCATTCCTGTTGTGTGTTTCGTTTCAAGCACCAATTCAATCACAATGCACACATTGCCAGTTCTGGCCAGCCGTAGACATGGGCCATGAGTGCAGTGTGTAGGATCATGAGTACAGAGTGTGGACGATGAGGACAGCGTGTGGACCATGAGTAGGACCCATGAGTGGGACCACATGAGGACAGCGTGTGGACCATGAGTAGGACAACATGAGTAGGACCACATGAGTAGGACCACATGAGGACAGCGTGTGGAGTAGGCCGCATGGGGTGGACCACATGCAGGACCCATGAGTAGGACCACATGAGGACAGTGTGTGCAGTAGGACCGTGAGTACAGTGTGGCGAGTACAGTGTGTGGACGATGAGTAGGACCATGAGTAGGACCATGAGTCCAGTGTGTGAACCATGAGTAGGACCACGAGAAAGACCATGAGTACAGTGTGTAGGACGATGAGTAGGACCACGAGAAAGACCATGAGTACAGTGTGTAGGACCATGAGTAGGACCATGAGGGAGGACAGTGTGTGGACCAAGAGTGCAGTGTGTGGACGATGAGTAGGACCACGTGAGTAGGACCACATGAGGACAGTGTGTGGACAATGAGTGCAGTGTGTGGACCATGAGTAGAACCACATGAGTAGGACCACATGAGGACAGTGTGTGGACGATGAGTAAGACCATGAGTAGGACCATGAGTACAGTGTGTGGACCATGAGTAGGACAACATGAGTAGGACCACATGAGTAGGACCACATGAGGACAGCGTGTGGAGTAGGCCGCATGGGGTAGACCACATGCAGGACCCATGAGTAGGACCACATGAGGACAGTGTATGCAGTAGGACCGTGAGTACAGTGTGGCGAGTACAGTTTGGCGAGTACAGTGTGTGGACCACAAGTAGGACCATGAGTAGGACCATGAGTCCAGTGTGTGAACGATGAGTAGGACCACGAGAAGGACCATGAGTACAGTGTGTGGACCATGAGTAGGACCATGAGTAGGACCATGAGTACAGTGTGTGGATCATGAGTGCAGTGTGTGGACCATGAGTAGGACCACGTGAGTAGGACCACATGAGGACAGTGTGTGGACGATGAGTAAGACCATGAGTAGGACCATGAGTACAGAATGTGGACGATGAGTGCAGTGGGTGGACCACATGCAGGACCCATGAGTAGGACCACATGAGTAGGACCACATGAGGACAGCGTGTGCAGTAGGACCGTGAGTACAGTGTGGCGAGTACAGTGTGTGGACAATGAGTAGGACCTCGAGAAGGACTATGAGTACAGTGTGTGGACAATGAGTAGGACCTCGAGAAGGACTATGAGTCCAGTGTGTGAACCATGAGTAGGACCACGAGAAGGACCATGAGTACAGTTTGTGGACGATGAGTAGGACCACGAGAAAGACCATGAGTACAGTGTGTAGGACGATGAGTAGGACCATGAGTAGGACCACGAAAAGGACCATGAGTACAGTGTGTGGACCATGAGTAGGACCATCAGGACCATGAGTACAATGTGTTGCGTTCACATTAGACGTAGAGGTGGAAAGGCCAGGTCGCTGCAAACAAAGGAAGTTTTCCCCCCATAAATCCGGTGAAGCTTGTATTTCAGCTGTGTGCACGTGTGTGTGTGTGTGTGTGTGTGTGTGTGTGTGTTTGTGACATACAGGGGCAGCCCCACCTAATCTCCCACGACCCAGCCCACCCACGCACACTCTTGTAAATTACTGGGCTATAGGACGAGCAAACATGCTCACCTTCAAACAATGCATCACACACAGGGACAGCCCCACCTTATTTCCCACGACCACGACCACGACCCAGCCCAGCCCAACCCACACATACTCCCACGACCACGACCACGATCACGACCACGCCCCAGCCCACACATACTCCCACACACAGACCAGCCCACACATACTCCAACACATACTCCCACGACCACGACCCAGCCCAACCCACACATACTCCTCTCCTAAATTACCAGGCCGTAACTCGTGCAAACATGCTTACCACCAGCCTAGCCCCATCTCTTCCCCAGAGCCTATCCCACAAATACACTCCCCCCCTTTTGTACATGTAGCAGATGTATTTATATGTTGTAGCAGATGCATATATACTGATGAGGCACCAGATGTATATTCTTACTGTAGCATAGCCG
>Ga0307963_1001576_pt1 | contig 17551 bp, 19 predicted proteins | sample OrgLakmetagen594_FD_201829 | JGI IMG/M metagenome (GOLD analysis project Ga0307963, IMG submission 201829) | Saline water microbial communities from Organic Lake, Antarctica - #594 | ecosystem: Environmental > Aquatic > Non-marine Saline and Alkaline > Saline | place: Antarctica: Organic Lake...
TCTCTCTCTCTCTCTCTCCCTCTCTCTCTCTCTCTCTCTCTCTCTCTCTCTCTCTCTCTCTCTCTCTCTCTCTCTCTCTCTCTCTCTCTCTCCCTCTCTCTCTTTCTCCTTCACACACACACACTCATAGACACACACGCACACCTCTGTGGCTCCTCTGTCCCATGCCTCTGCTGTTCGTCGGGTGATCTCTTGCAACGGGATTAAGTAGGCCGGGCCACGAACTAGGTCTGATACCTAACGTGGCGTGAATGTGTGTGTTTGTGTGTTTGTGTGCGTCTTTTCTTGCACACTGGTCTTTTACATGTGTGTGTGTGTATGTGTGTGTTTCCATGCGTTAGAATTTACAGTAAAACCAATTAATTGCAAAGTCCATATGCTGCATGACGCTGATGTCAATCTTTACAACTCTTGCCCAAGGGCTTGTTGAGCGTCGTCTGCTCTGAGCAGTCTTCTTTTAAAGCATTTCTCGGCCACAATTCAAAGGCAAAAAGCCACAAACATGCTCACGTGGTCCAATGTCCTAACTTATATTAATTAACCTACAAATCACTTACATTACAAAATGCGCTCACTTTGCCTTTAAAGAAGGCACAAAGCCACGTTGGTGTAGTTTCTGCCCTTCAAAGATGTAAATATCAGCACTTCATACATACCATTCACTTTCATTTTTAACAAGGCGCAAAAGCCACACCCAAACGTACACACGTGGTGTAATTGATATCCTTTGATAACATAACAAAGTTTGCCCTGTTCGCTTTACACACAAACCGCTCACCTTGCCTTTTGAGAAAGCGCAAAAGCCACACCCAAACGTACACACATTGGTGTAATTGATATCCTTTGATAACATAACAAAGTTTGCCCTGTTTGCTTACACACAAACCGCTCACCTTGCCTTTTGAGAAGGCGCAAAACCCACACCCAAACGTACACACATTGGTGTAATTGATATCCTTTGATAACATAACAAAGTTTGCCCTGTTTGCTTCACACACAAACCGCTCACCTTGCCTTTTGAGAAGGCGCAAAAGCCACACCCAAACGTACACACGTTGGTGTAAATTGATGTTCCTTTGATAACATAACAAAATCAGCCCTGTTCGCTTTGCACACAAACCGCTCACCTTGCCTTTTGAGAAGGCGCAAAAGCCGCACCCAAACGTACACACGTTGGTGTAATTGATGTTCCTGTTCACCGTGTGGGTGACCACTTTGCCACACACACGCTCCCGCAGAGCATCTGCTGCTTTTACGACCTGCGTGCGGACACACACACGCACACACAGACGCACACACATACACATGCGCACACGCACAAACACAAACAAAGAATTTTCTGATGCTGCGCAAGCACTGGAAGTAAAGCAAACTAGCATTTGCCACACACGCATGAGCGCATCTGCTGCTTTTACAACATTGAAATGTTTGTGTACAATACGCGTGAGTGTGTGTGTATATGTGTGTGTGAGTGCGTGTGTGTACCTGTGCGCGCACACATGCATGGAAGTAACAGGTCAACGAGTGTCTTCCGAGTTCTCTATGTGCTGTTGCTGACATGCATGCCAGCAATACTAAGTCAGTACTATGTTTGCTGCATTTGCACATGACAGCAACATTAAATCAGTTCGCGTCCATTGCATACGTGCTTTATCTAAAGCTGTTATCTAAACACAACGTTGCGCGTATCCAAACAAAACGTGATTACGTCCACTGCATACGTGCTTTATCTAAAGCTGTTATCTAAACACAACAAGATTACGCCCATTGCGCTTATCTAAACATGACGTGATTACGTTCATTGCATACGTGCTTGGAAGCTGTTATCTAAACACAACGTGATCCCGTCCATTGCGCGTATCCAAACATAACGTGATTACGTCCACTGCATACGTGCTTGGAAGCTGTTATCTAAACATAACATGATTACGTCCATTGCATACGTGCTTGGAAGCTGTTATCTAAACATAACGTGATTACGCCCATTGCGCGTATCCAAACATAACGTGATTACGTCCATTGCATACGTGCTTGGAAGCTGTTATCAAAACATAACGTGATTACGTCCATTGCGCGTATTTATACATAACGTGATTACGTCCATTGCATATGTGCTTGGAAGCTGTTATCTAAACATAACGTGATCACGCCCATTGCGCGTATCCAAACATAACGTGATTACGTCCACTGCATACGTGCTTGGAAGCTGTTATCTAAACATAACGTGATTACGTCCATTGCGCGTATTTATACATAACGTGATTACGTCCATTGCATATGTGCTTGGAAGCTGTTATCTAAACATAACACTGGCTGCGACTTGAGAATTTGTGTTCAATGCAGCCATCCTTTCCTTGAGGCCATATATACCTCAGCCCTGTGCTCCCAGTTGAACTTAATACTTATGAATAGATCCACAATTACTCATCGAGTTGAGAGTGCCTGGCAGGCAAAAATAAATTGCAGCCATTCTCCCCTTGAGGCCCTAAGGCCTTGGCCCTGCGCCCCCAGTCACAATTCACATTTGTATAATTGAATTATAAACTTACAATTCAAAAGAATTCCTTTCCCGTTCTTCCCTTGAGGTCCTAAGACCTTAGCCCTGTGCTCCTGGGCAATCAAGTCAATGCTTGTAAACAAAATTCGCAATTGCTCAGGAAAAACCAAAGCCTTTTGTCAAAGTCCGAATTTCGTTGGTGGTGTGCCTTGGTAGGAACAGAATGCATTAATCACGAGGAATGAAATCAGCAACCAGAGGGGAATAAAGCCTTTTTTTGTGTGCAAACGTACCGCCCAAAAGTCCTGGCCACGCGCCTCCAGTAACTCACGGACCTCATCTTGAGTCAGAGGATTTTTATGTGCAGGGTTCTGTGTGTAAAGATTCAGACACAGTGTTAAAGAATGAAGGGTTATGGGTTGTGCATAAAACAACGATTTTTATGTGCAGGGTTCTGTGTGTAAAGATTCAGACATAGTGTTAAAGAATGAAGGGTTATGGGTTGTGCATAAAACAACGATTTTTATGTGCAGGGTTCTGTGTGTAAAGATCCAGACATAGTGTTAAGGAATGAAGGGTTGTTGGACCAAAAGGCAGAGGCGACTTGGGGCTCTTGGAATGTGTCAGATAGTAGAAAGTGTTTGGAGGAGCAGGGAATGTGCAGAGGAGCGGGGCTGAGCAAGAGGTTCAGCAGGGGCTGTGTGGAGGAGCATGCAGATAAGCAGGGGCTGTAGCTTGGCAGGGCAGGGAGTTCGTCAGGGGATGTGGCTAGGCTGAGCATGAAGATCAGCAGGGGCTGTATGGAGGAGCATGCAGATCAGCAGGGGCTGTAGCTTGGCAGAGCAGGGAGTTTGTCAGGGGATGTGGCTAGGCTGAGCATAAAGATCAGCAGGGGCTGTGGCTAGGCAGAGCAGGGAGTTTGTCAGGGGATGTGGCTAGGCTGAGCATAAAGATCAGCAGGGGCTGTGGCTAGGCAGAGCAGGGAGTTTGTCAGGGGATGTGGCTAGGCTGAGCATAAAGATCAGCAGGGGCTGTGGCTAGGCTGAGCATGAAGATCAGCAGGGGCTGTGGCTAGGCTAAGCATAAAGATCAGCAGGGAGTGTATGGAGGATCAGGGCTAAGCAGGGAGTTCAGCAAGGGCTGTAGCTTTAGGTGGTAAAACTCAGTGTACTGGGTGTGCTAGTTGTAGGTGGTGTAGGTAGTGTAATGGGTGTGCTAGGTGGTGTAGGTAGTGTAGGTAGTGTACTGGGTGTGCTAGGTGTAGGTGGTGTAGGTAGTGTACTGGGTGTGCTAGGTGTAGGTGGTGTAGGTAGTGTAGGTGCAGGTGGTGCAGGTAGTGCAGGTGGTGTAGGTAGTGTAGGTGTACTGGGTGTGCTAGGTGGTGTAGGTAGTGTAGGTGTACTGGGTGTGCTAGGTGTAGGTGGTGTAGGTAGTGTAGGTGCAGGTGGTGTAGGTAGTGCAGGTGGTTTAAGTAGTGTAGGTGTACTGGGTGTGCTAGGTGGTGTAGGTAGTGTAGGTGTACTGGGTGTGCTAGGTGTAGGTAGTGTAGGTAGTGTAGGTGCAGGTGGTGTAGATGGTGCACCTTAGCTTTGGTGCAGAAGGTGGTGTAGGGTTACGGGTTGTACATAAACCAACAAGCAAGCACACACCGAGCCAAATTCGTTGTACGTGAAGACCAAAGAAACTGACCTGGGCTTGGGCCGTCCAAGGCTCACTTGGACTGGGAAGGGGCTGAGGGGGGTCGTGTGTGACAGCTGGCGTAGGGTGTGTGATCAAGGAGAACTGCGAGAAGCGTGTGTGCGTGTGTGTGTGCGTGTTTTTGTGTGCGTGCGTGTGTGCATGTGCATGTGATTGTGTGTGTGTGCGTGCATGTGTGTGTGATTGTGTGTGTTTGTGTATGCGCGTGAATGTGTGTGCGTGCATTCATAGGTTGTAATTTCTTTGCTGCCAACCCCTTACAGGCCATATTGTGTGTGTATGTGTGTATGTGTGTGCGTGCGCTTGTAGGCTTTGATTGTTTTGCTGCCAACCCCTTGCAGGCCATATTGTATGTGTGCGTGAGTGTGTGTATGTGTGTATGTGCGCTTCAAGGCTTTAAGTTCTTTGCTGCCACAACCTTGCAGGCCATGCATGCTGTAGCCACGTGTTGCAGATGTAGGGGAAAACGAAAAAGAGACTGTACAGGCAGCAGATGCACACTCCCCACAATGATTGAGCCACATGCCAAACAGTCATTTGCTGCAGGCAGCAGAAGCACACCAAATATTATTAAGGAGAAGCCACAGTCACGTGCTGCAGGAAGCAGACGCACACAAGCAAGTTGCAGACGCACACAAGCAAGTTGCGGACGCACACAAGCAAGTTGCAGACACACACAAGCAAGCTGCAGACGCACACAAGCAAGTTGCAGACGCACACAAGCAAGTTGCAGACGCACACAAGTTGAAAAATATTCCACACATTCACGTGCTGCAGGCATGGATGTGCTGCAATAAATGCTGTGCTCCTTCATTGCCTACCATCGCACACAGGTCGTCCCCGTGCCAATGTCAACCCAAACAGGGCCAAACGCTTTCCACTCAAATCACAGCCTCCTATGCATCTTCTGAATGCACGATACTCAATTTTGTTGATTGACATTTGCTGGAATTGACATATGCTGGAAATTTGGCATTCTGGGGTGCTGTGTAGGGCTTGATGCAACTTTGTAACAACACTTACTACCTGATCTGAACCATAGTAGGGCTCGATGCAACTTTGTAGCAACACTTCTCTGATCTGAACCATAGCCCTACATACTGGCAACGCTGCTCTGCGAGCTGAGATAGATGAGGCTCAATTTGTAACAACACTTACCTGATCTGAACCACAGCCCTACATGCTGGCAACGCTGCTCTGCGAGCTGATATAAATAATAGAGGATTGAGCCTCATATCGATCTATATCAACGCTGCTCTGTGAGCTGAAATAGATGAGGCTCAATCCTCTATGAACTGGCAACGCTGCTCTGTGAGCTGAAATAGATGAGGCTCAATCCTCTACGTACTGGCGACGCTGCTCTAAGAGCTGAGATAGATGAGGCTCAATCCTCTACGTACTGGCAACGCTGCTCTGTGAGCTGATATGGGATGAGACTTGCGTATCCATGGTTATAATCCGACTCTTGTTGTTTTTCCAGATGCAGGCACACACACCCACACACACAAACACACGCACATGCACGCGCGCACATTACAAGCTTGTCGATTAAGGCCGGAGCGGCTATGTCGTAGGCCTCAACCTCACATGAAAATTGACTTATCAGTCCCTACCTACTACTTTTCTCCTTTCTGTCAATACCTCTTGCTTCAAAAGATCGCAGCCCCTCTTCACACACACACACACACACACACACACGCACACACAAGCACACACACACACCTCTGTAACTAAGGTTACTTAAAATAATTAAGCCCTCTCAGCGCACACCTCTGCAATTTTGTCCAGCAGCGCCTGGATGTGGTGGCTGACGTGTTGGGGCTTTGCAAAGCCATCCAGTGTGCCGTCCATGCCACGAACAACCTGTGAGGTGGAAGGAGGGTTTGCAGGTTGTCTGTAAGGATGGTAGAACGCACAACACAAACGTGGAGCTTTGCAAAGCCATCCAGTGTGCCGTCCATGCCACGAACAACCTGTGAGGCGGAAGGAGGGATTGCAGATTGTCTGTAAGAAAACGGTAACCACGAAATTGCGCAATGACATGTGGGGCCTCGTGTAAGGCCTTCCAAGTGTGCCGCCCATGCCACGAACAGCATGCGAGGTGGAAGGAGAGTTTGCAAATTCTATGTAAGAAAACGATAACCATGCAAATGCCGTCCATACCACGAACAACATGCGAGGTGAAAAGACGACATTGCATGCAGGATTCACTTCATCCCACTCCTGTTTCCAGCAGACCAAGCCTGCAACCCTGAAGAGGTGCACTGCTCCTTTCCAAAGAGCCACCCTACCACAAACAGCTTGTGCGTCATGGTAGAGGAATGACGATGATGTTAGGGGCAAAGGTGGGGCACGTTGATGCCCCTTTACACCTCACAGTGTGATGGAGTGCATGTCCCCTCCTCCTTTCTAATATGCCAGGATTCCAAGCGCCACCTACCACAAGCAGCTCGTGCATCATGGTAGAGGAATGACGATGGCAATAGGGGCAAAGCTTGGGCATGTACATTGCGCGGTGTGAAAAAGTGTGCTTTCCTTCTCCTTTCTAATGTGCCAGGACTCCACACACGGTCGTGTGCCTGCATGTCACCTTGTTGCATCTGACAATAAAACAGCGCTCACATAGGAATCTGTGCTATGCAGGGCTGGCCCAAACCGTATAACTACACCGTATATGACTGTACGTGTCGTAATTTCCCTGCGCAAAATACCAGGTATACACCTTATATACGTATGTATGTATGGTTTTGGCCAATTGCTATGGGGAACCGTTGGTGGGTAGTACTGCCAATGCACCTAAACAGGATTTAGAAAATGTGCCTCATTAATGTGTGTACACACACACAGACCCTCGCGCAACTGCACACTCACACGACCACACACACACACACACACACACACACACACACACACACACACACTTGTAAACCCACACCCGCACTCCCCCATCCTCCAATTTACACACACACACACACAAACACACACCTGCCAAGAAGGGGAAGCCCTCTTGCTGATACCTGCACTGGGAGCAGCACCTTGCCCTTTGCTGCTGCTGCCACTGCCGCCACTGTTGCTGTGCTCCTGCCCCTCCTGCTGCTGAGGGGGCCCTTCTTGCAGCCCAGGGCACCATTTGCTGCCTGCTCTCGAAACGACAGCAGCATGTGGGTCGTTAGAAGCATGCAAGGTGCATGTCACGTAGGATTGGCCAGAACTGTGTACATACACCGTATATGACCGTATATTTGATGATTTACCTGCCAAAAATACCGTGTATGCACTGTGTATATGTGGTTTTGGCCAGCCCTATACATGTGTGAATTGCAGGGAGGCGTGAGCTGGCCTTCTGAAGCCCAAGGCACCGGTTTGCTGCATGCAGCACACGTGAGCAAGAGCAGTGGCAAGCAAATTGTGGTGGACATGCGCATCAGGTGCGTGTGTACGAACAAATGCAGAGGCCAGTGAGGTGAAGAATGTGGCATTTTGAAGGCCAAGGCGCCCTCTGCGGCTCAGTGAGCAAAGTATCAAGACGTACGCACACACACACACACATAATGCACATGAAAGCATGCTGGGATGAGTGACTTAACAGATGGCCATCTGAAGGCCAAGGCGCACTCTACTGCTCATGTAACATAGTATCAAGACGTAAGACGTACATGCACATGAATGCACAGGCATGCTGGGATGAGTGTTTTAACAGGTAGGAGTTGTTCAAGGGAGGTGAGTCTGAAGGCCAGGGCACGCTCTACTGCGCATTGGGCATTACGACGTGTGCTAATGCACAAAAAGGAGTTGTTTAGAGGAGGCAGTCTGAAGGCCAGGGCGCACTCTGCTGCTCATTGAGCATTATGGCATGCACGCGATTATAGATGCAGGGGCGAGGTTTTAATTGCCATGAATTTTCCCTTTGTCCTTATCCTTGTTTTTTCCTTCGTCCTTGGAACACATTTGTGCAACTTCCTCACCAACCGTACTCACAATTGCACGCAGAAGTACAAAAATACATACATAGGATTGTATCAATCACTCACTCACTTACCCACATAAATGCACACATAAGCTTGTAAACAATCACTCACTCACTCACTCACTCACTTACCCACACAAATGCACACATAAGCTTGTAAACAATCACTCACTCACTTACCCACACAAATGCACACACAGACATGCATACACAGAAATATAATGAAAGTGTACACACACACACCTCTAGCAAGCCCTGAGCTGTCAGATGCCCTACGTACAGCCGCTGCCACACTCCCTGTGTGTGTGTGTGTGTGTGTGTGTGTGTGTGTGTGTGTGTGTGTGTGTGTGTGTGTGTGTGTGTGTGTGTTATGAATGTGAGTGTGTGTACGAGTGCGTATATGTTGGCGTGTGAGTGCTTACACATGTGTGTTTTTACAGCCTCCCCTTATAGGAGCTGCTGCTGCAAAGGGTTTCTGGTGTGTGAGTGTGTGCACGTGCTTGTGTTTTTGTGTTTTGTGTGTATAAATTACGTGTGAAGTGTAAAGATGTGTGTGCATGTGTGTATGGATGTGTGTCCAAGTGTGTGTGTGTGTATGTGTGTGTGTGTGAGTGTGTGTGTGTGAGTGTGTGTGGGTGTGGGTGTGTGAGTGTGTGTGCGTGTGTTTGTGCACGTGCGTGCCCATGCGCGTGTTACCCTCACACCCCTCTTACCTGGCCCCCCTGTCTCTGACAGCCACGCCTTCTGCTGTTGCTGCTGCAGGTGCTTCTGCCTCCTAGCCTGTCTGCTCTGCTGCTGAGACACGATGGCATTGCTGTGGGCATTGCTGTGGGCATTGTGAAGAGGCGTGCTGCTGGGTTGGGCACTGTCTGAGGCCGTGCTATGGGTTGCGTCAGAAGTGGAAGTGGGGAGGAAGGCTGTGCTGCTGCTGGGTTGCTGCGAGGCTGGTTGGGTTGTGGGTGTGGGTGTGAGGTGGTGTGTATGAGATGGTGTGTGTGACGCATCTTGGCTTGTGCGCGAGGGGGTAATAGAGGGAGGAGGAGGTAAGAGGGTGGGCAGTTCGGCACTAGTGTTAAGGTCTGCGGCGCTGGTGCTGCCGGCTTCTTTGCTGCTGCTGCTGGCTTCTTTGCTGCTGCTGCTGCTGCCTGCCCAACCAACGAATCGAGGGTGCACACCTGAAGCATGGGTTTGTGTGTGTGTGTGTGTTTGTGTGTGTATGTGTGTATGCATGTGTGTGTGTCTGTGACCGTACTTTAAATGTACAGGACGCACAACGAAAGCACACTCGCACGAGCATGCGCGCTAGAGTGTGTGCGTGCTCAAGCACACTACGCACGTCAAGCACGTTGAGCACATAAAGGATATTGAGCACATTGCAAATGCGCGTGTGGATGTGCGTGTATGTGGGTGTTGGAATGCGCGTGTGAATGTAGGGAAATTGCAAACGGATGTGTACAGAGGTATAAAGAAGGTGCTGCTAACTGCTCAGCCTTTTATCACCCATTGATAGCAAGCATGCGCTTTTACAGCTCTGAAGCTACATGCCAAGGTTATGTATATTATTTAACCTAAGCCTTAGGCTAAGGCAGTTAATTTTACATTTATACATGCCTACATAACAACAATGACACAAGCAGAACATAAGAGTGACACGTTTGAAAGAGAAGGTTCTTGTGGATCGGGCGCTAGTGACAGTCAAGTCACGCGCGGCCTTACAAAAACAGCAGTGAAAGTCACACACACTAACACACAAAAAAAAAACAATACAACACACACATACACACACACCTAGGCGAGGCAGCAATAGGAAGCCTGCTTCTGCCACGGCGTTAGCCAAAGGAGCAAGGTGAGGCCAAGGCTTTTCTGTGTGTGTTTGAGTTTGTGTGCTTGTGTGAATGTTTGTGTGTTCTATAAATAAGTTACGCTCTCACACTAGGTGTCTCACATTCTGGCCAGCATCTGGACAACACTTCATATTCTATCTTATCAAAACAGTTAAGGGTTGGCCACAACCATACATATATGGTGTAAATGTAGGTGGTTAGATAGATAGATAGATAGATAGATAGATAGATAGATAGATAGATAGATAGATAGATAGATAGATAGATAGATAGATAGATAGATAGATAAATAGATAGATAGATAGATAGATAGATAGATGGATGGATGGATGGATGGGTGGGTGGGTGGATGGATGGATGGGTGGATGGATGGATGGATGGATGGATGGATGGATGGGTGGATAGATAGATAGATAGATGGATAGATGGATAGATAGATAGATAGATAGATAGATACCGTACCTTTGCGGATCCATCCCGGTGCCTAAATTTCATAAATAAATATAAAACGTAACCCCAAGTAACCCCGGAGCCTCAAAATAAATATTTAAGCCTTTCCTGCACAAATTCCGGGGGGCATTTACCCCAGGCAGTGCATGTGCGTGTGTGAGTATGCATGCACATGCGCGTTTGTGCGTGCACATGTGTGTCGTGCTGTGTGTGTGTGTGCGTGTGTGTGTGTGCGTGTGTGTGTGTGTTTGTGTGTGTGTGTGTTGCTGGGCGCATGTGTGTCGTGCTCCAGGTGTTGTCCAGGAGTGTCGTGCTCCAGGCCTGGGGCGCATGTGTGTCATGCTGCAGGTGCTGGGGCTGCTGCAGGTGCTGGGGCAGGTGCTTGGGCTGGTGCTGCAGGTCCTGGGGCTGGTGCTGGGGCTACTGGTGCTGGGGCGGGGCCTTCTCCGCTCATCACTGTTCACCCACCCACAAAACTTTATTTTCGCCAATCCCGGGCAACTCCAGAGCCTCAAAATAAATATATATTAAATGATACCGGAACCAACCCGGAGGGGAAAAAACGTTATTTACCCGGGATGATATCGAACAGGTACGGTAGATAGATAGATGGATGGATGGATGGATAGATGGAAAGGTGGATAGATAGATGGATAAATAGATAGATTGATGGATGGATAAGCAATTGGGAGGAGGCGCGTAATATGGATGGAATAAGAGCAGTGGACCTGGAACAAAACAAAACACAAACACACTCACCCACACACATAAACACACTCAAACCAAACCTCGATCGTAAGGACAGGACGAAGAGTACAGTGTCCAGGTTATAACGACTGTACTGGTAACAATATTGTTACGGGTAATAAGGAGGTAATAAACTGGTGCAACACAGGTAATAACGGCTGTACGGGTAAAAATAACTGTCACGAAGATAATCACTGACCGTCAAGCATGCAAATCACTGACTGTGATAATCACTGACCGTCAAGCATGCAAGTGGCAGGGGATTCATGGATCACTGTTACAGTTCTAATGAGATCATCAATGACCGTCAAGCATGCAAATCACTGACTGTGATAAATCACTGACTGTCAAGCATGCAAATCACTGACTGTGATAATCACTGACCGTCAAGCATGCAAATGGCAGGGGATGCATGGATCACTGTTACAGTGATAATGTGATAATCAAAGACCGTCAAGCATGCAAATCACTGACTGTGATATATCACTGACTGTCAAGCATGCAAATGGCAGGGAATGCATGGATCACTGATACGATGATACTCAATGACCGTCAAGCATGCAAATGGCAGGGGGTAGTCACTGACCGTCAAGCACGCAAGTGGCAGGAGGGGTGCATAAGTTGGGGAACACACAAAAGGACGGCAAAAGGAGGCAGCAGTACACGGACACGCACACACGCACACATGCGTACCACACTAACACACACACGCACGCACACACACGTTCAAATAAACACACCACACACATCACAAGTGGTGCCAGGGGAAGTTGCTGATCATGTGTGTGTGTGCGTGTTTGTATGTGAGGTGTGTGCGTATGTGTGTGCGTGTGTATGTGTGTGTATGTGTGTTGTGCGTGCGTGTGTGTGTACCTGGGTTGACGAAGTCTCGGGTGACCGGCGAGATGCCTCCAAAATCATTGATCTGTACAGGTACCAAGCAAGCATGCATGTTTTCATAGGGGATTTTGCAGGGAGCAGTCGTGCTTTTCAAAGAGCAGGCGTGCTTGTCAGGGAGCAGGCGTGCTTGTCAGGGAGCAGGCGTGCTTTTTAGGGAGAAGATGTGCTTTGCAAGAAGCAGGCGTGCTTTTCAGGGAGCAGGCGTGCTTTTCAGGGAGCAGGCGTGCTTTTCAGAGAGCAGGCGTGCTTTTGCAAGAAGCAGGCGTGCTTTTCAGGGAGCAGGCGTGATTTTTAGGGAGCAGACGTGCTTGTCAGGCGTGCTTTTCAGAGAGCAGGCGTGCTTTTTAGGGAGCAGACGTGCTTGTCAGGGAGCAGGCGTGCTTTTCATGGAGCAGGCGTGCTTGTCAGGGAGCAGGCGTGCTTGTCAGGGAGCAGTTGTGCTGTTTAGGGAGCAGGTGTGTATTGCAGGGAGCAAGCGTACGCAAAAAGCAGGCAGGCCTGTGTTGCAATGAGCACAGACAAGTTAAGTTCTACAGGGGGCGAGTGACTGCAAGCTGAAATATTACTTTGAAGTGTTACAAAGAACCCATGCAAGCAACGGCTGAGCCTTGCTATTGCCGCATTGAGATCCCGCACACACACACACATGCATGCACACACACATGCATGCACACACACAAACACACACATTTACACACACAAACACACACACCAGGTGCTAACTGGGAACGCCACGCAAGTGACAGCTGGAATCACACACATGAACATGCCAGAACAAAAAAACCCATGCAAATTCACACACAAGCAAAGACGCACCCCAGCGCCTGACAGGGAGCGCTATGCAAGCGACAGCTGGAGGCACACACACACAACCAAACATGCACACACATACATACCACAAGCACATCACATACGCAAGCAAAAACGCACCCCAGCAGCTAACAGGGAACGCCACGCAAGCGCCAGCTGGGCCTCGTTTGAGGCTTTTGCCCCGTTTCCGCTATCATCAGCTTCAGGGGTGAGGTTAGGGGGGGCCTGCAAAATGCAAAATAGATGGAACTGATATTAGAGGAAATTGATAAGCAACTTTTTCATATACCTTGAATGAATGTGTACTCTCAATGAATATAAAGCAAGGCCCAACTGTGACTTGTGTGGCGCTCCCTGCCGCCCGCAAAGTGTGCATGCACGTGTGTATGTGTGTGTTTGTGTATGTGTGTGTATGTGTGTGCGGCATATCTCAGTCATTTCTCCTATTCATTGAACTGCACACAAGCACGCATGCACATACAGACACACACAAGTACACACGCACACACAAAAAATATGCACACACACGCACACACAGCACCTGCACCGCCACGCTGGTGGGCAGCAGCAGCCGTGCCACAGCAATAGACCACAGCAGCTCTTCCAGGGGGGGTTCAGGGGCAGCCGCCATTCCAGTGTTCTGTTTTGCCCTACAACGGTGGAATGGGGTGTGTTCATTGTGATTGCAAAACAAGCGTAGCAGCGCTTTGTAAAAGGCATACTAAAGATGTAAGATTAGGCCATTCCAGTGTTTTGTTTTGCCCTGCAACGGTGGAATGGGGTGTGTTCATTGTGATGGCAAAACAAGCGTAGCAGCGTGTTGTAAAAGGCTTACTAAAGATGTAAGATTAGGCCATTCCAGTGTTCTATTTTGCCCTACAACGGTGGAATGGGGTGTGTGTATTGTGATGGCAAAACAAGTGTAGCAGCGCGTTGTAAAAGGCTTACTAAAGATGTAAGATAAGGCCATTCCAGTGTTCTGTTTTGCCCTACAACGGTGGAATGGGGTGTGTGTATTGTGATGGCAAAACAAGTGTAGCAGCGCGTTGTAAAAGGCATACTAAAGATGTAAGATTAGGCCATTCCAGTGTTATGTTTTGCCCTACAACGGTGGAATGGGGTGTGTTCATTGTGATGGCAAAACAAGCGTGCCACCGTCCTGATGTGCCCACCTGTGCTTGCTGAGACAACAACAACATGACGAAAACACTGTATCCTGTTCAATTCTTTTGTGTTCCTGCAACGTGAAGGTGGTCAACATGGAACATGTTGCATAGGCCACACATGTATACACACCTACATACACACACACACATACACACACACCCCTACATACACACATGCAAGCATACACGCATGTGCACGCCCACACACCCTCGCCCACACACACACACACACACACACACACACACACACACACACACACACACACACACACACACACACACACACACACACACACACACTCTGGGTGCTTGGCACTGATCAAAGTGCTAGGTAGCCTTTGAAAAGAACAACAAATTTGAAAAGGCAGGCAGTGAAAAGCCACTCCCACATTCATGGGGAAAAGGAGCCATTTTTATAACGTAAAACTCCTTCACCAAGAGATTGGTCAACGGGAACATAAAAAGGCCTCAGCTGCCACCCTTTGATTGCCATGATGACAGCCGTTTCTTGCTAGAAAGAAGCGTGCTGGCAAGCTTGACACAAAAAGCTCGTCAGAACTGGACCTGTTTCCTGTAAGGCCAAGGCTCTCTGACAAGCTTGACATTAAAACCTGATCTAAACTGTCAATTGTACAATCGTCTTCTGACAGCCTATGGACGTAAACCTAGAAAACACGGGAGAATACTTGACTGCTTTTGCCGTTATAATAAGAAAAGGCCATAGGCTCTCTGTTTTTAGACAAAGTTGTGGTCTTTGACGAACAGCCAGCAATCAGACGGTTGCTTAGAAAGCTGCAGTGCCTAGAACCTAGTAAGCTTTGGATTATTTCCATCTTCTATCTATCTTAATTTTTGCATCTAACCTGCACGTTGAATTCGTATTAAAATGGATTGAGATGCCAACCTGTGACTTGCACGCAACAGATGAACTTGCACCTTGCAAATCTCACTTGGAGCTTGGTCATTCCAAGGGATGCGCCCTTTGTGTACTTCTCTAACTCCATAAAAGACCATTCCAAAGGATGCGCCCTTTGCGTACTAATCTAACCCCATGAAAGACCGGTCTGAGGCCAAGCCTGCAACTCTCATAATACTCTAGTGTTGGCCAGAATCGTATACACACACACATCTATATATGTATATGTATATACATACGATGTGTATATACAGTATTTTTGGCAAGGAAATCACCAAATATACGGTCATATAAGGTGCGTATACACGGTTCTGGCCAGGTATCCCATCGCTCTGGTCACGTATCCCATATCTCAACTGACTTCGCCCTTTCATTTGGGGTTTAGACGCGTTACAGAGGGGAAAAGGTTTCAAGGTTCTCGGTACTCAAGCAAGTCATGACCCTGACTGAATGAGGGGGAATCAAGCATAATAATGCGGGGGGAGCAAGCGTAGTTATGCAAGTTATTATGCAAGTTATGCGGGGGAAGCAAGCATATTTTGCAAATCATTATGCAAGTTATGTGGGGAATCAAGCATAGTTATGCGGGGGACGCAAGCATATTTTGCAAAACATTATGCTAGTTATGTGGGGGAATCAAGCATAATTATGCGGGGGACGCAAGCATAGTTATGCAAGTTATTATGCAAGTTATGCGGGGGAAGCAAGCATATTTTGCAAAACATTATGTTTAGTTATGTGGGGGAATCAAGCATAGTTATGTGGGGGACGCAAGCATGTTTTGCAAGTAAATATGCAAGTTATGTGGGGGAAGCAAGCATATTTTGCGAATTATTATGCTAGTTATGTGGGGGAATCAAGCATAATTATGCGGGGGACGCAAGCATAGTTATGCAGATTATTATGCAAGTTATGTGGGGGAAGCAAGCACAGTTATGCAAGCTTAGTTATGTGGGGGGATCGAGCATGGTTATAGTTGTGCATTCATGTTATATTCCTTACAGCTCACACCTAAGGCCCTGCACAATGTTCTCCTAAAGATGACTGTGCTGTTTGCTTCAGGGGCCAGTCACACACACACACACACACACACACACAACGTTTACGCATTGTAGCAGCGTGTTGTAAAAGGCACACTCGAGATGTTAGAAATTGCATTCCAAAACTGTATCGTTACGTGCGCGCTCACTGACAGGTACTACGCTGTACAACGCGCACCTGAAGTTTTGCACGATGCACTCCTGGATGTGGTTGTGCCGCTCCGCTGAGTCAGCTATGGCTTGCAGGGCGTGCAGTCGCTCGGCCCTGGTCTCTCCGATGCCGAGGAGGATGCCTGTGTTTGAAAACGAGGGGAATACAAAAAATTGCTTGCAGGGCGTGCAGTTGCTCGGCCCTGGCCTCTCTCGTGCCGAGGAGGATGCCTGTGATTGAAGGGGTAGGGGATTTTGTACAACGCAGAAATCCTAGAATTAGCTTGCAGGACGTGCAGTCATTCGGCCCTGGTATCTCTCATGCCGAGGGGAATGCCTACGTTTGAGAGGGTAAAGGCTTTTGTACAAACGCAGAAATCTTAGAAATAGCTTGCAGGGCGTGCAGTCATTCGGCCCTGGTATCTCTCATGCCGAGGGGAATGCCTGTGTTTGAAAAGGGGGTAGAGGCATTTGGTAGCACAATATTTGTCAAGATGGGCAGGGCGTGCGGACGTTCAGTCCCAGCCTCCCTTCTTTTTAAAGAAAGATGCCGTTAAGAGTCTCACTCTACCGTCGATCGTATTATCATCTTTGCTTGAGGATTTAATCCGCACTGGTTTCCACCCCTTCGTTAATGGAAGGTGGAGGTATTCACACACATTCGTAAGCGCTTCCAAAAGCGGTCGGGGAATGCATCTGCTCAGAAGCCAGGGCCTATACACTATCCGTTGGTTATGTACACCGCTGCATCGTCAATGGGGATGCCGGGATGCAGCCGTCGCAATAGTTCTTTTAGGATCCCCTGGACTGACGCGCTCCGTGTAGGCGCACATCGTGTGGCAGATCGCCACGACCATTAGACGACACATCTGCGTTTTTCACTAGGCCAAAAGAAAGCACAAGTGACATGTTGCAAGCAAAGAATCAGAGTAATGTCCAAGCAACTTTATTTATATTACTTATTTTGGGCCAATAGAACCAAGCCAGGGCCACGCTAATTCGGGATTCACTTACACCTATGGGCCTCTCTTTCCCTTTGCGCCCATATCTTGACTCATTGGAATAGCCAGAAATAGCGTGCGTGTGTGCATATGTATATGTGTGTGTGCACGTGTGCGTGCGTGTGTGTGTGGGCTTCATAGCAATGGTACGAAATTCCTGTACGCAAGCACGAATAACACCCAAGCATGGAGATTAGGAAACAGATACGTTGCTGTTATACAGCAAGGTCCTCACAATACTGCCGCGTAAATTGCAAACCACCAACCTGAAGAGTGTGTCCTGACGAAGGACCCCTAAGCTTTCAGCAGGGCAGCTACCCAGCAATGACGCGCACATCTCTTTTCTTAGGGGTCCTTCGTCAGGA
>Ga0307963_1001580_pt1 | contig 17539 bp, 19 predicted proteins | sample OrgLakmetagen594_FD_201829 | JGI IMG/M metagenome (GOLD analysis project Ga0307963, IMG submission 201829) | Saline water microbial communities from Organic Lake, Antarctica - #594 | ecosystem: Environmental > Aquatic > Non-marine Saline and Alkaline > Saline | place: Antarctica: Organic Lake...
CATCATGGACATGCAGCGAAGTGGTTCAGACAGGGGGGAGGACACTGAGGGAGGGGTTTTTGAGGAACACATTTCGAGTAGCAGGAAGTTAGCAATCAGTGGCACAAGTGCCACTGTAGCCCACAGTGAAGGCAAAGAAATTACGGTAATTTACCGTAATCGAGGAAAATTATGGACCGTACCGTAGACCGTACCGTAATCGACCGTAATACGGTCCCAAATTTGCGAAAACCGTACAAAATACGGTGGTGTACCGTAATTACGGTACCGTATCGTATTACCGTCAACCGTACCGTACACCGTAGGGTCACAACACTGATTATAATGTTCTGGAGGCTGGGGGGACAATTCGTGGTGGTTGGAGGGTGGTTGGTGCAAGCCCAGGGTACCCCCCAAAATAGCATAAATATGTTTTCGTATTATACGCGTATTGCGTATTAATAGCGTATCATACCGTATGGGACGTCTCAGAAGTCCGTATGACCCATCCCTGGTAATTACGGTACCGTACCATAATGTTGTCGTATATAACGGTCCAAAATTGGTCAGGTTAAAAAGACGGTGTCCGACCGTACAAGAAGGTCCCACCGTACTGTACAATTTTGATCAGAATTCGGCTTTTGGGCCATAAACTCCGCCTAGAAACACTTTTTTTTATGGATTAATTGCAAATCAGGGCTGCGTCTGACTACAACTTTCCTTGCAAGCCACTGCTGGGCCCTCCTCCGAGCTTATGCAGCCCCAACCCAGCCTCAGGGTCGTTCAGGGAAAGCATTATGCGGCGTCAGCACATGAGAGGAACATTCTGGAGGGCATGAATGAGTGGTTTTGTGGTGTAGAGGCCTTTCTATGGCCAGGTATTTGCGCTGGCAGCGCCAATTTGGCAACGTACCGTACACCAAAATGTACATTACCGTAAATTACGGTAATTTTCAGCAAGTTCAGAACGGTTGTACGCCGCAATTTGACAAACACGGTCTGTACCGTACAGACCGTAAGTGTACCATAACATACTACTCGGCAAGCCTGATTGAAGTTTGGTAAAGTGGCACTCACAGCACCCACTTGCTCAGGAGTCCGCCAGCGGGGTGTTAAGAACTCCAGCAAGCTTCAGATATTGCGTCGACGTAAAAATAGCATCTGTAATACGACGCATGATACTATGAAGAACGTCAGGAAAAAGGATAAAATGGTTACGTTGGAAGTGCTAACACACTCTCCGGATGCAAATGGGGGTATTTTTTAGGCGGAGTGTGCCTAATTTAAATTTTAGAATTGACCATCACAATTTGCAAAACAATTTTGATCAGAAGCGTTTTGTTCTCACCTTTGCCCATTACCAAATGAAACAACTATAAGCTTGATACTTTGTTGCATTTTGCAAGATACAAGAAGCTTTCAGTCAAAACGTCTGACTGCCAACTGTTCATAAAAGGCCATATTTCCATGTACGAATATACATAAAGATAACCGTCATAAGTGTGTATGGTTGGCCAGGATCATGTACTACACTGTACATGACCGTATGTCCAAGGTTTCCTCCCCGAAACTTCCTACATATTCCATTGTGTAGTTATGGCCAACCCTCACTACACAGTGCAAGGCCTGTACATTTGCTTAGCAAATTTTGCTTACCTACATTTGCTAAGCAAATTTTGCGAACAGACTGAATTACCACTGTACACCACGGAAGTCTATAACAATGTACCCCAATCATCACACTGCAGGGCCCCACCGTTTCCAACGTCTACACAATGAGCGAGGAAGGGGGTGCAACTCACCATGTGTACGCTGCAACCATTTGCGTGACAAAAAAGCGTATCTACGGTGCTGTTAAGGCTTTACAAAAGGTGGGTATCGACTGCTATCAGTGCTTGCTCTTCAACCCAAAGTCGATCGGCTTGTTTTTCTAGCAACAAATATTTAATGAAATGCGTAAAAGCTTGCAACTTGAACAATGGCACGAACCCAAACTAAACACCTGCTTGTTGCCTGCCTGTCGACAGATCGGTGGAAGTGACGTCTTGGTGCTGCCTATGACATACATCTTCAACGAGGAGCCCATACGATGGCGGAACCTGCTGAAAACGTTGGGACTTGAAAGCAAGGACGTTTACCAGTAAATTAGATCAAGTTTTGCAGGGGGTAAGGGGGAATTTGCAACCATGCCTAGTAATATCACATTAGTAACTACAAGATAAGAAGTTTGCATAATGCATGCGCAGGTAACATTCTGTAAAGCGCATCGTGGTTTTTATATTCAAGGCATGTTCTGTGCCTATCATTCTAGGAAGTTTGTAGCTTGTAGAAAAGAATTTCATCAAGCTACACTGGTAGAGCTAATACATCCAGCGTGGTGAAAGACTAGAGCACTTGAGTACCAGCCCCTCAAAGCTCCTGCCTTGTCGCCAAAATCAAGGCATGGGCCACTTAGTGAGGCCCTCACTCTGGGGTCAGGGGGCATCTGAGCGGAAGCTTGGAAAAAGCCTGAAACCAAACCAAAAAGAGATTAGAAAATTCAAGGGAACAGGGCTAAACCTCAGCCACAAAAGAGGCCACACCATGTATATATGGTTGGTTTTTAAAACGGGTTGGGCTATCTTCCTATTGTGGTGGGAAGACCAGCTGGCGGTGCTGTGTGTGGAGGCTGGCCAGATGTTCATGCGGACAGTCCAGAAAAATGTGTTCCTCATCCTGAACAGAGTGCCAGTCACACTTGTCACAGATCCTGAGCTCAAAAGACCTTCTATTCCTGTTATGACGCATTCTATGGACCAGAAAGTTATGGCCAGAAAGGTGAAGGCAAGAGAGCGAGTGCACGGCTGAATTGTTGGAAATCTGATCGTAATTTCGCTCTTTTTGCACGATTTTACAGTCTTAGCCAGGCAAGTGCTGGTGCAGAGTTCATCTAGCTAGCAGGGCCCACAGCAAGAAAGTGATGAACCAAACCATGTTTGATGTTCCAGCCCCCCTCGTTGTGCATGTGCTGCCCTCACACGCACAAGAGTTTATGTATTATAGTATTTGCCTCCTTCATTCTTGGTAACCTCAGTGTGACAGTCCATGTTTTTCATGTGCCCACAACACACTTGGGGGGGAGGGGGGGGGGATGACTTCCCCTCTTTGATTGAATGCGGTCGGTTGGTCCTGGCAGATGCTTGATTGTTTTTACTGATTTTATACAGTGCTGCAATGTCGTAAACAGCAAACAGTGTTGTGCCTTTTTTCCCTTTTTCAGGGTTTTTGGAGGTGCTACAAGCAAGTCTGGTGCTACAACAGCAATTACAACATTTTTTACATACGCAGCTTAGCAGTCGCACGTTTTGACTGATGGCTTGATCTGTAAACTCTGTTTTGAAAGCTGGTAGATACTAGGGATTTCCCTCAGGACCAGCTGTTTTGATAGAGGTGTCAGCGATGTCACGGTGACGGTCAGAGTAGGTTCTTATGATTGACTTTCTAGTAGCAAGAGCATCAACATCCCATCAGAGCTGCTGCTCCATTGCCAGAGGTCCTTCAGGATGAATCGAGGTCCATTTTTTATATAAAATAATAAAGTGGCAAAGAAATACAATGAAACACTTGTCTGAAAAGGCTTCCATGTTCAAAACAGAACAGTTGTTGTTGTCGCCAGTGCGGCTGCTGCTGCCGTACATGCTGGTATTGCTGCCTTTCAGCTGTTGTTGGTACTGCTGCTGCCGTGACTGCATCTGCTGTCCTTGCTGCCCTTTTGCTGTTGCCATTGCTGCGACTGCTACTGTTTACCGTTGCTAAGGATGTAGCCTCCTCCGCCGTCTATGAGAGAAGAGAGCTCGTCCCCTCTATATTGCTCTGTTGCAACAACTCGGTTTTTCTCCCCCATGTGTGAAACCACTCGCTTGCTCGCCAAACCCTCCGATTGCGAACAGCTCCAAACAGTTTTTGGCACACTTGAGCTGACAAGACAGCATCATGCTTTCACCTGTCTGTATGACCTACTAATTGCCCAGGCAGTGCTCGCAAAGCACAAAGACAGGCATGCAGGCACAGGTGGTACGTTTTTTGATCTCACAGCGACTTAAGTGTGAGGTTAGTGCAGAAGGGGTAAGTAAAAAGCAGGTTGCTAAAGGCGGCGGATGTAGGCAAGCAAGGCAGGCATGTTTATGCAAAATGTTACCTGATTGGATTCAAACTAGATAGCTCAGGTGCAGAACAAGTGTGTACTCTCATTTAGCACAGTTTTGTAGAGAGCGGTTGTCAGGTCCTTCAAGGTGTTCTATAAAAATGCAATCGTGCAAAGTATTAGGTACGGTGCTGCTCCGGGCACTTTTCTGCGTTTAATTTCTTGGGCTTATTAATTTGAGGAAAACAAAAAAAGGTTGGCCTGAAACAAATCGAAAATGACACGTTCTTCATTTCATCATGGCCGTAAAGGAATGGGCATTGGCAAGAAAAGGGGCAAAAAAAGGGTAAGTGTGCTACTTTGGTCCCCATAACGGAATAAATACCTGGGCAGCGGTGCTGTGTGGAGGAGGTGACCAAGCACAGAGAGAGGACGAAAGGAGGGCCTGCAAGGAGCAGCAGCAGCAGCCAATGGCGCGGTAACAGAAGCATGCCATTGACCGATGCACAAACAGTGAAAGTGTGAACACCGAGGTCAAGAGAGGGCACGAGTACGCAACAGACACATGATATTCACGCAGGAATTGAGTGTTTGTAGGACCAGACACAAGCAGGCACATAATGTACACGCAGAAATGAGTGTATGTAGGAACAAGCACAAGGAGAACACACAAATTTGTCTGAAAAAGAAGCAGCTTTCCTAAGTTCTGGCATGCAAGGGGTGCTTGGCAGCATGTATATTGGATAGATATCCTGTGTAGCACAAACAGACAGAGAAAAAACTTGCATGTGTAAGGCTTTGCTCCTTCGCTGCTCATTACTCTTACTGTCCACCTCACACAGACATCTTACCTGTTCACATTCTAGCAGACATAAACCACACCAGACTATCACTCATGTGCAACACAGCAGCATATGTCTGCTTTGGATGCAGGTTTTGTGAGTTGGAATCGTGAATGTACTAAAAGCAGGGGTGGCCATACCATCACTTATATATGTACAGCATTTCCAGCAGCAGGACGATCTCCAAGTACCGGTTAATACGATATGTGTGTATGTGTGTACGGTTATGGCCATAGAACAGTGATCAAACGCAACAGGGGCTTGCTGCCATCTCATTTGCACGCGCTGTCGAAGAGCATCTCATTCGCTTTGTAGACAGAGAAAAGACTGAACGCCTCACACCAATTACCTGCAGGCATTCAAAGGCGAGGCGATGAATGACTTAATGATTGCTTGCAAGGAACTTTTTATAACCAGAATGCTGTTGCAACTTGATGGCTGGAAGCGACACTAATAGATGCTCACAAGCTCCCTTGCACACATCAGCTGCCAAAGCTCCTCAGGTTGGCCTGGGTAGAGCAAGGCACTACGCTGCTCAAGTGATAACTATACACGCAAACAAACAAACTCACGCACAAGCACACACACATACACACACGCGCACGCACACGCTCACACTCTCACACGCACATACTTGTACCCACACCCAATTCCACACTCCTGCACTTCCCCATGCCAACCCCCACTTAGACACACAACCACTCACTCATTCACCCACAACCACACCTACATAACACACACACATTGACACACAGCACTCACTAACCTGAGGAATGCCGCCCCAGACCCTCCTGTCGCTCCCTGAGCGATTGGCACCTGCACACCGCACACCAGCACATTTCATCTCTGCCCATCTGCATGGAAAGGCTCTAAACAGTGGCGATGCACAACTCTAACCTAGTGTGTTAATAGAGAGGACAGTGTGGGGCAACGGCCCAGTCTATCTCTGCATCCACAAAGTATAGAAGCTGCAGTACGAGCTATAAAAGGAGTGCAAGGCTGTTGTCTACTGGCATCTACAAAGCAGTGCGAGTCGATTGAAGGGGGCCTTCTACGTGATGTAACACATTAAAGACAACCACACAGTTTGGTACCACACACTACAGAGGACAAACCACAGACCACGCACTACAGAGGCCCCATCTTCATCCACACGCTCCAACTCATCAATCATAAAGTCTGTCCCAGTAGACAAAGCAGTGCGAGTGAGGTTTGCTCCCTGACCAAACACACAGTACACTGCTAGCCACAGGAATAACATGCCTCAATCCTCCAGCACAAATTACAAATTACCTATGGATAGCTAAAGAGCGTCCCATACAGATAGTTATAAGTATAGGAGGAGAGCCTTCTAACCCAGTCTCATGCACACACACACTTTTCATAAACTGTGCGCAGAGAACAACCTAAACACACACTACGCGACCCGTCTGTCATCTCGCAAGACCCCTCGCCGCCATTGCAGCAGGAACAAAGCCTTGATCCACTCCTGTAGTTGCGCTGCCCTTCACCAAGGCAGAAGCCCTGCCTCCTCCTCCTTCCATGCCAGCTGTTGGCCCCCCCTGCTTTGCCTCCTCCTGCAACCCCCTGAAGCACAGCCACAGGTCTCGGTGCATGGGGTGTGCTCTCAGGGCGGCACAGCAGAGCTCATGTGCCGCATGAGGACTAACCACGCGTGTGAGGGCGACCGCCTGCTGCCAATCCTGCACGAATTATATGCACATGTGTACAATGTATGTTTGCGTGCATGTGTGTATATATTTGTGTGTGTGCATGTGTGTATGTATGTACGTGAGATTCTGCCTGTGGTTCTTTGAATACATGCAAGGCAAATATGCTCGTCCATAAAGATGCTGATCATCTTCCGCCAAATGAAGGAGTGCCTTGTACCTGCCTCGGTGATGGACACCAAATACGCAAGCGGCGTGTAGTACAGATGGCTTCTTGAGGGTAGTATTAGTAATTTGTAACTGGATTAATGTTAGAAGGGGCCAAACCAACACTAAATTATGTAATTGGGGCTGCGCATGTAGCTGCGGATGCACGGGAGCCTCATCGTTCAGCTCACATCTGCCCAGCTCACTTTCCTCAGCTAGTTTTTGCCCTAGACACATTCCCAGACTTATCCTATGTCACGTTCCAGCTCAGGTAAAATGTATAATGCACAGTCCATATTAAGAGAGGGCCGACCACACCTGTGGTGGAGCAGAGGGCTGCGCATACAGGAGATGTCCTGCTAGCAAGGGAAGCAGCCAAGAAAGCCAGCCCAGGGTTGAGGGGGCGTACCATCGGCAGCAGGAGAGGTGGTGGGCGTTGGTCCCTGGAAGGCCGTGATAGTTTATGAAGGGTCTGATAACTATGAATATGGAGGCATATGGACGTTGGCACGTACCATGTACATCATGCATATCAGATTGTACACTGGGAGACAGTGAACAGTGTTTATATGTGCCTTACATTTGAGTATGGAGGCATATGGACGTTGACACATTACACACACACATCACCATGCACATCAAACTACTCTAAGCAGTGCAGCATCATGTGGCGTCATCATGCATGGTAAGTCGCTCGCATTGATGTAAGCTTTCGTGAGCAGGAGCACCTCCTTGGCTGCTGCTGGTACTACCAGAGCTGCCCGGCATGGCTGGGCGTGATGGAGCATCTGCTGTAGCAGGTTGGAGGGGGGACTCAGGAGGGGGGGAGAGGATGCTGGAGGCAAAACTCAGGAGGATCTGAGGAACGGCCGGGCTAGTGGGATGGCGGGCGGCGAGGGTTTCCAGAACTTGTACAACCTGGGGAATCAGGCAAGCAGAAGTACAAGAGTGGGCGGCCCTAATCACTGCACACTGCTGATAACCAGTGGTCAGAAGAGGGAAAATTTCACCAGTCACAATGTCAAGCCCCTGGTGGTGGGGAGGCCCCCTTACCCCCAAGGAGGACCCCCCCCTTGTCTGTCCCGCAAGAGTTGTAGCAAAAGCATGATTGGAACATGAGGGCAATGATTTGAAGAACTAATATCACAGGGGCAGTGCTGGATGTGGATGAAGGGTGAAATCAAGTGTGTATGCAGCCTCAAGCTCAGTCAGCTAGGCTGCACATGCAAGCAGCATTGGGACCTGGCAAAAAAGGTGTCATCAGCACCGCAAGCCTTCGCGAGGGAGCATCACAGAGCACCACACTCTCACTCACCACGACAGAGTGAGGTAGGCAGGCACAACTCAACGTCGCAGCTAGTGCACCAGAGTGTCTTAAGTCGGGTGGGTACATCGCAGACCGTAGCTTCCCGTGAGGCAGGGAAAGAGCGCCTGGGTCTGACAGTGGACTCTGGCCTGTGGAGTTTAGGGCGCCGCCTCCACCGCCACCAGCAGTAGAGGAAGCTAGCTGAAGCACAGGCAGGGTGCTAGCAGCACCTGCAGCTTTCCCATGTGAACCTCGTGCACCTTCCCCTGTTTTGCTCCCAGCAGCTGCTCTTCCTGCCTGCAATGGTGCTGCTGCCCCATGTACGTCTCCCTGTGCCTCTTTGCCCTGCTGCTGCTGAAGCTCTTGCTGCTGCTGCTGCAGCCCTGCCTCAGTGCGGCACTTTTTCGATGCAGGGCCCTCTGCTGCAAATTCCGCAGCTGCTGCCTCAGTTCCTCGACTTAAGTGTTCTCCACCCCCACTGCCCCCACTGCCGCCACTACCTGCACTTAAGCCCAAACTTGGCCCCCCCCTGGAAGCCAACATGCTGCCGGCAGAACGCGGGGCTGGTGGGTACTGGTTGTGCATGAACAGGGGGGACAGGGCGGAAGGCATGTGGAGGGGCCGGCTGCCCTCCTCTTGTTCACTGTAGGCTGTCAGGAGGGCGACCTCCTGTATTGCGTATATTGTATAAAACAATGTGTGTGAGTTTGCGTGTGTCTTATGCAAGCCCTATCATCGTTAAAAGGGCAAGTGACTGAAATAAAGTCAAGATGAAGGACACAGGTGTAGTTCGTTGTTGCTGGTGTTCAAGGAAATACTTCCTCCGGGATCCATCTGAAGGTGATTGACTGCGGAAGGTGGTCGACGTATTTTTAACAACGCTTTTTAATATGGGATTAATGTAGAATGTTGATGGGCGTGGACGGGGGACAAAATGCAGTAAAGGCTAGCATATGTATCCCTTCCTATTCACAGCCTGCATAACAGGAAGAGCTAAGTCCACAGCTTAAGTATGCAAGTCCTTTGAAGCTTGGATGTTTTGCAGCATTGTCAATCTAGCATGCTCACACTATACAAGGACAGCGAGCCCAAGCCATGTTCATGCAGTGCATAAACAGAGCCTCTGGCAGGATTTCCTTGGAACACGGCCACATATGGAGTGCATGTGTGCAAACCTGACCAACCCCGACTCTGTTCCTGTGCCTCCCTGTCCCTTGCGTACAGACCATTCCTGAAACGGATGACATGCTCCCAGAAGAGAGGGCACACTGGAGATGCCTTTCCCGGTTGCTGCAGAACACCAGGAAAATGCACGCACCCATTGCAGAGCAAACTAGAAGGGGCACGCACCCATTGCATAGCAAACTAAAAGGGGCACTCACCCGTTGCATAGCAAACTAAAAGGGGCACTCACCCGTTGCAGAGCAAACTAGAAGGGGCACGCACCCGTTGCAGAGCAAACTAGAAGGGGCACGCACCCGTTGCAGAGCAAACTAGAAGGGGCACTCACCCGTTGCAGTATGCCTTGGGTGCGCAGCACCGCATGGGCCACAAACTAAAAGGGGCACTCACCCGTTGCAGTATGCCTTGGGTGCGCAGCACCGCATGGGCCAGCTTGGAGGGTGGAGCTGCCGCTGCCGCTGCTGCTGCTGACGTGCTGAGGGGGGCTGGAGCGCGCAATGCCTGCTGCTTGCACGCATCCCCAAACTGAGCCAACAGCTGTGTGCAGGCCCGCAGCAGCGCAGACGAGGTTCGCGCCCGCCAATGCAAAAGCACTAGTCGTTCCTCCTGTTGATGCCCCCACAACAACTCTGCCTGCTCCAAGCACTGCTGTGGTAGCTGCGGTTGCTGCAACTGCCGTTCCTGCTGCTGCTGCTGCTGTCTTTGCCATGCACGTGCATGCGCAGCCTTTAGCACTGCACGGCTACGCTGCACAGCCCGTACGGTGGACTGAGCGTGCGACACTGCTGCACCGCTCTCCTTGGTGCGCTGCTTGTACGCCACAACAGCCAGCTCGCTAAACAGGCCGCGGGGGAAGGTGTACACTTGCTGCTGCTGCTGCTGCTGCTGGCGAGGCTGCTGAGAGCCGGCACCTCCACTTTGTTTCCCTTGTAGCTGCTGCTGCTTCTTCAGGTGCGACTGCAGCGTGGCGGCATCAAGCAAGGTCTTCGTGCTGCTAGCTAGAGTTGCTTTGCCCTGCAGCATCAGAGTCTGCAAGCTGTAGCACACCCACTCCAGCCCCACCACTTCAATAGACGGCACATGCATGCTCCACACGCTCTCCAGCCCAGCCTCAACACCACCACCCGCCCTTTGACTCCCCATGCTGCTGCCGTTTGAGGTGGTGCCGTGGGCAGTGGATGTGTCAGGGGGAGTTGATGTGGCTGCGCACAAAATTGGTGGAGTCAATATGGCTGCGAGGTGTGGAGGGTAGGCAGAGCTATCTTGCTGCTGCTGCTGCTGCTGCTGCTGCTGCCAGCCCTTCTTTAACAACTCCTGCTGTTCTTGAGTTCCTGAGGGTAGGCCAGGTACGTCTTGTGTGGCATGGGCTACAAGGCCAGCCAACTCCTCTGGGGTCGCCACCTACGTGTTGCGTGTGTATGTATGAGTGTATGTGTGTACGAACTGAGTGTGCGCACGTGTAAACATATGTGTGGGTTGTCCATGTTTCTCGTGCACGGGTGCATTCCTACCTTTGCTTGATTATTGTAGCGTGCATGCATGCCTGCACTCATTAAGCAAGCATCTCAAATCTTTAGAAGTCTTTAGAAAAAAACGTTCCCTTGAATATAAGCGTTGTTCTGCACGATTGCTTTCCCCCACCTTCAAACGTATTACAATTTCAGGCATCACGTTCGCCCCAATTTGAAACACTCTCTCATTACGCAAATAGCAAACACCCAGGCACGAGATACAGCAATTGGCATCGCCCAAGCAAGCACACTCACCTGCACATATAACTCCACTGCGCTGCTTAGAAGGTCATACACCACGAGAGGCGGGGTGGGTGTTGAGGTTGCAGTTGTACTAGCAGCACCTGCAGCAGCGCACTCACATCCGGTTGCTCAGCATTAGTTTCAGACTCCAAGTGCGGGACACTGGCTAGGCAAAATACACCTTGTGTGAGCAGCTTTCGCCTCAAAAAGTATGTGTACGCATGCACACAGGCACCGTTTCCAGCACTCACTGCAGTCTTCTGTTGATGCTGTTGTTATGTCTAAGATACGCAGCCATTGTCTATAGCATTGCCAGCACCAAAAGTGCAAACAAAACAGGCCAAGGCTGCTCTCACGTTGACTAGCATTTGAGTTACGGTACTTGTTGAAATGCTCATGCAATGGAGCAAAGTTTTTTAGGGCCTACTCAGAGCAAGCACAAACAGGCGCCCACCCACACCCCTACAGTCCACAAACCAGACACACACCTACAGAACTCGTTTGGCCTTCAACATCATCTGCAGTGGCTGCTGCAGCTGCCGCCAAACCCGCACTGAGGCACACCCCAGATAGCAGCAGCATGGAAGTACGGTGAGGGAGGGTGTGTGGGAGGGGTGCACCGGAAGGTTGGGAGGAGGAGGAGGGCGGGGGTGTGAATGAGCGCATGGAAGTCAAAGGCGGGGTCCGTGGGCGTGAGTTTGGGGGTGCGCAGGAGGGCTGTTGGGGTAGTAGAGGGTGAAGTGCGGTAGACAGTGCAGACGCATAGTGGGGGCCCAGCCAGTGTGAGGCGTGCGATGGTAGGCTGGTCAAGCGTGCAGCACAGTGAGGGCTTCCCAACTGGGCTAGCCAGAAGGTCACAAGAGGTAGGCACGTGAGCCAGGAGGAAGGGGGCAGGTGAGGCTGCTGCTGTGGGGGCTGCTGCGGCTGCGGTTGAGACGACGCTTGCGGCGGGGGTGGGGGTGCCGGAGGTAAGTGCGAGCGCTGGCAGCTGAGCGCTGCATGCATTGCTGCTGCCAGCTGCGCAGCTGCAGCAATGCAAGTCTCTGGCAGCCGCCCTGGCGTGGAGTGGAGCCTGGATTCACTTTGTAAAGAAGGAGCTAAGGGCGCTGAGGGGAGCTGCTCCTGTTGCTGTTCCAGTTGCTGTTGACGTCCCTGCCCTTGCTGCTGCTGTTGCTGTTGTTGCTGCTGCTGGGGTATCAGCACATCACTCCCTTTCCTCCTATCAGCAGCAGCAGCTAGCACACCCTCCACTGCACAGCAAGCACACTCCAACGCCATTTCCAGGTGGCCCCATATTTCGCTGCTCATGGCAAGGGGCTGGGTTAGCGCTGGCTGAGCAGCTGAATGGTTTACGTTACTGGCTTGGCAGGGCTGCTGCTGCTGCGAGGAAGGCGTGGGTGTTGTAGTGGAGAATGCGTAGGATGTGTCAGAGGCCAGCAGGAGCGGGAATTGGGAGTAGCCTAAGCGACGCGTCACAGCCGTGGGGAGCATGCCGTGCTGTGCTACATGTGCCGCGCACGTCCACAGCATAGAGGCTAGTCCGGGGCAGCGCGACAGAGCGCGCACCATGGCGGCTTGTCCCTTGGTACCTTCTCCCTCCCTGGTGGTAGCCAAGGTATGCAGGTAGGTCTCCGGCGAGTGTTGCTGCTGCTGCTCTGTGAGAGCGGATGTGGGGTGTGCATCTGAGGTGGTATCTGTGTGCTGCAAGTGATGGGGGGGCTCAAGGAGGATGCTGGTGGGGACGTTTAGGTGTGTGGATGAGGGTGCAGTTGGCGATGAGAATGCAATTGGCGTGCTGCTGTTACTTGGGGGGGGGAGGTGGGAGGGAGCGTGCTTGGATGGACCTGTAGTGTCACAAGGCAGGTCGCTGGCCAGGAAGGACCTGCACCCATGCTGTAATTGAGACAGCAGCTGAAGGGCAGCAGGCGTGAGGTTGGCAGCACAGCTGACGTGCACAAAGCGCAGAGCGAGGTCAAGGGAGCACTCCATGGCTACTTGGGTCTCCCAGGGGCTGTGTAGACCAATACACTGCTGCTGCTGCTGCTGCTGCTGCTGCTGCTGCCGCTCATGTGGCTGCCCCTGCCCTCCTTGTTGTTGCTGTTGCTGCTGCCCCTCTTGCAGCTCGCTCACTTGTACACCAGCACCAAGTCCACCAGCACTTTGTGCACCAGCCTGACCCTGTGGATTGGCTGGACCCTGTCCTGGCACACAGGCCTGCCTCCCTTCCTGCCCCATTCGTCCCGCACACTCCAGCATGCCCTTATGCAGCAGCGCACACTGGCGGCGCACGTTAGGCTCAACCGACACCAACGCTAAGCACAGTGCGTATGAGTCGCTGCCTGCAGCAGGTGTCTCCTGCTTCTTGCTGCTGCTATTGCTTCTGATGCTGCTACCAAAATTGCCTCTGCTGCTGCTGCTGCTGCTGCTGCTGCCACACAGAGCAGCCCAAGTCTGCCGTTTGCATGCCATTAATGCAGGATGGGGGCAGTTCAGCCCGTACTGCCTGGCAAGCAAGCTCAGCTGCATAGGAAGCAGCAAGGCAGGGCTCGGCTGGCAGGGGTGCTGCAATTGGTTTTCTTGGCTGCTGCCAAGGAGGAGGAAATAGCCCTTTTGGAGAACAGCAATGGCCGCGTTGCGCTCCTGCAGGTACACCACGTCATGTAAGGGTGCAAGGCTTCAGTGATCGCATATACAGGTCAGCTGTAGAGTTCAAGTGTTGTTTGAGCTTGTTGTTGGTGTGGGCATGCCAGGATTGCATTCCTGTAGGTACACCAGGTCAACTCAGCGTACGAGGCTTCAGTGGCCGCTTGTGCAGGTGAGCTGGAAAGTGTGCAGATCGGCCGGAAAGTGTGAATACTGTTTGAGCTTGTTGGTGCAAGGCATGCCAAGTACCCTGGATGTTGGGTCATTGAAGTCTTAAAGTAAGGAGGTACGGAAGGGTTCCGTTCAAGGATGTTTGCGTGGAAAGGGGGATGGCGCAATAGGTGCAAAAAATGGACGGTGTGCGACGATTTATAGAGGTGTTATAAATGAAATTAAGTGAATAAGTACTGGCGGACAGCATCAACAACTCATAGGAATTCACAAAGGGCAGGGGAATATCAGCAGAACAAAAAAGTATGCAGCAGTTGCACAAGGCACGTGAGGCACGCTTATGCAAGCCTGCACAAAACCAATGCTCTGACCCCAAAACCAATGCCAGCAATTTCCAGCTTGGAAAGCAATAAAAATGCTGTGAGGGAGGTAAACATTGAATCGGCTCATCTATACGCACCAAAACAATTGGTTACCACCATACACGCATGACGCCGATACTGGAGAAGCATACGTTTTGAAACATTCAATCATGTACAATATACATTTATGTACAGGGTCATAGCAAGCCCTTATAGCAATCTCCACTTGCAGCAGAGTGTCAACGGACCTTTACACTGTGCAGCCGCTCTCCATAGCCCAAGTGCTCAGCTGCCCAGTGTAGCCACAACAAAGGGCATGTCTACGTGGCATGTGTGTGCGTGCTTTGTGTGTGAGTATGTGTGTGCATTTGTGCATGTTATAAGTGTGTGCATGTACAGAGCCGTAGTGGAGACCGGGAAATGGGCAGCTTATGAAGACAGTGTAAAGCCAGGAGTAGTGGAACCACAATAACTAGTTGTGATTTTTGAATTTTGAACGGAAGTAGCCTTCTTGCAATGAAGTGTATGTTTGTAAATGGCATGGCATACATACACAGCAAGAGAGCGGGATTCTAAATACCCACAGACAAATTGACAAATGCACACACACAGCAAGGGAGTAGGATTCTAAATACCCACAGACGAATTGACAAATGCACACTAGTTAAAAGAAAAGTTGCAACACACCCTCACCTTGCGTTGAGGTTCTAGCTGCAGCTGGCCCTCAAACAAGGCATCCACACGGCGAATGCTCGGGCTTGAGGCATCAACTGCAGGCACACACCCTGTTTCTGCTGCTGCTGCTGCTGCTGCTGCTGCTGCAGTGCCCGAGCCTGCTGCAGGTGCCACTTCTGCTGCTGCTGGAGCTGCAGAATCTTTTATGGCTGCTGCTGCTGCTGCTGCCACAGAAGCGGGAGCGGCTCCTTTGGTGGTCCTAGCTGGGTCAGTACCAGGGAGGGTGTCGCTTGGTGGCACATCCGTGCCAGATGCGGTGAGCGCTGGAGTTGTGAAAGCGGCTTCGTGTGTGGATGAAGGTGGGGCAGCTAGAGGGTTAGGGCGTGCGATTACATCAGCAGGAGAGGCAAGAGGGGCGTGTGTGGGGCCAGCCGGGGGGGGAGCCACGTCTGCTGCTGCTGCTCCTGCTCCTGTTGTTGCTGGCCCGCTGCTTGCCTTTCGGCGCTTGGCGGCAGGGGGGGAGAAGTAGCGGTCCTGTGACATGGGAAGCGGCAGGTTGAAGACACGGGATAGCTAATCAAGAACAACAAGGAGTGGTCAGGTGTGGTGCACGCAACTCATGTGGTTTAGGGGGACTGCGACGTGGACCCCACCTTCTTTGAGCTAAACAAGGCGAGGGAAAGCTCTAACACACACACAAACATACACGAGCACACACATACACACACATACGCGGGTGAGGGCAAGCTCTAAAACACACATACACACACACGCACACATGCATGCACGCACACACATCTAGACCCACAGACACATACCTGACGTGCTCTCCCTGGCGCTGCACGCTGCTGCTGCTGCTCCTCTTCTGCTGCCACCACCACCACCAGCCCGTCTGTGGTGGTAAACGCGTGGCCAGGAGAGGGCGTGAGGGAGAGCCAATCCAACCCCGCAAGGGGTTGGCCATGTCCGTAGCCTGTGAATTTAGGGTGAGCCAATGAGGGATATGTGTTGATGGATGGCTTTGGGAGTAGGGTGAGCAAAGTGCTACGTGTGTTAATGCATGTATTTTTTGTTTGAGTGCATGTATACGGACAGACATGTGCTCATTTGAAGATAACCGGTAGCCTGTGGTTAAAGTGCAGTACCCTGCCTTACTAAAACAAGCCCGCCTTAAATTGCAAATAATTAACACAGAACGGGTCTACATGAGGACTCGACAGCACACATGGCCTTGAACGTTTAAGCTGCGCACAAAACAGTAGAAAGCATCGCAAGTAATGTAATATGGAGAGTGCAAGAGGAAAGAAGGCTTTGACTACGGCTTCATTGCATATGGTAGGTAAGGACAGGTAGTGACAGCTGAGTAACCCTACCAGTGAGTTGCCAGGGCTTAGCAGTGGGGGGTGGCACTGTAGCTAACAGCTGGCTCTGGAATGCACGGGCAACATGGAAAGATTTGCTCGGGCCTGTGGAGGAAAGGGAAAGGGCACGGGCATGTTGGAGGTGCACAAAAGGCTACTGGCCTCCGTGGTGTGTCTGTTTCTTGGCAGTAAGGGATTACACGCATATTACCAAAACACATACACATGTTTATTGTTAGGCGTTGTGTCTGGTGATTTTGTAAGTGAAGGCGTTCAAAACGAGCCTCGCCATGTTTTGAGGAGTGGTTTTGAGGAGTGGTTTTGAGAAAAGAGCTAGGATTTAGACATTCAAGCCCCCAGAGTGCAGTGGTCATGCTGTAGTCCTGTTGGATGGCCATGTAAACCACCACATGTGCGTGCAGTGACTGAGCAAATTGTCAGAGGCTGCTTGAGTGCCAGTCGTGCATATGGAGGTGGAATTTGTAGATTATAAGTACCGTACATAAAGTATATCACCGCCCTTAGTTATTGTTTTTTGGAGGGGGCGGTGACAGATTACTCGTGAAACGGTGGTAAAATATAGATTTATTTCTAGGGGAGCGGTTCGGGTTTTTAGGGGGGCGGTAGCGAAAATTACTTATTATTGGAAGTGACGAGCGGAGAGGATGCCCCCCCCGCTCCGCCTGCACCTTCCCCCCATTCTGTGGTTATGCAACTAATCAAGTTGACAGGGATGCGCAGGCGTACAACGTGCACACACATGCACACACAAACTCACACACACATATACACACACGCACAAACACATGCACGTGCGAACACACTCACACAGGCGCACACACGCACAGACAAACATGCACATGCACGTGCACACACACCAGGCTTGTCGAGTTGTACGGTACGATTACGGTCTGTACGGTACGCACCGTACTTGTTAAATTACGGCGTACTACCGTATTTGTCACACCGTACTTTACCGTAATTACGGTAAAATACGGTACGGTGTACGGTACGGTGCCAAACTGGCACTGCCAGTGCAAAAATGGCCTCAGAAAGGCCTCTCCACTCCAAAGCCTCCCATTTTCGCTCCTCGGTGTGCTCTTCCCATGTGCTGACGCCACACAATGCTTCCAGGAACGACCCTGAGGCTGGGTTGGGGCTGCATCAGCTCGGGGGCTGGCACTGCCAGTGCAATTTTGGCCTCAGAAAGGCCTCTCCACCCCAAACACCTCCCATTTCCACCTCCAGCATGCTCCTCTTACGT
>Ga0307963_1001583_pt1 | contig 17520 bp, 23 predicted proteins | sample OrgLakmetagen594_FD_201829 | JGI IMG/M metagenome (GOLD analysis project Ga0307963, IMG submission 201829) | Saline water microbial communities from Organic Lake, Antarctica - #594 | ecosystem: Environmental > Aquatic > Non-marine Saline and Alkaline > Saline | place: Antarctica: Organic Lake...
GAGAGAGAGTGAGAGTGAGAGAGAGAGAGTGAGAGAGAGAGAGAGAGATAGAGAGAGAGAGAGAGAAAGAATGAGAGAGAGAGAGAGAGAGAGAGAGTGAGAGGTGGGTAATGGTGCAAAGACGCATACACTATATGTTCAATTTGTTTGTCTAGAAAAAAAATTGCCTTCTACATAGGTGAAATATGCTTTAGCTGCATCCGACTAAACGCTGTTTCAATACCTGGCTGTGGATATACCATTTATACAGTTGTACTTTTTGTTTGCAACATTTGGTGGCGGTGGATTTATTGCAGGGTACCAGAAAAGTGTCCCAATGCCACACACTGAACCCAACAGTTCTGTACAGTGTGTCCGGCGTGGAGAGCCATCGTGGGATATGCAAACATATGTAGCACACCCATGCAAACATATGTAGCATACCCATGCAAACAAATGTAGCACACCCATGCAAACATAAGTAGCATACCCTTGCAAACATATGTACATACCCATGCAAACATATGTAGCATACCCATGCAAACATATGTAGCATACCCATGCAAACACATGTAGCATACCCATGCAAACATATGTAGCACACCCATGCAAACATATGTAGCATACCCATGCATACATATGTAGCACACCCATGCAAACATATGTAGCATACCCATGAAAAAGGTTATGCCGTACCGTTATGCTGTACCTGCGCAAGCCGTGCCTGCTCAAGCTGAACCGCTCTGCTGAAGGCTATGCTTTACCGTTATGCTGTACCTGCTCAAGCCATGAGCCGTCCCCACCCGCATGCGCAACTCAAGTTGAGTTCATTCAAAATGCTAACCAGTCACTGTTCCCACATGGCAAGCGTGACCTTGCACTTATAGCGGGCCTTCTGCTCTGTGACTCGCGGGCGTTCAGTCATAGGCAGAGCGTGCTTTGTGACTCACAGGCGTTCAGTCATTAGGCAGAGCGTGTTCGCTTTGCACCTTTGGCTTACCAGCCAAGCGCTGCATAGGGAGCGCTGGACAGGGGGCCGATACCACCTCAAGCGAGCAGCCAAGAGACCAAGACCGCCAAATAGGTCCAAGGAATGTGCACTTACGCAGCAAACCCACACACAGTGAGGACCTAGTTGTCACACTCACCTGGGTATGTTTTTGAGGTGACAAATATCAGCAAGGCCTTGTGGTGAGCGGTTAGGGGGGGAGCAAGCGGCGTAGCCATTGGTGGGGGCGGCACCTGGGACGAGTGTGTGTATGTGTGTGTGTGTGTGTGTGTGTGTGTGTTCGTCTTTGCGGTTGTGTGTGAGAGTGTCTGAGTGTGTGTTGTTTTTGCGTGTGTATCCCCACTTGCTTACGTGAGTGTGTGCAAGTATATGAGTGAGCACACTCAGTTTGTTCATCTGTGTGATTGTGTGTGTGAGAGTATGTGTTGTGTGTGTGTGCGTGTGTGTGTGTGTGAGAGTGTGTGTTGTTTGTGCATGCGTGTTCCCCACGTGAGTGCTTGCAAATGCACCGGTGAGTGCACTCAGCGTGTTCATCTGTGTTTGTTTGTATGTGTTTGTGTGTTGTGTGTGTAGGTTCCCACTCATATGAGCGCTTGCATGTGCACCAGTGAGCGCACTCAGTGGATGCCCAGCAGGTCGTACATCCTCAACACTCCACCACTTTCCTTTGAAAGTTCCGTCGTAATTTACAAAGCAGGCGCCCTTATAATCTTCCCAGTGCACATTGTTACCCATCACTCATCGAAAAAAGCAAAACCATTGTGTCTAATATGCTGCATCCTTGAACTGACTCTGCATTGGACAAAGCTTCACGTAGGCCTGCCTTTCTTCAGCCACTGATGCACGGTTATATACCTGTGGCAGCAGCAGCAGCAGCAGCAGTGGTGCCCATCGCTACTGCGTCACATCCATCCTCCCCCACCTCGCTTGTCATGCCAGGGAACTGTGAGGGAGTAGGGAGTGGAGAGAAGTGATGGCGCACAAGACTGGGGCAGGCCAGGAACGGAAACGTACACATGCATATAGATAGGTATAGGCATATGTACGTGGGATGTGACCAGATTCGTACATGACATACTCGGCAAGTGATACAATTCAGAACCATAAGTAGGGAGTTTTAAATATGTACACTATCATGTGACCGTATGACCTCACACATATGCACAAAGCCTTTTCAGGTTGCGTGTGTGTACAGGCCGGCCTTTGCTTTTGGAGGTGCTCAGGCTGGTGTGAGCACTTGTCGAGGGTTGTTCCTTAGTACACAATGACCTCTTTGGCTCTGACCAACATTTTTACAGCGTGAGTATTACAGTATCACTGTCATAGCAAACCCGGATGGGTGTGAAGCAGTAAGTAGGCCTGGCTGGAGGCTGCTGCAGATAACAAAACCGGCCAGAAGCACTAGATAAACAGGTCTTGCCAGGACCAGCCGGCAGAACTAAGTAGCAGTAAGTAGCAGTAACTAGCAGAACTAAATACCTAGCAGTAAGTAGGTCTGGCCAGAAGCTGTCAAAAGCAGTAAGTAGGCCTGACCGGAAGCAATAGGTAAGTAGACCTGGCCGGAAGGCAGTAAGTTATAGGCCTGGCCAGGAACAGTGAACATGCCTGACAGGAAGCACACACAAACTCACACACACATACACACACACAAATAGGCCAGGACCATCTGCAGGGTTAGTAGGTACGAGTGTTTTTACGCATGCAGACGCTGCCTATGTTTGAGCAGCAAGGGCATCCCCTTGAGGAAGCAGGGTGCACACATACGCACACATGGCGCATGCCACCTGTAGTGAAAAGTGTAAAGTTGGCCAGAGCCGTGCATTGATAGGTACATGTGGCAATTTGAGCAAGAAACACCACCATACATACAATCAGATACGGTGCATATATATATATATATATATATATATAAGGTTCTGGCCAACCCTAGAGGAGTGACCAGCAGAGGAACGACAGGGGGACATTGGTGTTGTTGGGTGAGGTCCAAGCATTCCAGAGGTCAGCACGTTTCAAGATGAGTGCACTTTTTGTCTAGTCTTTCACTATATTAACTCTCTTGAGTGACCAGGCCTGTTCTAGGTGAGTGTTCCTTTTCGTTATCCTGAGTGGGCTCATCTTTGCCCTCAACAACCAATGAGTTAGAATTAAGCCAGGTAAGGGGGTGTATGGGACAATTCATGCATGCAGTAGAACAAAACGAGTGCCCAACAAGCACTGTTTGAGAGCCTCCTTTTGATTGCACAATGATCTGCAACTGCAAGTACACTTCTGGACGTGCACTTGAACAGGGGCTTTTGTTTACTGAGGATCGAGCTCACTGCAAGGCAATCACTGTGTTTGTGTGTTCATACTGCAACTCACTCACAACACACACACACAAACACACACATGCACATACGCACACATGCACACACAAACACACACAGCTGTACCTGCGGGGTTGCAGACTTATGGAGAGAATGGAAACTGCTGCTGCCCTGCTGCCTGCAGTGTGTGTGTGTGTGTGTGTGTTTGTGTGTGTGTGTGTGTGTGTGTGTGTGTGCATGTGCACATGTGTACGCAAGTATGTGTCTGTATGTCCGCAAATGTACATGTATGTGCACATGCGTGTGTAAATAGCATACCCCGTATGCATCTGTTTGAGGACGTAAACGGCAAGTGCAGTTGTGAATGCTGTGTCACTGCACGTACAGCTCCTTCCATTGTGCTATCGGCAAAGGTAACAGTGCTTGCAACGCTGTAAACGATACAAGGCTTCGTGCTCACACACAAGAGCCTGCAAGCAAAGGCTCCCACCTGCACTCCTTCTCCTGCTGGTGTGCTAGCTGTGCTTGCAGCAATGGTTCACAAAGGGCGGGCAGGGCCCCAGCTACTGCTGCAGCTGTCCCAGAGTGGAGGAGACCCTGGTGGTGGTGCTCGTGGTGCTGGTGGTGGTGATGGTGATGGTGGTATTGATGGTGATGGTGGTGATGCTGGAAGGGGGGAGGAGGGGTACGCGCATCCTGTGTGTGTTGTGTGTGTGTGCGTGTGCGTGTGTGTACACGTGTGTTTGTGCATATGTGTGTGCATTTGGGTACGCGCGTCCTGTGTGTTGTGTGTGGGTTTGTGAGTGTGTATGTGTGTGTGACATACGTATGGATGCACCTGAGCATACAGATACTACGTGCAATTTCACACGCTCGTATGCGTGGGTTTTTCAGCTCCATTCATATGGGCTGTGCTGACATGCCCTTCCTTGGCGAGTTGGCACGCCCAAGCCTCTTGAGACATGTCCATTCCCCCAGCTGCTGCATTTAAAGGAGCCACTGCCAAGGAAGTAGGGCACGTCAAAGTCGCCTCCTGCTCAGGGGGCATCCCAATCCCCTGCTCGCAGCCCAGCACCTCATAGCACAGCAACTTTTGCAACTGGTTCAGCTTGTGCAGCTCGTACAGCTGTGGGCAGGGAATGTGAGTGCCCTTTTCGGTGCGGTCGACTTGCACAACAAATGCGCCATCTGCGCCATCTGATTGCAGATTGGACACCTGCTCCGCAGGCAACAGGTGCGTACCTGTTGCACGAAGGTGCGCTGCTGGCTCATCATCTGCGAGCGCACACGTGAAAACTCAATTTCCCCAAGTAATTCCACCATTGTTGGCCTGTGAGGACTGTGTGCGCCACCTTCAACCTTCATGAGTACAATAAGACTCAAGAGAAGCTGGGAGATAATTGGTAAAAGTGTAGATACTGGCAAGATACTGTAAAATAAAGCTTTTTTTTCGATTGAAACAGATTTTTGATTGAAACAGACTTTTTTTCGATTCCTAGTCCTTAGCTGGCCTAATTAGACTTCGGTCTACGAATCTTTTAGGATCGATTCCATGAGTCTGTAAACCAGCTGCTCCCCCCAAACCCTTCACAAACCAAAAGTACAGAATTGCAAAAGCCGTAAAAGTAGAAGCGAAACATCTACCACCAACGAGTGTCTTTTGCCCAGCCATAAGCCACTCGAGCAAATTTAGGCTGAGCACATGAAACATTCCAGGAGAAAATGAACACCTGAGTCACACACGTCTACATCCTATCAAATAAGCCTCTTGGTCTTGTCTATGGTCGAACAGAGCCATTGCAATGCACCAAGCTGCAGGCACAGCAGTGTCATGACAGCTCACTGCGCCTGGAGCTCCTCAAAAATCTCCGCCAGCTCTGGGGGCACTCGGCCTGAATGCAAGCCCATCAGTGTCTTGTACTCGTTGCGCATCAACACCAGGTCGTAACTCTCCTCCTCCACCAAGTTCAGTTGCTTGCCAACTGCTTTCAAGCGGTCGGCGAGGTCTGGCCGCTCTCCCAACTTGTCAAGCATGCGCATCTCCACCTTCGCTTGTGAAAAGAAAAATGTTGTTGGTTTGGGCGTAGGGGGTCCCCGTTGATATGTTCCTTTTATTTAACATTTCCCCCGATACTCAGCAAACTGAAAACTATTTTATTACTCAAAATCCTCGAAACATCTTCTTCCTTATTTATTTGTACAGGAGATCAGTAGCGCCAGCCACTCCTCGTTCCACCAGCGGTTCTGGACCAACCGTGCTTCACAGCGCACCTCTTCCACATCCTCAAGCTACACCATACACTCAAGGTTATCCATTCAAAGCTTGTCTATGTCTTGCCGGACATTTAAAGTGACTCCGCCAAATTCAGTGGACAGACTAAATAACGCAGAAGGATTGATAGATAGACGCAGGCACTGGCACGAAAAATGACATGTTTGAATGTGCACGACCATACTGCTAAGAGGTGGGGAAACCAGAACATTGAGAGTGCGTTGCTGGCCTTGCGTACTCCTGCTGGCGTTGGTGTGCTGTGTTCTCACGTAAAGACGACAAAAACAATATACCTATATGCTGGTCCTATGCTGGAGGACCAGCACCGTCTTCCAGTAAGAACAGTGATTAGGACGAGAATTCAGGCACACCCTACAACCACCCCCTTCCTTGGTCCCAAAAATGAGCAAGCAGCCACCTCCTCACTCGTTTGAAACGCGTTCAACAACGGTTTGTGAATGGGAACAAACCGCACCTGGATCTCTTTTTCAGCCCGTGGCCGCGCCCAATAGGAGATGTCTAAGGCCTCCAGAGGCTTAGTCTGATAGATGAGGTACACGCTAAGGAAGAAGCCACCGTAGCCCACGCACCTATGCGTGAGTGCATGTGCGTGTATGCGTCCTTGTTCTTTTTGCGTGCCCATTGCCTTGTTTGTGTGCCCGCGTGCATGGTTGTATGTTTGTGTGTTTGCAAGTGTGTATGTGCATGTGCATTTGTATGTGTGTGTATGATTATGCATGTCTGTGTGCATGTGTGTGTGTGTGTGTATTGCGTGGAAGTGTGTGCATGTATGTACGCCTGTGTGGGATTTGGGAATATATGTGTGTGTATTTGTGTTTGTGTGTATGTATGTGTGTGTGCGTGTGTGTGTGCGTGTGTGTGCGTGTATGAACGCCTGTGTGGGATTTGGGAATGGGTATTTGCGTGTGTGTGTGTGTGAGTGTGTGTGTATGTGTGTGTGTGTGCGTGTGTGTGTGCGTGTGTGTGTGTTGTGTGTGTGTGTTGTGTGTGTGTAATTGTATTCGTGTTTGTGCGCGCGCGTGTGGTGTACACCAGTACATGTGCCTGTTTGTGTGTATGCTTGTGTGTGTTCTAGCGTGTACCTTACGGGAAAAGACGAATGAGTATGCCGGCTTAGTGCGTTTACTAGTAATCGCGTTCAACAGAGTTGTTTTCTGGACTGTGCATTCTTGCGCAGTGAGCACAGTTGCTTTACTTCCACACTCAGCATTTATCAGAGCTTTCTTCTACGTATCCACACGCACACTTGCTCCACTCACCAGATGGGCTCCCACCACTGCATTTCTCTCTTCTGTCCTGGCTTCAAAGGCGTCTCTCCGAACAACAGGCCATTGCGCCCAGTCTGGGTGCCCTCAGACCAGAACTTGCCTGTACCATGGTGTGGATTTACACTTGCGAGTATGAAGGGGAGGGATGCCTGCGAGCTACATCTTCTGTCTCAAGGCAGGCAAAAGGACTGGGTAGCACAAGTGCATCCTTCCCCCTGTCCCTTACCTCCAGGCCATTCCCCAGCTCCTCCCCCACGGGTTGGGAGGGAGGTCTTCAAGCACCTTACTCCTTGAGAGCCTAAGCGACGGAGGAGCCCACTCATTCCCTTTCAATATTATTTTTATTATTACAATTGCATGAAGACTTGCAGGATTTCATCCGCATTTACAACGTGCAGATATCCAGCTGCCGGAGCCTGAAATAGATCCATTAAGGCCAAATAAAGGTGAAGGCGAGAGTTGCCATGTTCACACACATGTGCAAGCCCACACACTTGCACACATTTACTTGCGCATCGACACACACACCACACGACACGCACACCCAAACACGCACACGCACACACACACACATGCAAACGCACGCACACACACACACACACACACACACACACACACACACACACACACACTCACACACACACACACACATGCAAACACACGCATACACACACATACACACAAACATGCGCACACCGCACACACACAGAGGTACAAACACACAAATATGCACACATACACACTCATACACAAGTACAGGCCCATATAAACACGCACAATTACACACTGAAACATACACCCACTCACACGTGCGCACACACACAAAAACACACACACACACATACATACTTACATACATACATACATACATACATACATACATACATACATACATACATACATACATACATACATACATACATACATACATACATACATACACACTAACACACACACACACATACACACACACACACATACACACACACACTTACACACACACAGGGGACGCCCAGGTGCGATACGATGATGACCCTTCAGCCTTCGGTGCCGAGCCTCCTTCCACAGCCGCGAGGAGCGCTGGTAAAGTGCCATGCACGCAGCCGTTCGAGCATCCGCTCAGAACCCCCTCCCAAAGGCCCTCGTGACAGGAGGCAGCAGCAGCAGCCCCCCCAACCCATTCCAGGTGACGTTTGTTGACTTGTAAAGGCTAATTAACATGCATAAATCTACACCCCCTCCTCCTTTTTCAGTTGAGAAAAGCGTTCAGTCTATAAGTAAGCACAGATCTTCAAAACCTCCATTTTTGAGGTTACACAGGATCCATCTACACAGGGGATCCATCTACGTAGCAGCTCTGTCTGGTTTCTGAAATGCGTACCACCGCGTATCTGATAAATGTGCGTGCAGGCCTGCTTCAGGGCGACCAACGGGCTTGCATGTTTTACATCTGTGCCAGATGCATGCTGCAGGATTCATGAGCATGCTCTTAAAGGAGGAGAGCAATTACCTCCATGGTATGCTGGGCTGAGAGCAGAGCTGCCCAAGGCACCATACTTGTCGACAGCTGTGCCAGATCATAGAACCCATTCCTCCTTGCAAAGCATGTGTGTGTGTGTGTATGTGTGCGGGCGTGGTAGCAGGCATGCCTATAGAGGAGGAGAGTAAAGATGCTGTGCTGAGGGCACGGCTGCCCAAGACTGGCTACTTTGCCCTGGCTGACACGAAGAAAGAGGTTTACAGCAAAGCAGGTAGGATGGGGGGCGCGGATGGTGCCATAGTGGTGTCATACCAGCAGATGAAAAGGCAGGCCCAAGCAGGTAGGAAGGGGCACACGGCACACAGGCGGTTTAGAGTGTCACAGCGCAGTAGACAAAGAAAGGAGGTCTCAGCAAAGCAGAGGCGGTTTAGAGTGTCATAGCACAGTAGACAAAGAAAGGAGGTCTCAGCAAAGCAGGTGGCTCGTTTTGCCGTAGCGCAGCAAACATTAATGGCGTGCAGCAAAGTAGGCTGGTTGTGACTCTGGTAGCCATTGCCCCACTCCTAGGGTTGGCCAGAACCATATAGGTATGTACAGTGTATATGCGATATGTGTAGCAGGGATTTCGTCAAACATACGGTCACATACGGCATGTATATACAGTTCTGGCCAACCCTACCCATTCCCTTTCGTGGGCTAAGTCCTAACACATTTACCTGGACACCCTCACGTACCCACAAAGCCTGTTTGCCTTCCAACCTTAAATGTAATTGTTAGTACTTAATTGTTAAAAGTGAAATACGAAATCCAATTACTTAAGCAACTTGAACATGTTTGAACGTGCAACACACAAATTGTTTGAGCGTGCACCACATAATTTGTTTGAATATGTTTGAGCGTGCAACACACAACCTTGAGGAGCGCAGTACCTAACCCTGTTGCGCATAAACCCCAACCGTAGGCTCTACATTTGATCCTACAAAGCGGGGAGACCGCTGGAAGTCTGACTTCATTTGGAACGAAAAGTGGCAGGTGGGACCTTTGTTCCTAGATATGCTTGCTTCACATGGAACGGAAGGAGTGGAGTGCTTGAAATGCCTGACTTTAATTGAAACAACAAGTGGCAGGGGAACTGCGGCTTGGTTCTGTTGGGGGGGTGAGGACGGACACACACACTCACACACACACATACACACACATGCGCGTGTGTGCACACACAACACATCTGATCCACACAGGACAAGCTCCAGATGGAGGAATCCATCCGACGCAAGTATGATGCTGCCCAGCAGTCTGATCAAGACCAGCAAGGCCCAGGTTACAACACAGAGCAGCCCACCTCCTCGTCCTCAGCACCTGCCCCCACGCCCACGCCTGTATTTACCTCTGGTGCTGCTGCGGGCTCTGTCAGCTTCAACCGCCTGGCTCAGGTGCGTGCGTGCGTGTGGGTGTGACTGCTGGTGCGCATGTAGATGCAGGTGCGGGGATGGGTGCAAGTGCAGGTGCAGGTGCAGGTGTGGATGTGGGTGCAGGTGTGGATGTGGGTGCAGGTGTGGGTGCAGGTGCAGGTGTGAGTGTGGGTGTGGGTGTGAGTGTGGGTGTGGGTGTGAGTGTGGGTGTGGGTGTTGGTGTGTATGTGGGATCGGGTGCAGGTGCAGGTATGGATGTGGGTTTGCGAGTGGGTGTGAGTGTGGGTGTGACTGTTTCACTGATTTGTGAATGTGTGCCACGTTTTTGCATGACAAGCATACGGATGATATGACGGTAAGGCTGCTTGCCCCATTTGCACGCAGACAAATGACATGAATGAAAAACTGCTTGTCCCATTTGCACGCAGACAAGTGACATGACTGAAATGCTGCTTGCCCAATTTGCGCGCAAATTGATGACGTGAATGATATGCTGCTTGTCCCATTTGCGCGCAAATTGATGACATGAATGATATGCTGCTTGTCCCATTTGCGCGCAAATTGATGACGTGACTGAAATGCTGCTTGTCCCATTTGCACGCAGACAAATGACATGACTGAAAGGCTGCTTGCCCGATTTGCACGCAAATTGATGATATGCTGCTTGTCCCATTTGCACGCAGATGGATGACATGACTGCAGATCCCACTCCGTTGCTGCTAAGCATCAAAGAGCAGCAGGCCAAGCAACGAGAAGAACAGGCCCTGGTAAGTTTTATGGGCCACCATTTTTTTAGTTCAATTATTAAAGTTAGGGTTGGCCAGAACCATATATACCGTCCGTTCACGATCACTTCGTGACCACACTTTCAAAAAATTAATTAAAATTACGATTTTAGTTCGTGAGGGGGTTTGGGGATTAACTTTTGAGTTCGAGGGCACTTCGGGAGGGCCCTGACGGGAATTGTTTTTTGAGTTCAAGAGCCCCCCTGTGCTGCCTGTTCACTGCTACTGCTGTTTGTTATGGCTGAAGCTGTGGCTGAGGCTGAAGCTGTGGCTGATGCTGCAAAGTGCTCAGAAGCAGGGAAGGCGCGCTTGGAGCCTCATTTCGACTTTCACCCTCAAAACCACTTTAGATAATCTATTTATTACTTTGAAGTCAGTTCGGAGAGGCCTCCAAGAATTAATAAAAATTTTCGTTTTCTGGCAAAATAATTATTTAATTTCCGAAGTGATCGTAAACGGACGGTATATATATACGGTGTATATACGGTATTTTTTGGCAGGGAAATGACCAAATATACGGTCATATATGGTGCATATGTACGGTTCTGGCCAACCCTAATTATAGACCTTAAAAACTCAGGCCCTGGTTAGAAAGGAAGTTCTTCGTTTTAGAACGTCCAGTCTGACTTGAAATTAGGAAGTGGCAACAGCCCAAACTGTTGGATTGAAGTGGCGTGATTTCCCACGTCCCTTTCTTCTTGCAGTGCATAAGCTTGGTTTGTCAGTAAGGCTGCCCAAGGCCTGCTTTACAATAAGGTAAGGTTACATCGCTCTACATGTCTCTGGGGGCATCTGAGCGGAAGCTTGGAAACAACCTGAAACCGATCCAAAAAGGCGCTTGAAAAATCAAGAGAAAAGGGCTAGGCACTCTGCTTCAAAAAAGGCAACACCGGACACATCTGGCTGATTTTGAAAGGCGCTTGAAAAATCAAGAGACAAGGGCTAGGCACTCTGCTACAAAAGAGGCAACACCAGATCTGCTACAAAAGAGGCAACACCAGACACATCTGGCTGATTCTGAAAGGTCCTCTAACGAGTTGGGCCTTTACAATGAGTAAGCAAGTGGGTTTGGGACCACCATGCACACACCACCAAAGTACGTGGCGCCCAGGGAAGTACACTGGGTGCCCAAATTTTTCAGGGGGCCCGGAACAGCCTGTAAAAATTTCCAGGGTTCCCCAGAACTGCTTTCACAATTATTCAAGATTTCAGGGTGTTATAAAATTTTCCAAGCACGATGTTCATGCTTATGTATGTGTGTGCGTGTGTGTGTGTGTGCATACGTGTTTGCGTGCATGTGCGTGTGTGTGTGTGTGTGTGTGTGTGTGTGTGTGTGTGTGCATCTGCGTGTGTGTGTGTATGTGCGTGTGTGTGCGCTTGTGCTTGTATGTGCGTGTGTGTGTGGTTGTGTTTGCCTGTATGGGTGCTCGTGTGTGAGTGTGTGTGTGTGAGTGTGTGTACGTGTGCGTGCATGTGTGTGTGCGTGTGTGTGCATGTGTGTGTGCGTGTGTGTGTTTGCGTGTGTGTCTGTGTGTGCGTGCGTGCGTGTGTGCGTGTTTGGGTGTGTATGCGTGTGTGTATGTGTGCGCCTTGTGCGTATGTGTGCTCGCGTGTGCTTGACATCGCTCAAGGTTCGTGCATGGCTGCTGGTTGAGGCCATATCAGGAGGAGGGGGGGAAGCAGAGGGAGGAGGAGCCGGTAGCTTCCATCTGGAAGGGAATTTCATTTCTTAGTCTTTGCAAGGCGCAAGCTGCCATGCAAGATGCAAGCACTCAAGCCCAGCATTCACATGCTTTGTACGGAGGCCTGGTCGAAAGGAGGGGGATTCTATTGCTGGGGTGGCTTACCTCTCCCCCCCTTCTTCCCATCTCATAGTGTCATTCTCACTATCATGTCAGTGTAATTTACCCCGAACTACATTAAAATTTTACCGAGTCCCCCGGAATCGCAGGGGTTGTCGCCCCTGCAAATTTCCGGGGGACCCGGACCAGCTTTGGGCTGCCCCTCTGGTGGGGTAGTACCGGCAGTCACTGCCACACACAGACCAACAAATCACGTGGTACCTGATCTGCATTTGTGCAGATTCAGAAGCAGGTGGAAGAGGAGCGGCAGCAGCGTGCAGCTAATGGGCAAAACGTGCCATTGCCACGAGGAGACCTTCGGCGGTTGGGGCGCACAAATCGCATTACACGACAAATGGTGACAACTGTTGTGAGCACCAAGCCGGAGGATGCAGAGTACAAGGTGGGCCCGGCAGAGGACGTCGGTGAAAGAGCTAGTTTGTCGTTCATTTGGAGTAATGTTGCGGCTGATCGTATTGCACATCAGGTTGCAATGATTGTGGTGAGCAACAAGCCGGAGGATGCAGAGTACAAGGTGGGCCCTGGAGAGGATGTCGTTGTAAGAGCTAGTTTGTCGTTCATTTGAAGTGAATGTTGCGGCTGATCGTATTACACAAGTGCAATGTTTTGCGGTGAGCGTGAAGCTAGACGATTGAAAGGTGGATGGGTGGAGGGAGGGTTCTGGTTTGAGAGCTGGTGCGGCTGTAGGTTGCTATGAAGGAAATGGCAGAACTTGATACCAATGGCAAGTACCAAATTGGAAGATGCAGAGTACAAGGCGGATGGGGGAACAGTGTTTGTGATAGAGCTGGCACAGATTGCTGTGTATGGAATGGCAGACTGCATCGTTCATTCAAAACAACAAAATGCAAAAGGTGAGCATCTAAGTGACTGTCGTGAGCATCAAAGCACTAAAGGATGAAAAGGTGGGAGGGGGTCACAGAGACGAGGGGCACACCAGATAAGCAAACGCTTGTCGACACAGTTGTAGTCACACACACACACACACACACACACACACACACACACACACACACACACACACAAACACACACACATACACACACAGCTACTTTACTTGATAAACAGCGCCAGTACTCTGTATCACTGCTCTGTTGTTGAGTGCAAGCGTTAGAAAGGAAGTTGTACTCTAGGGAAGTTTATAACTGCCCTGGTTAGAAAGGGAGCGGTGGAAAGGAAGTTTTTCCAACGCAGTTAGAAAAGAAGATGTTTGCGTTGGAGCAAATCGAAAACAATGTGTTGAAAATGAGTGTGCAGTACAGAAAATCTCCAACTTTTGTGCTCACACTGTGGCCAGAGCTCAAACAAGTGCCTATGTTGGCTGTGCTGGTCAATAACCTCTACTCCCTGCATTAAAACCTTTTTTTCTTTTGGGGTGCTCACTCCTGTCCGTGATGTTACACCTGATCGTAATGCACGTGTGCTTTTGCTGCATTTGCTGCCCTGCAGCCTCGTACAAGCCATGTAAGATGGATTGATGACAGGGGGGGTTGAGCTGAAGGTGCACAGTCACACACACACACACACACATGAACACACACACACATACACACACACACGAACACACATACAAAACACACACACACACGCACACGTGCACAAACACGAACACACACACGCACACAAACACGAGCATACACATACACACACAAACACACGAACACGAAGTCACACAAATACCAGGGGCTAACTTCTGTTACTATTGATATGAGGCAAGACGGCAAAGCAGGACGTAGCACAGTGACTGATGTAAGAAGGACGAAACCCTTATGGATTTAGTGGAGATGTTGTTGCACTGCACGCTCATAAACATGTTGATGATCTAACCCAAAAATTCATTGTTTATCATTACCTCTCACAGGCCCGTATTGCAGCTGAGGAGCTGGCTCGCTACGAGGTAGACAAGGCCGGGCAGCGTCTATGGACAGCCTGCCTGTCGCTGGTAAGTGTTACCGTCTTTGTGTATTATATATCATTCAAGGAAGCAAATTATGAGATGGACGAAGCCGGGCAGCGTCTGGGGACGGCCTGCCTGTCGTTGGTACGTGTGTATGATTTGATCAGCTATTATATATTATATGAGATGGACAAAGCCAGGCTGCGTTTGGGGACGGCTTGCCTGTTGCTGGCAAGTGGTTCCATTTTTGTGTATTATTCATCATAGAAGTAAGCAATTTATGAGATGGACAAAGCCAGGCAGCATCGTCGGACAGCCTGCCTATCGCTGGTACGTGTGATTTTTTCTTATATTATTTGAGATGGACATAGCCCTGGCAGCGTCTGGGGACGACCTGCCTGTCACTGGTACGTGACGTGTGCTCATGTGGCTGTGTGTGTCACATGGCTGTGTGTGCTCACGTGGCTGTGTGTGCTCATGTGGCTGAGTGTGCTCATGTGGCTGTGTGTGTGCCACATGGCTATGTGTGCTCATGTGGCTGTGTGTGTGCTCATGTGGCTGTGTGTGCTCATGTGGCTGTGTGTGTGTGCCACATGGCTGTGTGTGCTCATGTGGCTGTGTGTGTGCTCATGTGGTTGTGTGTGCTCATGTGGCTGTGTGTGTACTCATGTGGCTGTGTGTGTGCCACATGGCTGTGAGTCTACAGTTAGCGGTTGGCTTGTTTTAAGTCAAACAAAGCAAATTGAGGGTCTGTCTGTTGCTGGTACGTGCCTTTCAGTGCTCCTGTAATGAATGAGCAAATTTGAGGCGGAAAGCCAGGCAGCAACTACATATTGCTGGCACACACTGTTGTGTGTGTGTGTGTGTGTGTGTGTGTGTGCGCGTGTGGCTGTGCCCCTTTTGCATACTACACGTCTTCCCTGGATATTCAGTGTGCACGTATTGTGTGCTCTTAGATTTACCTTCTCATTGCAGCTACACATCATTGCTTGAGTTTATGTGTTGCTGCGGCCCGTAGCTTTCTTCTGACGTCCCTGAATTATTGTTGTAACCATCACGATGCTCACAACAAAATGCATGACTACAAAGCGTGTGCTCAAGGCCCTTCCGTCTCATTTTTGCTTGTGTTTTTGTACAGATTTAGGATTGCAGGCTTCCTAATTGGATATATCCTTGCGTATCTGCTGCAAACATATATAAAACAGTATTGCACCATAGCACCTCAGGTCCGTGCAACTTGGCTATCGCGGCTAACACACTTTTTTGCATGAAGTTTTGATCAAGAGGTATCAAGCAATTACTCCCTTAGCATTTCCGTACAGATTTGCACAGGCCAACGTAGGATACCCATGGTAGGGATGTATTTGTGTGTGTGTGTTTGTGTGTGTGTGTGCGTGTGTGTGCGCCGTATAAATGCACCACTCTCACCGCACAAGCCCACTCACAAGCATACACAGTTACGCCACACCTACCCCTCAGGATACACAAGCATACACAGTTACGCCAAACACAAGCATACACAATTTCGCAAAACCTACCACTCAGGATACACAAGCATACACAGTTACGCCAAACACAAGCATACACAGTTACGCCACACCTACCTCCCAGGTCACACCCTTTTGCTTCCACACATGCACAGATTGGCACAGGCGCAACGTACGCTTCCTATGGCAGAGATGTGTGCATCAGTTACGTGGTGGGCGCCCTGGCTGGCCTTTTGTATCTGAGGCTATTGGGCAAGAGCGTAGATGGACTGGGAGGAGGGGGAGCTGGAAGCATCCAGAGCCAGCCCCGTTTGCTCATCCCTCTCATTCTAGCCCTGGCGTACAACAGGTGTGTGTGTGTTTGTGTGTGTGTGTGTCGTGCGTGCGTACGTGTCGTGCGTGCTTGCGTGTGCGTGTATGAGAATGTGTGTGTGTGTTTGTGGATGTGTGTGTGCGTGCGTGTGTGTATGTGTGTTTGCACAACAGGCGTGTATGGGATGTGAGTAGGGGAATGGGGGGGTAACACATGTCTGGGGCAGGGGGCTGCATGCGTCTTTGCATGCCAAAAAATTGTCTGTGACGTCTTGGCGGGTTTGCGTGCATGGAAAAGTCATCCGTTGATTTAAGCGGGCATGCGTTCTGTTCAGCGCTAAGGTAAGGTTACATCGCTATATGCCTCAAAGGGCATCTTAGCGGAAGCTTGGCAAAAGCCTGAAACCAAACCTGGCTAAACAAAAAAACGGGAGCTAGAGAAACATGACACAGATGCATGTAGAAGAGAAAGTATACAGAGAAAGAGAACGTTTGTTTTGAAGAAGCGCGAAGAGAAGGCTACAAAGAAAACGAGAAAACTGTTCAGCGCTAAGGAGCAGATAAATGAGTTTTGGCTAAGAAGCTGGGCATCAAGGCTCCAACTTCTTGATGCAAAGGAAACGCAATGACAATCGGCTTGGTCTTGCAGTGACGAAGGCTTAAGCACATTTTAAATTTTCTGTACTGCACCGTGACATCATAAGCATGGTTGCTTTATGGACTCTGCCATCCACCCTGCATAGTAGATATGCTGCTTCCATTAGGAAAACTACGCAGGCAGCGAATTCGACTTCGACACTAAGGAAAAGGAGCCACTTTAGTACCGGGTACCGTTAAACTCCTTATTCAGAAAGTTCCATTTAAAATTTAAATCTAACATTCAAGTCTCCTCCCATTTAAGTCTACCATTCAAGTCTCCTCCGTATTGTTTTCAGCCTTTCTTTGCGGTTTTTTGCGCCTGCAGGTGGAACCTGACGCTGGCCGACGATTATGGCATCCATTTGAATTTCCTGGCGATCTTGGTTGGCTTCCTTACCTATAAGATTGCAGTGCTGGCTAAGCAAGCGAAGGAGCTGGCAGACGAGTTGAGCCCCCCTCCAAAGCAAGAGGGGCAGCAATGAGCGAGATAGCCAAGTAATATTGAGGTGCCTCTTTGCAAGAATTGTTGTATAATCACTGGAGTGGCGCAGGTGGCTGCTTAGGTGCCAAAGGCTAAGCCTGCAACCCTCCTGATTCCCATTGATTTTTCCTTTCCTTTTCGCGTTGGAGGAGCTTTACGGTACTCGGTACCAAAGTGGCTCCTTTTAGGTAAGGTAAGGTAAGGTTACATCACTATATATGCCTCAAAGGGCATCTCAGCGGAAGTTTGGAAAAAGCCTGAAACTAAACCTGGCTAAACAAAAGAAATAGAGGAAACTGATGTATGAAGAAGA
>Ga0307963_1001584_pt1:5000-17519 | contig 17519 bp, 18 predicted proteins | sample OrgLakmetagen594_FD_201829 | JGI IMG/M metagenome (GOLD analysis project Ga0307963, IMG submission 201829) | Saline water microbial communities from Organic Lake, Antarctica - #594 | ecosystem: Environmental > Aquatic > Non-marine Saline and Alkaline > Saline | place: Antarctica...
TTTAAAAGAGCACCATGTCTGCTGAGCGAGTATGCACCAACTCTTTTGCAGGTTTGGCCAAAACCATACGTATAGACAATGAATACAAGAGATTTTTAGCAGAGGGGAAAACTAAACGTGCGGTATATACGGTGCGCTTCACGGCTTTGGCCATCCCTAAGTTTTATATGTTTGCACCATGGCCCTTGCAGGTAGTGGCACTTATGATCAGGTCAAATGCACGAGTCAACCCGGCTGATGTGACTCCCAAGGAGGCAGGGGGGCCTGCCGCACACAAGGAGGCAACAGGTTGGTAGGGTCGTTTGGTTGTGTGCGTGTGTGTGTGTGTGTGCGTGTGTGTGTTAGTGTGGATGGGTACGTGCGTGCTCGCTCGTACTACTGACAAGATGGCTGGGCAGGCAGCAGCATTATTGAGTGTGTGCATCTGGCAAATGAACTACAGAGAACAAGTGGGTAGAACTGCATTGGTCTCTTAACTGTGTGGTCTCAGGCACAGCAACGGCCACCGCTCAAGTACTTGAGGGGGCTGACCAGCCGGCAGGGACGGAAGCGGCACAGCAGCAGCAGCTGCAGCAAGCAGAGACTTTGGGTGATGGCTCACAGCAGCAGCAGCAGCAGCAGCATGCAGAGCCATTCGACCAAGCCCCTAGTGGAAGTGCAGTGGGCGGGACAGCCTGTAGCAGTACGATGGTGCTGCCTGCACCGGAGGACGAGATAGACTACCCCCACCTTCTCAACAAGGTATTGTTGAACAATATTTGATGAGACAGGTGGCTGGTGTGTAGAGTTAGCACGTGACTGTGAACCCTAGTGCAGGTATCGACTACGGCAGCGGCGTTTCTGGTGTGTCCTGTGCTACTGCTGTGCGCTGATTCATCAAGCAGTCGACAATTTCATCATCAGACATCATGGTGCTTGTTATCTACCTTCTCTCATCCTCCTGATGATGCTCGTCTCTATTTCCGGCAGGATTGGTTCAGGCGTGTGATTTCTAAGGGTTAGGTGTGCCTTGGGGCCTGCACCTGTCAAGCCTTTCGTGTGCGCTTGCTAGAACCTGAGCAATACATGCCTTTCCTTTTCGCCCCTGCGCAAGACGCCTGCTGTATTCTATCATCTTAAAGTCAGCCAGCTGTCAGCCTTTTTAAATCTTTACAAACAATGCTGCCTAACACAGACTGCAAAATGCTATACCTCACAGTGCATCAAGAAGCAACCCAGCATGCATCGTGTACACACCCCTAGATCAGGCCCTCAATCGTCACAAACTTGAACGCATTGTAGTGCATGTGGGCTCCTTACTCCATGCATGGGGCCTGGTTAATGCATAGGTACCCTCACACTCTGTGCAGGTACTCCCTGAAGAAATACGCGTGCTGGGCTGGAGGCCTGCGCACGACACGTTCCACGCACGCTTCTCCACCAGCTACCGCCAGTACAAGTACTTCATTGTCTCCACCAAACGAGCGCCCCAGCCTCGGCAGCCATACCGAGGAATGGACGAGTCAACGCACGTAGAAGAGTGTGACCCTAACCTCATGGCTTCGTTGGATATAGGCCGCATGAGGGAGGCAGCAAAACACTTTGTAGGGGAGCATGATTTCAGGTGTGGAAGCCCTTAGAGCCCTGCGTGTTTTGTAAAGTTTTGTAGGCCTTTGTGGCTCCAGGCACAGGAGCTGCAACAATTTTACAGGGCAACTTTCCATCCTAAATAATTGAAGCACCTCTCTTTCGAAAACTGCTGGAGCCCTGTGTTTGCTGTTTCATCTCTGCCTGCAACCGTGATGAGTAATTAGTCTTTCTTTCTGCTCAGAGACTTTTGCAAGCTTAATGTTTTACGCTTGCCCACCAACCTCCGGTGTGAACAATACTCTGTGTAGCACATGCAAGTAGTACTCTCAGAACCTTAGAAATTCTTTTACTTGTTACCTCTCCCCTCCACGCAGGAACTTCTGCAAGCCTGACGTGACGGCCGTGCGCTCATTTGTGCGTCGCATCATTTCCTTTGACATCGAGCCGGTTGACACTGCATGCTCCTTTGGAGGTAGCAGTGGTGACAGCGGCGGCAGCAGCAGCAGCAGCAGCAGTAGCAAGAATTTTGACGGCCAAACAGAAAATAGCCTCGATGCCAACCATCATGGCCACAGTCGCGTGTACGTCATGACAATCAGGGGCACAGCTTTTTTGTGGCATCAGGTGGGAGGAACTTGCAGAACAGGACTGTGCAAGAAGGAGTAGGAGTGCTTTGGATGCTGCTACTGCTGCGAATCTTTGCAATCCTGGATTCATCTGATTCCCTAGAAACACTCTCCTCTGGGTATTAACCTAGCAAGCAAGCTTTCCCTCTCTAAAACCTGTCTCATGCATTTGTTTTTAAGCCTAAAATACTTTAAAATAGATGCAGATTTCAATTACAGAGTCAGCCTTTCACACACACACACACATGCATACACACAATTCCTTACACACAACATACGCGCACATAAACACACTTGCTTACAGGTCCGTTGCATGGCTGCTGTGCTGCTGCTGGTGGGCCAGGGCCTGGAAGAGCCAGACATTGTAGCGCGCATGCTCGACCTCAGCACCTTCCCCTGCAAGCCTCAATATGCCATGGCCCCTGAGGTGGGTGTGGCAGTGGCTCCAGCATAGGCTAGGACGGTACAGCAATTTGGTACATGGTCCAGCAATTTGGTTAGGCTAGGCATGAGTTGCTGTGCCTTGCCAATTTGGCCAACAGCTGTGCCTTGCCAATTTGGTTAGGCAAGGCACGAGTTGCTGTGCTTCTTTCTACAATTTATCTGTCTGAGAAAAATGTGTAAGCCAGGAAGCAGTGATGGGTAGGGGGTTATTTGGAAGGATGGATTTAGTCCGGCCTTTCGGCACTGGTCCTGAGACCAAATAACAACAAAGGCACGGAATTGCAAGAACAATCACTTTTGATCACACTTTCCAAAAGTGGGTATGCTTGAGAATGAACAGTACTGCCTGCTCTTTTGACGACATGGATCTAGAAGGCGTATGTTGCCCATTTGTGACCACAAAAAAGGAGCTGCGCAGGATAAGCGTTGGACTCGTAATTATACACACATACCGTACACATGTGCGTGACGCACATACACACGTGTCACACACGTACGCACATGCGCACTCGCGCACACGCAGCTGTTCTTAAAACCAGAGACCGTCTTGCTCTGTTAGGATAGAGGGCACCTTTCCCTTTCAGCTTGTTCTATTTCTGCTTGTTCTAACCATGAAGAGTACTGGTCGTTCCCACACCAAAGTCTCCCCAAACAGTGCCAATAAGCTATCCACCCAATCCAAAGCCCCCTATACCTCATCTAAATGCAAGATACTTGATGTTATACCTAAACCATTGACATTTGCTGGAAATTCGGCATTCTGGGGGGCTGTGTGGGGCCCAGTGCGTATTTTGCACCCACTTTGGCAGGGAAAAGGTACATTTCTGAAGTTGCCTCGATCGACTTCTGCTTCAGGATACAAGCATTATAAATGTCATTTAACAATGCTGCAATGTCGAATTTGGGACAGGGGTACTGGGAATGCCGGCGTAAGGGAGGCACTCACACAAGGGACACTGGGGTAAAGACAAAAACATTTGTCGCTCCAACCTGCTGCGAGTTTCAGCCCGGTTTTTGCGCCCGGAGCTGCGATCTAAAATATTAATCACATTAAAATTTGAATGGGGCCAATCGGTGGCCTGGTTATATTTTGGTGCAAATTTGTGTAGTGACATGCCAGCAATTTCCGCATGTGCTTTTCCGGCTCCATTATAAATCCCCAAATTGGCACCAGAGTTGCGGTCTGAATAAACAAGCCCTGTAAAATTTCTTATTGCGAGCCACCCACTGGGTCTTTCCGCCTGCTTTCTTTGCAGGCAATTTTAGAACAAAACAAGCTATCCAACACAACTTTTAGCTCTTAAAATGGTGGAGTGGTTGGGGAGATATGCCCAATTCAGTGGTATTGGCCCTATTTGCCCGGGGAGGGGGGGGGGTTGCATGGGGACGACCTTACAAAGTGCGCAGCAACTTGCAAAAATAGCAAAAATTAATAAAAGTATGCTGGAAGGAAGTAAGAAGCCTTTCAAGACACACAGAGTTATGTGTGTGGCTATTGGACATATAGCGTGCTCTCTTGTATGCTTTGGATTACAGACATGCAGGTTAACAAATAAATTTGCGGGTGTCAATAGATTGCACAATAAGTTTCATAACCCGTTTTGAAGCTCTCTCCTACGTCCTTGATAACATTGCAGGATAAAGGTGCAGAGGGGAATTTGTGAAAGCAAACCCATTTCGGGTATTCCTAGCGCTTGGATAATAATTACAACGTTTCAAACAAGATGTCAAGAATGAAAAAGGCTGTATTTTGCTGCATTCACAATTCTCGAAGATGCAAGCACAGAGGCATGTGATAACTGTATGCAAGGCACAGGGGTTGGACAAGGCTTGTAATGCATTGTGTGTGTTTATATTGACCGTACTTACACATACACGCAGAGACCAATACACGTATGTGAGTCTTATGCACGTGCACACTCATAGAGACAAACACATGATTGCTAGACCCTCGCTCTCCAACAGCCATACCGTGCTTGCAACACACACACACACAAACCCAGTACACACACAAATGAATCACCCAGCAGCTCTCTCACCTTGAGGCCAGCCATGCTCTCCCTCAGACCTGCTGTGCTTTCACGCTCCCCGCCCAGCATCTTCTCTGCCGCAGCGACCTGGCTTTGAAGATTTTCGACCTGCGTGGTGTGTTACACACACGTGCGCGTTCCTTGAGTCACACTAGCTCTCCGCAAGTCCTCCTGACGGCACTTGACATAATGTGTACTAAAAGCACAACACATGCACGCACTCAACCAAAAGGACACACTGGCGTACCCACACACTCGGATGTATTAGTGCTTTAACACACTAGGCCTAGAGGGTTGTCGCAATACCTAGCCCAAACAATACATCATGGTTCCCATGCTGATAGGCCTCATCTTTCCTGCTCTCGCTCTATTAGTACACCACAGTTCAGTGTGTGCCCACTGTTCAGGTCGCTGCCCACAAGCCTTCATCCAAAACTACAGCACCTACCATGCTGCCCAGCTTCTTGTTTTCTGCCTTGCTCTGTGCAAGCTCTGCCTCAGTGGTAGCCAGGGACCCACGCGTGCGCTCCAACTCCTCCTTCAGCAGCTGCCCCTCATGCCGGGCTGCGCAGGGAGTATTGTTTTACAACATAGCATGTGTTTGAGTGTGTTTGTGTGCGTGCGTGCGCGCTAATGCGTGTGTGTCCTTGCGTGTGCATTTATTTTGCTCCAACTCCTCCCTTTTCAGGAGCTGCCTTTTGTGCTGAGTGCAGCGGCATCGGACTTGTTGTCAAAAAGGTGTAATGTTGGTGTGAGTTGTGCAACTTGATAGTGTAGACATGCAATGTACTTGTCTTGCAAGTGAAAAGTGCCATCTAATCACATAACCTGCACCATACCTGCTGTGGAAGTAGCCTGCTCTGCTTCAAGGGATTTCCTTATATTTGCCAGCTCTGTCTCAAAAGCTTCACGCACAGCAGTTGCCTCGTTGGCATCGCTCTGTGCACGTCATGTGTGTTCATGCGTGTGTGCGTGCACGCGCGTGTGTGTGTGTTTATGTGTGTATATGTGTGTGTGTGTGTGTGTGTGTGTGTGTGTGTGTGTGTGACGAGAAACCATTTTATTTTGATGAACCTAACCTCTTTCTGAGCGTGTTTTGCATGTGCTTGTTCATCAAACGACTGTGTGGCGTGGCACTTTCTGTATCTTGCTACGCCTCACCTGCGCTTTGGTGGCAATGCCTCCGGAGGAATCTCTCAAACTGCGCATAGCTGTGCGCAAATTTAGCGCCTCTTGTCCCACCTGCCATACAATTTATTTGATTGTATATAAGTACGAAATTGTACGGGTGCACCAGGCGTGTGTTGTTGCGGTGGGATGGGTACGGGGGCAGGCGTGTGTGGTGTGCGGTGGGGTGGGTATGTGTGCCCGTGTGTACGTGTTTTTTGTTTGTGCATGTTTGTGTGTGCGTACCTGTGAAGGTGTGTATTTGTATTGTGTGTCGGACGAGGGTGGCAAGTGCAGACACGCACAGAAGACCTCAATACAAATCTGAAACACGATGTACCTTCTCCAAGAGACCTTGTTGCTCCTCCATCGTCGTGTTTGCATCAGCCACTTCTCGCTGCAGTGCTGTTGCTGCGCTCTCTGCCTGGTCTGCCCGCGACCGCTCTGCGTCTAGGCTGGTCTGCGAGTTCAGGAAGGATGACACGACGCATGCGGTGTGATTCGAATGGACCTGAAGCAAAGTGCCCTGTGACATTCAATTTGATGCTGGTCCGCCACAAGCACCCAGCCTCCAAGTCGGTCGGCAAAGTCAGGCGCGTTAGGCCTGTGTGACATCTCTTTGCCTTGCTCGTGAGTGCGTGAGCTCAAAGCTGCCGGGCCAACCGTTGACTACTCCCGCACCTTAAGCGCCTCCCCTGCAACGATGGCTTGGCCCAGGGCCTGCTCGTTCTGCTTTGTCTGCTGCATGCTGGTCATGGCATCACTGCCCACCTGCACACATGCACAGACATGCGCATGCATCGAGCTTGGCCATGGCGGAGGTGAAAGCGACACCATATTCTGCGGCGTCATTCATTTTTGACTTTGTGCACTGATGACGCCATTTGCGAGCTTCATGATGAGGCACTTTTATCAATGAGGTGCTCGCTCGGAGTGCTCGGTGTTGCAGGATAAACTTGCAAACACAACGATGCTGTTCCAATGCAGGTGCTATGTTTTGGCTGAGCACAAAAGAATCCCCAAAATCACACAGAGCAAGCTATATAAAGAGCTTACTTTTGTGGCCATGCTCCTCTCTGCATCCAAACTCGACTGCATGCGCTCCAGCACGCTCTGTGTCGCTTGAGCCTCAGCCTCCAGCACAAACTTTGCTGCGCGTTCAGCCTCAGCAGCCTCCTGACTGGCAGCGGCCTCAGCCCTGCATGAATTGAGTGTGTTCATGCGCCTGTATGGTTATGCATGTGTCTGTGTGCGTGCCTATGTGCCTGTGTGGTTATGCATGTGTCTGTGTGCGTGCCTGCCTGCATCTTTATAAGCACGTGCGTGTGCATGCTCCCTTAAATGCAAAAATTGGAACAGGGGGACAGGCAGGCAGGCAGTAGGTAGGGTTGTGAGGTCTTGCTCCTGTGACCTTCTGCCCTAGTGTACTTGGATATAAGCTGAACGTAAGCGTCAAGAGTAGTTCAATTTGCCTTGCAGAGGCCTCCAGCCTGGCATGGCTGCTCAACCTGTAAGGATCCTTTAACAAGAATTGACAGCTGCACTAACGATGTTGCAAACATCTGAGTTGGGTGTACGCATTTAATGCATTAATTGGCTTTTGCAGCAGTCCAAGCAACAGACACATAGGGTAAACAAGACCATCATACACTATTAGATTCAACCACACACACACACACACACACACACACACACACATACTTACAGACGCACATACATGGACACATTGAATCACGCAAACTCCGTTGGCCCACCGCACACCCATCTGCCACCCACCTGATGGCCACGGTCAGTTGCTTCTCTGCTTCCAGTGCCTTCTCTGCCAAAGACACCGCTCTCTTGGAGGCCTCCTTCTCTCGAGCTTCTACCTCAAGCTGTGCGTGTTGAGTGTTGAGGAACATTATCAATTCCAGGCTTCTTTCCATCGGGGGCAAGCATCGAGGAAACATGGCTGTATTGTAAGAGAAAATGAGGAGCAACGGCAAATGCGGGAGGATAATGGCAGGAAATTAATCTGTACAAAGGAAGCAATTGAACGGAGCAGCGCATCTGTGCGTTATCATCTTGACTAGATACAACCCATTCACTCCTCTCTGGTTCCTCGCCAGGCATGTGCACATGAGGCAAACCTTACAGGCAAGCTGCGGCGTCTCTTTGCAACCTACCAATTGCGTCGAGCTGTTGCTTGCGCTTTTCATCTCAGCTTTTAGCTTGTTCACCAGCTGCTGCTCACGCTCCAAAGAAGTGCGCACCTGCGTAAACACACAAATGGGTTGTGTGCACATCCATTAAGATGGGTACGGGGTGCTGCACCAACACAGTGATGAGGGACCAAGGTCGAGTCAAGGCAGTACCTGTGAGAAAAGCTCCTCATTAGGAAGCCGCATGCACACACATCCTCTTGTCACCGCAAAGGCAGACGAGGCCCGGAAAACATACATGCTCAGGCCGCGTGAGTGATGTAGCAAAGGGTTAGCACGATGAGGTGAGATTCTGCACTGATCTCTACTCAAAGTCAGAGTTGACAGAGCCATGCACATACACTGTGCGTGGGTTTATGGCCATACTTGTAAATTCAACCCATATTACCAACATTTGATATGCAACCAACCAGTTCATGGGGCACCTATTTAAGACACTATTTTTGGTGGTGGAGATCTACGGCACCCGGTACCGAAGTGGCTCTTTTTCCTTGATTAATGTGGGGAGTGGATTTCACTGCCTGCATACAAGTTTCTTCCTCCACTCTCAGGGCACACACCCACCCCACGGGACCCACCCTCTGACAGCACTACTCATTGATCGTTGCGTTGCGCAGCCTTTGCCCACCTATGGCGTTCCTCTAACCAACTTTAAAATCTCCCTTTTTCGACCTAGATCTATTCAAGCAAATTAAGTAGACTGTGTCTCAGTATCAGAGCTCAAACAATATACCACCCCTACCGCGTCTGCCTGTGCCTTAACATCCTCCACTGCCTTGCGCTCAGCAGTGAGTTGAGTGCTTAGCTCCTCCTCTGCCACCTACATGTGCACGTGTACGTACGTATTGATGCCTGTGAACACGTGTGTGTGTGCGTGTACGTCACACCGTTGTTAAGAGTGTTGCTGTGATCAAGGACTTCATACACACGAAACAAGCTCAAAAGCCATCTCTAGCGTGGTGTGCAATGAAGATTTATGCTAAAAGCACAAGGCTGAAGGTATACCTGTTTTGCTCAATTATGGAAATAAGCAAAAGATGAATAAGAGCGGTGGTAGCGATCGTTAAATATTTCACATTATTACAATTATGATAAGGTACGGACTCTGGCGCTTCCTCCTAGGTCTTGCAGCATGGCTGCTGCTGTACACCTATGACTGCATGACGGCCTATTTTATCTCCGACAGAGCGCCTTATAGACCAGCATCCAGTAAGTAGGGGGTAAGTCCCTCGCCTTTGTTGAATGGACGTGTCCAATGGACCAACAGCCTTACATTGTGTGCACACAATATGCTCATGAAAAGAGAAATTTTGGAGTATGACATTCGTGCAAATACAGCTCGGGGGGGCAGCAGGCCACTTAGTTTTCCCAGGGATCACCCAGGCACACGATGCTCTCTGCCTAACTCACTATTACCATTCACACCTCACTCCAGTGCAAATTGTCCATACCTCAGTGGCTACCGTATTGCATATGTCCCGGACCTGCTCGCTTTCTTCAACACACCTTTTTGTTCCGGTTCAGGATAGAAATGTAGCCTGCTAGCCCACCTCCAAACACGATCCCTGCCCCATTGAGCAAACCCAGTGCACCACTTGAAGCGTCTTCCTGTGTATGTGTGTGTGTATGTGTATATGTGTGCGTATGTGTGTGTGTGTGCGCGCGTGTGTGTGGATGTGTCATCAAGACTTTGTTGAAGCCCACCCAATCTTGGTGTTGCATAAAACCAAAACAGCGTGGGAAGTCACCATAAAGCACTTTATCAGGTTGTGAAGGCTATTAAGGAAATTGTGCTCCTCCTGACTCTTCCCGGACTCCAGTGCGCACAGCACCCGGCTTGCACTCTCTGAATGTCCTGGCTGATATCCTAGACACGTGCGTCTACACCTTACATATTTCCAAGCAGCTTTAGTTGAAGAAATAAGGTGCCAATTAGGGGGATAAGCACCCACCGTACTTGAGCAATTGCTCTGTGCCCATCATGGCTGTCAATGCACTCTCGCACCTGCTCTGTGCTCTGAGCCTGACTAGCAGGAGGGGGCACTAAGACAGCCGGGCTGCTCCCTCCACCCTGCTGCTGCTCTTGTTGCTGTTGCTGCTGTTCCTGCAGCAGCTGCTTCCTGGTCTCCTGTTCCCTCTGCTGCTGCTGCTGCAGCTTCTCCTGCTGCTGCTTCTCCTGCTGCTGCTGCTTTTGCTGCAGCTCCTGCTGCAGCTTCTCCTGCCGGTCAAGCTAGGCCCGTAGGTCTTGAATTTGCTGCTCCTGACGGCTTGTGAGGCTCTGCCTCTTGCTCAGCTCTGCGTTGAGCTCCTTGAGATCGCCGAGCAGCTGTGCGCTGGACTTGACGGGCTCGTCAGCCACAGGCGGTGGGGCCTGTACATTGTGAGTATATATACATCATACATCGCACTTGTAGAATGTGACTTGTAGAAGAGATAGGTAGTTTGGAGCAGGACCTGTATGCTGACAAATGAGAAATGAGCGTATGCTTGAGCACACGTGTTTTTAGGTCAGGCATGAGAAGCAATTAGCGCGCTGGACGGTCACGACATGAACAGGTATGCATGTGCGCATAGGAAGAGAGAGAGAGAGAGAGAGAGAGAGAGAGAGAGAGAGAGAGAGAGAGAGAGAGAGAGAGAGAGAGAGAGAGAGAGAGAGAGAGAGAAGAGAACCAAGTCATAAGAGGACAGATTGTGCGTGTATCAATATGCTGACGGAGGTCCTTGATCCTTTGATTGGACATGTTTGCAGGACATCATGTGATCTAGGATAGACTTGTACTACAATTTGTAGCAAGCATGCATTCAAAACCTTTAAGAAGCAGTAACTTTATACTTTATGCTATATTTGATGGGTTACAGAGAGATGTCTGTGTGTGTGTGTGTGTGTGTGTGTGCGTGTTTATGCATGTGTGTGTGCGTGTGTGTATGTGCGTGCGAGGGCGCGTGTATTGTTTGTATACGTGCATGTGTACGTGTGGTTATGTGTATACGTATATGCAGTCTCTCACCGGCACTGCAACAGGAGGAGAAGAGGGAGAGGCCAGCTTGCTTCCTGTGCGCTTTTGGATGAGCGCCATCATCTGCTCGGCCTCAGCATTTTGTCTCTCAGCCAGAGAGGGGCCAGCTGCAAGGGCAGGGCAAGAAGAGGCCCCTAGCAGAATCTGCAAGAGTACAAGGGGCAAAAAAAGATCTTGCTGTGCAGGCTTCCACTGTATGAATGCATGTACGTGTGCGTGTGTGTATGTGTGTGTGCGTGTGTGTGAGCGTGTGTGTGTGTGTGTGTGTGTGTGCGCGTATGTGTGCGTGCGTGTGTGCGTGCGTGTGTGCGTGTATGTGTGTGTGCGTATGTGTGTGTGCGTGTGTGTGTGTGCGTGTGTGTGTGTGTGTGTGCGTGTGTGCACGCGCGCATGGCGTACACACAGCTGGCTTAAAACTGCAATGGTTTAACTGCAATGGCTTAAAAGTGCAATTGCCAGAGCAATGAGCAGGCAGAGGTGGACAACAGATGCCAGATTGCAGCCGTCAACGGGGCACGGGAGCAAAAGAGATGGCGGGAGGGGATCCTCTTCCTCGCATCCATGCTTCCATTCATACATACTACACACTCAAATGAGCAATTCATCGATGAATAGGAGGTCTCATCGGACCTACCACGGACGAAGCAAATGCAGCAATCTTGTTTCCCACAAAAGAAGCTGGCGTAGCGTTTGAATTCCCCGCCCTGCCTGGATAGGCAGCTCGGACCAACGTGGGGCGCCGAGAGCTTTTCTGGGGGAGAATTTGGGTGGAGGTTCCCGCGTTTATCGCACTCCCCCTCATCATATGCAACAAAAGCGCTTCAAATTGCTAGGATTTACAGGATTCACAAGATTTATGGCGCGTTTACAACGGCGGAAATCAATTGCTCCAAGACATTTCTCACTTTTCGGTTACCTTACGTTAGCAGCTAAGTAATTTAGGTTAAACGCCCAATTAAGAATGACTGACACATATCGCGTCTGACTCGAATTAGAAGCGAGGGGGCAACCCGACTCCCTCATTTAATCTAGTTCAACCTTGTTCAAATGTTCGCAGTGATGCAGCTCAAAAATCCACACGTATGCTTCAAGGGAAGCTTGGTTACTAGGGCCTGCAAGCCCCCTCACACAAAAGTTAAGGCGTCGGCTATTTATTATGTCCAGGAAATCAATGCGTGATTTCAGCTCGCATCCTCTAATGGCGCATTTGCAACGATTTTGGATGAATTGGCAATTAATCCAGGGGCTCTCTGATATAATGCGGTCGGCAGATGCATGATTTTTATACTGGCAATACTGCAATGTCATACACAGCGAGCGTTTTGCACTATTCTCCTTTCCAACAGAAGGCGTTGGTTAACATAATAACTTTTGGACGGCACGTGTCAATTAGAATTTATATATTCGGAATCCTCTCGTCAATAGATATCGATTGGTATATATATATGGGTCCGATCCGCGGAGG
>Ga0307963_1001588_pt1 | contig 17508 bp, 16 predicted proteins | sample OrgLakmetagen594_FD_201829 | JGI IMG/M metagenome (GOLD analysis project Ga0307963, IMG submission 201829) | Saline water microbial communities from Organic Lake, Antarctica - #594 | ecosystem: Environmental > Aquatic > Non-marine Saline and Alkaline > Saline | place: Antarctica: Organic Lake...
AGTCAGTCTAAGGTGCCTTGCAAGTTTTGGGGGCGGGGGGTGCGCTGGGCGGGCCTGCGCGCCCTGGTGGGAACTCAGGCGTGAAACATGCCAAACCTAGGGGCTGCGCCCCATGACTGGGGCTTCGCCAAAAAAGGAGCCACTTTGGTACCAAGTACTGTAAAGCTCCTCCACAGCGTCAGAGTAGGTTGTGATTGACTTCTTAAATTCATTGCCAAGAATGCCGGCGAGACTTGATTTTGTAGAATGGGCGATGGTGACTGGTGGATTGCTTTGGCAATGGATTGGCGGACATCTCCTTGGATATAGTGGCGGTGGAGGTTGGATGTGAGAATTGGACCACGACCTCGAGGGGAGAAGGGTGCAAAGCTCCCCCACCCGTAGAACCGCGCTTCCCCAACTGGCAAAGGGCATTGACTTTAGCAACAGGTTACAGGATTACAGGACAAACTCAACTCAGGCAGATATTATCAGGTGCCAGGTTAAGTATACAACAAAGTATAAGACTCAGCACATCAACTATTTCGTCACTACCACCACAATTGGGCATGAAGCACCAATAAATCAGAGATGCATGATGTCTCCTAGTTGGCAAACAATAGCCGTCCAGATCGAACCAAAAGACATTCCAATAATAGCATGTGAATGACACAGTGGTTGAACACAAAAGAATAAGCCACGCTAAAGTTGCGTGGAGGAAATGCATAAACACTGCCTCACAATATAAATGTGAGCGCAGGAGATGGGCCAAGATGAAGCGAATGACTAAGGGAGAGAGAGAGAGAGCAATAATTAAAAAAGGGTGAACTGGCCAAAATTGAATTGTCCTGATCAGCGCAGAGACGCCTGACATGTACCCATGTTTATTAAAACCACTCCACCACCCCCTCTCGCTCTATTCTCCGTCATTCTGGAGCTTTATTTACATCTAGCCTCAGCAAGGGCCCGAGCTTTACAAATATCAGCCGGAATGGTGGGAACTGCACTTGTGCACTTCACTACACCCATTTTTGGCCCTTCCACAGTTCCATAATTCCTCGCTACAATTCATCGAAGGACAACCCTCCCAGAGATGCAAGAAGTGATTATCTTGGTATGGCTGCACCAGAGGTGCGTCAAAATTGTGCAGTTGGGGTGTGTATGCTCTTTCTCAACACACACGCTCCCTCCCTCCTCTTCACTAGACATAGCAACCGCCTCAATCAAAAATGCGCAGTTGGGGGTGTGCTCTTTCTCAACCCAGACGCTCTCTCCCTCCTCTTCACTAAATAAAGCAAATCGCTCCACACAAGCCCACCCAATGGGAGCGGGACGTCACTGGAACACGATAGCGCCCTGAAACACGAGACATTAACACCAAGGCTAGCAGTCGCACTTCTTGACTGAAGGCCTTTTTTTGTAAACCTTGTAAACCTTGAAACACGAGACATCAACACCATATTCTCCCAGCAAACAAGGCCACGCTCAACACCTTGTGGGGCGCAGGCCCTTGCTGCAGGATCAAACTACACCCTCATACTCTCTCATTCCTCTCACGGCCATCTGAAGCCAGCCCCTCTACCCTCTGCTTGCCTTGTGCGATGCCACCAAGCTTGACCTAAAACACCTACCACATACCAAGTGTACAAATATACCAGTGTGCTCCTTTGCTTTTATTGCTCGCAAACAAAACACCATCAGGCTGACTGTGCTCAACAAGCTACAAGCTCAAACTGATGGCACCTTCGGACTTTGGCACGCCTGTGGGCACACGCAAGTTATCATTCCGGCATGTTTAAAATGTGCTATCTGTTCTGTTTTAAGAATGTGCGCACTTGTGTGGATGGATCAATACACATTTGTCTCTGTGCTCATGTGAGATCACATGTGTCAAACGCACAGCTACACAAGATGTGCTGGAGCATGATTGTGTGCATGTAAGTGGGTGAGACCAAGACAGGCTTAAAAGGCCTCAAGAGGCCGGTACCTGACTGACTAAAAAACTGGGCACAAAAAGGCATCACCAAACAGACACGCATGTTCATTGCATGAGAGCGCTCACATTAAGTAAAATGATAAGTCAAGCGTGCATTTGAAAATGCACACGCACGAGCACAAACACACTCACACACACAAACGGATATATACTCACACTAGCAGACACAAGTGCACCCACACATACACACACTCTTGGTTTGCAGCATGGAGGGCCAAGTGATACTACGCACGCACCCAATATTTGTAGGGTTGGCCATAGCAAAATATGTATGGAGTAAATACGGTATGTTCGGCAGGAATATCACCAAGGATAAAATAACATATGTAAGGTTGGCCAGAACCAAATATATACATACAGTGTATATACTTGATTTTGGCAGGGAACTCACCAGGTGAACGGTCGTATACGGTGTATATATTCGGCTCTGACAATCCTAAATATTTGTGACACCAGAACAGGATTGCCTTGCACACCCCCACCTGCATCTCGGGCAGTACTGGGCTGCCACACTGGCCTGAGGAAGCACTGCTTGGCACGGTCTTGCTGTTGTCGGCGTGCTCCCAAAAGTCAAAGGAGCCTGCGCAAGCAAACAGCGTGATCTGCGCTTCGGCACCCTGCTGCCATCCCAACCCACGCAGTGATGTTCACCTCATTGCGTCACGCAGGCATCAGGGCTGTTTTACCGACGCACGTGGGTGTCAACTTGTTGAGACAGAGCTAGCTGGTGATGCAGGGTGACATGAGGCTAGCTGTTGATGAGGGTGATGCAGGGTGACATGAGGCTAGCTGGTGATGAGGGTGATGCAGGGTGACATGAGGCTAGCTGGTGATGAGGGTGATGCAGGGTGACATGAGGCTAGCTGGTGATGCAGGGTGACATGAGGTTAACATGGACAGCGGAATCTAGTTGGCCTGAACACTGAGCCAGACCTCATGTGGGGTCCGCGTGCTTACAGGAGGGTGTCCCTTTTCAATTTGGCCGGCTTCGAGGTTTACCTTGATCTCACAGGTTGAGCAGCTTTCCCAGGTTGAATGCCATGGTGATCCATACTAAACTAAACCTTATCCCAGGTTGAATGCCATAGTGATCCATACTAAACTAAACCTTATCCGGAGGGTATCAGTAAAACTCACGAAAAAATATGCGCGTGTCGATGATGACACACCAAGCTTTTGCCTTGACGTATATTGATTGATACAAAGGCGATCATCTACCAGGCACACCGTACATACTCTACGCACATTAGCCTTGATAACCAAGCATGATTTGTGTGACCTTCCAAAGCATACAATAGTCGTGCCATTATCGGTGTACATGGCAGGCTGATTTACCCTGAATTTTGTACGAGGTTTCGCTCGCATCTGGCCAGCTATGCATATGTGCTTGCTCCTGGTGCACACCCAATATTGCACCAGTGGTTTCAGGTTACCTTGGCTGCAGATCGTGAGGACGTTGGAGGGGCTCAGTGGTGAGATGTTTAAAGGGCCCATGGGGTGGTTGCTATACAACTCAGCACGAGATAAGGCCTCCAGGCTCAGAGAGGGGGGAGTGCCACTGTGCGGGCACACGTACGTGTGTGTGTGAGTGAGTGTGTGTGTGTGCATGTGTGTGCGAGTGTGTGTGCATGTGTGTGTGCATGCGTGTGTGTGTCTGTGTGTATGCGTGCATGTGTGTGCGAGTGTGTGTGCATGTGTGTGTGCATGCGTGTGTGTGTCTGTGTGTATGCGTGCATGTGTGTGCGAGTGTGTGTGCATGTGTGCATGCGTGTGTGTGTGTCTGTGTGTATGCATGCATGTGTGTGCGAGTGTGTGTGCATGTGTGTACACATGCGTGTGTGTATGTACACCTGATACAAACTTGCACCCTTGTGGTCATGCAATTGTGACACGTGGGGCTCAGAGCACAGGGTACTTGCTTACTTATACTTAGGTTGGCCAGAATCGTATAAGGGAATCCCATGTACGGTATTTACGCCGTATATACCTTATATACACCGTAGTTCTATATGTTGCGTGTATGGGAGAAAACGGTACCGTATATTTCTGTATGTTGCGTGTATGGGAGAAAACGGTACCGTATATACACTGTATATACACCGTATTTCTGTATGTTGCGTGTATGGGAGACAACGGTACCGTATATGCACCGTATATACACCGTATTTCTGCATGTTGCGTGTATGGGAGAAAACGGATTTGCTCAGAACTAATTCAGGGGTCATTTTGTAGCTCTTGAAGAGCTGAGCATGCATGAAGGGGTGTACCATCTGCATTTACGGTCCATATACGGTGAATTACAGCGGAAACGCGGTTCATACAAGGTCGCCCAAAGCCCGCATACGGTCATATTGATACGGTCGTCAAAAACAGCACATATGGCGTAACGAAATACGCCGTAATTTCGCATGTACGGTTTGGGCCAATGCGTGTCATTGCACTCAGTAGCATTCAAGGTTTTCCTCCGGGGAAAGAGTGCTTTGGTGTATCCACGTTACGAATACAAATATATGTTTTGTGTTTGCCTAAATGCCCAAATCCGGTACCTCATTTCATGGACACGCACAATTCTTGCAACCCCAACTGAGCACTGAGCACAGGAATGAGTGTAGCAGCAAACTCACCACAGACTGTCCGCTTCATTGAGCTCTCGGTACAAGTCCAGATTTTGCTTCGGCCCCTGCTGCTTAGACAGTGCCTTACCCTCAGCCCTTAATTGCTGGGTGTTATCCTGCTGTACACAAATGTGTGTGTATGTGTGTGTGTGCGTGCGTGTGTATGCAAGTGCATTTGTACATGTATGCAAGTGTGTGCGTGCGTGTACATGCGTTCATGTGTGTGTGCATGTGCAAACATAATTGCTCATGTGACCATGTGCAACATATATGTACGAGAAGGCCAAATAACTTGCGCAAACATGCAGGCATTAAGCCGTGCTGTGAATGAGTGTCTGAGACGATGAGCAATGATATAAATGGGCACACCTACCTGCTGCTGCTCGTGCGAATGAAAGGAGGCTAGCTGTTTAGGAACCGCCACCCTCAACTGCCCAAGCTTTTTGTGAAACGGATAGCCCCGCCCTTGCAGGTGATGGTGGTGAGCTGCTAGGCCGCTATGCTGCTGGCAATCCTGTGTCTCGTGGTTGTTTGGGTGCTGCATATGTTGTTGCTGGTGCTGCTGGTGCTGGTGCTGCTGTGGCTGCTGCCGGGGAGAGTGGTGGACCCTGTCACAGGCCTCTGTATCTGCCACTGGGGCTAGACTGGTGCCAGCAATGCGTGAGGGAGGATGGGGGGCAGAGTATCCGTCCATGGGCTTCCGCACCTAGTGCGCCATTGTCAGTGAGTGTATGAGCAAGCGTTAGCGTGTGTGTGCACAAGTTCATATACTTTGTGTGTGCGCGTGTGTGTATATATGCGTGTATATGTGTGTTCACACGCGTGTTTGCGTGTATGCGTGCCTGCATGTGTGTTGTGTGTGTGCGTACGTATGTGTGTGTGTACGTATGTGGGTGTCCGTGTGCGTTCATGTAATTGTACGCGTGTGTGAGTGTGTGTGTGTGTGTTTGCGTGCGTGCGTGCGTGCGCGTGCGTGTGTGCGCGTGTGCGTGTGCGTGCGTGCATGCGTGTGTGTGTGTGTGTGAGTGTGTGTGTGTGTGTGTGTGTGTGTGTGTGTGTCGGGCCAGAACTCACCTGCTGGGCGGGGCCAGCGACTTTTCGCTCCGTAGTGTGTTGGTGTGCAAAGGCGCGGGTGGCACGGCCTTGCTGTTGGTCCTGCTGACGATAAGGGGGAGGGATTGAGCGTGGAAATTATGCATGGCCAGTTGGCCAGCGCACCTTCGACGCCGACCCACCTTTTCCTGCTGCTCCACCGCCAACATCCTGCCATCTAGCATCACCATTTCGCCACGGCAGGGGAAAATCAAGGTACACCTCGAACAACCCTACACCTACGTTGTCCTGGTCATTGATTCATGCGAACGAGCAAACGAGCAATATATTATTGAGTGAACAATTACTATATAGTAAATTCGACAGTCGGTGGCATTCCCCTAATTTATAAATGTTATAATAAATGTTATTAAATGTCATTTGTAAAATGAAGGCATGCTGGGTACATACGCCTCAGCTGATCCAGTTAAAGCATCCTCTACAGATCAGCATCCACAGCCAACAGGCAGCGCTCATGGACTTGTACAGTCAATCAGGCGCAAGGGAAAGCAATCCCGCTCCTTCATTGTTTGGCTACACGCCAGCCAGGGCCGTAGCCTGCCTCCCCTGTGTGTCCTTCCTATGCTCACACTAGACCCAGGCGAGTGTAAATTGCTTCTTCACAAACATACACGCAAATGTTTGGGCACATAGACTCACACACACATGCGTGCATCAAAAACAATGATTTATACGCACGCGCTTGCATACACACGCATACACACACGCATATATACACACGCACAAACGCACACATACATACACATACACACTTGCACAACACACACACACATACACACACACACACACACACAAAACGCACACACAAAACACACACACGCACACACACAACTAACACACACAATCAGAGTGAACAAGGCTCTGTTAAAGGTGATGGACCCTCACACCTCACACCCGAGGATGCAGCCCATTTACTCTACATGCCACACTCTCTCCACACAGGCCCTACTCCCAAGCGTGCTGAAGGCCGCGCCCTTCCCAGCAAGCCCTACTTTCGCTACTGGATAGACTTCCAGGTCCTCAACAGCCCTTCGTCTGCTGCGCTACTGGAAAGAGCATTTCAGAAGTGCGTGCCTGACTGCACGTGTGCGTGCCTTGGGTTGGCACACTTTTATGGGGTGCGGGTCATAAGTCGCCATCGTAGTTTTTCACCTCATTGCGGCCGGGTCTTCAATCATTGGATCTTGGTTATGAGGGTAAAAACGATGACGAGGATGGAATTCATTGCCTACAGAGGCCTCCGCCAGAGTTGTTCATACAACTGAACAGGAACAGGCAAACAGGCACTACCCGAGGAAGGAACCAGTTGCTTTTGGGGGGTTTAACCAAGCAACTCCAACTTGATGAGGCCTCCACCGAGTATGGTTTCCTGTTTACACATAAGTGGGCTGTGACATGCACATGCAGGGTGGGAGGCATCTGCACAGGGGGCCCCGCAAAAATGGAAAAGACTGCAGCAGCCCTGCAGAAATGCAAAGATTATGGCTATATGCACATGGGCGAGTGGGACGTGCTGTGGTCCATCACCGCTAAGGCCATGCTAGCAGCTGAGATCTTAAGGCCAGGTGTGTGTGTGCGTGTATGCGTGTGTGCAAGTGTTTTTGATGCATCTATTATTTCTTTTTCTGCGTCTGTATGCCTGGGTGGATGCGAGCATTCATGCGGCAGAACAAACTCTGGTATGTCAACCTGAGTACAGAGTGCTGCCTCTCAAAAACACACGTACACACGCACGCACACACACATCACACACATGCACACACACATGCACATTTTTCCCAGGCCAGCTCGTGGGCATCCTTCCCGGGTTCCTGTGCATTACCCGCAAGACCTCTCTTGTGCGCAGCCTGCGCACCGTGTACGGTGATGCTTGTGCCTTCACCATCGTTCCCCGCACTTTCAAGCTGCCAGAAGAGCTGGATGACTGGGCAGGTAGAAGTGTGCGTTTATTTGTGTTTTTGTGTTTTATGTGTGTGTGTGTGTGTGTGCTTGTGGCTGTGTCGTGCTTTTTTGCCGCGGATGTCAAATTGTGCTTTACTTTTGAGTCACGCACCTTCAAGCTGCCTGAGGACCTGGATGAACTTAGTTGGGCAGGCGTGATGGCTGGGGATGTGAGTGGTTGCGGTCTGTTGTGTGGTGCGTGTCCTGGTTGCGGTTGTGAATCGCGCTTACTTGGTGTCATGTATGGCAGTGTGGATCAGCGTTGTTTGCTGTCTACACTTTTTGAGCTTGTTGCAAAATGAGAGCTGAGGGCTCTAACCTACGCAACCCTTCCCTTCCCTTCTTTAGATCAAAGTGAGTGTGAGTGTGCAGATGTGGTGCATCCTCATTGAAACGCGTACAAGTAAAAAAAGCACCAGAGTCTCTGAGGCACAATCGTTCACTGTTTCTTATCTGAACAATCACAGAATAGGTCTGGGATTGTGCTTGGTTTCAGCCTGGACGTGAGGGGTTTCCAGGCAAGCATTCCCTCTGATTTTTTGCGGGGAGGTTGTGGTTTTCTTTTCCTTAATCGGCGCTAGGTGTGCTATCACTAGGGTAAACCAGAACCATATAATTACGGTGTATAGGTGTACGGTATTTTCGGCAGGGAAATCACATACAATGGCAATGCCAGGAACAGCAACAGTAGATTTGTCTGTAATCGGTGCAGAGCTTGAATGTATGGCTTTTTATGGTGTATTATACAGTTCTTGCCAATCCTATTCACATCAACTAGCGTAGCCTTTTTTATTCAAAGGAGTGCACAATTTAAGGCTGTTGAGCACTGCTGATCTTGACCATGCAAGTCAGTGTGGAAGGCTCTATTTGGGGAGCCTAGAATGTGTGTGCTGTACAGACATTGCAGAAAGGGAGGAAAACAGGATGTCGCATACGGTGTGTTTGCTTAGTATACCGTGTCTGTCAAATGTAATACTGTATGGAGCAATGAGACTCAGTATGAATCATAACTGGAGAGCATCTACACGCTGTGGTGTAAGCAACACACAGACAGCCTTCTGTTGTCCCTTCAATGTCAAACTGATAGAAGAATGTTGCACGGGGTTGAGACAAAGCAGCAATGCTAAGGAGCTAAGGAGTATCCCATGGAAGTAAGCACGAGCCTTTAAAGTGTCTGCTGGTGTCTGATCTACACAAGTGTTTGTGTGTGGGAGCCCTGTCCTTGGAAGAGATGTGAATGGAGTGAGGAGGTTGTTTTTGCTGGTGTGCATTCTCCTTTTGCAATACACATCTCAAGGTGCGTTCATAGTTCATAATTCGTAGTTCATAGTTCATAGTTCATAGTTCTCAAGGTGCGTTCATAGTTCATAGTTACCGGCAATTCCCGACACAGTTTATATGAGGGGGCTTCTACCTTTAACGTGTGCCGCTGTCCTGCATACATGATGCATGATACTCCTCTCTTCCAGGTCACAGAAGGCTGAAGGCTTAGAATTGGAGAATCGTGCTTTTATTTCCGGCAACTGAAGTTGCTTAATGGGTGTTTTATAGTACATAATACTGTACTTGTCTGAGCTTGCACGTAACTGCTATCATAGTAGCTTGCCAAAACTGAGCTCGTCTACAAAGTACTTATTGAACAAACTAGACAAGGAAACTCGGAAATGGAATATGCTTCTGTTGTGGCTTGCCCCTATAGGCCCTCTTGTCAGTATATGGCAAATGAATGAAATAGGAGAGGCATTTTTCTGTGATGCTTATGCTTTTGTGTGTGTTTGCGTGTGCGTGTGCACATGTGTATGCACGCTCGTATCATCGTCCCAGGTTGGAGGTCGACCCTCTAATGCAGTTTGCACATGTGTGTGTGTGTGTGTGTGTTTGTTGACCATAGACTGGATAGCCAACCATCCGAACGAGGACTTGGGGCTGTGGATGTTGAAGAACAACAAGCAGAGGGGGACAGGGCTGCGCCTCGTGCACACCCAGGACGCGTTTGCCGCCTGCTTCGAGACCACCAGACGGCCTGGCCTGGAGGGCGTAATGTTGTACAGGTGAGGGGCGAGTGGGGTGATGTTGTACAGGTGAGGGCCGAGTTTTGTGTGTGCGTGTGTGTGTGTATGTGTGTGTGTGCGTGTGTGTGTGTAAAAAGCGGGTTTGCATTTGTGCATGCCTGTGTACTTGTGTGCACGTGTGATTTGTAAAGCTACTTGTGTGTAAATGCCTGTATGCAGCGCTACTTGTGTGGCAATGCCTGTTTGCAGTGTGTTGTGTCTGTGCTCAAGGTGAGATGCTGTTCAAAAAACAAGAAGGCCACTAGACCAGTGTTGTGTTTGCTCAAGGTGAGATGCTGTTCAAAAACAAGAAAGCCACTAGACCAGTGTGTTGTGTTTGCTCAAGGTGAGATGCTGTTTAAAAACAAGAAGGCCACTAGACCAGTGTGTTGTGTTTGCTCAAGGTGAGATGCTGTTCAAAAACAAGAAGGCCACTTGACCTTTGTACTGTCGCTGTGTTGTGCTTTAAAAGCAGCCCTTGCCATTGTCCTCGCTTGCTGGAAATGTGGAGTGGGGTGGTACGCTGGAGTATCTTTGTGTAGTGCTCAGACACGAAGCCAACAAGGGTCGATACAAGCACGGCATAGCTTTTTGGCATCTTGCGTTTACAAGCCATGTCGTACTGACATGCACACACACACACACATACACACACACAACACTGCCTTAGCTGCATGCCATGCCATGCAGGTGGTACTTGGCACAGCAGTACATCTCATCATAACACTGCCTTACCTGCATGTCATGCAGGTGGTACTTAGCACAGCAGTACATCTCATCACCCCTTCTGATCAACAGCTGCAAGTTTGGCGTGCGCGTGTGGGTGCTGGTGCTGCCTGAACTTGCCCCCCTCAGGGCTTACATGCACACAAACGGCCTTGTCTTGTTCAGCTCCCAAAGGTGGGCTGGTGTTGGGTGCGATGTTGGAGGGGCTGACGTTGTGGAGGCTGCGATTATAGAGGAGGTAAAGTATTGGGATCAGGTTAGTTTTTGGCAAGTATAAAGTGCGCGATCAGGCCATCAGGCTTTCCCCTCAGATCCTTCACAGTAGGCCTCGCTTTTTTCAGCTTAAGACGGTAGGCTGATCTGAGAGCATGTGCCTCAGAGTGTGTGTGTATCAGCCTAAGACTGAGAGTGTGTGCGCCGGACCAGAAAATTTGTTTGACTGTGAGGCTGCGGACAATAAAACGGTAGCCTAAAAATTCAGCCTCGTGTGTGTAGGCTGTGGTGGTCCCTGACCAAGCAAACCTTATTTTATGCTCCTACCACCACGTTGCTCTCCGCAAAGGGGGCAAGGCCTCTTCTTTTAAACCCTGCTTTCTCAGATTATAACATTGGCCGACAAGCACGCCAGCTTGTCTTGCGTTCTCCCCGCTAAGCATACAAACATGAATGCAATTTGTTTTTGTCAAGTTTGCTCTGCCTTGTTCCCTTGCTGTCATCTGTTTGTAGCAACTCTGATCTTCCCTTCCAATAAGTCTAGGCCCCCCCGATCAATGCCAAGCCCAACATGATGGTGCTGCAGGTATGATGTGGATGAGGCAACACATGCTGGAGAGGGAGTCGCTCCTGGACATGTGACCAACTATGCACAGAATGAGGTAGGATTGCACAAAATCTGAAGGGCGTAATTTTTATGTCATCGTTTTATTGATTGATGTTTGGGCAAGAGCACGTGAATGTTCGACCAAGTCAAGCAGAAGACGTGTGCCTTGTTGTCTCTGTCTAATAACCTGTTTTCCTTCCAGAATTACAATTGCTAACTGTTACGAACCAGGATATAACTGCATGGTGTAATTGCAAACTGTTACGAACCAGGATATAACTGCATGGTGTAATTGCAAACTGTTACAAACCAGGATATGACTGCATGGTGTGATTGCAAACTGTTACAAACCAGGATGTGACAGGGAGCTGTGCACCCCTTCCCATGCACAGATGGCAATGCTACTTATTAATGCTGCCATGACCAGCACAAGTTGTACGGTAGTGACATCAGTTGTGTAGCACAACTAGAGCTAGACAAAGATGTGTGACTGCATCAAAACACAATGTACAATGTGCGTACACTCTACGAACCCCTGCTGATGAAAGTCAATCTGGTCAACCCATCATCACCACAACTCACGGCCCTAGCTCTTGCGCTCTCTGTGAGGCAACGCAGGATGGCGTGGTGTGGGACATGGGCCAGCTAGCTGCTCATTTAGGCAAAGGCCCGTTTGGTGCACTGTGGCAAGACATGCAACGCAGCACAGCCATGGTGCTGGCCGCAGCTCTTCCACGCGCCCTTGAGGTGTGTGAGTGTTTGTGTGGGTGTGGGTGGGTGTGTGCCTGTTTGCGTGTGTGTGTGTGTGCATGTGTACTTGTGTGTGTGTGTGCCTGTGCATGTGTACTTGTGTGTGTGTGCCTGTGCCTGTGCCTGTGCCTGTGCCTGTGCCTTTGTGTATTCGTGTTTGTGTGGTGGTGTATGCATGTGTCGTGGCAAGACATGCAATGAGCACAGCCTTGCAGATTTTCCCCAGCAACCTTGTCATCTCAAATATAGTCCAGTTGAAATGATCTCATACACAAAGTGCTGCTTGCACATCCACACTCACAGGTCCAAGCACAAATGTCGCTGCCCCCACACAGCTGCTTCCAGTTCTTTGGGCTGGACTACTTGGTGGACAGCAATTGCAAGGCCTGGCTCCTGGAAGTTAACGCCACGCCCTCCATGAAGGTGAGATCAGAAGGCAGGATATGATTAGGGTTGGCCAGAACCATATAAGTAAATATCGTACCTTGTGTATCGTACCCTGTATACAGCCGTATATTACTTTTTATAACTTTTTACAGGTATTTCTTCCGGTTTTCCCACTGTTTACCATGTTATACGTTTTATACGCTGTATATATATACGTATATATACGTATACAGAAATCCCATATACGGTCCTGGCCAACCCTGCATATGATATATACATTGGAGTTCAATGCATCAGGACGGGATGGCGGGATCTGATGGGATCCGATGGCGGGATATAAAATACATTGGGATACAATTCCGGTGGCAGGATAGATAACTCGGGTGCTGTCGGTGCTGCGCTCAGTTGATGAAACAGTGCGTATGTGTGCAGCAGGCTGTGTGACGTGTGTCAGTCAAAAGTGCGTATAAATATTATGTGTACGTATGTGTGTCAGTCAAAATTGCGTATGTGTGCAGGCTGCGTGACGTGTGTCAGTGTGTCAGTGTGACGTTTGTCAGTCTGAAACAGTGTGTATGTGTGCAGGCTGTGTGACATGTGTCAGTCAAAGTGCGTATAAATAATATGTGTACGTATGTGTGTCAGTCAAAATTGCGTATGTGTGCAGACTGCGTGACGTGTGTCAGTGTGTCAGTGTGGCGTTTGTCAGTCTGAAACAGTGCGTATGTGTGCAGCAGGCTGTGTGACATGTGCAGGCTGTGTGACGTGTGTGTGTGTGTGACGTGTGTGTGACGTGTTCAGGCTGTGTGCAGGCGTGTGTGACGTGTTCAGGATGTGTGTAGGCGTGTGTGTGTGACGTGTGGAGGCTGTGTGATGTGTGTCAGTCAAAAGTGTGTCTCATGGTAAGGAAATGGGTGCCACAGGTGACAGCATGTGTGCAGGGATGAGTGCTTTCTTTCTGTTAAGTCTTTCTGGAAGGCCTTCAATAAAGCGCAGATTTCAATGCTGTCAGTGATCCAGAAAGCATCACTGCTGCAGCTGATGTTACGCATTTGTTCATTGAAGATCAACACCCAGGCTTGTGATCTCTTGGTAGGTTCAGAGCACGCGTAACCCTCTTTGCATATGCTCCGTCTTGGAGCAGGTGGAGCACTCTGATCCAGCAACAGAGAAGCTGATCCATAACCAGAAGTGGCCTGTGATTCAAGACATGGTCAGCATGCTAGGGATCTGCCCAGAGCGGTATGTTCATGCTTGTGTGTGTGTTTGTTTGTTTGTGTGTATCAGGAGGGGAGTGGAGGGCTCTCGTCTGCAACTGCTTTAGCAGTTCAGCGCATCTTGCTGAGTTGTTTTACACTTGAAGTATAACGGAAGAGTGCTTGTGTGCATTTAAACCTGTTCCGTCCACGCTCCTCCTCCTAACCCAGGCACAGGCCTGTTCTCACGCGCGCACACACACACACATTATACGTAGACACGTACTTAGCTGCAACATTTGATTGCGCTGGTGCAACCCCTCCTCAGTGCACCCTAAGAATGTTTTTACACACAAGGCTGGATTTTGATGCTTGCTTTCCTGCCTTGATCCTAATTCCTTATAGCTGTGTACTTGACATTTACTGGCTGGCAATCAGAAGTGCAGCTTGTCCTGGGTACACTTTCCGTCGTACCTTCCCGCTTGTTCGGAATCTTTTACTACTTGTCTTTTCCTAAGCTGTGAAAACTCGTCCAAGCCTGGCAAAGCCGATTGTTTGCTCGTGAGCACATAAGTAATGCTACCAACTTATGGCTAGACGCTGCATCTGCCGTTCAGTGCATCATGCTGTAGCAGCTCCACGCACTATTTGATGCACAGCAAACAACGCTGCTTCTGGGGTATTCTGCAGGTTCCGCCATCCCCCTTTGAAGCCTCACCGAGACCTGAACTTCATGCCCAGCGAGCTGCAGCGACGGGGGGGGTTCCTGCCTCTCATGCACCTGTTTCCTGAGGAAACACCTGATGGCATGCGCATCATTCCTTGGCACCCCCTGGACAGACAGTTGAGGGCTTGGTGCCGTACCAAGGCCTATGCTCAGCACTGCTGCCCCAAGGGGCACCCCTTGTGTGCATGAGAGAGTGTGTGTGTGTTAATGTGTGATTGCTTGTGTATGAAGCGGCCTTCCAGGCCCATCATCATCATTATCATCATCATCATCATCATCATCATCATCATGCACTTATTCCTGCCCCTGTCCTCTCATTGCAAAGTGTGCAAGGGCGCTCCCCCAAGCAAACCACAAATATCTCAGTGTCACACTCAGTCTGGCATCCAAGTGACCCCTCATGAGTTTTAAAGGCTTTAAAGTGCATATTATAAGAGAAGCCTCAAGCATGAGGTACGGGTTTGCTGGTATGATCATGACCGTAAGTGTTAGCTCTTGATTTGCAATAGACCAACGAGGTCTTGAGCCGTCTTCTTTTTGAGGAACGCCTCTAGCCATCACCTTTTTGAGGAACGCCTTTAGTCATCACTTTACAGCCTCGGTTAGGTCAGCGATAAGGGCGTGTGATCGTGCACTACTGTACTGCAAAATGTGTCACTAAGTTGAATTCTGACGACATTCATTTCTTCTGACGAGCAAGCAGGTTGCTTCTCTTTTGTTTATAAATTGTGCTGTTGGCGTGCGTATGGGCTGGCAGAGCATGGGACCCTCTTCTTTTTTTGTGGCATAATACAACAAACAGAAACGAGTCCCATGCTCTGCCAGCCCATACGCAGTGTATGGCACCCATAGTAGCAGCCTTCACAAACGTACATCGCACGATTTGCACACACTGCCTATACCCGACCCCGGCCGGCTCTTTGCAAACTTATGCAGGTAAACTCAGCGTTTTGCGGTCTTTGACTGACACCCATCCCTGACAACTTGCGAGCACTGTAGCAAACCATGATTAGAGCATCACCATGTTCATTCGCTACAGTCTATTTCTCTATTTATTTGCCAAACAAGATCAATTAAATTGATGTCTTTAGTACATGTATCCCAAATTCATCTACTAGGTGCATGCTCTTTGCTTAACTTTGCTCATCTCTTTTGCCACCACAAAGGCAAGCTGTTAAGCGATGACCGTTTCTATGCATTTTCTCTAGAATATGGCGACAACCATATTCAGAACGTTGCACCTCATGAGTTTTCAGACGTGCGACTGCTAGGCTGCATATGTAGAAATGTAAAATTGTGAGTTGTTTTTGTAGCACCAGACTTGTAGCACCTACAAAAAACCCCTTGGAACAGGAAAAAAGGCACAACGCTGTGACATTGCAGCACTGAATAAATTCAGTAAACAATCAAGCATTTTCCAGGACCAACCGACCGCAATAAATAAAGAGAGCGAATCATCTGTGAGTTGCACCTCATCACTACTAAGTAAGGAGGAAAAAGGAGGAAAGGCTTGTCTGCACAAAGCAGGTGGTTGGGAGGCATGGGCCTGCACACCACCAGAGCATTGCTCAGGTATTTTAGAGGTTTGCGTTTGATGTCGCGTCTGGTTTGAATGATTTTTGTTGCGGAGTTGATGGCAAGTCAATTTTCTCGCTCATGAGTGCTGTGGTATACAGACCTCGTACTTCGAGGCTGTGCAGTGGCTTTTTGTATGGCTGCTGTAAGTACTAGTACTGTGGCTCCAACAGGATGGCATGAAAGTTTTTGCAGTGTTTCAGTAAGCGAGGATTCAGCAGCTTATGTCCTTGTGCCTTCTCTGCTTGTTGGGTAGAAAAGCTGTCCTGACAGTACTTGATTCAAGTAGATTTGGCTGTAGTATGTCTGAGGGTTACATAAGGCGGAGCAAAACGGCAGCCCTCAGCGTGGTAGCCGTGGCAGCCGTGGCAGCAGTCACAACCAGGGCTTGGCTGAAGCTTGCGATACTCTGCTATATCCTATACCTGCAACCCATGCTTAAGCTGCTACCATGATTCATCGTGACAGCGACCTGCTCCTGGCGAGTTAGGCACCGGCTCCTTCCGCAGCCAGGAGGCATGCCCTGGCTCACGGTTTCAATTGGCAAGTTGTGGAGGACGGCATACATTGGGCTGGTCTGCTGTAGCTGGGTGAGCTGGTGGGGTGGGCAGTTAGGTGAGAGAGGCGCATCTGCTGTTTTTTGGGGCTTTTGGGGCTTTTGGGGCTTTTGGGGCAAGCAAGTGCTTGGTTCTCTCTTCTGTTCCGCTGCGCTTTGTTCTCTTGGCACTCCTGGTTTTGTGAGGCTCTCTCAGCCTCTTTCCTGCTTCCTGACTGAGGCTTCTTATACACATCCTGAGACATATTAAAAGCTTTTTCTCGTATTCTTGATGCCTTCTCTTCGCGCTTTTTCAAAACAAACGTTCTCCTCCTCTCTAAACACTTTCTCTTCTACATCTGTTTCAAGTTTTCTCTAACTCCTGTTTCTTTTGTTTAGCCAGGAGGAGCTTCCACCCTTCCTGACCGGAAGATCGATGGGTAAGAATGGGCGTGTCAATATGGATATTTTGACCATATTGACTTGCTGCAGTGCACTTGCTTTGCCACGGCATCATGAAAGAATTAATATCATTTTAAACAGCGCTACCTTAAACACATTTTTACTTGCCCCCTCGTCCGCTGGGCGGGGGGGCCGAACCATCTCAGGCAAACAGCGAATCGGGTTCGGGGCAGCAGCAGGCGCACAGCAGCTATACAGCAGCATCATACAAGCACGTAGTGGGACAGCAACCCCTTTAAACAGCAAAGCACACATCAGCGCCAGAGGGACCTTTGACGGCTGAGTTTGCAGCTTTCGAGGGAGGGACGGAAACCCTGTAAACAGCAAGCATACAGCATCAGCACTCACCGGGACCCCAGGACGTCATTGGCCAAGGCGGGAATGGGGATGGATGGAAACCATGCAAACAGCACTAACTCGCATATGACCGCTCGCCTTGCACAGCATCGACGAGGGGGGGACAGAAACCCTTACAGAAACAGCATACAGCATACAGCATACAACGGGACCCCAGGACGTTTGAGTTTGCAGCGGGAATGGGGATGGATGGAAACCATGGAAACAGCACTTGCACACATCAGCACCTAGCCTCACAGAGGAACAGCATCTATAGCACTAAATCAACACTACATTTC
>Ga0307963_1001589_pt1 | contig 17503 bp, 23 predicted proteins | sample OrgLakmetagen594_FD_201829 | JGI IMG/M metagenome (GOLD analysis project Ga0307963, IMG submission 201829) | Saline water microbial communities from Organic Lake, Antarctica - #594 | ecosystem: Environmental > Aquatic > Non-marine Saline and Alkaline > Saline | place: Antarctica: Organic Lake...
GGCCGCAATCAGCAGATGCGTATCAGAGGGGACGTTTTGCATGCCATCACAAAACTGTGCTCAGACGCTCAGCGGCACAGTGCGCTTGTAGGCCGCAATCAGCAGATGCGCATCAGAGGGGACGTTTTGCATGCCGTCACAAATTTGTGCTCAGACGCTCAGCGGCACAATGCGCTTGTAGGCCGCAATCAGCACATGCGTATCAGAGGGGACGTTTTGCATGCCATTCCAGGCTTTGCGCGGCCCCAGAGGCACTGCATGCTCAACAGCTGCTTGCATCAAATGTGTATGTGAAGAGAGCACTGCATGCCATCATGGAGTCGTGTGAAAAAGCGCAGAGGTGTAATTTTGTTTAAAAGTGGCCTGCAGCATATGCGTGTCAAAACGAGTGAATCGCATCCATTACAGTGCTGTGTGAAGACGCCCAGGGGTACAGTGTGTTCGTAAGCAGCCAGCAGAAGCTGCGTGTCAAAAAGAGTAATGTGCATGCCATCACGGAGGCATGGGAAGACGACCAGAGGCACAGTGTGTTCGTAAGCAGCCAGCAGGAGATGCGTGTCGAAAAGAGTGATGTGCATGCCATCACGGAGGCATGGGAAGACGACCAGAGGTAGTGTGTTCGTAAGCAGCCAGCAGGAGATGCGTACAAAGTCAAGTGACGTACAGAATAGCACAAGCTTGACGTAAGTAGAACGAGCTGCTTATGGTTTCATCCAAAGGCACTGTGTGCTTGTAACTGCTTGCGAATCCATATCTTAGACAAGAGGGGGTTACGACACTGCAGGCATGTTGTTTCCAGATATCATCACTGCTGGTGTTGGCTGATGCTAATTTGGCCTTCCTAAAAATGCACCAACCAGATTAGCTAACTTTTCAGGATAGCAGCTCCTGATGCTGGAAGGAAACTTTCCAGCACTATTTTCAACTGTCATCAGGAGCCAAATTGGGCTAGATTAAATGATTGAAACATTTGCCGGTTTTTGGACTGTTCAGGCAATTTCCGCCCCAACAACGGCCATTCAGTGAGTTTTTTCCTTTGCAAGGGTTTTTTTGTAGGTGCTTCAAGTCTGGTGTTACAACAAACACTCCTTACAATGTTTCCAATGTGTTTACATACGCAGCCTAGCAGTCACACGTTTTGACTGATGGCTTTATCTGTAAACTCTACTGACCTGCAAGCTGCCAAAGGGCAATCCCTCAATGGCTTCTGTGTCCGTGCTGATGTAAGACTCATTCCCTGAAGACAGCAAGTGAGTAAGGATGGCTAGAACCATACTTTTATACGTATATACGGTGTACATAGTTGGATGTCTTCGTGGTCATCTGCACTCGTGGTAAGATCTAAAACACTGGTTGATGGCACGTGTAGGGTTGGCCAGAACCATGTATATACGGTGTACATACGGTATTTTTGGCAGGGAAATCACCGGATATACGGTCATACACAGCGTGTATATACAGTTCTGGCCAATCCAGCAAGTGAGCATTCATCAGCTGAGAGGGATTGTATGCCACTACGAATGCAGAAGGCATGCTCTCTGAAAGCAGCGTGCGCTGTGCAGAAGGGTCCCTAGAAAAATGTGTGTACACCAGCTGAGTGTGTCAGCTGTGTCAGAGAGCTTTTGGGTCCCCGCTTACCAGGGTTGCACAATACGCTACGGCTACGCTACGCTACGGATACGGGCGCTTGCATAGCACGTATTGTACAACACGTATTGTGCGCGTATTGTACACACTGCTATTGTGCACGTACACGTATTGTAAAAGCTGCTATTGTGCACGTACACGTATTATACACGTCATGTATTGTACAACACGTATTGTGCGCGTATTGTACACGCTGCTATTGTGCACGTATACGTATTGTACAACACGTATTGTGCGCGTATTGTACACACTGCTATTGTGCACGTACACGTATTGTACACGCTGCTATTGTGCACGTACACGTATTATACACGTCATGTATTGTACAACACGTATTGTGCGCGTATTGTACACGCTGCTATTGTGCACGTATACGTATTGTACAACACGTATTGTGCACGTATTGTGCACGCTGCTATTGTGCACGTACACGTATTATACGTCATGTATTGTACAACACGTACTGTACGCGTATTGTACACGCTGCTATTGTGCACGTACACATACTGTACAACACATACTGTACAACACGTATTGTACAACACATACTGTACAACACGTGTTGTACAACCCTGCAGCTCATGAACAGCTCATGTAAATGATGCAGCTTGCAGACCAATTCTCAATGAGCGATTGGCAGCTCAAACAACTTGTAAAAATGTGCAATTTTGCAAAAAGAAAGCATTTTTAAATCTACCCTTTAAACCCTACAAACCAAACTCTACGCCTGTAACTTGCTGCAACATCTTGACTCAGGCTGTGCTCCTGTCCCTACATTTTAAACCCTAAGTCATTTAGGGATTTAGAAATAAGTCTTGTAATCAACAAGAAACTGCAAAGGACAAGACGCAAAACCCTGACATTTACTTATGGACATCCTACACACTCTTACACAATTGTGATTGCTGGTGAACATGGCGTGTGTGCGTGTGTGTGTGTGTGTGTGTGTGTGTGTGTGTGAATGTGTGTGTGTGTGTGTGTGTGTGAATGTGTGTGTATGTGTGCGTGTAAATGTGTTTGTGTATGTGTGCGTGTGAATGTGTTTGTGTGTGTGTGTGAATGTGTGTGTGTGTATGTGTGTGTGTGTGTGTGTGTGTGTGTGTGTGTGTGTGTGGTCAAAAGCACATCGATGTCGTATTGCAGCATATGGGACTGAGGCTGCAGCGGGGTCTTACCTTGTCAGGTGACTTTTGATCTGTAATTGCGCTTACTCTTTTTATCAAGGCTATCAAGACCTCAAGCGGTATGGTCGTGTGTCATATGCTTGGTGTGCTTTTCTTACAATGGGCGCCTACCTTCAAGAACGAGGATGTGTTGCATCACAGCGCTCAATGCTGGGATAGGAATGTCAGCATAGATTTTTTTTCTTCTTTTTTTTTCTTTTTTTTCCCAGCATAGATTAGTACAGATATGCTGGTGTAAGATGGCGGCCTACCTTCAAAACCCAGGATCTCTTGTATCACATCGCTCAGCCTGAAGACAATGGACAGCGATGCAAACAGCGAGAGTGAGACGTACAGTCAAGGGTCAAGAGTCTTCAGTAGCGCAAATTACTAGTATTACTATCAAAAAAGCAAGCATGTGCCGTATGCCTCTACTTGCAAAGCATACGTGCTCTTTTATACATACTTCAGCAACGTAGAAGCTGCTTTAGTAAGCAATTCTGGACCATAGCTGAGTTTTACTCAAGGGCATATGTGCATGCCCCTGTTCGAACAATGAAGTGGGCCGGCAGCCTGTGTGAAAATTTCAGTGATCCTCAAATCAGAGCTACACCGAAAGCACATGCACTTTGTTTGTCCTCTGCACCCGTGTTTGGGTTGGCGTTTTTTACGTCTTGGGCTGCACACCGTCAGCCTGTGGCCTGCACACCGCCAGCCTGTGGCCTGCATACCCATTTATTTCAGTGTTCTGCCCTGCCCTGTGGGCTGCAAACCGTCAGCCTGTGGCCTGCACACCGTCAGCCTGAGACCTGCACACCGCCAGCATGTGGCATTTTCTTTTGCAAGTCTAGGGCTGCACACCGTCAGCCTGTGGCCTGCACACCGTCAGCCTGCCTGCACACCGTCAGCCTGAGACCTGCACACCGCCAGCCTGTGGCGTTTCCTTTTGCAAGTCTTGGGCTGCATACCGTCAGCCTGTGGCCTGCACACCGTCAGCCTGAGACCTGCACACCGCCAGCCTGTGGCGTTTCCTTTTGCAAGTCTTGGGCTGCACACCGTCAGCCTGTGGCATGCACACTGTCAGCCTGTGGCATGCACACCGTCAGCCTGAGACCTGCACACCGCCAGCCTGTGGCGTTTCCTTTTGCACGTCTTGGGCTGCACACCGTCAGCCTGTGGCCTGCACACTGTCAGCCTGAGACCTGCACACCGCCAGCCTGTGGCGTTTCCTTTTGCAAGTCTTGGGCTGCACACCGTCAGCCTGTGGCCTGCACACCGTCAGCCTGTGGCCTGCACCTCTGCAACTGCTCCCAGCGGCATACATGGTGCAGACGCGGAAGGCCCTAACACGCAGGCTTAGAACATGTGTACCCGCTGCTGCCGAGCCTTCCGCCCCCTACTATTGCACCCTTGTTCAGGTTGGCAGATGCACGCTCTACCTACGCTGTTACGAGGCAACAGAAATAGAGGAATTCGACTTGAGACCGCACGTGCACCGCAACAATGGAAAGGCCACTGCATGTGCCTACACGCCCATTTATCTTAATACTCTGCCCTGTAGATCTTCTGTAGGCCTTCTGTACACCCCCATGTACCCCTTCTGTCCCCCTTCTTTTACTCACCTTCTTTCTTTCACTCACCATCTTCTCTAAATGTACGATTTCAACGATCGAATAAAACGAGCTTCATCTCGAATATTTTGTGCACTGCACCGTTAGTCGTCCAACAAACACCTGTACACCTAACTACAGTTTAGGTGCACAGGTTTTTTTACAGTTTTAATATTTGACTTTGCTAGCAAGTGCACTGCAGCATAAATCATCCATCAAACGCCTGCGTGGTTTTGCTGTTTATTTGTCATTCATCTTCTTTCTGTTTATTCGTCGTTCATCTTCTTCCCGTTTATTCGTTGTTCATCCTCTTTCTGTTGCTTAATTGAGTTCACCTTGGATAGCGTGTGCATTGCACCATCAAGCGTCCCACAAGACCAGGGGAGCACAGGCTGCGTACTTGGGGCCCTCCTGCCAGTTGCATCAGCAGATCTTCCTGTGGTGTGTTTGTGTGTGTGTGTGTGTGTCTATTTGGTTGTGCATACCAATCGGTGAAGAGCACAGGTTGTGTGTACTTGGTCTTCCTGCCATACGCATCAGCAGATCTTCCTGTATATTTGTGTGTATGTGCTGGTGCGTGAGCTTATCTATGTACGTGTGTGTGTATGTGCGTCTACGCATGCGTGTACATGCGAGACCGTGTGTGAGTTTGTGCATGCCTGTTGAGTACGTAAGCTGCAGACTTTGGGCCCTTCTGCAAGTCTTTGAGTAAGCCTTCTGGCACGCTGCTGAGTATGACATGCAAAGGGGACGGCCTTGATAAATTGCTGCAAGTTATTCTTGAATTTGTTAGTTTTCTTTTGGGTATTCCTTTAAAGGTTGCAAAAATGAATGGGCAGTAGCTGTTGTTAAGCTAGTCAATTTAGACGCTGTTATGGTGAAACAATTGCACCTGTCCCCAAGTCCTAAGCTTGACTGCACATAGGTATTTACATCAGCAAATCTGAGGCACATGCCTGGCATGCAAGAGGGACCTGAAAAGATGAAAAAGCCGGTGTCTCTACTCTCTATGTATATGCTCCACTTGAAAGAAATGTCTGCAAGAAGCAGGCAAGAGGACATTTTCCTTTGTTACAGTGGGGAGTGGTTTTGACTGCCTGTAATTATTTTGACTGCCTGTGTTTATTTTGACTGCCTGTGTTCATTTTTACTGCCTGTGTTCATTTTGACTGCCTGTAATTATTTTGACTGCCTGTGTTTATTTTGACTGCCTGTGTTCATTTTGACTGCCTGTGTTCATTTTGACTGCCTGTGATTATTTTGACTGCCTGTGTTTATTTTGACTGCCTGTGTTCATTTTGACTGCCTGTGTTCATTTTGACTGCCTGCGCTTATTTGACTGTCTGTGTTTATTTTGACTGCCTGTGTTTATTTTGACTGCCTGCGCTTATTTGACTGCCTGTGTTTATTTGAATGCCTGCGTTTATTTTGACTGCCCGTGTTTATTTTGACCGCCTGCGTTTATATGACTGCCTGTGTTTATTTTGATTGCCTGCGCTTAATTGACTCCCTGCACTTATTTTGACTGCCTGCGCTTATTTGACTGCCTGTGTTTATTTTGACTGCCTGCAATTATTTGACTGCCTGCGCTTATTTGACTGCCTGCGTTCATTTTGACCGCCTGTTTTTATTTTGACTGCCTGTGTTTATTTTGACTGCCTGTGTTTATTTTGACTGCCTGCGCTTGATTGACTGCCTGCGCTTATTTGACTGCCTGTGTTTATTTTGACTGCCTGTGTTTAATTTGACTGCCTGTGTTTGTTTTGACTGCCTGTGTTCATTTTGACTCCCTGCATTTATTTGACTGCCTGCGCTTATTTGACTCCCTGCATTTATTCTGACCGTCTGCGTTTATTTCGACTGCCCGCGGTCTTGACTGCCTGAATTGACGTTTGTTGCGCTCTTGACAGAAGTGGGACAATGCTACCTGGTACACGTGCTAATGCATTTGTTACTTGATTATTTCTGCCTTCCGAACACTGCCGAGTTCAGTGTGTAACAATTGAACTCCAGTCTGGGAGTGAAGTAAAGTGATACCACTCATATCACTCATACTTATATCCGTGTTCCTCTCAAGTTTCTTCATCTTTTTGTTTACTTGGTCCTTACAACTGCCATTCCTTCTTACTTTAAGTTTAAACACCAACCATCAATCTTTTCCCTGGTCAATGTGGCCCAGCTGTACTTTTAAATAAGAATGTTTTTTACAAGCAGCAGAGAGAAGCCAGCGCTCACCTGGTCAGCGTGGCAGAGCTCAGCTATGATGTTTGCCTGGAATGCATAGAAGGATGGAAATGCTTGGCAATAGTGGGAAGTTTGCATTGGAAAACTTAACAGTGTGCTTGCCTGCAGTTGCAGGAGCAGAGAGAAGGCACAAGTGTGCAGAGGCAGTACCACAAACCCAAGCAAGGATGACAGCCTATTGCTCTGCAAGGCTCTTGCCTGGATTGCGCACAAGAATGAAAGGAGGGCAACAGGCCTGCGTAAAACAACGGTCTGCGTAGAACAGCGCTGCGTAAAACAGCAATGTGCTTAAAAAAACTCAATAGCACTGCGTAAATAAGCGGTCTGCATACAACAGCGCTGCGTACAACAGCACTGGGTTGAAAAGCACTGTAAAAAATAGCACTGTGTGAATCAGTGTTGCCCAAGTACCTCCTTCATGAAATATGGGTAGTTTTTCTAATTTCTAAGCAGTCTTTGCTTTCGATTTTGAAACAGCAGATGATGTTGCGCATGTAAGGAGCAAAGACAGGCTTGTAGCATTCACTTGACACGCTGACATCGAATGCAGGGGGTAATTTAGACCACTGGCACTCTTCTCAGGCTGACAAAAAAAACTCCCTGCATCTGTGAAGACACGAAACTGCATCTGTGTAATCGCGACTGCATCTGTGAACATGCGAAACTGCATCTGTGAAATTGCGAAACTGCATTTGTGAAAACGCAAACTATGAACTGTGAACTGTGAACTGTAGGACAACTGTGAAGGAATACTTTGTAGGACAACTCCCTGCATCTGTGCGGGCTACGAAGACGGACGCACCCCCTGTCCAGCACCATGCATCATAACTCCTCTTTAGTTTAGTTTGGATTACAAAGGCATTCAACCTGCATAACTCCTCTTCACCATCACCACTCTGTCTTTGCAACAAGCTGGGTTTGAAACACCGCTTGAAGGGGTTACTCATTGATACTGATAGCCTGGGGGGGGTGCAAGCAAACTTTCACAGGAATTATTGGTCGACCCCATGCACTTCCCTCCCCCTTTCCTTGTCAAACAGTGTGTGCTTGTGTGTGTGTGTGTGTGTGTATGTGTGTGTGTCAGCGCATGAGTGTCAAAGCGTGGACATGCAGCACATACTGGTAATCCACATTCACCCCCTACCCCTTTCCTTGTCAAACAGTGTGTGCTTGTGTGTGTGTGTGTGTGTGTCAGCGCATGAGTGTAGAAGCGTGGACATGCAGCACATACTGGTCGTCCACATGCACCTCCCCCCCTTTCCCGGGCAAACAGGTCCAATACCCCTAAATTGGACGTATCTCCTCGACCACTCCACAATTTCGGGACCTGAAAGTTGCGTTGGACAGCAACATTATTTTCCACATGTCTACAAAGAGGGCAGCAGAAAGACTCAGTGGGTGGCCTGCTAAATTTGTTTTTGCCACCTTGCACCTTGAAACCAATTTCAACCCGCAACTCTGGTAACAAAAAGCGGGCTGAAATTCGCAGCAGATGTGGAGTTACAGATTTTTCTCTTTTTCCCCTATGTCCCTTGCGTGAGTGCCTCCCACTCGCAGGCATTCCCAGTACCCCTGCCCCGAATTCGACACTGCAGCATTGTTACACAGTACTTAAAAGCTCGAAATTTGAAGCAAAGGTTGATCGGTGCAAGTTATCAGGTATCTTGCATTCAAAAGATGTATAGGGGGCTTTGAATTGAGTGGATATCTTATTGGCCCTGTTTGGGGTGACTTATGGCACGGGGACGCCATTTGTATGGTTGGCTTCAACCGTGTACGGAAACAACAAGGAGGGAAAAGGTGCGCAGGCAGTGGAAGTGACTGCCAACATAGATTATTACGTGCAATGTAATTTGCATCATTAGAAGTTAGCAAAATTGGCATGAGAACTCCAAGTATTGAATCACCTCCAAAGCATGTGCACCATTTTGGCCAACCTTGCACATTAGACAATCCGTGTAGTGCTCCTGTACACCACACCTTCATGAGCGTCAAAGTCAATCCTAAATCCCGAGATACCATGCATTAAAAAAGTGCGTAAATATCAGCATGCAGAGCTTCATGTCTATCCTAGATCATGATGTACCACGCATTAACGAAGTGCGCACACACCAGCAAGCAGAGCGTCATGCCTATCCTAGACCATGAAGCACCACGCATTAATGAAGTGCACACACACGTTTGTGATCATGAGATCATGAGATTATGAGATCATGAGATCCAATATATCACAGGTCTGCCCCAACTCACCCGCGTTATTCCTCCTGGAAGCATGATGCTCCCGTGCTGGAGGCACATCATGCATCGCAGTGTTCGAGCGTCACTGCTGGGGTTATTGGGATCAGCCAGGACTAGAATGGACCTGCAAACGTGTGTATGTCCTTGTGTGTATGCATGTGCTTGTGTGTGCATCGTAGCATTCGAGCGTCACTGCTGGGGTTGTTGGGATCAGCCAGGACTAGAATGGACCTGCAAACGTGTGTATGTCCTTGTGTGTATGCATGTGCTTGTGTGTGCATCGTAGCATTCGAGCGTCACTGCTGGGGTTGTTGGGATCAGCCAGGACTAGAATGGACCTGCAAACGTGTGTATGTCCTTGTGTGTATGCATGTGCTTGTGTGTGCATCGTAGCATTGTAGTGTCACTGCTGGGGTTGTTGGGATCAGCCAGGACTAGAATGGACCTGCAAACGTGTGTATGTCCTTGTGTGTATGCATGTGCTTGTGTGTGCATCATAGCGTTGTAGTGTCACTGCTGGGGTTGTTGGGATCAGCCAGAAGTATACTCAACCTGCAGGCATGTGAGTTCACACACGTGTGCACGTGTGCACGTGCACGTGCTTGTGTGCCCTTGAGCATGTGCATGTGTGTTTTGGAGTCCCCACTGTGAAATGCATCTTGTATCGTCACCATTTTTGGGAACTGCAAACGACCAATTCAGACTTGCACGGTCATTTGACTCAATTCATTAACAGGTTGTTTGTGGTACAACAAAAGAATTTCCCCGCACACCTGGCGTACTGTGTGTGCAGACGCGTCATAAATGCCAGTGCACTGTAACACACACACACACATACACACACACACTAACACACTAACACACACATACATACATACACACACCTGGCGTACTGTGCATGCAGACGCGTCATAAATGCCAGGCACAGAGAGGATGGAGCCCTCCCTGACTGCCTTGAAACCAACTTATAAGCAAAGCATGCCAGTGCACTGTAACACACACACACACACACACACCAACACACACACATACATACACACACACCTGGCGTACTGTGCGTGCAGACGCGTCATAAATGCCAGGCACAGAGAGGACGGAGCCCTCCCTAACTGCCTTGAAACCTATTTATAAGCAGAGCATGACAGTGCACTGTAACACACACACACACACACCTGGCGTGCTGTGCAGACACGTTATGGAGGCCAGGTACAGAGAGGATGGAGCCCTCCCTGACCGCCTTGAACCAATTTATAAGCAGAGCATGCCAGTGCACTGTAACACACACACACACACCTGGCGTGCTGTGCAGACACGTTGTGGAGGCCAGGTACAGAGAGGATGGATCCTTCTCTGATCACTAGCCTGCTGCCCTTCAGGTCTATGGCATGTTGACGTACGATGTTCTCAGCCACAGCCTTGTCCACGTCACTCAGCACCACGATCTGCGATGCACATACACACGTACACACACGTCACTCAGCACCACGAAATGCGATGCACATACACACGTACACACACACACGTCACAGGGTTTGCTAAAACAAATTGTTCCAGCAAGAGCTGCTGGTGCATCCAAATCACTCAGCACCACGATCTGCAACTCATGCACATGCACACACACACACACACACACACACACACATACACACACACATGCACACATGGACGCACATACACTTCTCCTCATGAAGATTTGTCCAATGGGTGACGCAATGAATGGATGATGCAATAAAGTGCCGGAACCTTGTTTTTAAGTTTACATTGGCGTTTACGTAGCAAAAACATCTTGAAAGTATACAGTCATATGCCATGCGTATTAACGGCTCTGGCCAACCCTTTTCTCGAGAAGACAATTTAAGAAGACAGAAAAGACAGAAGACAGAAAGAAAACAAGCCCTGGTTATTTTCACACATGTAAACTCATACAACCACAGCGCTGAATTGGCAGTGGTGCATTATTGTGGTTGGTGGTGCAAAGATGGCACATACCACAGCGCTGAATTGGCAGTGGTGCATTGTTGTGGGTGGTGGTGCAAAGATGGCACATACCACAGCGCTGATTTGGCAGTGGTGCATTATTGTGGGTGGTGGTGGTGCAGATATGGTACATATGAACCCACTTTTCCCACTGTTACCCCCCCGCTTAAAAACTCACATCCCATACAGGGATACTCTTGCAGCAGCACAGTTTCGGGGTCCACATTTGTGGGGGTGATGTCATACACCAGACCATGCTGCCGTGAGATCATCGTTGCCCCTCCTGCATGCTCACATCCTGTACAGAGCTGCTATGCAGCATCACAGTCTTGAGGGTTCCATTTGTGGGTGCACATTTGTGGGGGTGATGCAATGGCCACATCATGGAGCCGTTTTCCTTACCGTTGCCCCCCCTGCGTCCTCACATCCCATGCAGATCTGTTCAAGCAGCGGCAATATTTTATCGCTCCAGCCAAGGATAAGGAAGTGCCCACTCTCCAACACAGCCCCTCTTCCACTTTTTAGATCGTCCACTTTAGCACCCAACGCATCTGCAGAGAAGTGTGAATGCAAAAATGAAGTAGGGTTACACAAATTTGTCACTTGAGCCGAGAAAGGATAACTAACAGGTCATGACTTGTCACTTCAATTTGAGCATGACAAAGTGTCATTTCTCCAACACAGCCCTCTGCCGCTTTCCAGATCGTCCGTCCACATTTGCACACGATGCGTTTACAGCAGAAAGAGCATGAGAGCACGAGAAGGAGAAATAAGGATGAAATTACACAGGAATACTTGCACACGATGCGTTTACAGGAGGAAGAGCACAAGAGCATGAGAAGAAGAGATAAAGAATACATCACACAGGATTAAACGCTCTAAAGCGTTGCCATTCTCAGCCATTGATAAATCAGTTTGAGCCCACCCATCCTGGCTTCAGTTGGAGCCCACCCTTCCTGGCTTCCCAGCTCACCCATCCTGGCTTCAGTTTGACCCTCCCAGCTCACCCATCCTGGCTTCAGTTTGAGCTCACCCATCCTGGCTTCCTTGCACAAAAAAAAGCCAAGTGGCGCTTGGGAATAAAGTGCGCTCTTGTTGTGGAGCACACAAAGTGCCTTCTTTTTCTGTTGGTGGAGGAGTTTTACGATACCCGGTACCAAAGTGGCTTCTTTTCCTCAATTACTGTGGGGAGTGGTTTCACTGCCTGCGTAGTTTCTTCTTTTTTTTGCGCCCTTGTTGTGGAGCACATGGAGCGCCCACAACTTAGGAAAAAAGGGAAGATGAAACCACTTATGTGTCAACATTGAGGAAGTCTCTCAAACATAAAATACAGAAAATCGAATGGAAAATGCTGGCAGAAAACGCTGGCAACGAGAACACCCCTTGGAGGAGGGCAGACCAACTTTACTTTTAAACTGATGTTAATGCTTCATTGTTTCGGCATCTTACTTACAAACTGTTCAGGTGGGTTTATCAGGCTTAGGAGATGATGGGTAGGACCGTAACAAACACAAACGCACGCATATAAACACGCACATATGCATGCACGCAAACCAAACCACATACATGCACGAATACATGCATGCACACACACGCGCACACACACATATACGCAAATGCCGCTTTGTTGAAGCCTCAGCCCCCATGAGCTACTTTGTCGGCACGGAGATGATCAGATCCTCCTTTGCAACATGCACACACACGCACACACACACACACACACATGCACACACATACACACACACACGCGCACACACACACACGCACCGACACACACACACACACACTCACACACACACACACACACCTGACACAATGCCCAAAAGCAGGGCGGTGATGAATGACCCGCCCACAGCAATCAGCAGGCTTACTAAACGTACGGTGCTGTCTGAGCTTGGGAAAAAGTCCCAGTCCAGGCCTGCAGGGGGTTCGAATTGGGCAGAAAGATGTCTGAGCTTGAAAAACATATCCATTCTGGGCCTGCGGGGGGTTTTGATTGGGCAGAAAGAAGTCTGAGCTTGGGGAAAAGTCCCAGTCTGGGCCTGCAGGGGGTTTCAATTAGGCAGAAAGATGTCTGAGCTTGAGAAATAGATCCAGTCCAGGCCTGCAGGGGGTTTCAATTAGGCAGAAAGATGTCTGAGCTTGAGAAACAGGTCCAGTCTGGGCCAGCAGGGGGTCTGAGCTGGGTAGAAAGATGTCTGAGCTTGAGAAACAGATCCAGTCCAGGACTGCAGGGGGTTTTGATTTGGGCAGAAAGATGTCTGAGCTTGGGGAAAAGTCCCAGTCTGGGCCTGCAGGGAATTTGAGTTGGGCAGAAAGGTGGGGTGACAAAATATGGGATTGCTTAAATGCAATTGAGGCTGAAACGCTGAAACGAGTCAATTAGTGTCTGGAGCATGTTCACCCTCACAGAAGCTTAAGCAAGCACAAACTCACACACACACGTAAGTCACAGCCACGCTGCAGCTTCATAAAAAATAGAAAAACTATGCTGTAGTGACAACACAACCAGCATGATAAGGGAGGGGGGTGATCTTCATTTAGCAGTACCCCATTTACAATCACACTAAAATCTCCGCAAATAATAATACGCAAGGGGTGATACCACCTCAAGCATAGAATAGGGAAACGGAGACGGAGCTGTCGGACAGCGAAGTACTCACGCTACCAGGCGGATTTGAACCCGCGACCCTGAAGAGTCTGGCCTGACTACGGGCTACTAGGCTTTCAGGGCAGCTACCCGATGCAGCTTCATATATTTATGCAGCCTCATATATTTATGTATCAAATGACGCTGTACAGCTTGTAAACGTTCGACATTAATAAGCAAGACGTATTTCGTTGCCCTAACCCAGTTTTACAGACATTATGTATTATGTGCGTGCAGTGAGTCACTCCTTCACCCCCCCAATGCCGCTGCCCTCACCCGTAGGTGCCTCTGAGCTGCACTATGGACATTTACATTCTACACTTGTGTCATACGTGCATTTACGCTTCTGTGCTTGACCTAACACGCTCCCTCGATTCCACTGATTGACTGAGGGGAATTACACTTGAGGCCACAACCAAGCACACCCGCCCTCACCCTTACTTATTTCTGAGCTGTACTACGAATATTTGTATGTAACACTTCTATTCCGGCTCGATTCCACTGTTTGACTGAGGGGAATTACACTTGAGGCCACAACCAAGCACACCCGCCCTCACCCTTACTTATTTCTGAGCTGTACCACAAATATTTGTATTCAACACTTCTATTCCGGCTCGATTCCACTGATTGACTGAGGGGAATTACACTTGAGGCCACAACCAAGCACACCCGCCCTCACCCTTACTTATTTCTGAGCTGTACTACAAACATTTGTATGTAACACTTCTATTCCGGCTCGATTCCACTGTTTGACTGAGGAGGAGTTACACTTGAGGCCACAACGAAGCATACCCAATACCCGCCCTCACCCTTAGTTATTTCTGAGCTGCACTATGAACATTTACATTCTTTAATTGTGTCATACATGCATTTACGCTTCTGTGCTTAACCTAACACGCTCCCTCTCTTAGAAATCCTCCCTCACGCAAGCTACACCCTCCCCACATGAACACGTCGTCTCAGCGTGGCTAGGCCCAGGCTTCTGTACCTAACGCTCACAATCCCCTAACAGTTTAAAGCGTGCACATAACGCTGAAGCGTGCACATAAAGTGCAGGCGTGCACATGATGTTTAAAGCGTGCACATAATATTTTAAGCGTGCACATATCAAATAAGCGAGCACATGACATTGAAGTGTGCACGTATCAATCAAGTGTGCACACATCATTTAAGCATGCACATAACGTTTAAGCGTGCACATAATGGAACACGGAATGCGCACAGGGAGCCTTTGCCTCCCTTGGAGCATCCACGTCAAATCCACGTCGATACGTTTATCCGTTATACGTTTATATACGCTTACACTATGCTCCCGCGTTCTGTTCTGTTTCCTCAACCCTATGAGAATCAAGCGTGCACATAATGGAACACAAGTCGCGCATAAGCACCCCACGTTCATCCCACACACCAGCTCCTGCCGCCGCCGCCCACATTGCCTCAGCCAAGCTCGGCCCTGCAAAACCATCATCATACCCTCCCTCCTCCTCCTCTGGCTCCTCACGCTCTCGCTCCCCAATGTGGCTGCCCCTGTCTTTGGCCCCTGTCGTTGCACCTGGTGCTGCCGCGCTAACTGTTGCCAGCTCTCCATCGTCCCTGTCACTGACAATGTAAAGGGCCACGCCGCCTAGCACAATGAGGAGGACGGTGAGGAAGGAGAGGAGGGCCATCTTGCTGTACGGGCGGGAGAAGATGTACTGCAAGCGCGCACGCGTGTGTTTATGTTTGTGTGTGTGTGTGTGTGTGTGTGCTGATGAGTAGGTATGTGTGTGTTCGTGTACAGGTGTGTGAGAACAAAACGGACAGACACCGCCAGCCTTCAAAGTGTCTGTGCCCGAGGTTCCCAAAAACACACTTCAAACTCACATGCTTGAGGTTGACGTGGATTTCTTAAACCCCACACGCCTGACTCAAGGGACGTACATATACGTAGGGTTGGCCAGAAACGTGTATATGCACCATATATGACCGTATATTCGGTCATTTCCCTGCCAAAAATACCGTATACACACCAGTGTTTCTTTTTTCGATTTTGAATAACCTTTGTTTAACGTCACGGCCAGATTTTGCCATTCTGAAAACCTTTGCCTAACGTCTTTCACCCTTTATGCCCAGCCCGCTGGGAGGCCTGCGGCCTCCCAGCATTGTTCGTGCACGTGGTATTATAAATGTTTCAGACATGGCCCTAAAACAACAAATAAAGCATATGTGAACCCTTTAACGTCCGTAAGCCTACGGGTCCAACACCAATATAACTGCGCAGCTTCCATACCCCCTTCTGACAGCCACTTATTAAACCATGGCTGCTGCGTCTGCCCTGCTGTCTCACTGTGTATGGCTATTGTGTAATCTGTAGGTGCCAGCTTAAGCCATGCAGGCTGCATGGGGCAGGTGCTGCCATACACCCTTTCAAGTATGCTCCATCACTCTGATTCTTTTTTGCCCTTTTGCGCGCATTCTCATCGCTCATTTTAAAACAACTTGAAAATATTTAGGGGAATTTTTTCGATTCCAGGCCAAATTTCGACCCTCGGATGGCCCTCGAAGGCCCACGGGTGATTTTGCCGGGGAGTCCCCTGAAGCCCCAAATGCTCACTTAACGTCTTTGCCCAACGCCAAAAAGGATATGTTTAACGTCGGAAGACGTCAATGTCTCGAAAAAAGAAACACTGATACACACCGTATATATAGGGTTCTGGCCGACCCTATGTATACGTATACATACCAGACGTACCCTATTGAATACCGTTACTGACTCTCACCAGGAGTTGGTTTCAGATCAAGCCTGCAACCCTACTGATCCCCTTCATTATACATTCTTTTTTGTGTGGTGTAGTGTTACGGTACCCATACCGAATTCAACTCCTTGTCCTTGATGTATGTGGGGAGCAGGCTTCTCTGCCTGCGTCACTTGTTCTCTACCTTTTATCATACGATCATATCCCGCACGCGCACACACACGCGCACACACACAAACACACACACACGCACACGCACGCACACACACACGCACACACACATACACACACGCACACACCAGGGAACTTCAGGGGGTTTGAAAAACCTACGGTTCGCCCGCAACTAAAATTTTTTTTGCGGGTCGCCCGTAGCTGGCTGCGCCGCACATTACTTTACAAAATGTGCGGGTAAGTAAGGGTAAATTTTCGCCTGGGCTGCTAGCGCAGCCCAGGCTTTTGGGCATTTAGGAAGCAGTCACAGCAACGTCATTCGGGCACGCACCAGAAGCACGGATGCGCATGCACATGCACCACAAGTAGTGTTACACGCACATGCCATGCTAAATGCCGCACACGCACGCACAAATTCAAACACCATCTATGTTTCCATGAGCAAGCACGCACGCACACATAAACACGTGCAGCCGTGTACGCATGGGCAGACACGCACATCGCACGTACTATACGTGTAAGTCCACGCCTGAACATGCAGCATAACTCACCTTCAAGCATGCAATCGTACACATACAATCGCACACACATACATGAGTTTGTGCAGCCGTACGCACGTGCACATTGCACCATGCAAGCACTCGCACGTACACATATGCCATGCACATGCACACGCATGCAGGGCACCATCATGTTATCATGCGCAAGCATGCACATGCTCATTGAGTGCCCAGTGATGCCGTAGTACCACACATACTGATGCCCCACACACCACACATACAGAAGTCCCACACATAGGCAAGGCGCATGCAGCCACACTCTCTAGGTGCCCAGCAATGAGCACCAAAGGGACCTGCCCTTCCTGCTAATCTACTCCCTGTGTCCCTGCTGTTCTTGGAAACCTCCTCTTGGGCACGAGAGGAGGCCTCCGCTGCGTCTCCTCCCATCCCGAACACTGAAGTCCCGGGCCTCTCTTCATCGGTATCACATTTTCCTCCGGGCAGCCCGGAAATACAATTTTAATTTTATGCGGGCGTCCCGGAGCCAGGTTCCTCCGGAACCTGGCTT
>Ga0307963_1001590_pt1 | contig 17503 bp, 19 predicted proteins | sample OrgLakmetagen594_FD_201829 | JGI IMG/M metagenome (GOLD analysis project Ga0307963, IMG submission 201829) | Saline water microbial communities from Organic Lake, Antarctica - #594 | ecosystem: Environmental > Aquatic > Non-marine Saline and Alkaline > Saline | place: Antarctica: Organic Lake...
CTGGCTTTTTTTATGCTATAGCTCAACTGCCCTCGCTGGCGGATATAGCTGTGTAACCCTTACCCTTACCCTTATGCTATAGCTCAACTGCCCTCGCTGGCGGATATAGCTGTGTAACCCTTACCCTTACCCCTAGCTTCTAGCTTCTTGCAGATGGGGCAGATAGCTTTTACACAGCCTGTTCTTGTCTGATCTAGTAATTCTGTAGGAAAAAAACAAGTATGGCAAAGTAATCTAGGGAAGGGAAAGGAGGGGCGGGGGCGCTGCACTAGCGTGTAGATAGCTGTGCAGAGACGTCAGGAAAAATCGGTTGTGGGGGAACCGAGCGAATAACATAACCATCTTGAACCAGTAATCGTCTATAACTTACAAAGGAGGTGCCTCTGCTGCTTGCACAAGGTGCAATTGCTTCACAGGATATAATAGCAAATAATAAGCTGAATCGCATAACCACGTCATCCAGGCTTGATGGGCATGCTTATGGCTGGCTCCTGCTGTCGCTCAGTTCCTCATACCTTCTGGTGCCGTACTAACTTACTTTTTCTCTGGGGCCTGTGCAGGAGTGGGGAACAGGTTATGTGTATGAATAAGCAGTCGGAAGTGATGCACGCTATCAATAGGATAAGCAGTGTGCAATGCCTGGACACCACTGACACCTACTGAGCCTGGTCACAAACCTGTCTTGCTAACCTACAATTGGTATACCCTAGCTGCCAAGGAAACGTCATTTTGTGTCACTAAGTCTGCAGACACATAAATCGTAATGCTTATCCAAACATTAGCACTTCCATACCTCGTTAATTATGCTGAGGAAGTAGCAAATTCCGTTATTTGCAGCGAGAGTTGGTTGCATTATGGATGCATCATGGAAGCAATGGAAACGACCCTAATTTTTAACCCCTAAATTTAACCCAATTCAATCACAGAGGGGGTTATATGAGGCCAAAAATGGGCATGTTTTTTGCATGCTCCTAGGGCAGGTGGCCATAACTTGCAGGTTTCAAGCTCAGCTCTGCTATGTAGCCGCGGCGTGAACCCTACTTTCTGAGCAGCCATATGCTGTATCTGACCAGCCAGCGCACCAAACTGAGTGATTTTTGGTGTTATGGAATCCTTAGAGTAAATCAAGATTATTGCAAGAGAAATGGGGCAAAAGGACTAAGTGGTTGGCGAGATATGCAAATTAATGAGCCATTCCCCCTGGAAAGCACCCATCTAGGGTACAGGTGCACGACGTGTGCTTTTAGTCCTGTCATTCTGTGCGCAGGGCGACTTGTCTAAATCTGAGCACATGCTCGGGTAGCTTATAAAGTCAGCATCAGTTTGAAGCTAGGGTTGGGTCCAATTTGATGAAATGACGTGTGAAAAATTGCACCTCTCATGCAAAAAGGAGCATGTTTTGGCTTTTGCCCAGATAACCCCCTCTTATTCAATCACACAGAGCAAATAAGGAAAAGAGGGATCTGTGCCGATAGTGACAACACGATTGACGGAGTCCAGAACAGAAAAAAAAAGCAGTGTGTGCTCAATAAGCAGCATGCGCAAAGCAAAGCTGAAAAGAAACTTACAGGTGGGGCTGCTGGTTGGGCTGAGCCGGTGGTTGGCAGACCCACTGACACCTTGTAGGCGTCGTAGATGCCCCACTGCAGGCCTGTGAGAGAGCCAATCATGAAGATACGCAGGCCCAGCCCACGGGTGAACAGGGCGGTCCAGCCCATGTCCTTGATGATATCGGCAGCCTGTGGGCAAGAAGGGGTGAGGTCATTCAATGGGGTAGCAGGGGTAGCAGAAAACAGTTCCCGGTTTGTGCCTTTGCTCCGTTGTGTCTTTGCTCTGACGCTTTGCACTGAGACACTTTCGAAACAAATCAATTGGATGACAGCGTGGAAATAGCGGTGGCCGGCCAGAGTCGTGTGGCGCACGCAGGGTCACTCCCGAATGATTAAGGCCACATTGCTAGCAAACGCTGAGGATGCCAATGTCACGCTTTGCCCCTCTTGCCTGCCATTCATCACGAGCCTGCTCACTCACCGGCACACCCTTCTGGGCGTTCATCTTGGACACAAGGTTATCGGCAGGGTGGGAGATAACGGCGCACAGCACACCGGCAATGTAACCAGCTCCAAAAGATACACCCAGCTGCTCGCCCTTGGAGCATTCTGACTTGGGCTTGGGGACGACGTACTTGTACAAGGCCTGGACGGTGTTCTCAAAGGCACCTGCAGGCAACAGGGGTGAAGCAAGCAAATGGTGTGTCATGTGCAATGCACAGGCACCTGTGAGCACAGAGTCAGTGACAGCGTTTCCAAGGCCTCCTGTAAACTCTTGACCTTTTGAATAACACCAACAACACAAAACACTGTGGCAGGGGTAAAATCCAACTGGTATTTAGTACCAGCTTAATCACAGATTGAACAAACCACCCAGACAACGATATACAATAAGCGCAAGTCTTGCAACCTACCGAACTTGACCATGGTGTAGGGGATCTGGCGGCACCACAAGGGCACCACACCCCTGAACAGGCTGCCGAAGCCCTCTTGAGCAATGAACTTGGGCAGACCATCTGTCAAGCCCTTGGCGTAGCCTGGAGATGTCTGCACCTTGACCTGTGGTGGGCGAGGCGAGGATTAGGGGGTGATGAGGTTGAGTTCGACAGGTAGTTGGTGCGGTTAAAGAACAAGATGCAGCTGCGTACAAGCGTATACCAGGTGGCTTCCCTCTGCAGCAAGAAGTTAAACAAACAATTAATAAAGGCTGGATGGCTTATTGCTGGCTGAACATTGCTTCACAACTGCCCCCACTTCCATGGACTGCAGGCTGCTCAGGCTCACACACTCAGGCTAAGCATGATAAAGGTGCGTAAGGACGGGGGAACATGCATTCTTATTTTAATCCTGCACGCACCTTCACAGCCTCAAATGGACACAAGGCAATGTCAGCGAAGAACTCTGCACTGGCAGATCCTGCAAGGAAGATGGCGTTCTGGTACTTCTTGGCCACCTCCTCCCCTGCCATGTCTGAGTAGGTCCTGCGATGAAGCGTGCAAAGATGCGGAAGTGTGAGAGCCAGGGGCTGAAGAGTGTGTGAGTGTGTGTGTGCGTATCTGCACGTGCGTCGATACGTGTGTGTACGTGTATATATTCTAAAGCACGCTAAAACAGCAACCACAAGGTGATCACTAGCAATGGTAAGAATTCAGGTAGCTCAAAAGCAAACAGGAAGCTCCTTAAACCTCCTCATCGCAGCAATCGCGCTCTCTCTCTCTCTCTCTCTCTCTCTCTCTCTCTCTCTCTCTCTCTCTCTCTATCTCAACAGCATACTCACTTCTTGAAATACTCGTACAGGCCGAACTTGAAGGCACCTTGGGCTGAGTAGCCCATCAATGTGGGGAACCAGCCTCGGATGATGCCAGCCATGCCCTGCTCACGAGCCACCGTGCTGAAGCCATTGACAATGCCTCCGTACTTCTTGGGGTCCACCTGGATGTTGCACTTGACAACATCCAATGGCGTGACGGCAGTGTGGGTACCTCCACAGGCAATGGCACCACCGACAGCACATGTCCTGCAGTGTGTGTGTGTGTGTGTGTGTGTGTGAGAGAGAGAGTACGTGCGCACACACGCAAATGCATGCACATTGTATGTGCATATGCGTGTGTGTGTGTGTGTGTGTGCGCGTGTTTGTGTGTGTGTGAGTGAGAGTGTGTGTTTGTTTGTGTTGTGTGTGTGTGTGTGTGTGTGTGTGTGTGTGTGTGTGTGTGTGTGTGTGTGTGTGTGTGTGTGTGTGTGCAGATAGCAATGCAGCATACGCGAAGCTCATGAGTGGATAATGGATACAACTACATGCCATCCGCGCACAGTGATGGACAAACCAACGTGCAAGCAATCGATGCAGAAATCAAGTTTGCCGACTTAAGAGCATCGAACGAGCCTCTCTCTCCCTCTCTCCATCGAGCCTCTCAATCCTCCCTTTTCCCACACATCGTCAGAGGTATAGAAAGTTGCATGCCAGAAGGAGGGGAGGGCGCATCGTGTCTGTTTTGCATGCATCAGTAATCGAGCCTCTCTCTTGCGGTTCTCTCCTGCCCCTTCTTCCAACCCTACACTCACGCGTAGTACTCCTGCAAGGATCAAGGTAGAGCAGAACGGGTCAGTCTTTACTGCTTCGACCAAAGTCAGAGGTCTCTTCACAGGACTGAGTGTGAAATGCTCAGGAGCTCCCTCTCGCGCGAGCCTGCGACAAAAGAGCCCCCCCCTCCTCTCTTGAGACGCACCGCTGAGAAGAGCTCAATCTTCTTCTTCTCCGCTGGGGACGCAGCGACGATGCTGGAGGGAGAGATGACAGGAGCCTGCCCAGCCCCGTTGGGGCTCCTCAGACCCATGCTCTGAAGAGCAAAGCCCAGAGGAGAAACCTGAGGTGCCATGACCGCTGACTACTGCCGTGCCTAGAAAAATAGATTAAAAGTGCCTTTCAACCGAAATATCAGTTGCCTGAGGACTTGCCATTAGTTAAAGATATCCCTGCTTGCATGAACCAAGATGATGCTGTTCCTGCAGCAAGGAGGGTGCAGAGGACTCAGGCATTATGCGACAGCAGCAGCAGCCTACCTGAGCACAGCGCACAGCGTGCACATCCCGCACGCAAGCCTCCGTACCACGCAGCGAACAGACGAAGCTCAACAAGCAAAGAGGAAGAGAGCTGGTAGAGAAAAGAGGGAGCCGGGCACGAGTGATGTGGACCTGCTTCCAAAGGTGATGTGGCCCTGCTTCCAAGGTGTTTTGCTGAATGCATTCCTCAAGTGCCCAACTTGTCCAGTAGCAGCAGCCCTCTAGTCTTTTGAAGCACGCAAATGGTTATGTTCCCTCAGGTGGCTCTTGTAGGGCGACCAAATGTTGGCAAGTCTGCTTTGTTCAACCGGCTCGTCCGAAAGCGTTCGGCTGTGGTGGGTGTTGCGTCTCTTAAGAGGCTCTTGATATCAAGTTATTAGGTGGCCCCTCTTCTGCTCAGTGCAGAGATTGTAAATAAGTTGCTTCACAAGTGGAAAACATCTTCTGTTCAAGTCGTGCTTACAACCGTGCTAATCCTCCTTCTTACAGGTGCACAACACCCCCCTTTCGCACGTCACCCGAGACTGGCAAGAGCAGACAGGGCAGCTGGGGGACTTGGTGTTCAGGGTGATGGACACGTCAGGCATGGAGCCTAGCATGCAGGAGGACTCTATACAGGTACTTGAATTAGGAGGTTGGCCATTATCCGGACTTTGCTGCGAACACTTACGGTCTTTGGACACAACCATAAGCCTTGTGTATAAGGTTTCAGGGACGGTTATTTGCAAGCTGTGCCAAAAACCGCTGGTCTGCATGAAGGCGTGCAGTGAGGGATGCAAACCGCAAGAAGACCAATTGTGAAGCACTGCATTCAAGGCAGAGCGCGCAACACTGTACTGCCTTGTTCCATTCCCTCCAACTACAGGGTAGAGCTGCTTCCATCACAGCAGAATTGTTAAGAAAAGTCCATATGGCAATGATGGTGGTGGATGCGAGGTGAGGGCGTGGAGGTAATTGCTGTTGTGCGGGTTCGTAACTCTAAAACGACGGCATGTGGTGAAGCGCCACTCTATTGAAAATTTCCTCAAGCAAAGAGCATTTTTACTGCATGGCATTATCCCATGTGCCTGTGCAATGATGCAATTGCATTCCCCTGATATGAGATATAATAGAACTGCTTGTTCAAGCTTGCTAGCAGCGCGGGGGCATTTTGACTGACAACCAGTGCTACACACGCACAGGGATGGAATCCTTGCTTCTGATGAGGAACTGGCGGCGTGGCTGCACAAGGCCATGCCACACTCAGACCAGGTTATCCTGGTGGCCAACAAGTCAGAGGGGGCAAGAGCTCGGCAAAGTGAGTACATGCCACTTTGTTGCAAGTGTTCAGCATACATAATGAAAGAGACAAAGCAATAAAGGATAAACTTGGTGAATGCTTCTCCCCACATTTTAATGGAAAAGGAGAGGTGCATTTACAACAAAGTTAATCAGTTTCAGAGATGGAGTGACAATTATATCTCTGTGTATAAATCTCCGCACGTTTGAGTGCTGCTGAAACTTATCACTTCCGCACACCATTTTCCTGTGTCCCTTTTTCATAGAGAGTGTAACATGGAGCACATGGGATCCACTAATTAAGCCTCTACAAAGTCAATATGGTAAAGTGCATAGAGGCGAAGGCGGCACTGTAGTCTAAATTCGTCCCTAAAACTTCAGGTCCCTCAAATTCTGAGCTCGTATAAAGTAAAAGAGCACTCATCGCGTAGTACACGCCGCTTTGCATTATGAACTTATCCTGGTCAATTGGTCTTTTATACCACCCTCCTGTTTATAAGACAATGCCAAGAAATCGGCGCGTGTTAATGATTTAGCAGCAAAAACAGCACTGTGCATGCAGAAGTGATTTGATGCATTTCTTTTGTTAAAATAGAAGGGCTCCGCCCGCCCAAATTTCGACGCGGTCATTTTTGTGTGTTTTGTTTCCGTTTTCAAGCGCTCCCTTTTTCGTGCCCTCCCTGCTTCTGCATTGCAAGTCAACACAGTCTAACTTGTATTTTTCTACTGAGTTTGACAACACCTGACCCTCTTTGCCTGGATCCCCACTTAATTATTCCATGCAACCCTCTGATTCTAGCCTGCCAGAGTCGCTGCAACAGCTGAACGTATTTTAATTTGTCCCACAGGTCTGGCACACAGGCTGCTGTAATTCCTTTTTGAGTTTTTACTTGAGTAGATTTTTTTGCGACACATGACTGTGTCCTGCCTTTTTCTCATGTGCCAGGCCGGCATATTTAGAAGTGTCAGATGCACTCTCCAAAATTCACAGAGTCTGTAGCAAACAAGTCAGGAAGACAAGCAGTAGACAAAAAATGATAGTTTTAATCAGCGGCACTAAAATGCTCGAAAAAGTCACGGACCAAAAATCCCTCCTCGGAGGTCTCCATGCAGGCACAGAAAGCGACGGCGCATGATAACTGCACGATTCCTGAACGGAATCAAGTAAGAATCGAAACAGTGAATTCCGCATTTTGAGGCCGTCACAACGCGCCGCTCTGCAGCCCTTCTCGTCACCAAAAGTCCGACCCTCACAGCTTGCCACGAAACTCAACAGACCTGTAGATCGGCACCTGCCACAATTGTCTACAGAATCTTACGCGGAAGGGACGCCCGACCGCGGAGCTATTCAGGCCCAAAGTACTTCCAACCGAATCGGTTAAAACCCGGACTTCACAAATTTCTTAGAAATTTGGGTATTCATTATTATTTGCCTCCTGTTAAGTTAGATACTGAGCACCATGTTTGGTTTCCCCAGCAAATAATCAAGGGAGCATCATGTAAGAGGGGCAATCGCACTTGAGCTTAAGCGTTTGCAGATGCTTATATGCTCCAATTCATCTTACAGAAGAAGGGTCCTGCCCAAGTTTAATGTCTATGCACATCCATGAGGATCAAAAATGAGGAGAGGAAGTTTTGGGGCAAAACAGACTTCCTAGTGGCTGTGCTGGGTTGGTTTGAGGAGAAGGTGCTCTTGCAGCCTGCATGCTGCTAACCCAGTCCACATGCAGAAGGTTGCGGCGTAACTGAGCTTAATAAGCGTGCTTCATACGTATCAATGCTTGAAATGTTATGAGCAGCATTGGACTTGTATATAGGGCCAGAGCTCAAAATTGCAAGGTTCAATGATTCTTGGACTGAATAAACAAAGTTGCCCAAAGCCACGTGCATGTTTTTTATGTTATAACATACAAAGTTGTCCGGGTACTTGTCACGTGCATGTGTTGCCATAAATAGCAGGAGGTATTTGGAATATTTCTGTGTGATAACACGCCTTGTGATTAATGAGTATAGTATTGTATTGTGTTCAGATATCTCATATGCACTCTTGCCGACTCTACAAATAGATAGGGATATCTTTCAATTTCAAATCAAAAGGATTGCAGAGAAAAGACACCTCCTGGCAGGCACCACGCTCTTGTTCCTCCAATCTTTCTTTCTCTCGTTCTTTACCACAGATATAGAGCTTACAATAGCTGACAGCTGGCGGTTAGGCTTTGGAGAGCCTGTTGCCCTGTCTGCAAGGTAAGAACAACTTGAGAGGCCACTCAGTGGCTACAATTGCGGTTAAAGTACCTTGTAGGGGAGGAATCTATCGTAAATTAGATTATTTCTGCCTAAACTCAACATTGTGTGCCGATTGCTTTTTTTTCTTTATGTACCCAACTTATGTCTGCGGCTTTCTTGTCTGTGCACTTCAGACTTCAAGTGCCATACAAATAGACGTGCTCATTCCTGATTCCAGTCACACCTGCCGTATCCATTGCTGCCACACTCATATGGCTACCATGATCACACGGCACTTCTACCCTACCTACTCCTGCGCAGCTCAGGCGAAGGGATGGCTGATCTCTACACCGCCATCCAGCCTCACGTTGATCGTTGGCGGCAGCGTGTGGCTGCAGAGGCAATGCTGCTCACGCCCAGGACGGCCGAGGATACCCCTGATTTGCTGGCCCACGACCTCCATGCACAACAGCTGTTGCAGCAAAGTGTGGGGCAAGAGGCAGGCAGAGAAGCGGAAAGTGCAGGAAGAGGGGCAGAAACAGAGAACTTGAAAGCCGCTTTTGTGGAGAATGCTTTGGAGGGTACGGTTGCCGCTCCTGTCCGAGGCGATAGCAGAACATGGGAGGCGGGAGTGGTGCTAGAAGGGGGTTGTGAAGGAGGGAGCAGCGGCCGAGAAAACGGTAGCCGGCTTGCTCCTATGCAGGTGTGCTGGCATGCTTGAAACATAAGAGTCAGCTGAGGTGCAGCCCGCAATTTTATATCTTTTCAGTGGTCACTTTTGTAACGCAACTTCTGTTACCGCAAAATTGGCATTGAGACTGCGGCGTGACTTGCTTTCCTGTTGACTTTTGCAGGGCGTGTCAGAAGATCCAGCTGGTAGTGGTAGGGGGCGAGGAATGGAAGACGAGAGGGCGAGCAGGGTGGAGCAGCAGTTGGAGGTGGTCAGAGGAGAGCAGGGGAGCGTGCAGGTGCTAGAGCATGGGGCTACAGGAAATGATGCCATTCGTTTGGCCATTGTGGGATTACCGAATGTGGTGAGTGCGGAGTTGTGATCAGCAAGGCGGAGCTTAGGTAGAAATTGGTTTTGCATATTGTGTGCAGCACGCAGGCTAATTCTTTCTGCCTAAACAACTCTGTTTTATTTGTGTGGCACCGTGCTCACTGTGATGCATCTGTCAATGTGCAGGGCAAGTCCACGCTGCTGAATACGTTGCTTGGCGAGGAGCGTGTTTTGACAGGTGTGCTTTCCGTCGTTGGCTTCTCGCACAAAACGTTGCTGCGGTGTTGTTTCTTTCTACCCAGATGAGTACAATTGTATCTTGTGTGCACACACAAATGGCAATCAGCGCACCGCATGCAACGGCCGGCATGCATGGCGTCAATCAACGCATTGCTTCAAGCAGTGGAGCGTACAATGCGCAGCTGAGATTATTGTATAATGTCGACATACAATCCTTTTTCTGTTTCTGCTGTCTCCAATACCCTCTTTTAAATTTCATGCGTTTATGCCCGTGCGCATATCTAAGCAGACGTACTGTATCGCTTCTGCTTGCACCTGTGCAGGGCCTGAGCCAGGCTTAACGCGAGATGTGGTGCGAGCTGCTCTGGACCACCAGGGCACCAGGATTGAGCTGTTGGACACAGCTGGGTATGTAGGAGCCACAAAGGTGAGGAAAGGTGCAGGAAGTAGTACTTGATGCTGCAACAATTGATCATTTTGTCCTGAATATGCTACATGTTGAAAAGGTTAATTATGCAGTTGTTCTACTTGAGCTCTTGAGTAGGTCAGGATTGGAGTAAACCGCAATAAACAATACGTGAATATGTGCTAACTAATGACTTGGCAGTTGCAGTGTCTGAGTATTCTGGTATTTCTCAAGCACTTGGGCTGTGTCTCTGTCATTAGTACAATGCTTTTGAGTAATGAGGACGATGCTTTTTACCTAATTGCCTATCCTGCAAGAAGCTGCGTTCCTTGACTTTTGGTGCGTATCAGCAACTCAGGCTGTATGGCTACTGCCTCTGGTTCTCATCCGCCCGTCTCCAAAGTCACGAAGCCCTCACATGGCCGCACACTGTCCTCTGCTGTCCTCTGCGCGGAGGGGTTAGTATTTACTCCCTGCACCATACATGCCCCCTCGTCCCCGTTCACAATCCGCTGCTCTCTGTTCAGAATGCTCCGCCCTGCCTCCTCGAACAGGCATGTCCTTGTATGGCAGCGTCTGCTGTTTTCTGTGGCTGCAACCAACAGGTGCTCTCACACCTATACACAAATCTTGCTGTCCTTGTGCCACCCTTCTCCTGCCTCCTCGAACAACAGGTGTCCTCGTATGATGACGTGGGAGGTGAGGTAGCGGACGTGGCACGTGAGGCAGCTCTGAGTGCCATGGCCTCTGCTCACGTGATTGTTTTAGTCCTGGATGTGGCCATAGCACTCAAGTCTCAAAAGGTGAGTGCTGCTCCCAGAAATGATCCGAACCAACTACAGTATGACGCATTGAACTGACATTCTGAAATACACTAATGCAGTTACACACACACACGCACAAGCATGTCCATATGGTCCATATATGCACAGATCACAACACCGTGACGAGGAGCTGACAAATGATTGCATGCATTTCACTCTTTTTGGCTGTCTCTGGTGAGGCATGCCAAGTACGCACACACACACACACAAACATACACACATACGTACACAGGTCATGAGCTCTCGCGAGCTGTCCCTGGTCAGCCGTCATGTGCTCAACAATGGCAAGGCTCTGGTGATTGCTGCAAACAAGATGGATGCGCTTGAAGGGGAGGAAGAACAGCAGCTGTACTTGAAGACACTGCGCGCCTGCATGGTGTGTATGTTGCTCCTCTTGATTGGACACTGCTTGGATGCCTTTCTGTGACGTCTAAATCTTCTGTTTAATGTATCATTGTTCTTGTAAAGGAAACCGATGGATGCTCTCAAGCCACCTATAATATATCCAGCAGTGCGTAGCAATCAGGGTGACGTTGCCAGGTGCGGGCTTTCTACCTGTATGGTGCTTTTAGTGGCGTGTAGTGGGTAGAAGGTAAGCCGATCAGCGCCGTTCTTTAACAGGATGAGCGGCTGATACAGACAGGCTTTCTGTCTGTGGTGCATCTGGTGGGGCACAGATGACAGAAAGCTGATCAGTCCCTAGCGATTGTTTTTTCAGGACGAGCGGCTGATAGATGCTGGCATCCTGCGTGTTTGGTGTCCCCAGTGTTAAGCAGCGCACAGCGCACAGTACTGCGTGCTATTTTTATACCGTTGTTTTGCATCAACACACTGCAGGAGGAGCGGCTGTTAGATGCTGGCATTCCACCTGTGGTGCCCATTGTGGCGCGCAGTGGGCAAAACATTGATCAGCTGCTGGATGCTGTGGTACAATCGTACCAGGATTGGGACAGAAGGTGAGCAGGATTTGCCTTGCTATCATCAGAGAGGATGAGAGAAAGAAAATGGGAAGCATGCTGCTACTTATTCTTTGTCGATGGATGAGGTTGGAGGGTGTAAGTGTTGAGGGGCTTGAATGGTTGGGCAAGCATGTGCTTGTAGGAAAATTGGCATCTGGAAATGGATGTAGTACAAGGATGTCGAATAGCACAGGATGAAGATATGCGAGGCTCAATGTGTAAACTTTCTGTACAAGGGTGTAGGCAAATGGTCAACGCCACATGTTACGAATAAATGGTCAGCACAACGTGTGCAATGAGGAAAGGTGCCTGTTGCCCGGAAAGCACCTTAATTACTGGAACAGACTCTTGTTGGAACGGATTCTTGTTTCTGAGCACAGCATGCTATATCTTTGTCTGTTGTAGAAATTGATTACTTGCATTTTTGAAATGGGACTGTGTCGTGATGATGTATGAATGTATGAAGCATTTCCAGACAGCTGCTGCGGAGCTGGATAATCAATAGATGTGATGAAGGCTTGCCGTGGTCAGGGGCTGGTGCCTTGCATGCTTCAGCAAATAAATTGCCGCTCCTGTTTTTCATACAAGACCATGTAGCTGCACTGCAGGTAGTTTTGCAGTAAATTTGCACTTACATGCTTTGGAGACACGGATACACATAGAATTGTGACACAGCCCTCCTCGTTGCAGCCAATGACCTCACGCTTTATTACATCATCACGTCAAACCTAGAATCAGTACTGGCCGGCTGAACCGGTTCCTTGGCAAGCTGGGAGCGCGAGTTGCAGGGGGAGGAGGCATTGCCCGAGAAGTGGCCAGGCTGAAATACCTCACCCAAGTGAGTTTTTGAAGGCACGTCACATTAATGCGCGAGGAGAGAACTCTGCTGAGCTTTAGGCAAAAATGGCTTAGTATTGAACTGTTGCTTTGGTCCAGGCTGCTGCAGATATGGATGGCTAACCAATTCACATACTTACATCAACCTGCCATGAGCCCGTATATGTGGTTGAGTGTATGATTCACAGGCGCGTGCAAACCAACTTTTAAATTTGAGTTCGTTGCGCCCTTGAAAGCCACAAAGCAAGTTGGAAGAATACGCTCTGGTGAAATTTCTGTCAAAAAAGGTGTCACGGCAAATGTAAGAACTGAAGCATGTCACTTATGCGCAGCTACTAATTTTACTTCCGGACAACTACGCTTCCTCACTTCACACAGATCTACACGTGCCCTCCCTGCTTGCTGTGCAGATCAAGTCCCGCCCGCCAACGTTTGTGGCGTTCATGAGTGGATCCCAGGATGTAGATGCCACCTTCTCTCAGTTCTTGTCCAGCCAGCTGCGTGATGCTTTGGGATTAGGGGGCACGCCACTGCGATTTTGGTTCAGGTGCGCTTTGAGGGCTCCTTTTGTGTTTTTTGCTGAGGTGGGAGCCACTTGCATGTTAGGGGCAAAGGGAAGTATCGTTTCCCTTGGATGATGTGTGTTTATGTGTATGTGCAGTTGTGTATGTTTGCTTGCTTGGATCCACACCTACACGTGAGTGCTGCTCCCGGGATATATGATTCAAAGGCAATCACGTACAGAACAGGTTGGTAATGGTCAGGTAATCAAGACAGAGTATTGCTAGCCCAAATTTAGAACCTTCTTGCAACTTGTAGGCTCATGGCGCCAGCCGCTGCGACGTTTCTCCCTCTCCTATTGCTTTTCTGCTTTTTTGCTGAAACGACAGTACAAAATGATTGAGATGCAATACAAGAACATGCGCAGTGTGAACTGTTTCCTTCGCAGGTACAAGGATGCTAGGACCACGCAAGCCCTAGAGGGCACACTACAGGCTGTCAAGTTCAAAGACAGCAGAGCCAAGAGCTTAGGGGGCGGCCTACAGGCATCTCGTAGACTGGCACTGCACCAGAGACGTCTGAAGCCTCGGCTGTTCATGGCTGAGCGCGGGAGGCAAGCAGCTAAAGAGACGAGCGGTCTGTTGAGTCCACTTGATGACAGTAAGGCAAGGCAGAGCAACGGCAGTAGCACTGCTGCTACAGCAGACTGGGACCAGGAAGAGCAGCATTATTTGGGGGCTACCTCCGCAGCTCGCAGTCCCCATGCGCTCCGATCCTCAAAACAGAAATTGCCGTCCCAAAGAGGCAGTGTGCTTGAATCGTACATGCAGCGCTTGTCACGCTCTCCATCTGCCTCGCTTCAGGTCCAGCAGCAGAGACCAAGTAGAAGAAAAAGTAGATGAACGAGTATCAGGAGGTTGTTAGCACTGACAACTGACAACATTGTTACTTGGCTCATGATTGTTCACTTTCACAATTATTAAGGGAACAGTTGCCAAATGAATAGGGAAACCAGCAGTGGTTGTGTGCCAATTGTGTGCCAAATTTCCTCTAAATTTGGATGCTGGCTTGCTTGCCAGTGTGTGAGCACGTGTTTGGTCTTAATCAGAGCCTTTCTTCAATGCACACTGCTTCTCATCATGATAGCCTTTTTTCGCTTATGGCTGATTCATAATGAAGTACAAAGACGATTTACCGGTAGTGACAACTCAGCCAGCATGGTAAGCCAACACTAAGAAGTTAAGGCTGCGTCCCTGTATATGCCTCTGGGGGGCATCTGAGCGGAAGCCTGTAAAAAGCTTGTAAACAAACCAAAAACGCGAGAAAAGGGCTAGGCACTCAGCTTCAAAAGTGGCAACACCAGACACATCTGATGCCAGGCAGGAGTGTGACGACCTCAGTGTTAAGTCCTTCACCAGGGAAAGACTCGCCAGTGCCAGCATCTGAGAGCCCCCCACCACCAAATATAAGCTGTAAACCTAACAAAGATTAAGAGGAGGGTCGTGGGCAGAAACTACCATAAGACAAACTGGGCATCGTTGTAGGGCAGTAGAGGCGGTTAGATTCTATTGGAGCTCGACCGAGCTGGTTAGTTTTAACCACTCTTCAATCTGACACCAGAGTATGCATTTTACAACGTGCTGCTACATTCACGCTCACAAGTACACAGGGTGCCTGCCTGCTAGTACAAGCAGATGTAGGGAATCGTGCAACATGGTACAATAACAAGGCATTATACGCCCTTCTGTGGAGACACTGGTAGGATTGATTCCAACCTGGCTCTTACCTTCCAACCTCAATGCACAACAGCGACGAAAACTTAGCAAGCCAGATGCATGCACTATGATTGCGCAGTCATAGTGCGTTACTCCGACCCAGCAATCATGCCCCAAACGAAACCCAACATACGTATTGAACTCAGCCATTTATGCGAGAGAATTGCCAGTGACAGCCTAGCAGATGGTGCTGCCAATTCATACCCCCTCCCCTGGCTATGAAACCAAGCCTTAAAGACATAGTCTCTAGAGACATAGCCTCTAGAGATATGGCCTCAGAGACATACAATCAAACAAATGCGATATTTATTTAATCAAATTTAGTACTGTGTAGGTACTTTCCCTACTCAACAAGCAGGAAACAAGGCACGAGAACAATATACGCTGCTAATACTCGTTTACTTGAACACCCCAAAACCCTTCACACCATCCTGCTAGGAGCAACAGGCACCATCTACAGCAGCCACACAAGGAACCCACTCCATAGCCTCGGAGTTACTTGTCTACATGCCACAGCACTCATGAAAACATTGAGCCTATATGCATTCAGATCCGCAACAAAAATCATACAAACGGACAAGACATTGAACACAACCCCCAGAGTATCTGAGCAATACTCCTGGTGGTGTGCAGGCCTTTGCCTCCCGACCACCTGATCCCCACTGAAAAGCAATTTTATTCTCCAGATGAAATGTTGTGTTTCTGCATCCATGAGGTGGTGTAGGATACAAAACTATATCCTTTCAAAGCTGATTTGTCCTATTAGGAAGTTCCTAATCCATGCCGGTAGTAACTTTATGGTTGCAATTTATGCAAATAAGCAAACGTGCCATATCCCATGGGTAGAGTATTTAACTAGGATGTTATGCGTTGAGTTTTGCCTGCTGTCAATCTGTACAGCCAGATAGAGCACATGCTTACAATTCCAATCCATTCAGAGACAAATCGGTCCCATTTTGATGAAGTGAGGTGAAAATGATTGTACCTCAAATGTAAAAATAGCAAGATTCCAGGTTGTTAGTCCAGCCGCCTCCCTCTTTAGGGTTAGTGGGGATTAGGAGGGTCGGCCGGGTTTTGGCTTCTTATGAGAATTAGTGTTTACAATCTTGATGGTCCTGGGAAGAGAATATTTGGCATGGACAAGTTTAGAAGCGTAGTTGACAAAGTGCACTTGGAGCTTGGAGGCAAGCTTCATAATTTTGAGAATCAAGACCCAATTCCTTGAAAACTGCAGCGTGTGATTGTTGTAGACGGTGCAACCTACACCCAAAAGAATGTGTGAGGTCTCTTGAAGAATGGCGCAGAGATCCTTGTGATGTTCTTTAGCAGGCAGCATGATCATAAACGCTGCAAGCAAATAGGCTTAAGTTTTGCTTTGTCTCCATAAATTTTGGCAGCAAGTTTAAACGGCTGGCTATGCGGAGTGTCAAAACTTCTGGAACAGCTGAGACAAGAAATGTGCCTTTTCACTCTTTCTGCCTCACTTCTAGGATAAAAATAGATCTACACTAAGCCGTCCAGATGCTGTGCTGTGCGCCCTCCTCGCTGCAGAAGCATGTAAAGACCAAGCTCCACGTGCATTCTGTCAACTAAGCTGCTCAAGTAGGATAAGTATCCATACCTTCCAATACTGTCAACAAGCCTCATCAGAAGCCGGTTGCAGACCAAGCCTGATCCCCATTGATTACATCCCTCTGATTGCATCCCTTTGTTTCAGTTCAGGAAGAGTTTTACTTGATACCCAGGCGGCTCCGTTTCCTTATTCAATATGGAATTTTGACTTCCTGCCTGCATAGTTTTCACCTTCGTGGGTTCTGAGGTCTAATACCAGAGAAGGTATCAGATAGGTAATTGTTCTTATCAAGGTGGAACGTCACGTCAATCTTTGTCAAGATCTTTTGGTGGCGGTGTTGCTGTGGTTCACCCGATATTTATTTTTGATGCTTTTGCGGAGACGGGAGTAACCAGTATAGCATCTATGAGGCTGGAGGATTTGTTTATTTGAGGAGCGAGGAAAAGAGCCAGAACCCGTGGAACACGCATGCGCTTTCAGATGATGGCTTGATATCATCACCACCTAAAGCAAAAACAAAGAGCGACGAATCACCATTGTACCTTGCAAGGACACGTCCCTAAGAAGTATAGCTTTAAGCAGCCTAAGAACACCTTTAATTTGTAAGAATAAGCAGTATCACGCTCACGTCTTTCATCCACTTTTACCCGAACCTACACATTTGGCATTTTATAGATGTTGTAGACAACTAGGAAATGGACGGGTGTGGCTCGTTACCCACCTTCAACAATCTGGCGACTTGGAATAAATTGCAAAAACATAGAAAAAATATTGACGTAAATACATCGATTGAACAAGGTCCAGGGTTGACCCTCTGAAAACTGACATAAATCCCAAGTCGCCATAACTTTCAACTTTGACTTTTTGTATTCGTTAATTTATGTTAAAATAAATATGTCAATTGATGCCTCGAGAGCTCGTCACCCTCCAAGGTTCAGGAACACACACACACACACACACACACATTGAAACTCTCACACTTATATACACACATACACACATACACACTCATACAGACACGCACACACACGCACACACACACACGCACACACACACACACACACACACACACGCACACGCACACACACACACAAGCACACACATACGCACACAAGCACACACAAGCACACACAAGCACACGCACGCACACACACATACAACACACACACACACACACACACACACACACACACACACACACACACACACACACACACACACACACGCGCAAACAGGAACGCACACACAGAGACACACACACACACAAACACACA
>Ga0307963_1001596_pt1 | contig 17479 bp, 14 predicted proteins | sample OrgLakmetagen594_FD_201829 | JGI IMG/M metagenome (GOLD analysis project Ga0307963, IMG submission 201829) | Saline water microbial communities from Organic Lake, Antarctica - #594 | ecosystem: Environmental > Aquatic > Non-marine Saline and Alkaline > Saline | place: Antarctica: Organic Lake...
TCAGCGTCTCAGGCAGGGCTCAGTTACAGTTCCACCCCTTCCAGAGAGAGACGGACAATCAGTTTCAGGGCCAGACCAGATTCACTATGTTGATTAGTCAGGTCACCTCCTCCGATGGGACCCTCATGCGGGTCTTGCTCCACACCAAGGAAAGGGTGGTTGGCAGGGATATAACTCCTCCGACCACAAAGGGAAACAGTGGATATCAGGAGGAGATCACAAGCTTGCCTGAAGCTTAGTCCAGATTAGAGTTGGAATTCTTGGTACTGAAAAGGTAACGTCTGATGTATAAAAACTCAGCGTGGAAGTGCAGGAGGTACCTTATTGCCTCTTTGAGAATAGATTCCTGTTATTTTGAAGACTCAGAAGTATGTGTAAGAGCAGGAACCAAGTACAATTAAAAGCATGCGGTAGTATGGTTTAAGTTTAGTTTAGTTTGGATTACAAAGGCCTCCAGCCTGGCATGGCTGCTCAACCTATAGGTCCCAACAAATGAATCAATCAAAAAGATCGACAGCTGCACTAATAAATTAGTAAACTTCTGGATTATGTTGAAAAACAAAACCTTTGGTATCACCTTAAGAAATATTATCAAATAAATGGATGAACTGGTGCCGTAAATGTTCGGCACCGATACATGAAAATAAGCAACGTGTTTCTCATCTTGAAAATCCCCGTGTCAGACAAAAGCCACAATTGAAATTTGCGGTTGAAGCGGTTGTAATGCGGTTGAAATCATTTCATTGAATTCAACCGCTTCAACCGCTATTCAACCGAGGCTGTATTTATGGAATTAAACTGGTTATGATCCCTATTGTAGTTTAATATGAATAAGCTTAAAAAAATTGTATTATCTGTTTGGGATGTTGTGAGGCTTCCCAAATTTGTAGCAATCACGCAGTAGACCTAGAGTCATGCCGAAGACACTATCCTACTTGTCCTTTCCTTTTCTGCAACCCCCCGAATCAAAATGAGTGGAATGAAACAAGGGATAATGAGCAGGGAGGAGAGACATTAAAGGGGTGCACACAAGGCGGGCGGGTGAGAACGGGACTCAGGAGCGGAGTGAAAAAGAAGCAAGGAACAAGCAAGGGGACCGAAACATTCCGCCGGTAATGATATCACAGAAAGCATGACGGGGAGAGGGCTGGCACCTGCACCAGGCAACCCCCCACCTCATCAACAGTAGAAGTAATAATGTGGACCAGGGACTTTTTGGTTGATTTATGTATTGTTGATATGGATGTATGTATTATGTCATGGTATTATGTAGTATTGTTTGTCACTACAAATCATGGTACCGGCTTAAGCATGGATTGCAAGTATGAGGTTACAGGATTATACCAATACATGATTATACCAAAATGGCTCTTTCCACCCCGCTTCTCAGACAAGAATAGGTTTACCTCCAGCCGTCCGGATGCTGTCCCATCTCCGCGAAAACCAAAAAGCAACAGACTACTAGTAGCAATGAAGGGAGGTGGATTCGTAGAAGTGGCAGGGGGCAACTGAGGGAGACTGGGAGCGCTTCAGCAGCACCGCCAGCCGCCACCAACAGATCCACTTTCTCCAGACAGCACTGACCCAAAGATCTCAGCATTCTGACGTAATGGTCTTTGTGCTGTTTTTCCTTTGTGGTGCTCAGTTAGTTATGGGGTCTATTCCTTACAGTACCTTTTTGACTTTACAACAAAATGGACATCATGCTGAATTTATTGCAGATATCTTTTGGTAGGTACGGCCTTGGGTTGATGGCTCCTTTTCTAGTGGCTGACAATGCACATAACACCCAAGTTTTCCCCTGCACTGCACAATATCCAAGGACAAATCGTGTGAAGATCCACAAAGATGAGTAGTTTGCAGTCTCGACACTTCCTCTAGTCCTGAAGAACAAATACTGCTGGCAAAAAATTTGATGGCACTTGAGCTGCCTTTGCTTAAAAAATTTTGCCTTTTTGCATGAGCAAGCGTAACAGTTCCGCAATAGGAGAGGTAGAGATGAACGGCCGGCAAAGAAGAGATTCTATCAATGTTGCATCTTAAAAGACAAAGAAATTTCACAGAGTTTGCAAGACAAAAATATGTGATTGTCAATAACCATTCAAATCAATTTTGGATAGCGGCACAATATCTGAGCGTGCTGAGAAAGGTATGTCATGCACCATAATGCAACCCATGGCAGACATCTAAAGCATGTACCTCACAGGGATTCATGAGGAAGTGAAGTCTTGCGTCTCATACTCTCACTTTCTGTCGCTTTTACATTATTTCTTTGAGCACTCCCCCACACAACAGAGCTATCATCCAGCAACATCAAAGCAAACAACCGCAAACAAGGCAAATTTTCAACCTTGCTGATCACCTACATGCTTGCACGCCAATAAAAAATCCTTACCCTCATAAAACTGCTGCTGGAGTAGACACACACAGCAAGACTTCTCCCTTTCAAGCACCAGCTCGCCTGGTTTGCCAGTCACGCTTGTCAAGATAAATATGTGATTCATATCTCATCCGTTGACTGCTCCTAATTGATGGTCTGAAATTATCAAGCAAGACCCCTTCTTCCAACCAAGCCTCTTGGTACCCCTGTCACCTTCTAAGAGCTAATGCACACGTGCTGAAGCATCAGCAACACAATGCACAAATGGATGCAGAAGCAATACAATTGATTAGTGTGAATGTAGGAGATCACGGTGCAAAAAAAGCGAGAAGCGTAGTTCTGACCAAAAGCTTTTTTCCTCCCCTATACTACACAAAATTAGCCCAGAACATATTCGTACGATTTGGCATTTCTTTATGCCACCCACATTTTTTCCAAGCAGGTATGTCACCTTATCTAAGAAGCGCAAGGAAGGTCACCACTTCAAGTCAGGGTTGTGCTCCTCTATCTCCCGCCTGCATAACCATCCAAATACAGAGGCACATGTGAGGCATATGTGAAGCCCCGCACACCAGAACTGCGTGGCCTGTACGTGCTTCCAAAGCCCTTCATTTGTCTGTGCATGTTAGGAGGACTCAGCACAAATTAAGTCCAATACGAGCAAATCTTATACTCCAGCAGGTACAGTCAAAAACGAGAGGTATCCGCGATTACGGGATTTCCAAAATCACTCACCACACATCATCTATTCTGCGTGGACTGAACGTGCCCCCTAACACCGGTGCCAGGCTGCTCAGGTCAAAATGTTCTCCCATCTTTTCTGCAGCGTTGCTTTTGTCTACAAACACAATCTGCAACAGGAAGGCAGGGGGGGGTAAGGTTTGCCTCCACAGTTGGCTGTAAAAGATATTACACACACACAAGGCTGTGCCCTACAAGACCGCTCAGCAGTAGCAAATGACAATAAAGATTGCAAGTAAGCCGTAAGGTGCAGCTGGCAGAGCAAGTTTACTTGTCTGTATGCCTGTTGAAGCTGTGTACACAAGGCTTGTGTTGTTGTGCTTCCTCAGTCAACTATAGACTAAGTAAACCTGTGAGTCGGCTGCAATTTACAACTGTAGTTAGTTATTATGAATGCCACTGTCAGAGAAGAGGGACCCTAAAACAGTCTGCACCTTCTCTCGGGAGTTTGGCTCAAGCAGCAGCGATAGGACTTGGTACCTGTATGAATCAGTGGGATGGTACAAAAGTGCGAGGGTGAAGATGTAGGTCAAAGGGGGTGCGGGTGCAGGTGAGGAAACGATATGCGCAGCAATGTTAGATGTCAGAAACTGGCTGTGTGTGCTCCTTAGTCAGGCACGTTGAAGATACGTGAACGTCTTGACGAGTGACTGTAAGATACATATGTCTTAGGTCAGTCTTTTTCTGAATGACTCATGACTCATGACCCCTGAACAAATATCATACTAAAAATGTGTCTTATAAAATGATATTTCAACCGTACACTCTTGAGGCGGCGCCTCCCATTTCCTTAAATCATTAAGTCTGTTATATTCAGGGCTGTGCAATGACGGTGTGACGGTACAGTCCGTCAAAATAAGGTCTGACGGTTGCGCCGTAAATGACGGTATCAGGCCGTCATTTCGAAATTTGGGGACCGGCATGACGGTGCATGACGAAATGGTTGACGATACGGTCCAAAACTTGCAAAAAGGGCCAAGAAATGGCATTTTGACTCTTTCCTCATTTTCAAATGTTGCATGTGCATTATTTGTACAAGCAAATGTTGGTGTATCAATGAAATGAAAAACGATGGCAAAAGTTGACCCTGGTCTCAATCTTTTACAAAAAAATCACTTGACGGTGGGTTTACACAGTAGTTACGGTGGACGGTCCCCTCGACCGTCTGGACTGTAGACACCGTCCTTTCTAAAACACCGTCATTTTGACATTCTGACGGTACGGACGATGTCGTTGCACAGCCCTGGTTATATACCTACCATGGCCTTATGTATTCAAGTCTTGTACAAGGGCCCATGGTGTGCAGGTGACTAGCGCGCACGCACACACACACACACACACAAACAGTTGCACAGTCTAGACGCGGAGATAGAGGATTAAGATTTTTATTGTGGAGACAGCTCCGTTTCACTTTGAAACCACTGCCACAACAGAGCATAAGACAGCACATGACCTACTCCCATCTCATTGATTCATACCTGAAACATACTATGTACACCACAAGTCACATGGACCATCCTTAATTTCATCATTTTATTGCTAGTCAAGTAAACCGTTGCTTCCACACAAAAAAGGTGAAATTTGCCACTGTTGTCAGAATGCCATCCGCCCCCAGATCACCGCATGCAATGAAAGCAAAAGTACAGTTAAATAATTACACATTGAACGTGACCTGGGGGTCCCAGGTGCATCTAATAGCATTATAGTGACAGTACCAGGTAGTCAGATGTGCGTGAGGAGAGCGCAGTGTGGGCGTTCAAGTGCTCCATTACTTTGACACCCTTTCTAAGATTCTGCTACACAGCATTAGTCTGTATGCAGTGTGATAGCATGTACTCACAAGCCGCTGAAAATTGAAGGGGCACAGAAAATGTAGAGCCGAAAGAGCCTCTCCACGTAATGGCTCTGCAGGTGCAAGGTGTGCAGAAGAGAAGGATGATGGACCAGAGGTAAATATGTGGCGCACTAATTCAGGGCGTCTCCACTCAGCGGACGTCAAGGAATCAAGCCCACCATTGCACAAATGATAGTTTGAGGAAAGCATCATCGCTTCATTCAAACACGCTTATTGCTAGCCAGCAAATAAATCGTCAGCAATGACACGCACCTGCATGGACCAACATAAACACAACACCAATGTATACGTACACATACATCTGCACATAAAAAAGCCCCTGGCTAGAGCGCTCGATGAAAAGGAGAAAACGATGCCTTTTTGTCAACACACACCAATTGCCTCCAGCCCTGATTGCAAGTATTAATACCATTCATACACCTCTTACAAAAGCACAAACACACCCACACTTACCCACACACACACAGATATACGCACACATACAAACGTACAACACATAAGCACAGGTACACAGGAATGTTAACTGACCTGCAAGAGACGGAGGATTGCTTTCTGCAAGGAAGAGGAGGCAGGTTGAGGGTTAGAAGAGTCATTTTACACATGCTTTGGGCATTAGGCCATGCAAGGAACCAACCCTAGCCACTACCCTGGGCAATAACATACTACAAGGCATACGTACGTAATTCCTGCATAGGTTGTTGAAGGTCGAGTGGTGTCCATCATAAAGGCGCACCAGGAATCAAATGTTTGGAGGAGACAAAGGAATCCTCCCAGGAAAGAAAACATGCTTGTGTGTACTTTAATTTGTGTACAGCATGGACAAGAAAGAGAGAGAGAGAGAGAGAGAGAGAGAGAGAGAGAGAGAGAGAGAGAGAGAGAGAGCGTGCGCTTCAAGCTGCTTGACATATTTGCCCCCTCTTACCCTCCCCCCTTTGGCTGGGAAAGTAGTCTACAGAAGGCTCAACAAAACATAATCCATCATTTGATAGTATTCAAATCAGCGCCAGCACCTAAAAGCCCCACACCGTAAATTCACTGCAGGCAGCACTCACACATTTGCAATGCTTAAAACACTGCAGGCAACACTCAATCATGGAGTTGGCCAGAACCGTACATATACACCGTATATGACCAGTGATTTCTCAGCCAAAATGCCGTACATAAACCGTATATATATGGTTTCGGCCAACCCTACTCACTTGCGATGCATAGTCTATGTTTTTCCAGCCAAACTGGCTCATGTCAAACACGGCAATAGCCCTGCCATCCCATTCCTCTGAAGAAGGAGCGCCAATGGACGCTTCCTGCTTGCGAGCCAGTTCCTGTATATGGTGTGTGTATATGATTGTGCGCATGTGTATGTGTGTGTGCTTGTGTGTGTGCATTCACGTCCTGCTTGCAAACTCCATGTTGTTTGTGTTTGTGTTTGAAGCGAAAACTTACAAATTGCGTGCTGCTAAAACTTGTGCTCGCAAACCAAGCACTTGCACAATCACGCGTTTGTAATTTGACTGACTTACAACATGAGGCACAGATCAACTCAGCATCAAAAAGCGAGAGTGTGGTAGGGTTGTTGAGTTGCAGTGCGCTACAGTCTTGTGGCCAAGGCCAACAAGATGAGTCGTATTAAATAGTGCAGCATTAAATACTTCTACTTGAAACCAGTTGGCAAAATTTGCTGTAGTATCGCTATAGTGGCCAAGGCCAACAAGATGGGTCGAGCAGGACCATGTGATGATATGCACAATGTACGTACAGTACTTTTGGCAGAGTACTTTTGGCAGAAAGATCTCCTGATTTGCGGTCAAATGCGGTTGAGCACAATGTAGGTATACAGTATACATGGACTTTGCTGACCAAAGTGAGGAGCCAGGCTGTCCCTGTTATGCTCGTGCATACTGCAACGCTTTAGACCAACAACAGGCCACTTTAGATCAAGGACAGACTGCCATCGCGCATGCAGGTAGGTCACCCTCACATGCACACTATAACGATCAGTAGGGGACAGACCTTCAGTTGCAAGTACTGGCAAGCTCATGGGTTAAACCATTTTCCACAGCTACTTCAAGCCACTCTCAAGTTTAGGAAGCTTTCCCTGCATCAGTATCATCCCTGCATATAAGTACCACTAACCCGCTCGTCCACACTCTTTACACCTCCACACTAGCATGCACACCTACCATCACACCACCAGCACGTTCACCTTACACCACCCGAGCACGCACACCTACCATCCTGCCCATGTGGAGCGTTGCATCAAGGGTGTACGTGATGAAGATCGTGATCCGTTCTGGGTCCTGCAGCCCATACAGACACACAGAGGCAGGCGCTTTAGAAAATGCAGAAGTGTGCTGGAGCTTAAAGAGATGCACTTCACAGGGTAACGCTAGCAGGAAGCCAGGAGATGCTGCAGCTCCCTGCTCATGCGCAGGGCAAGTTGTGGGGTGGCCAGCTCCGCATGCTGACTGCTCTTTGATCACCTCAAACACAACCACTTTTATGTGTGGGTGTGTTGCGAGTGTGGGATCCTTCCAGAGCACATGCACCAGTCAATATTCAAGAATCGGTGAGCGTGTTGGAGCAAAAAGTGACAGAGAGACGGGAAGAGCGAGCGAGAGACTGGCTGACTCACAAAGAACACTCACGCATAACACACGCACGCTCGTACATATGCACACACGCACACACACGCGCACACACACACGCACACACACACACGCGCGCACACACACACACACACACACACACACACACACACACACACACACACACACACCGAAGGCACGTAGTTCCCTCCCACGATCAGGATAGCGGGGTGGTCTGCAGGCAAGGAGGGAGGATCCCAAGTGAAAAGATGAAATAGGCAAACAATATTCTGGAGCGAGCAAGACAAGTACGCACACGCAAGCGCCTAGGATATGGTAAAAAAATGCATATACCATACACAACTGTCACTCAGTGTTTTCAGCAGAATCTTTCAAATTTTGTGCTCACCTCTTGGGTTGACCACAACCGTCAACATACACACCGTATATGACCGTGCAATAAAGGTTTCCCAGCAATTCTACTGTATACCGCACACACACCGTGACTACATATATATGTATGGTTTTAGCCAGCCCTTCTCGTATCTGGCATGCATGCAAATGATACTCGCATGCTTGCAAGTGATCCTGGCCAATCCTGCATAGAAAGCCCAAGTTCACAGCACCATTTCTATGGCAGTAAGGCACATGGTAGGAGAGAGCCCTGCCCCACACTTCCTTGCACCACAGCGGGCTTGTCTGCCTTTTTCCAAGGTATCTTTTATGTAAAACGGTGAGCGCCGTGCAGTGCACTGAAAGTGGATCGCAGATGGTCGTATTTCAGTGGAATTAGAATGATGGATGTGCATGAAGTAGAGTGGTCCTAAGATTTCCACACCTACTCCTCTGCACTTTCCGTATTCATTGTGCTGTAGTGAACTGAGTCAACCAGTGGACCCCTGAGGCCCTGCCTACATTAACAGGGCGGCCTGTCAACTAAACCGTGCTTTCAATTCTAAGCGTTAAGTGAGCAAGCAATGCTGTCCTCTTACAACACCAACTGAACTCAAAAGCCCTTTAATTTTAAACCTCTCACTCTTCCCGTCTGACCTCTCTTTGCACCACCCTTACAAAACAGCTGTGCTTCTGCTCCTGTCACAGCCCTACTTACTCCCACTTCAATGCAACAACTTACTCTTTTTATCCTGGCCCATCAAAAAGACTGAGTCCCGCTCCAACTCAGGAGCGACGGCCTCCTATTAGGTAGAGCGAGTGTGTATGGTGTATGCACACGAATGTGTGTGTGTCTGTTTTGTATGTGTGTATGTGTGCGATGTGTGTGTATGTGTGTGATGCGCGTGCACCTTACCAGGGGCAATTGAGGGTTTGCAAGCAAAAATGTGCATTCATGAGCATGAAGCCGCTTTTTACAGGTCTTTGTCTTTTGCAGCGGGTTGCTAGCGTGTGCACACTGTGTAAATTGTAAATTAACACCAATATAGGGCGGCGATTAGGATCTACTAAGCGCCGTTAATTGGCAGCTATTATATACACAGGTACACTTTATTTTGCCTTAACGGTGTGCATCTAAGTGTTTACCGAGCTTGGCATGCTTGCAGCTGTCTCAGTGCTGCGATATGTGTTTCGTCTCAGCGCTGCTGTGAAATGTGTCATTGGGTTGTGATTGAACTTACATCTGAGACACGCTTTCCTGGAACATTCTCCGCACGCCACTTTGCGTGGTCTGTCAAGTCTCGGGCAGCGACCGTGACATCCCATTTCCTTCCTATGAGCCACCTGCAATCAAGTGCTAAGAGCGTGCTTTTGCGTACGTTTCTGTATGTTTTTGTATGTGAGTGTGTATGTGCGTGTGTCTATGTCTGTGTGTTATGTGTTTTGTGCGTGTGTGAATGTTGTGTGTGAGTGTGTGCGTGTGTCGGTGAGTGTGTGTGCGTGTGTGTGTGCGTGTGTGTGTGTGTGTGTGTGTGTGTGTGTGAGAGAGAGAGAGAGAGAGAGAGAGAGAGAGAGAGAGAGAGAGAGGAGAGAGAGAGAGAGAGAGTGTTGTGCGCGTGTTCGCCCACTAAATCGAACCTTTATTTCCACTCTCAATGCACTGTACACTGCACACCGAACCTGATAAGAACATCATCTGTCGTGCCTTCCTCTCCATGTCTAATTAAAAGCTGATTGACATCCCCTGTGCATATCGTGCGTGTGTGTATTCAGCGTATGTGTCAGTAAATGTACGTGAATAGCGTTTGTGTGCATGCGTACTGTGAAGTATGTTTGTGTGCATGCGTACTGTGAAGTCTGTCTGTGTGTGTGTGTGTTTGTGTGTGTGTGTGTGTGCGTGTGTGTGTGTGTGTGTGTGCGTGTGTGTGTATGAATGTGTATGTGTGCTCGTATGTGCGTGCACGTGTGTGTATGTATTGCGTGCATGCATGTGGGCGTGCGTGCGTGCACGTATAAGGTGTGTATGTGTGTGTCTGTGAGTGTTTGCGTGTGTAAGTGTCCGTGTGTGTGTGTTCGTGTTGGTGTATGTGTGTGCGTGCGTGTTCAATTATGTACCTTCATCGCCTCCAAGATCTGCCCGCAACTGGGAGACTAAAGCTTTGTTTTGCTGCGTCCCTACCTCATTGGCCATCGAAAACTTTTAAGGTTATGCAAGCTTGCATAAATTGACCCTGAAACTTTTTAAAGCCAAAAACCCTGAACAAGCCTGTCCTGTAAAATGATGAGTCTGAGGAAAAATGCAGTGGGCTGTGGCATGGCCAGACCCAAGCAAGCCTCCAAAGCCCCTCCACATAGATCTGTGGTTAAGACCAACGCACAAATGAAGGCGTTGGTCTTGTCCTTGGGTGGTGCGCATCTGCCTTTCTCACAAGCATACGCACATGCACACACAAATACACATACACGCAGACATACACACACATACGCACACAAGAACACACACACACACACACACACACACACACACACACACACACATAAACACAAGCACACTTACACACGCTTTCACACACGCAAGCGCGCGCACACACACACACACACACACACACACACACACACACACGCACACACACACACGCACACCACACCACACACACACACACACACACACACACACACACAAACACACACACACACACACGCACACACACACACACAAACACACACGCACACCACACACACGCACACACACACGCACACACACACGCACACGCAGGCGTGTTAATCGAGCCTGGCGAGGAACACAGGAGAGCGTACAACGACACATTTAGAGAGTTTGAAGTCTTGCAGGGTAAGCGCGGGCTGCCCATTGATAGAGCTGTGCAAGTGCATCGCGACCTGCAGGGTTGATACGGTACTGGCGAATTTTCGCCAGAGACCAATTGAAATTGCAGTCCTGAAGCTTATCATCTGTGGCTGTGGCTGCTGAGACTCGTATAGCAAGAGGGAATGTGTATTGGGGGATCTCTGGGAATTTCACCCCCTCCTGCCTGCGTGCCTGCACAACGAACAGCCCTGTTGCTCTCTCCTGTCTGCGCAGCAAACAGCCCTAGTAAGGGCATAGTCAACTGGAGTGAGGGCTACTACTCAGAGCTCGAGAATAGAAGTGGTGCCGACGGGAAGTTTGTGTACTACTTTGAGAGCAACGGCTGGGGCCCCGACAAGCTGTTTAAGTGAGTGTTCTGGGCCTGTGGCGCTGTGGAACATACAAGCATAAACAACAAGTGATGCAGCACGTCTACAGCTGGTTTGCAGTGTACTCGGGATACTGCATGTATTCCCTCCTGCTCTATCTTAAGAATGCAAGGAAATGAAGAAGGTCGTCAAGGCTCTTGCATGTGCACTGGCCGTTGTTTGAAATAAGTACGCCTTCAAGATCTAGATTTTGCTGAGCACGGGGGGCCAAGCATGCCCACGAATTGTGTGCCAATTGCACACGTCCATTGTTAAACTGTCCATACAGGCATTCAAGCCAGAAGTCTAGGGTTTAACCAGGACCAGGAATGCATAAACCGTTTGTGACCATGCAATATGCGGCTACTAGTATGACCAAATGTCCACCATCTACATGGTGGACATTTGTACACACAAGCAGCAAGCCACGCAAGCATTAAGCATTAAACACTCATATTTAACGTTGTCTGTGCACGTCACGCACATGGTAACGAATGTAAAGCACGTAAACACATGCACGTGTGCAACAGGATGGGCCCTAGCACCAAACAAGAGAAAGAGGAGCTGGTTTCAAAAATGATAGGCTGGAAGACCGAGCGCTTCCAAGGAATGGTCGAGTGAGTGCACACTGCTTCTGTCTGTAATTCTCGTTGAAAGGTGTTTTTGTTTAGTTAGTGTCAGGAGTGCCTTTTACTGCCTGCGCAGCGATATTCCTTTCCTCTGCTGCTTTTTTGGTGGTCATGTGTTTTGTGCCTTTCCTGTTGCATGAGGGTCGGAACGATTGCCTTCAATTACCTTTTGCTCTTAGCTCCCTGTTAGTCAAGGAGCCCAGTATCTTCAAATTGGAAAACATCCATTCCACACGCAAAGGCACTCACACACACACATACACACATTTCCCCGTGTGTGCAGGTGTGGGGAGGTTGATCTTGAGCCAAGGCCAGGAGTAGTCAGGATCATTGAAGAAGCCGCAGATCTAGGACTGAGAGTGGCAGTCTGCTCACCTGAACAAGAGAAGAGCAACCTGCTGAGCACCCTGAAGTTGCTGTTGGTAATTGAAAATGGCGCCAATCAGCTTTCACCCTTCCTTACAATAATTGCTTTGGCGGCGCGCACACTCACTCACACACACACACACATACACACACAGATAAGAGTATACATACACAAACATGCACACACACAAACATGCATACACACAATTACACACACGCACACTTGCATCCACTCATCCACACTAACATGCACACACGCACACACTCACATGCAGGGTGAAGAAAAGACTGCAAAACTTGACTGCTTATTAGCAGGTATCTGCATGCTGTAGCTGTTTCTCTGTTGCATTGTGTGTTTGAACCTGTTTGCTTTGACATTTCTGCACAATGTTTTTGAGTACCAAATGGCCTGAAGCCCCATTTGTCATGCCTTTATATTTACTAATTAGGTTACATATGTGTACAGGTCCATGACTGAAAAGCACAGTCTCATGTGTACGTTTACAGTGCCTCATACATTTCAGTCATAATTACCTTTTTAGGCGTCACATGAATGAGCACTACTAAATCTGATTTTCCGCAGCAAGTTCTCCCCCTCTCACGCACAATAAAGACCGCTGATGCCTGTGCCTGACCCGAAAAGGTTACTGAGGTCACACGCGTTATGCCATCAAGCTTGCAAGCAGCATAACTTGCACAGAAATGATGCTACCAAAAATTGATACTACCTATGCGCAGGAGATGAAGTGTCTGTACCGAAGCCCGACCCAGCAGTGTACATCAAAGCCGCTGCTGCCCTGGGAGTTCAGCCCAACGAGTGTGTATGTGTAGAGGACAGCACGCGAGGCCTCCAAGCGGCGCTAAAGTGAGTACTTTCGTGCGCGCGTGCTCCCTTCCTTTGCTTGCCTCGTACTGGCGTGCAAGGAAATTCTGTTTTCATTTAAATCCCCTAGGTCAAGGAAAGCTCATGGCAAATGAGAAGTATGGTCACCACTGGTACCGGTGTGGGATAGAGAATGGCATGCTTTGAGACGTGGTAAAAGGGTGCAAGCCATGAATGCTGTATTCTACAGTTTGTAGCTCCATGCACTAGGGACTGCATCTGCAATGCAAACCATACTAAAGAGGAAAAAGGGAACATAAGAGAGGAGTAGCTCCTTCCAATTTGATACCTGCAATGATACTTAGATCATCGGTATGGGAGAATCAATTCTTGTTGGCTCAAGCAATTATTTCATTTACACTTTTAATTTAACCTGCTTCTGTTTGTTCACAGGGCAGGAATGCGGGTAATTGTAACATACACTCAGGCAACCAAAACCCAGGTATGTCGCTCCTCAAATTGCCTCTGTAGGTTGTGTTCCAAGGTACTGTAAGTCATACAATCTTGGAGGCCCGACCTCCGTCTGCCTTGCATCCTTGATTTGTCAACTTGTTTACAGTGACGTATAACAACATCACTGTGACCCCATCCAACCAACAGCTTTGGCGGCACCGCTGAAAACAGAAAGAAAGGAACTGGCATCAAAAATGCGCCTGCAGGCTTTTGAGGGAGCTGAGAGAGTGATTTCAGATCTGGCCTTCCCTGCCAACGTCACTGCACTCGAGTTGAAACAGTCTCGCATTGCACAGGGTGCGACGCTTTTTGTCTCTCTAGCACGCTTGCAGCTAGCACAGCATACAGTGTGATGATTCCATTGCTGTAAGAGGACTCCGTATTGTGTCAAGCTTGAGCATGCATTTGCTGACCACGTCCCTTATTGTACTTGTGGAGCATGAATTGTTGGTGCCTACTCGCGCATGCCTGCTTTTAACATCATCAATTTAAATATATTTGCGCAAAGGCAAAGTTGCTTTGTCAAATTCCTGATTCAATGCTTTGGTCATCCACTTGCTACCTCATGCCCTGTCATACTGCCTTTTGCAGATGACAGAATCCACATGTCCGTTTCCGATAGCGCCGTGAACTGGATGAACGAGTTCCAGTAACGGCAATGCACTAACACGGCAGTGCACAAACACTGTCTTACGTCAGTTATTTGATGAGCGAGTGTATGAACGAATTCCAATAACGGCAGTGCACTTCCACTGCTGGTGCGGACGTGACCTTTACTTCCATGGTTGTAATTGTTAGGCACCTCCACGACCTCCCGCACCTCGAACATGTACATTATTAAGACCAGCGTATGGTATGTTCAACTATAACTTAAGCCACATTTTTGGTGACAGGCTGTTGCTCTGAGGCTTACCGGAAATGTCACTGGCTGCCCCACCATCTTAATATCAATTATGACGATAAGCACATGCTCAAAGTAGTGCAACATGCAGCCGCACCTGCCTTGAATAACCAAGAGGCAACCGCTACCTTCCTACTGCTCCCAAACTGGATGGAAAATAGCAACAACGCTTTTCACAAAACGTGCACTGACAACAAGGATGTTGGCACTATACTTGGAAATATCCCAAAGATAAAAGTGCGCTAATAGATGCCACTATCAGCAAAGCAAAACACCACCCCTGCCAGAAGCAACATGGGGAATACGCATCCTAGTATCCTAGTAGTCTGGTACAAAGCTGCCAGGGAGCAACTTATTACAAACAATCCATCTTGGTTAGAGAAAACAAAACAAGACCTATCACCAGCGGCAATCTGGAATTTTAAAAACGCAGGCACCATACCTTTTCTTGAACCACCTACTGAAAGGATACTGCCAAAAATGGCAAAAATATGTAGGCTCCCCAAAGACTCAAGAAACACAGTTATCAATGCAAATTTTGGCAACATAAGGCAACATAAGGCAACAAGCGATACAGTACTCAGCCAGGTCCCCTCCCATAATGTGCAACAAAAGCGCTTGCTGGAACTCAAGGCCCCTAACTGGAAAGAATGGGCCTTCACAGATGGGAGTTGTATTACAAACAAAGGAGATGTATCTCGGTCCATTGGAGCTGGAGTCAACCACCCTCAATCCAACAAAATCACCACGGCAAATCCTGGAGGGACAAGCATCAATAAAATTCAAACACAGCCGAGCTAGCAGGAATTGCTGCTGCTTTGATAAATGAACACACCCATATCGCAACAGACAGCACTGGTGCGCTATGGCAAATAAGAAATAGCATTCTCCACCCCCAGCGCATGAAATGGCATAGACATGCCAAATTCCTAGAAACCATCGTGCACCACATCCAGCTATCTAAAGACACCATTCATCTCTACAAGGTTAAAGCTCATGCTGGCATCCTGGGAAAAAGTGCGCTGATGCCATAGCAAAGTGCTCTGCGGAAAATCAAAGTGGCCATGACATCCACATTAACACCGACGCCAATCCCCATTCATCCATCTTCTGGCCAGCAAGGGTGGAAAACCCTCCCCCAGCTTGTCAACCATATAATACCTCTTAACACCTGCCAACCAGGCCCTCCAGCAGACAGGCTCTCCATTTTCTCAGATCCCGATGCTGTAAAAGCACACATGCACGTCCAACACAAACTAGGTCCTACATCAAAAAAGGTTTCAAACCCTCAGTCCACATAGTGCTACACAAAATACCAAGAACTGATTGAGGAAGGCATCGTCGAGGAAGACATAAGTAACTCATTATGGATAAATGCAAGTGTCACCTCTGGAGGAAAGAATAATGTTATGCTCTGCCGCTCAGTGCAACCATATACAAGGCCCACCAACCTGCCCCATCTGCCAGAAGCTAGGCGGCACCTACCACATGCTGTCAGGCTGCAGTCATCCCGATATAAATAAGATGATTATTAACAGGCACAACGCTTCTGGACGAATGATTATATTAGCGATCTAACAAGGTACACAGGGTGCATGCCTGTTAGCACAAGCAGACGTGGGCAGTCGTGAAAAAATGGTACAAAAAGGCATCACACGCCCTTCAAAAGAAACACAGATAGGGATGATTCCAACCTAGCTCTTACCTTCCAATCTCAATGCACAACAGCGGCAAAAACTTAGCAAGCCAGATGCAATCATAGTTATTCCGACCCAGTAACCACACCCCAAACGAAATCCAACAAACACGTATCAAACTAGGTCTGCCAATAATGCAAGAAAAGTTGCCCGTGATAGAAAGAAAGAAAAAGAAAAACTACGCAGGGGTGATAATACCACAAGCATGGATTAAGGAAACAAAGACGTTGCTGTCGGACAGCGAAGTACTGCCCGCGATAACGCGATAGCAGATGGCGCTGCCAATCCATACCCCCTGGCTATGAAACCAAGAGACATACAATTAAACAAACGCGACATACATATAATAGAGATTAAGTGCTGCGTAGACACTTCCCCTACTCAACAAGCAGAAAGGCACGAGAACAACATAAGCTGCTAATGCCTCACTTACTCAGACAATGTAAAATCCTTCACACCATCCTGCTAGGAGCAACTGACACCATCTACAGCAGCCACACAAGGAACCCACTCCACAGCCTCGGAGTGACTGATTTACATGCCACAGCACCCTCTAAAAAATAAGCCTACAGCGTGACCCCCTCCCACCAGCGGAGTCTTTTCTTTTTCTTTGTCTTAAGGCTACAAAATCGTACAGATGAGACGAGACATTAAACACAACCCCCACAAATACCTAAGCAATACTCTTGGTGTGTGCAGGCTTCTGCCTCCCAACCACCTGATCCCCACTAAAAAGCTTCTCTTATTTTTATTCTCCAGGTGCGATGTTGTGTGTCTTTGCATCCATTGGGTGGCGGTCCAGAACATAAAACAACATCCTTTTCTAGTCCATGTTGATGGTGTTTACACTACCTGCGTTCCTTTTTCTCCTTTTTCTCCTTTTTCTTCTTTAAAGGGGCCTCACTAATCATATAGAGACTTCCCCCCTGCCTGTCAGGCACAGCAGATGGTGCCGCTTAGATCCTATTACCTTCTAATTCCTCCTTATTGTGTGTGCCTGTGCCTGTGTGTGTGTGTGTGTGTGTGTGTGTGTGTGTGTGTGTGTGTGTGTGTGTGTGTGTGTGTGTTAGTATGTGTGTGTGTGAGTGTGTGTGTGTGTGTGTGTTTGTGTGTGAGTGTGTGAGTGTGTGTGTGTGTGCGTGTGTGCGTGTGTGTGTGTATGCGTGTGTATGTGTGTGTGTGTTTGTGTGTGTATGTGTGTGTATGTTTGTGTGTGAGTGTGTGTGTGTGTGCGTGTGTGTGTGTGTTTGTGTGTGTGTGTGTGTGTGTGCGTGTGTGTGTGTGTGTGTGTGTGTGTGTGTGCGCGCGCGTGCATGCACGTGTGTGTATGTGTTTGTGCGTGTGTGTGAGAGAGAGTGTGTG